>OLPY01000043.1_pt1 | contig 113416 bp, 101 predicted proteins | sample 1672481 | NCBI WGS metagenome assembly OLPY01 (sample SAMEA3136691, study PRJEB25190) | human gut metagenome | biome: human gut; feature: human-associated habitat; material: faeces | place: Austria | collected 2013 | reverse complement strand
CTAATAATAAATAATAATATAATAGTATTATATATAATTATTTATGTTTTGTCAATATAAAAATTAAAGAGGAAGTAAAACAATTTGTCTTACTTCCTCTTTGAAATAGGGTTATTTATAATTCTTGAAAAATTATAAAACCATCTGAAGAATATATTTTATAATCTCCTTTAATAGTTTTAGCAACATCATATGTGTATTCATATACACCATTCTTTTTATATGAATCACTTACATTTGTGCAGATGTTATTTGTTCCATGAATGTATCCAATAGGTGTACTATTAGTTAGCATATCATTGTTAAAATATTCATCTTTACTATAAATAGCTACTTTAATACAATCAGAATAAACATTATGTTCAATTGTTATATCTTTGTTTAAAGGACTACTTTTCAAACTCTTATTGCTAATCATTTGTCTAAAGCTATACCAATGTTTGCTAACTGTATTTAAAGGAATAATTTTCAATCCATAAAATCTTGAATGATTTTTAACTTCAAAACATTTATCACCAATCACTTGCTTTAAACGATACCAATGATTACCAGATATTTTAGATAATTTTGCATATCCACTCTCATCAAATAAAGTTGTATCATTAATAATCATATCAACAACTTCTTTTGGTGATGTTGCCACCTTAACATAGTTGATAAGTTCATCTATAAAATAGTTATCAATGCACTTATCACTTTGAGTAGCTTTTTCAAGTTCATTAGAAAGACAGGATAATTCTTCAGATAAACTATACTCATATAGTTTATTTTCAAAATCTGTTGCCTTATATTCTTTATCAAATTCACTACTTAATAATGAAAAGTCAATTGATAAAAAATAATCAATGATGTCTACATTATAAGGTATTTCAATTCTTCTACTATAAGTATGAAAACCTCTTTTATAATCAATTTCATATTGAGTTGATTTACCTTCAACAATACTTCCCATTCTTAAATAATTTTGATGAGACAGCATAGTTGGAACAGGAATAACTTTTTGAATTTGAATATTATTATGATTTTCGTAAAAGAAAATCATAAACTTACTTATCTTATTCATCAAACTGTTATTAATGTCTGATAAAATAAGATAATCATATAATCTTATTTCATCATAACAATTATTATGATTAAGAATTAATAAATTAATATTAATTCTTTCTTCAGTAATAATATTATCCCAATCACTATTAAATTTGCTAACAATTTCGTTAGTGTAAAATTTGAAATTTAATAAAGGAAATCTCTTCTTAAAGTTCAACTTAACTTTCTCCAACTCAAGTTCAAATGAATTCATTGGTAATAATAAATCAGCATAATAATTATACGCTTGTATAATTTTCTCTTTACTTTCAAAAAGTAATGAGGATTTTACATATTCACTTATTAACTCATCATTATTGAATTCACAAACATTCGTATATTCACAAAGAATATAAATCATCTCACCATTAGGCATAGTAATTTCATAAGCATTGATTCGTGTGGAATAATCACATATGTCTACAAAACCACCAATATCCCAGCATGTATAAAAGTACTTGCTATCTCTCATAACTTGATTTAAATAACCGTCTCTATTTTTTAGTTGTACTAATTTTGCACCTGTTAATTCAAATAAAGACTCAATACCTCTTGAGCCTCTTGGTTCAGATCTCATTAGTAAATCAATATAGTCATTATAAGAACTAATGTCCATATTATTTTCATGATTATATTTTTCAATATAATTGTGAAATTCATTTCCTTCAAACTGGTTTTTTATTTCAATATTTTCAATTCTCATATAAATTCCTTTCATACTGAAAATCACCACTATACATAAAATAGTATAGTGATGATTTCTTATTAATTATTTTCTTTTTCTTTTAAGGCTTTTAAGTTCTTTATCGACTTCCTCAACGGTTAAGCCCATATCGAACAAATCGGCTTGGTATCTATAATATACCTCCCCTAAAAATTTGTACATGGTATCTTTGTTAATTTCATCAATACCAGCTGAATGCATCAATTCAGCTAATTCTTCATTAGCAGTTTTATCATAGTATTCCATAAAACTACACACTTCTTAACCTAGGTGCATAGGCACTACAAGATTGATAAAACCATTCTTATCATCAGTTACAACCATAGGTGATATTTCACCATTAAGGATTAGTGTAACATTTTCACAATCAGCATTTTTAATGCCATTGTAAAGATAGTTACCATTGAATCCGATAGTAACATCATCACCAACAAATTTGTCTAAAGAAATAACTTCCTCAGCTTCACCCATAGGTGTTTTAATTGTCATATGTAATTCGCTGTTGACGAATTCACACTTTACAGGCGAATTGATTTTGTTGACTGCAACAATCATCAATCTTTCGATTGCTTTCTGTAGTTCATCAGCATCAACTTCTACTGAAGTTTTCTTTGTCTTAGGAATGGTTGAATTGTAGTCGATAAAGTTACCTTCAATCATTCTTGTAAAAATCTTGTAATTATCTAGTAAGATAATACAATGTCTTTTACAGACAATGATTTTTACATCAGCTTCTGGGTTAGTAATAAGAGCAAGTAATTCTTTTTGGGTTTTGCCACTAATTACAAACTCATTTTCATTTGTAATGCTATCATCACTATATTTTCGGATACTCATTTGGTATCCGTCAATAGCAACCACCGTTAAAGCATTATCCTTTATTTTAAATAAAGAACCGGTATAGATTGGTCTTGAAGTGTTATTGCTAATTGCATACATGGTATGCTTAATAAGTTCTTCAAGTACGCCTGCCTTGATTACTAAAGAGTCTGTTTCTTCCTCTTTAGGTAATGAAGGATAGTCCTTTGTACTCATTCCTGTTAATCTATGACGAGATTTGCCGCTAGTAATACTAGTGGCAAACTTGTCACTTACTGATATTGTAATGCTCTCACTAGGAGCTTTCTTAACAATATCATAAAACAGTTTTGCAGGAACAATAACTGAACCTTCTTCCTTAACTTCGGCATCAATGATTGCTTCAATACCTATTTCAAGGTCATAGCCCTTGATTGTTAGCTTGTTGTCAGAAGTAGCCTGAAGGTAAATACCTTCAAGAGTTTCAACACTTGCCTTTGCAGGAACTACACGATAAACACTACTTACTGCTGTAACAATTTCTTCTCTAATAACTGTAATTTTCATAATTTTTTACCTCGTTCTTTCTTTAATAATTTTAAATTTTCTTAATTAATTCCTTTAATATTCTATTTTCAGCTTTTTCTTCTGACTGAATATTAAAGTTATTTAAAATAGCTTTTTCAACTTTTTTCATTGTAATTTCATCAATGGTATCTAGATATTTATCTAGTGCCTTATCTGTAACTGACATAATCTGTTCAGTTAAAATAACGGCAGGACAATCATTAACAACTGTCACAATTTCGTTATTATGAGAACGATTATATCTAGTCGTTAAAGGAACAACTTGATAAAATCTACCTACCTTTTGTGAAATAACAAGTACAGGTCTGTCTTTAGAAGTGGAATATGCCCCATATTGAGGCATATTCTCCTTCTTGCAGTAATAAACATTGCCTTTTTTAATCATGGCTGATAACCACCTTGATAACCACCTTGGTTATTAGCAACATAATTATAAGCATCTTTCACATATTGAGAGGCTATAAAGCCTTTTATGTGAATATCAACCATATTAAAGGCTTTTCTCAAGTCCTTTGCTGACACAGGCACAGAGATATTATCTTCTGCTTTGCCAAGAGGAACAATAAGTTTTCCATCTGTTTTACCTGCACCCTGCATTGCTCGAATAATGTAATCATACTTACTACCTGCTTGAATGGTAAAATGACGACTAATAGCATTACCGTCACTACGCAAATTCTTTTCTCGAACTTGCTGTTCATATATGCCACCTAGAGGACTTTGATAAATAACATCTGGGTACTTTTTGTTTTCGTTCTTCTGCTTTACAAGGCTAGATTGTCTTAGCCTTGCTAACTTATTAGAAGTTAGCATATCATAAAGATATGTAAATTCATCAAATTTTAAAAAAATCTCGATAGCCTTTATTTGTTTTCTTGTGTTACTATCATAGTGAACAAAAGAAAAATGTACTTTTTCAATGCCAAAAGCGTCAGCTTTTAGCTTTAAAAAAACTGTATTTGTGCTTATTTGTGCAATTTCCTTATTAATGTATGCCATTTTTTAAACCTGCCTTCATTTTCTAATACATTATTTGATTTTTTATGACTTTAACTAGTGTTTTAGGAAGAACAGATAAATCTGTAATATCTATAACATTTTTTTCGCCATAAATTCTTCGTATATTTTCTCTATCTGAACCTATAGAGGCAGATACAAAGATAAAACCTTTCTTTTGATATTCTTTCATAATAGAATGAATATCGTTTTCTGCTTCAAAACCACCATAATTCATAGCTGATGGCTGACCGTCAGAAATAATAACAAACATTTTCTTTTCTTCTCTTTTATCGAGTTGCTCACAGCAAAATCTTATCGCTGCACCATCACGATTTCCTTTACCGGCTTTCATATTCATTAGCGAATACTTTTTACTTTTAGAGGAATTAAAATTGAAGAAATTATAAATATTTACCGTATTTCCGGACGAATCATGTCCATAAACTGAAATAGGCACATTTATCTTATTACAGAATTCAACAAGTTGGATTGCTCCTAATTTTGCATAGTGCAATCTTCTGCCTTCCATAGAACCAGATAAGTCAATTAGAAGTGTAACAGCAAGAGGTGAAATTGTTTCTTCAACCTGCTTGTTGATAAAAAACTTTTTATCCGGTCTATACAGTGAAGGTGTATAGATTTTCTTACCTGTTTGCTTATTTTTGAAAGTTGTATCATAGCTTTGGGCTTTGATAATACTTTCAATTTTCCGACTCATTTTTTTAGTGTTACTCAATATATTGTATTGTTGTAATGCTTTATCGTAATTATATTGGCTACTTGAATACTGTGGTACATCAATGATTTTGATTTTAATACCATTGTGAATCTTACCTAAGTCACAATATTTACTAGCTACTGCTAGGTCATTTGCAACTAAGTCATCAGTCATTTCTTCAACCTTATCCTTAGCATACTTCTTGATTTCTAAATCAAAATCTATGTTATCTTTAAAGTCTATAGGCTGATTATCATCTTTACTGTTATTTTCACCATTAACAGTAATGTTTTCGTCAGATGCTCTTTCATTTTCAGAATTATCCTCTGAACTATCATTTTGACTTTCATTTGAAGTGTCAGCAGTATCATTACAAAATTCATTTCTAAATTCATCAATATCAACTGAAGTTTCTTCTGTGCTGTCATTATTAGCTAGTCCTTCACTATCAGAGTTACTTTCCTCTGAAGTTTCAAGAGTATTCATGTTATTAAGCAATTCTGATAATAACTCTAATAAATCATCAATGTTATTAAGTTCGTCATCATCAACCATTGGACAAGATGCTAGTAAATCTTCTTCAAAATAGTCCCACATTTCTAAAAGAACCATAATTGAACCTATAGTTCTTTGTTTAGGACTATATGAAAAAACATACTTTTTGCAAATTTCAACACAATTATTGATACATTCTTTTACTTCATCAGTACAACTAGGCATTGTTGTCTTTTGTGCTGACAAATAAAAATAAAGATAATTAATAATTGTTTCATAATTAGACTCACTATCTGATAAATCAATAGTTGTAGCATACTTACTATTATTAAGTCTAATGCCTTTTACAGCAGTAGTATGGGGAAATTCTTTCATCAACCTTGCTTCAATATAGGCATCTTCAAATACATTGTTAATGTATTTAACTGTTCTCATAATAGCTTCCTTAACAATACGATTTTTGTTAAGAAATTCCACCATTTTATCTTTATTCTTATGGGTAATCTCACTATCACAGTAGAGTTTACCTTTTGAAAGAGATGTCATTAACTCTTTTAGAACTTTAAAATTAGTGTAAAGTATGTGAGCAGTTTCATGAGCCAATAGTCCTTTAAGGGAAAGGTCTTTCAGGCGTGAATCAGCAAACATATTAGTAATATCATTGTTATAAATAATGTTAATAACATTGCCATCTGTATAGGCAACTTTACTACCATTTTTTTTAATGACAACCCTTGCACAATCCTTTTTGTAATTCAAAAAAGAAATAGCAATATTAAGTAGTAACTTTGTATAATAATCACTAATAAAATATTTTGCCATTTCTTGTTCATCTTTAGTAAGATTAATAGCAATTCTTTTAATTGAATTATTCTTCATAACTTATCACCCACCTTAAAAATACTTTTGCAAGATTGCTCTTGCTTCAAGTTGTTCTTCCTCGTCAAAAGATAATCTATTAATAATAGTATCTTCTGAGGCTTCTAGTGGAGTGATTACACCGTATAATGCTGAATAGTAATCTACCCAGTCATACAATGCTCTCATTGTTGCACTATCTTCTTCCTCATTTGCTTCACGCAATTTAACGATTTCACAAAAAGCATCAACAAACTGTTTTAATACAGTATGTTTTTTGTCATCTGGGAAAAGAGTACATTTTTTCTTCACTCTTTCAAGAATATCCTTTGGTTTAGGATTTTCTAATTTGAAGTGCAGTTTAAAACGGTCTTTTGTGGCTATATTAAGTGGTCTGCAACCTGCATAATCAACATTTGTAGTGCCGATTATTACACAAGCAGGGTGTCGCTTAATAGTTTCACCTGTTTGTGGAACAGTTAAAAACGGATTTTCACAGTCCATTAAACTGTTAAGCATTCCTAACATAGCAGGGTCTTTAACAAGAGTTAGTTCCTGCAATTCTACTAAACCACCGTTTCTTACAGCTTCTACTAGTGGAGTTTGAGTGATAATAAAATCACTATTTACACTTTCTTTTTTTTCTTTCTTGCTTAACTTTTCAACTAATTTCTGATACACTCTATCTTCTGTAACCTTTTCATCAACTACGCCTGTCAGCTTCCTATACGCACCTATTGGGTCAAAGTTGATTTCTTCAAGTGTAGGTATATATACCTCACCTGTAGAACAACTTACGCCATTAACATTTGGAGCATATGTACCTGTCAACTGTACTTCGTCAGTATTAGGATTTAAGTTGATAGGATAGTATGGTAACTGTAAAGCATAAGCAATAGCTTCTGCCATTTTACTTTTACCTGTACCTGCTCTACCGTATAGCAAAATATTTTGGAATTGAGCATTCCTATTCTTATAAGCATTAATACTAATAAGGATTTTCTCCAATTCCTTTGGAATAATATACCAATCCTCTAATTTGGGAATTAGCTTTTCCTTTTCCGGACTGAATTTATATCCGAAATTATATTTTGCAGGCAAATCACATACCTTTATCTTTTTTGTCCTTTTAGTGCTAGTAACTGTATAGTTACTAAAGTCGCCTAAAAAGATATTTTTTGTTGTTGGTATGTAAGTCCTATAAAGTTCAATATCATTTACAAGAACAGATAAATCTTTTTCATCCGGACCATTAACATCAAAGGGTTCACATTCACTTGTTATATATGACTGTGAAATTCTTCTGTAAATGTTATCATTACAGATGAAAAATAATTTTTGAAGTTCACTATTAAATAGTGCATCTAATGTAATTGCTTCATTTAAGTCATCACATAACTTTACAGCACCTTTTCCTTTGTAAGAAGATACTTGTACTTGTACCTCACTATCTTCAATAATGAGTGGTAATAGTGCGAGCCAAATAACCAGACCATTATCAAAGAAACCAGATTGCTTCTTTCTCTTTCTATCATCTTCATTATAAAGATGATAAGGAGTGGTTACGATTGAACCACCGTTAAATGAAGAAATCTCGCACAAAACAGTAATGTTATGTGTATTCTTATTGAACACACACATTTGTCTGCGTGTTATTGAAGAATAATTATCTTCAATCTTTAAAATGGCAGTTACTGAGTCCGTAGTATTACCTATTGAACAAGATAAGTCAAAGCTAACGCCTTGTCCTTTCATACTTAATTTTCCATTATTAAATAGTAACAATAGTGCAGTTACTATCGGAAAATGTAAGCTGTTTCTAGCTACTCGCATAGAGTTATAGCTTGACATACAGTTAGCATCTTTTGATGTTGTATCATCAAAGAATTTACTAATGTACTCATAATTTTCTGACTTATAGAAGTCAGTATTAAATAACTTTTTCTTAAAATCCATAATTTTGCCTCGTTTTTTCCAAATAATTTCAAATACTAAAATGGCAAATCTCCACTCATATCTAAATGGATATATGAGCCATTATTCTTACTTTTGCCTTCATTTTTTATGAAAGCACTTTTTGTCTTTTCTGATGTAGTTTGTTTCATAATTCTACTATCAACTTTTCTAGGTTCAGAAAGTGTAGCAGTTTCTGTTTGGACTTCTTTAGCACCACTTACATCATCTTTTGTGAAGGTCACAAAATCAAAAGATAACAAAACAATTTCGTCAACAATATGTTTCTTATTATCTTTTCCTATATAAGTTTTACGGTCTAAATCTCCTACTAAATGAAGTGCCTTTCCTTTATTAACGCCTGCCTTAGCAAGTCTGTTAATCATATCTCCAAAGACTTTGAAGTTAAGGAAGTTACACAACACATTTCCTGTGGAAGTAGTGTGATTACAAGCTAAACTTAACACGCCTGCTGTTCTATTAGCATTAGTATTAATATCGGCAACTACATTACCAATACAATCAACTATGATTGTTTGGTTATTTACAATCGGACAAAACTCCCAAGTATGAACTATGAGAGTGTTACAATTATAAACAACATTATCCTTTTCATAGTGATTATTTTTTAGTTCACCGACAATACTTAATCTACTGCCCTTTTGAACATCAGCATTAACAATAGACTCACCAACACCTTTAAACGCAAAACATTTAATGTAAATGGTGTGAGAATTATCTCTGTATCCTTTATTTACAATCAATGTAAAAGATACATAGTTTTCACTTGTAGTTAAATCACAAACAACACCTTTAATTAAAATGTTGATTTTCATTTTCTTTTCCTTTACTAGTTAGTATTAGTTTAATACTTTTATCACTCCTTCATTTTCAATTCTGAAACCATACTGTTAAATAACTCAATGACATTTTTCTTTGTGTCATAGGCTTTATCAGTAAGAACTTCAAAATTAAATTTTTCTTTGCCAATGAACTTCAGTATATTTATACTTGCTGTTACATCAGCTAAACTTACACTACCTTTTGTTTTGCCTTGTTTATCAAGGCAAACATGACATACATATGAAGATAAATTATCAACAAATTTGTCATAGACAAATTCATATTGTGTTCCTTTCATCATCATATGAAGTTTTCTTAATTGTGTAATAACAATCTCTCCTTTCTAATAAATTTTTATAAATAAAAAAAGAACGACAAAACTACTAGAATAATAGTTTAAATTCGTTCTTCTTTATTTTGGGTATATATAATTCTTTAAAAGAATTTATTGACCTAACATTATACAATTATAGTTTCATCTAATCAAAAAGAATAGACTACGATAGCAAAATACACAGAATGATAGTGTAAATGCTAAGCCCCGTATAAGTAAACATCAACATAATAAATCAGTTGGTGATTTCTTAATTGATCAACAATATAAATTTGAAATTTATATGCCAACAAGGGTGGTTTCAAAAAGTTTGCTAGCTAATAATAACTTGTAAAAAAACAAGTCAAATTTCTAACAATTCTATACATAATAATATGTATCTAATAATAAATAATAATATAATAATATTATATATAAATGTTTATGTTTTGTCAAGAAAAAAATTGCTATTTAATTCATAGCAAAGAAACAAATTATAAGTGTAACACCAACAACAAACAAAATTAAGTTCTTAAAATATGCAAAATCATCAAAACTCATTTTTTCTGTTTTACTATTCCACAAAATTTTTATTTTACTTCCAACTTCAAAGTTTTTATTACTAGTAATTTTAAGTTTGTATTGCTTATTATTTTTATCGTTAAACTGTAATAGCAAGTCATAATATTCACTCATTATAACAGTTTGCTTTTCACCATCAATTTCTTGCTCCTGTTCAACTTCACACACTTTGGAACTAATACAAAGTGCTTCAGTTCTATATAAAAGCAATCGTCTGATGTAATAGCTAATAAATCTATATACTGATACTACAGTATATACACCACCAATTAACAAGAATATTCCATTAATTATACAAAGTGCTATTGTCAATTTTTAGAACCTTCTTTCATTTGCATGGAAAGAATATCTTTCTTATTATCTAACTCTAATTCAGAAAATTCTTCCTCAACATTTATAATTCTAATTTCTCCACCATTTTTAATAGTATTATCTATATATTCTTTTAATGACTCTTGTTCGTTCATTGCCTATGCCTTTCCTAAAAAGAAACCCATACCCTTGTTTTAAAAAGGTATGGGGATTGTTTTCGTTGAGAATGGTTATATTTCTATAATCATTCTCCATCTTACTATAAGTTTAAAAAAGAAAAAACTATGTGTGCAGTCCAAATTATGAAAAAACTACACAGAGGTACTGATTACAAGGAACGACCTTATTTTCAGCATATAGCCTTGTTTTTTTAAGGAAAACAAGTAAAACCTTCGCACCATATATTTTTATCTACCATAGTAGAAATTGCAAAAACCATAACACAAACCGATTGTTATACTTTGTGGTGCTTAACAAATAGTAATGAATATTTTAGAAGTTTAACAACTTATAGACTAGTAACTTCACTATTTTGTAATATAGAAATCAGTACACTATTTTGTAATATAGAAATCAGTGAAGCTTTATTGAATAAGGCTGGTATTTGCTGGACTAATACTCCAGTTTCTAACACTTTTGAAGAAATGTTAATATATACCAGATAATGAAATCTTCATAACTGATTATAACAAAATAACACTAACCAATAAATATATATCATTACTATTTGTTTGCACTTATTATAACACAGTAATTCCGATTTGTACAGACTTTTTATAAAATAAAATAAATATTTTTATTATTTAATCGTAAAATCTCATTAAATAGCCGGTATTTCCGTAATTAAGAATATTTCTATGGGAGTATTGTTCTTTATTATCCTTCCTGCCGTTATAAACATATCTTATTCTATGCTTAACAGCAATACCACCATGACTAAATACTTTAGTGATAGCATTATTAATTTGTCGTTGTTTGCTACCATCAATATTATTATAGGCATTTGTTAATTCATCTTTTTTGTTACGATATGTAGGATAATGACGACTCAACATACTCTTAACTTGTGATACACTATATCCACTTACGCCGTCTGATACCATAGCATCATGTACCGATTGAGCAACAAGGTTATATAAAGTATTATCATAAGAATATCCTACTTCAGTCGCTATATAATTCTTAATTAGATTTCTTACTGATGAAGATAAGTCTATAACCGAGCCGTTATAAGAAGTTTCACCTACACCACTACAAAAAGCATAACTTCCCTGCTTAACTATCTTACCATCATCTCTATAGACAGTTACTTTACATCTACTCTTTTTATTGCTGCCATCTCTTGATTTAGCATAGATATAGCAAGTACCTTTACTTTTGCCTTTGATTACGCCTGCTGAATTAACTGTAGCTACCCTACTGTTACTGCTGTAGTAACTTACAGACCTATATGTAGCATTTGAAGGTGATATATGAGCATTTATTCTTATACTTGCAGTTTTATATAAAGTAACGCTACCTTTACTCAAAGATACTTTTGATACTGGTTGCCACACTTTAACCTTACATTTATCATATTTATTACTGCCATCTCTTGCTCTGGCATAGATATAACAAACGCCTTTACCACGAGAAGTGATTTTACCAGAAGAACTTACACTAGCTATTCGTGAATTAGTAGAGTACCATTTTATTCTTCTGTCATTTGCTGATGAAGGACTGGCAGTAGCGTGTAAATTCAAAGTTTTACCTTTACTTATATACACTATTCTATAATTTAGAGTGACTTTACTTACATATCTCTTAACATTGACTCTAATTCTAACTACCATTTTACTTCCGTCTGTTGTCTTACAGTAAATGTATGAAGTACCTTTACTATGACTATAAATTTTGCCTTTAGAATTAACAGTCGCAACTCTCCGATTGGAAGTAGTCCATTTTAATTTTTTATATGTTGCATTACTAGGATATATTCTAGTCTTTACAGCATAACTGTCCTTTTCACCTATATTAAGTGTTCCTACATTTACATCAATTCTCTTGATATAGATTTTGTAAATATGTAATTTAATAACATTTGACTTACGATTTGATCCATCTTTATTAATAACATATATATTCGTATAGCCTAATTTTTTAATTTTGATTTTACCTTTAGAATTAATAGTTGCAACTTTAGAATTAGATGAATACCATTTAATTTTACCTTTATAGGAATTACTAGGTGTCACTCTTAATTTATATGTTGATGACTTATAATTAATCGGTATTTTATTCTTACCATAAACCTTTAATTTCTTCGCTGAAATAAAAACATTTACCTTACAAATTGCTTGACTTTTACTACCATCATTAGCCATAGCTTTTAGCGTAGTAAAACCTTTTTTCTTACCTTTAATATATCCATTACTATCTACTGAGGCTATATTCTTATTCCTTATTGTATATTTAAGTTTTTTATTGTAGGCATCAGTCGGCTTTATTTGAACAATATTTCTTTTTTTAAGTCCTGTACCTACTGTTATACTTTTATATTTAAAATGAACAGCAGTAATATTCTGCCTTACATAAACATTATATGTTCCTACTGCACCTTTTTTATCAAGTGCAGTTACAGTAATAGTAACCACACCTACTTTATAAGGCTTAATTAAACCATTACTATCAATAGATGCAATACTTGTATCGCTAGAAGAATATGAAACACTCTTGTTATATGCGTTAGCAGGCGAAATATTCGGCTCAACCTTCAACTTACTACACTTATATAAATCATATGAACTTTTGTTAAATGTGATGGAATCCACTTTCTGCAATAAGGTGAATTTGCAATCAATAGAAACTCCATGAGGGTCTTTTGCTGAGGCTGTAATAGTAACTATACCTGCTTTATATCCTGTAACATTACCCAATGTATCAATAGTTGCTATACTAGTATCAGATACACTCCAATTTACATCTTTATACCTTGCTGTCGGTGGATATACAGTTGCAGTCATTCTGAATTTTTCATCTGGATACATTTGGTGTTCTGTTGTGTTAAGAGTAATTTGGGTTACATAATCATATACATATACATTACATGTTACTGTAGTATTCTCTAATTTGGCTGAGATTTTGGCTTTACCGGACTTTTTAGCGATTACATTAACAGTATTGCCTGTTGCTTTAAGTGTTGCTACAGATGAATTAGAGCTAATCCAACTAACAGATTTATTACTACCTTTTACTGTAGCAGTAATTATATTTGACTCATCATTATACATTTCTATTTTTGTTGTGTTAAGTGTTATAACAACATTATTTACTGTAATTTTACACTTAACAGTAGTTTTTTCTACAGTTGCAGTTAAATATGTAGTACCTTTATTCTTTGCAGTAATAGTAACTGAATTTCCACTAGCTTTAATAGTAGCAACTTTTGAATTTTGAATTTTCCATGTTGCTTTTTTATTACTACCTGTAACAGTAGCTTTAACTGTTGCAGATGAACCTACATATATTGTCTTTGAACTACTGTTTAATTTTACTATTACATTTTTAACTGTAATCTTACATTTTGCTGTTTTATTAGATACTTTAACTGTAATAGTTGCAGTACCTTTACTTTTAGCTGTAACCAAACCTTTACTGCTAACTGTTGCAACTTTAGTATTAGAACTGGTCCACTTTGGTGTAGCACTAGTATTCTTCTTTGTAGCTTTAAGTTGCCTTGTACTTCCTACATACAATGTTGCTGAAGTCGGTGAAACAGACACAGATACAGTTACAGCACTAGCTGAAAAATCACAACAAAAAATAGAACTAGCTAAAACTAATATCATTAATATCGTTGATATTACCCTATTTTTAATAGAATACATTTTACCACTCCTTAGAATTACACTTTAGTATTTTTAGCTTGTTGTCTGGCTTTTTTTCTTATTTCTTCTAAAGTTAATTTTTTCTTATTACTATTTTCATTAAAAGTTTCTTGTGGTTTAACCTTTTCTTTTCCCCCTAAAATTTCATCAATACCTTCATTACAGAAATTTTCTAATTGTTCTTCTAGTTCATTATTGTATGGCTCGTCCTTAGGTACTTCATTAACTTTTTCTTTTATCTTTTCTTTACTCTTTGTATTATTAACCTTAGTATCACTTTTTTGCTTATTAACTTTTTTATCTGATGAAGTATTGGAATTTACATCACTTTTATTATCACGAGATTTTTTCTGTTTCTTTTTTGCCTTTACAGGCCCACCTAATAAATTGTCAAAATCGAAATCATTGTCTTGTTGTTCTTTTTCTTGATTAGTATTTACATTGCCATCATTTTCTTGCTCTGGTATATTATTGGCTTCTTGTTCTTCAGTATTATTCCTTTCATTTTCAGCAGGTTTTTCTTCAGAATATACTTCTTCATCTACATTGTTTTCATCAATATCACTATATGAGTTTTCTTCTTCAGCTATATCCTCATATATATATTCTTCAGTTTCATCTTTGGTGAGATTGTTGTTTTTAGATTTTTTCCTTTTTAATTTATCAATTAAGCCCAGTAAATTAAAATTACCTATGATAGGTAGAGGCTTTTCTTCCCCACTACAAACATTCTTAATTCCAATTACCACCATAATAATTATTAATAATGCCATTAATATAGCAAATATATAGCTATACAGTAAAAAGTCGTTTAACATTAGTTTTATAACGCCTGTAACAATGGTAAATAAGCACAGGGATAAGCCTTGATTAATATGATACCTTACAAAATTATTGCTTTTCTCAAACAATAGTGGGATTATCACTAGCAAATTAAAATAGCACACAATAGCCATACCTTTACCGGTGTCAATTTCTTCTTTTGATGTTTTTTCCTTTTTTCCATTATCACTACTATCAATTTTAATTTTATATCCACAATGGGGGCAGTACTCGTATTTATTCGGTATATTTTTGCCACAATTCAAGCATATCACTACTATCACCTTCTTAACACAAAGGGCGTGTAAGACCACTTACAACGCCCTTTTATGCTTATCTTATTTTTCACCTTAGAAGAGTTGTAGGTGTATATTTTGAGCAATTACTCAATACAAATTTACTTTTAACGGTATTCATCATATTAGTTAATGTGAAATAAGAGCCATTAGTTACTTTGCCTGTGCCACCAGTTAGTTTTACATCTCTTGAACTTTCAAACTTAGTTACATTTGTAAAGTTAAAACCATTAGTGAATTTTGTTGTTCCACAGAAGAAAAATTGATTAATTCTGCTAGATGTTGTACCATTAATTGAAATGTTCTTAAATGCTACATTATTAAATTTAAGATTTGATGAAGTACCTGTGAAAGTACAATTATCAGTATCTACATTATTAAATGCAATATGTTTAGATGAAGAACATGCAATTTTCTTTAAGCTCATTGTATTACTTGCTGAGTTACCAATAAATGTAATAGTATTGGAATTGTTTACACTAACTGTAGAATCATCAGTTTTATCAATACTAGCAAACATTCTTGGAATATAAATATCACTTGAACTATTAATAACTAAGCCATTATCCTTTGCTGATGTAGTGATATTTTGAATTGTTGATTTTTGGACATTAGAGAAATATACACCGTTATCATTAGCACTTCTTGTGCATACATAACTTTTAGCACTACTTGTTGCTAATTTAATGTAACTTGAATTAGTAAAATTGATTGAATTCTTTTGAGTTGAATACTTCTTACTAATACCGTTAGCAGCATTAATCATTAGCTTACTAACATAGTTGCCTTTAAGACCATAGCCTTTTGAAATAATATTTACACTAGTAACTTTAACATTGGATACAGCGTTACCGGAAGTACCAAATAGGTTTATAGCCGTAGAACCACTCTTATTAGATGTAATATCCATTTTAAGTAATGTTAGTGAGTTATCCTTACTACCAAATTTAATAGCATTGTCATAAAAATCGGATGCTACTACATTAAAGTTTCTTAAATGAATATTATTCTTATTTGGTGCAACTTCGATAAGTGTTCTATTACCATTTGAAGTATTACCTACAGACTTAAATGTTGTTCTGCTTCCACCAACAATTTCAACGGAATTATCATTAATATAAATCTGTCCACCTTCCTTAATACTCAAATTCTGATTATTAAGATAAATAGATGTTTTAGCATTATTAATTTTATACTTTTTATTAGCTAAAGTAACAGCTTTACGAATAATAACTCTATGAGGATAATTACCATTGTTATAAGCAAGTGCTTTTGTAAAGTCACTTTCTTTTTCTACATCAGAACAAAAGTTCAATTTTTTAGCATTACCCTTAACTTTAGCAAGTGAGTTAAGTTTATAACCATTTAGGTAAATGATATTCTTACCATTTACAGAAATGTTATTTCTTGGAGTGATGTTAGCCAAAAGTCTAATCTTTTTGTTGCCGGACTTTGCTAGTGCTGATTTTAATTGTGCCTCAGTTTTAACACTAATCATATTAGAATTAATATCAATAAAAGATAAAACATCAGAACCATCAATTGTTTTAGCAACACTATCAGGAATACCGGTTGCTTGCTTTACTGTATCTGATGAATGATACCAACCTGTAGTAGGCTCAGTCGGAATATCAATATCTTTTGCTACTGCTACCATTGGTATAGAAACTACCATCAATGCACCTAACATAATAGAGGCAAATTTTTTACCTAGCTTCTTTTTGTGAGTAATTTTCATAATTACTCCTCCTTTCAAAATCTTCTTTATATCTTAATTCCTGTTCTGCTTTATCTGTCAAACCTGCTGATTTGCAAATAGCAAACATCACAAAGACCATAAGCAAAAAAAAATGATACCGAGTGAAATAATTACATATTTCATTGTTTTATCCTTTCAGCTACTACTACATACCTATTAAAGCCACCTGTTCTATCAGATACACAAGTAAATAGCGTTAGTAAATCTTTATTCTTTTGAATATATAAAACTGAAGTATCATCTTTAACTACAGTTTTAGTTTCAATAACTTTGTATTTTAATGTGTACCAAAAATTCTTGACCTTTATCGTGTCACCTTTATCTAGCGACCTTAAATTGTCAAAAAATGTTCTTCCTATATATCCTGTATGTCCACCTATAACTGTATTCGTATTCTTGCCACCAGTTGGTGCAGAAGTGTAATTAAGATGAGTTGCCCCAAGCGACATATGATAATCACTTGCACCTAGATAAATCGGCAAATTTAAATTAATCTTATCTACTTCAATAGTTCCTATACAACTATTTGGCAATCCATACTTTGATAAATGTAAAAATGGCTTTTCGAGAACCTTCTCATTAACCATTTTCTTCATTTGTACAGCAGGAAGTTTCTTATTATAATCAACCATATCTCTATATAGTTTGTTTGATACATTTATCTTTCTTGTACTATTTGTACTTTTAGAATTGCTTGTATTAGAACTATTTGTATTACTAGCTTTATTTATCTTTTTACTATTGTTACTGCTATTTATGATTTTGGCATTAGTAGAATAATCAGCAGTTGTAACACCATCATAATCGTCAAAGATACTTGTATAATTAGTAATAACAAATAAAGTTATACCTACCATACATATAACAATACCTATAACTGTAACAATGTTACTTGCACTTATTTTCTTTTTGATTTTTTATCACCTTTCTTTTCACTTTTTCTCATACAGTAGGAAAAGGTAAATAATATTGCTACTATCATAACTATTAAACCGATAATAATTAGTTTTCGTCTTACTTTATCAATACTATTGCTATTACTATCTTCTGCTTGATTTACCTTCTTAATTTGAGCCTTATTACTTTGAGTATTATCTACTCTTTCACCTCTAACAATAAGTCTGTGAGTATTAATTCCGATAGGTGTACAAGTAATAAGTGTAACAATATCTTTTTCTTTTACTATTCCTGTATAATTCTCAGCTTCTTCAGGCGTTACTTTATCAATGTCATACACTTTATATGTATAAGTCTTATTCATTGTTTTAAGATAGATATAGTCGCCTGTATCAAGTTTATGTAGGTCTGTAAATAATGGATTCGTAGTTAGTCCACTATGTCCTAGTAAAACGCAGTTTGTGTTAGTTCCACCTACCGGTAAACTACTAGATTGCTCGTGTCCTATTCCATTCTGCAAAGTCTTATCTTCAGTATTATTGTATATAGGCAAATACACATCAATTTTTGGAATATCAATATATGATATAATCTTGCCTAAATTTAGAACATCATAATAACCTGTAACAGTATCTTTATCATATTTACCTGTAGAAGATAAATCATTAAGGGAATTGTTATATTCTTTCGCCTTCTGCTCTTTATCTTCAATTTCAGCTTTACTTAATGAAGATACTTTATCTTGATAGTTATTAATTACATAACTATATTTTGTTTGGTTGTACATACTGCCTATATATGTTGATGCTAAACATACAATTGCAATAAAGATAATAGCAATAATTAACCATTTGTTTTTAAGTATTTTTTTTAGTTTTTTATCTTCACTTCCCTTTAAATGATTAGTTTTTAATTTTTGATTTTCACTATTTTGTCTCATTAATACAGCATCACCTTCTAAAACTACTCATTAAGTAAACATCATTACTATATTATTTACTATACCATATCCATAATTAATTATCAATATTTATATATAATTCTATTATATATTTATTTATAATTTAAAAATAAGCAAAAAAATAAAGCATACCTAAAATTAGGTATGCCTAAAAATTTATATGATGAAAATTCATATAAGATATAGTATTTCAAACATTTCAATAATTTTTATTAAATGGTTATTGAATTTTCATCATACATTTTACTTTATTTTGACACTCCACACGACTAAAGTCGTGGGATTCTTGCTTCATAGACCGTTACATTGTCATAAAGACTTTAGTTTTACATAGTCTCCACAAGCGTTGATTATACTGTTCGGTATAGCCCATACCTACAGTTTATATTTATTTTATTAGGCTATTGCTAACCCTTTATTTAATATATTGATACTTGCATTTGTATCTCTATTATGTTTAGCATGACACTTTGGGCATTCCCATTTGCGTATGGCTAAATTCTTTACTAATGGATTTTTGTACCCACAACAACTGCAAGTTTGACTGCTTGGATACATTGTTGGTACTCTAATTACTTTGCTACCGTACCATTCTGCTTTATATTCAAGCATATTAAAGAATTTTGACCATGATACACTCACTATTGATTTTGCTAGTTTATGATTACTTATCATTCCTTTAATATATAAATCTTCAATACATATGGTTTGGTTTTCACGCACTAGTATTGTTGATTGTTTTTGCAAGAAATCATTTCTTTGATTTGTAATCTTCTCATGGACTAAAGCTACTTTAATTCTTTGCTTGTTACGGTTATTTGAACCTTTCATTTTTCTTGATAGTCTGCGTTGTTCTCTTACTAGCTTACGCATTGACTTTTCAAGGTGTTTAGGGTTATGTACCACTTTACCATTACTATCTGAATAGAATTCTTTGATACCTACATCAATTCCTATAGTTCCAACATTGGTAGTTATCCGTTTAGGTTCAAATTCTACATTCAGTACCACAAAATATTTTCCGGTAGCTGTTCTTTCTACGGTAACATTATTGATATGTTCTACTTCCATAGATTGTTTTATCTTTACATATCCTAGCTTTGGTAATTTAAGATACTTACCTTCAATTCTAATGTTATTGCCTTGATTGAAGGTTCTATATGATTGATGATTATTACGCTTACTTTTAAATTGTGGATGTTTGGCAAGTTTCTTAAAAAAGTTTATGAAACTACGGTCTAAATCTCTCAATGATTGTTGAAGTGCAATAGAATCAACTATTTTAAGAAAAGCAAAGTTATCTTGCTTTTTTAATTCTGTAAGCATAGCTGAGGTTTGCTTGTATCCAATCTTTTCACCATTATTGTATGCATCATTACGCATAGCAAGTCCTTTGTTGTAGATTAATCTACAACAACCCAAAGTCTGATTTATTAATTCTTTCTGTACTTTATTAGGATATGCTCTAAACTTAATTCCTTTTTGCATATATATTTCCTTTAATGAATAGGGCTTTCATCCCACGACTAAAGTCATGGGTTTTCTCGCCCTAATTTATAAAAAGGAGTAAGATAATTTCATATCTTACTCCCTTAATCTTATATTGTTTTCAAAAATTCTTCAAATTCATTTTTGTCTAATGTATAAACCTCTTTAAAGAAAACTTTTTTCAATACATTCATACCAAAAAACACTTCATGTTCTTTAGCTAAATTATGTACAGATTTTGAAATATATTCTTTACTTTTTTCTGTTTTGTTAATTTCACTATTATACACTAACATAAATGAGTAGTTATGCCTGAATTCATTTAAAGTTTTATCTTTGATTTCACCATATATCAATATACTATCCCTAGCTTTAGCTCTGATTTTGCTATATTGCTTTTTCAAATTTCCATTTTTAAATTCAATAAATAACTTATTATTATCATCATCAAATAAAGCATCAACTGAACTTGCACAATCATTTTTGCAACTAAAATAACTGGCATAATTAGTTTTAATTTTATCAAAATCTAAAGCTACAATTTGAGAATCAGTCATATATATTTTTTCACCATTACTATTATCTAATGACAAATTCTTTAATGTATCTGTAGGTAATTCTATATCAATCATCTGAAGAATACCTCTCATCTTCTAGTGTTTGAAATGGTGATGCAAGTTTTTTATAAATTAATTCTGTATTGTCTGTAACATCATTAATAACAAAAGAATTATTTGCTTCATCATTTTCTGAAAGATAATATTTACACTTATCTTTGATACCATACTTTTCAGAATATACTTCTATAGCTTCTAAAAAATATGGACTATGTGTATTCAACAAAATTGTAAGGTCAAATTCCTTTTGTAACAACACAATTATTTCAGCAAATAATAATTGCCACTTTGGATGTAAATGTGTTTCCGGCTCATCTAATATAATTAAGCCTTTTTCCTTGATAATACCTTTTTGCAATAAAGACTTAATAATAACAAATGTTGTAAGTCCTGTTGCAATATTTTGTATTCCAAGCTTTTTTGAATTTGGAAGTACATAATATGCACGATTAAAAGTGAAAGACAAATCACCTTTACAAATATTTTCTATTTTACTATAAATATTATTAAGTTTTTCATTAGTCAAAATATCATCAATAACATTATTTTGATTATTATTAAAGAATAACTTTGCCCTTAATTCACTTTGATGGTCATAATAACTATGACTAATGCGAAAATTTCTTTGGGGATAAAGTATATATGGGTCATCTATATATATAGCATTAGCATATAAATCCATTAAGCCACTATAAGAAGTTACTTCATTAGAATTAATATTAACATTAACAACATTATCTTTAACTGTTATTATAATATTATTATCGTTATCATTATATAAATTTGATATTTGTCTATTAAATTCAGTATCTATTCTATTTTGTAATATTCTATTTACAACCATTGTATCAGTAATTTTTAAAACTGATAATAATGTATCCACCATTGCATTGATATTTTCTTTTGGAATAATAAAATCTTCTGATTCTATAATAAACTTTGTTATTTTCTTTTTTAACTCATTTTTATTATTAATATATTCTTCGGAGTCACTCAAAAGTTCATCGATAATATCCCCATACAAAAATGAATCTTGAAGTGGAGTGCTATTATCATTAAATCTACTAAAAACAGTATATAAACTATCTCGTTTAGTTTTTTTAATCACACTTTTTCTATTTGAAAAACTATTAAAAACACTATAAAGAGCTTTACCTACTGTACTTTTACCTGTACCATTCTCGCCTGCAATTACAGTAATTCCATCTAGTGTAATTTCACAATGAGAAATTTTACATATGTTATTTAATTCAATTTTCATATGTTCCACTCCTTACAATGCATTATAGATATTACAATCTATTTATATCTAATCTAATGATTTCCATATAATTATATCATATGAATATAATTTATTATTCTTTTATAAAAATATAATATTCAAAGGAATATATATTTTCTATTCGTTAGGTAAATATTTTTCTATAAAATGGCGTACATTATACTCTTTATTTTTGAAATTGTAAAGTTTTTTTATTTTTTTATTATAAGTTTGTTTATTATACATAATATATCAATAAGTTTTATAATATTATTTTTCTATATGGTTTATTTCATTTATCAAATTATTACGCTATAATAAGAATAAACAACTTATTAATCAACCTGTAAAAGAACGGTGAATAAACAATATGGAAACAAATAGAATTTTAGTTATTGGGAATGGTTTTGATTTGGCTCATAACTTACCCACAAAATATACAGATTTTTTATCATTTTGCAAAACTATATTAGATAATCCAGATTCAGAATATAAAAAAGCAAAATTTTACAATAGTAATGAAAAACATCTAACAAAAGAACAAGTTAATACTATTACAGAGTTGATTAATGGTAATATTCTATTTAACTATTTATGTAAAAAATCTTATAATGATAATTGGTGTGGCTTTGAGGAAGAATTATACAATATACTTTATAGCCTTAACACACTAGAAATTGAATTTGAAAATTCTAATGTTTCATCCATTAATATTCCTATTGAACATATAGCTACAAAAGTATTACTTGATTTAAAATTTGTAAGTTTAATTGGCAAAAAAAATTTAAGTATCAAAAAATTTAATAACATTAAAAATAAAATATTAAATGATTTTGACAATCTTTGCCTAGCACTCGAACTATACATAGATTTGAGAATTAATAATACTGATATTTATGTATATTCACCAGATATTGTTAGTTTCAATCCTAATCACGTTATTTCGTTCAACTATTCAAATACTTATGAACGACAATATTTGTCTAAATTAAGAAATGTAGATGTACATTATATTCATGGAAAAGCAGAATATGATAAAGATAATAAATACGCAAATATCATTCTTGGTGTTTCATCAGATTTTGATAGTGAAGCTTTTATTTCATATGAAAAATATTATCAGCGTATAGTAAAAAGCACAGGAAATGAGTATAATCAATTGTTAAATTCTATTTCCAATAATAAAGAGCAAGTGCAAATTATGTTTTTTGGACATTCGTTAGATCCAATGGATAAAGATATTATTATAGATTTAGTTGAAAGAGATAATACCAAAATTCTAATTTATTACAACAATGATGAATCAGAAAAAGGGATTGTTAAAAATCTTTATAAGATTTTTGGTAAAGAAAAACTTATTAATTATATTAATGGCGATTATCACAAAATTAAATTAGTTAAACAAAACAGATGTCGTACTATATTTCACAAAGGATGGAAAATAAAAAAAGACCTACTTTGTTTAAATTCGCTTCATTTATTAGATAATAAATACATAAATGAAATTATATTTAGAATTCACTTTAATATGAAATATCAATCATATAAATATTTTTATTCACAAGAAAATACAATTATGTTATACACTTCTTTATTATTAAATAACTTTTATACATTGAAAAGTGATGATGTAATAAATATGTGTAATAATTTAAGTTATCCCATAGAAAATGGTAACTTAAAAATTCATTGTCATATTGAACATTATAATTTATTCAAAAATAAAAATATTGACAAGAAATCAAAAAAATAACATCTATAAACAAATTGATTGATGTTATAAATTTAAATAACAAAAAAAGATATGAAAATGATACGCACTTCAACAGTTAGACACTTTTGGAGTGCATATTTTTATGTACAAAACAGGAAAAAATAAGTCATATTCAAAGTAGGATATAACTTATTTACTAGGCTCACAAGCATACAATGGTTGAACGTCAAGTACAATATTATTTACTATATCATATTCATAATCAATTATCAATATTTATATATAATTCTACGATATATTTATTTATTATTTTAAAGTGGGTAAAAAAATAAAGCATACTCAAACTGAGCATGCTTTATTAGATAAATTATAAGAACATTCACTTGACATATATAGGCGTTGTTCCATTATCCGGAATATAGTAACGCATATATAAATGATTGGTGCTTATAGTTTTAGATATATTATATTTAGAACTATACTTATTCTTGAATGAAATTGTTACATTTTTATTTGGACAGCATGATAATTTAAAGCACTTATTTTTTGCTATGTATGTTCTCTTTTTTGCATTACCAACATAGTAAGTATTCTTTTGTACAGAGGATATTACTTTAAATTTTGCATATCCACCATGTTTTTTATATTTCATATCAACTACTATTAATTTAACTGTTGGCTTTTTAGTTTTCGCACTCACACTTGCAGTTGAACCTACAGCAATAACTGACAAACACATTACTACTGCCATTATAATAGATACAATTTTCTTCATTTTTATTCCTCACTTTATCATCCTATTATTCAGAAGTTCATTCAAATGGTTCAAATATATCAGTAATTTCATCAAAAGGTTCAAATATATATGAAAACAAATCATATATATCATCTAGCATTATTTGATTATACCTAATATCATTAAACACATTAATTATCTCGTGAAAAGTTTTTTGAAATGAATTAAAATCATAAAAATAACATATCCTACTATAGCCAACATCATATGCATCATCTATAATAAAAGTCAAATCAATATAATATTTCATTTCTTTTTTATACTTACATTCACCGGCATTAATTATTACTATCATTCCACCATTGTGGAACGATGCTAAATATAAATCAGAATAATCAAATAAATGTATCATTCCATAGATGTTTAGCCTATTATAAACTATTGAATTTTCTCTTTTAACATTCTTTTCGATTGAGTATTGAAACATCTAAGTACCTCATTGTAAAAAGCAAGGAACTTTCCTATGTTATTATAGGAGAGTTCCTTATTCTTTTTTAGCTCTTACTTATTATTAACTTTTGCTTTCTTTTTTCTTGCCATTAGAATAATACCTACACCGGCTAGAGCAATACCTAGACCACCTAATGTAGCACCTGCTACCATACCTGTCGGTGGCAGCTCATATTTAGGTGTATTAACAACATCAGTCTTTGTATTACTATATTCAAATGACTTCTGAGTTACAGTAATTTTGAAAGGTTCTTTAAGTAGGTTGTAACCACCGATTGTAGATGTTTCGACTACCCAATAATCTTTAGAGCCTTGTGTTTCGTCATTACCGAATGCACCATATGATAGACCTAAGAATGATACTAAACCGTTTTTATCAGATACTGCTTTATCTGTCTTAACTTTGTTACCATTTGCATCATATGTATAGAATGATAGCTTGTTAGACATAGCTTTAGCATCAGCTTCGCTTGAATATAATTCAAATGTAACACCTTCAAGTGTCTTGCCTGTAGTATCAACCTTCTTTAGCTGATAACCACTTGTATGTGTTTCTGGGTTTGGTGTTTCTGGCTTACCTGTTGTTGTAGTCTTTGTATTAATATTGTTTGTATAAACTGCTTCAACAGTATTGTCAATCTTAACACCTAAATCAGCTTCTTCATTAACTACTGTATTAAAGTAAATATCAATTCTTTCAGCTTTACTATCTGCAACTTTCTTGATACCTACAGCAGTAAGTGAGAATGTTACCTTGTTACGATTTGTAGTAACTGTATAATCAGTATCTTTTGTTAGTGTTGTTGTTGCACTATTAGATACAGCATATACTGAAGATGACTTATAAGTTAGACCCTTTCCCATTGTATCAACTAGGTCGTATGTACTCATATCTTTCATTTCCGCTGGAACATTGGATTCCATTAACCAAGCTACTGTACTACCAATATTTGTTGGAGCATCCTTGCCTCTTACTTCTGAAGTTTTATTAAGTGCTTCTGGGGTATTAACCTTATTAGCTTCTGTCTTACCATCTGTATTAAGAATATACTTATCCGGTACAACATAGTCATTGTTAATTGTAATAGTATTCTTACCTGTTGTATCAGTTGTGCCATTAAACTCTAGCTGACCGAACTTATTGATATAGAAGATATAATCTGTCTTATTATCAAGAATATACTTACTGTCTGGAACTGCAATTTCATTAATTTTGTAGTATCTCTGAGATGGAAGATGCTTCCAAGTGAAATTACCTTTATCATCAGTTGTGTAACTGTTTACACCTTCTGAATTATTAATATCAGTCCATGTTTTCTGATTATCAACAGACTCTTTAAGACTAAAGCTAACGCCTGCAAGTGGTTTATTAACCATTGAGTCCATCTTTAGTACGCTGACATCAGCATACTTTGTTTGGTTCTTTGGATAAGCGTAAATATCATATAGCCAGTCATCACCATCAGAATTTGTTGTTGGAACAGAAACTAGGAATGGTGCTGTTTCTTTAGTTACCTGTGTAGGATGACTAACTTCCTGTACATAATAGATACCTAGCTTTAGGTTATTGAATTTAGCAACACCGTTTTCATCAGTCTTTGCTGTTTTAATTTCATCAGCCTTGCTTAACATTGATTGAGCTTCTGTTACAGTAGGAAGTTTTACGCCATTTGGAACAAAATATTTATCAATGGTGTCAATTCTGGAAATCTTAAATGTAACATCCTTGAAAGCCTTTGCTTCATCTGGAATGTTACCACCTTCAGATACCTTCTTTTCCTGTTCACCAGTACCCTTGTGTGATAGGTTAGCAAAAATATTCTCATCTTCAATTTCATACTTTGTAATTGTTAGTGAAGCGTGTCCGTCTTTGCTTTTATCAATAAGTGGCTGCTTTACAGTATCAGCACTAATTGATAATGATGCAGGTATCATTGATACCATCATTGCTACAGACATAAGACCTGTAGCAATTCGCTTAATAATCTTACTCTTTGTTTTCATGGTTTACCTCCGAAAATTTCATTAATACTTTCTTAATTTGCTATTCTACAAATTTTAAAATGCAGACAAAAATTCATTTGTAGAATAGCTTTTTACAAATTTTTATTTCTTATTATTGCCATTTTTTCGCATTCTCACAAAAATAACAAATACAGCAATAGTAATGCCAAGTAATATGTAACCAACCCAATCCGGCATATAATCACCTTCTTTCTTCAGAGAAACAGTAATCACTACTTCTCTGTTATTTGTAAGTTAGTAAACATTATATTTTAATTATTATCTGTCTTTTTACGACGATAATAAATGTATGAACCTGTACCCATAGCTAAAGCTAATATACCTAAATATGATAGCCAGTCTGCACCGGTCATAGGAAGAATATATTTAGGATTGTTAGTAATAGTTTGAGTAACCTCTAGGTTTGTGTAGGATAAATTTTCAATCTTTACATAATCAGAAAGTAGATTGTAACCATCAATAGTTGAAACCTCTTTGATATAGTAATATTTTCCTTCTTCAAGGATAGGTAACTTATCAATAGAAATCTTACCGTTCTTGTCTGTATAAAGAGTGTAATCTGTTCTGCCACCTACCTTGTATGAGGCTGTATTCTTTGAGGATAACTCTAGTGGAACAACATTCTTATTGTCATCACAAATAATATATCCAACGCCTTCAAGATATTTGTCAGAAGTATCTTTCTTGACAACATTGATAGTACCTTTTAGCAGTTTGTTATCAAAACTAACTGTTACTGTCTTATCAGGCGTATCATCAAGTGTCACAGTTTGAGTTTGTTGTTTCTCATAACGGATAGGTAACTCATAGTCACTTTCATTTTGAGAACCAACAGTCTTTCCTTCTTTAAGTACACCTATTTCTTTAACGGTGTATTCAAATTTGTTGCCTTCTTTATCAGCAATAAATAGTTCTTTAGCATAAGCCTTACCACTATCATTTGTAGTAACAATTATCTTTGAACCGTCAGTACCTGTTACCATAAATGCAATATCTTTAATTATTTCATCTTCTGATGTCTTAATTATTTCAATATTGCCTGTTGGTCGCTTCTTGTTCTCAAAAGCAACTGTCTTTACTGCTGTATAGGTATTACCATTCTTATATGTAAATTCTTGTGCCAAAGGTTCAAGATACTTAAATGGAATTTCATATGTTCCATCTTCTTTCAGTAAACCCAGTTCTTCAACCTTATATGTTACGAAGCTATTATCTACATCATAGATTGGTAATTCAGTAATTGTTGCTGTACCTGTACTATCAGTTTTAACGATATTTTCATATGTGCCATATTTTACTGAATTGATATTAGGAGTAGTAACCTTGAAATATACATTTTCTACTTCATTATCAAAAGCAGTTTTCTTAATATTAAGAGTAGCTTTCTTTAATGTGTCTTTAAATGTAACAGTTAATGGTTTTTTACTCTTAACAGCTTCCTTTACTTGTTCTGAAGTAAAAGTAAAGGTTAATTTATCTGCTGTATATCTTGTTGGTACAGTTGACTTTCTAGTTATTGCATAACTTGCATATTTACCTGTTTTTGTATCAAATGCAGGAAGTGTAGAAAAATCAAATTTACCATTTGTCATAGTAACTGTATATTCAGTACTGTTCGAATTCTTTGCAACATATGTAGTGCTTTCATCAGACAAAGGCAAACTATATTCTTTATTGGAATAATTATATTTTTCTTGATATAGTTCTGCTTTAATCTCTAATACAGGTTTTTCTCTTTCGAGTTCCGGAGTCTTAACTGTATTAACAGGTGTAACACTATCAAGGGTCTTATTTGGATAACTACCCTTCATGGCGTTATCAATATCATTAGTTGTTTCGTTATAAACAAAACAACCTTCTGATGTTCCGTCAAAGTTAGTTAGATAATCTCCACCAGTATTGAAAAACTTATTCTGCAAGTTTAAATCAAAAGTTAGATTGAATACATCAGTATAGTCAGTATTAGGAATATGAAGTTCTATTGTTGGTCTGTATGTAGTACCAATTTTTGCACTACCAAAATAAGCGTATGAATTTCCTTGATTATCATTTGTGAATACATCACTAAACTTCTTACCACATTCAGTACAAGTTAAGTTAGCTAATAATGCTCTGCCGGACTTGCCATCACCAATTTTGAAAGTATGATGTACATACTCTTTATCAGCAACAACGCAGTCTGTAGTTGTACTTGTTAAATCGTAATAATCTACACCTGTAGAAAACTTAACAAAATTCTTCTCAAATAAATTCCATTTGATACCACTAGTTGCAGTAATAGTATTTAGGAAATTAACAACTGTACCGTCAGTCTTTACACCTTCAAAAATAAACTTTGAATTTTCTTCTGACACAGGTACTCTAAACTTAAACTTATAGCCGTATGAACCAACAGTAGTATCTTCATTACTAATAGGATATTTAACGCCTGTCTTTAAACTTCTAACATACACATTATTAGGACTTGAATAGTTGTAATAATGACTACCATCATAGCTGATAAAATTAGTACATTGTAGAATTTTATTGATTAGTAACCCATTGTCATCTTTGTTATTATAATTAATAACAAAGTCATAAAGTACATTAGACTTGTTCACTTCAAGAACTGCATTACCACCATATGTAAACTGGGTGTTATTAACTACATCTTTAATTACCGTATTTTTGTACTCAATAATGTTATCAAAAATACTTTCAAAGGCTTTTGTTAAGGCTGTTTGATTACTACCGGAGTAGTTAAATTTTTTGTAATCATCTGCACCTGTATCATAACCACTAACCCAACCCATAGCTGTTCTTGCATCTTGTTCACCATCAAAACTAAATCTACCTTCCAAAACTGTATATACAGTAGCAAGTTGTCTTAGTTCTTTAGCTTTAGAAGAAATAGTAGCTTCATTTTCAAGGTCAACAGTATTACCACCACTCATTGGCTCACCGTCGGATACGAGAATTACTTGTGTAGCCTTTTCTGAAGTTTTCTTCTTTGCTTTAAGAATTTCAATCGCACATCTTGTTGCTTGATAATATGAAGTACCCAACACCTCTGTAGGATTTTCAATATCAATACTATTTAGATACTGTGCTAGTTTTGTTGATGATGTAGAAAATAGTTCTTCATAAGATAAATCGTTAGAAATATCAGAAATCTTATGAGATAGATTAGGACCACATTCATATGTATAATTAGAACCACTCTTTTTACTATCTGCAAAAACATTAGCATAGCCTTCATTACCTAATGAACCCAAAAATGCAGATACACTAACTCTGTTTTGCACTTCGTCATTATTACTTTCAGTTAAACCTTTTGCTAGGTTATAAACAAAGCTATACTGTTCATACACTCTTGATGCAGGACATTCTTGTGTGACTGAAAAATCTGTAATAAGAACGGAATCCATATTCTGCCTTTCATCAGTCAGCATATTAGGATTTTTAACATTGGATGAACCTGTAGAAATCATTGATGCAGTCTTATCAATTTGAAGTTGTAAGTCAATACCTGTAGTAGTACCACTTGTATAGTTAATACTAACTTTAGCTTTTGTCTTTTCTTCGTTAGTCCATTTACCTGCTTTTGTTAAGTAGGTATCACTACCGTTAGAAGTACCATTCTTCAATTTTTTGTTTTCCTTGTTTAGTTCCTCAATATCAAGAAAACCTTTGTTATGCTTATCAATAATATTTTTTACTTCATCAGTTAAAGCTACAGCTTTAGCTTTTGTATTTTGAACCTTAACTTTATCATTGATATATGAATAAAGTGGCTTATACCAAAGCTGAAGTGCTTGCCTTAATACGTTATTCTTATTAGACTCAGCCTGCGTTTCATTAACAATATCTTTCTCTGTAGTTGTATCACCAAAATACAAACTATCTTTTGTTAGAAGTAACTGAGAGTAACCTATTGAAAAGTTCCTTTCTCCTCTAATGCTAGATGTAACACTTACTGAACTATCCTTTAAGGCACTAGCAACAAACTCAGCAAGATTAGACTTTTTAACATAACTACCACTATCATCTACATAGTAATAATTTTGAGGCGACCAAGTGATTTTGTTTAAGTTGGCACAATTTGAAAACGCAGCTTGACCTAAATATCGTACTCTACTTGAATTAGAGTTATTTAGATTAATAGTCTGAAGATTTTTAGCATCTTCAAAACAACCATATGCTAAAACTTCTGTTTTTCTGTTACAGGTAAAAGTTGTATCTGAGTTATTGTTAGCGTACCTATAAAGAATAGTATATGTTTTTGAATACAAAGATTTACCATTATCGCCTGCAATAAAGTATGGGTTGCCACTATCAACCTCAAATTTCTGCAATTTAGGGTTACAAGACATTACAGAACTATCAGCACCAGAACCAATAGTACCATCACTCATTTGATGATAACTAATGTATCGAATATTTGCACCGAATTTAATTGTTGTTACATTTCTTAAATTAGATAATGAATACTGACTTAATCTACTTACCGGCAAATTTGAAACTTTAGTTGGATTGCTTTGGTTTTTATAAACTTCTCTAGCTGTATATTTCACAGTCGAAGGAATAATTAATGTAGTTTTTTGATAATTTTGTGGAACTGCAAAAACTGAAACTTCCTCTAAGAAGTAATACGAAAAGCCATCTAATCTTGAAGATATTACTCTGTATAGAATATTGTCATATGTGTAGAAGGTATTATTTTTGGCATCTGAACTGATTGTTTTAAGTGTTGTAATCTTTCTAACTACATCACTTGACATTGAATAAATACCTTTATTAATTTTTAAATTAGTTAAAGAATTATTTAACTTATCCAATGCACCATTACTTACTTTTGTTACATTGTAATACAAGTAAGTTTTACCGTTCCAAACAGCAATTTCATCCGGAATCGTTAAACTATTATTGCTACCTGCATTATCAGTAGTACCTGTAACAGTAGCAGAATATGTTGTATCACCGTTAGTATTTGTACCTGTTTCGATTGTGTAATAAATACCTGCACCATTTTGTTTAACAGCAGTACCGGTAATATCACTAATCGTAGAAGTGCCACTACTTAAATAACCTTTAGTTGTAGATGTAACAACAGAATACGAATATCCATCAGTATGTGTTCTATTTACATTACTAGCTTTCGTATCATTAATATCTAAACTTACAGCAGACACAGAAACGAATGTACTTGCAAAAACTAAAATAGAAAGAACAACTGCAATTACACTTCTACTTTTCTTAATGATTTTAGAGTTGTAAATCATTTTTTCTAATTCTCCTTTCTTCTATCATTTTTTAATAGCAGAATTGATTTTTTATCTTAAATAAATCAAGAGCATCACTTCCTATAATAAATTAGTCCTTAATAATATTTATTTGCCTATTAAATAAATATTATTACTATTTGACCGTTTATTTTATTATACTATATTTTTCCTAAATTGCAAATAAAATATTTATTTTATTATTAATATTTTCAGTATTTATCAGTATTATTTTAATTTATAGTTGTATTTTATTTAGTGTTACATTTTATTTCATTGCTAATTAGATTTTTGTTATAATAATAATCAGGCATAAAAATACCCACTACCTACTTTCGTAGATAGTGGGATAATTGAAAAAATATATAGTAAATTATTTTATTAATAACAAATTAAGGCTACTGTGATGTTCTCACAGTAGCCTTTTTAAAGAAAATAATTTTTCACTTCCAACCAATATCATCTTTACTATGCTTTTTGAGTCTGTCAAGAAGAATTTGTTTGCCTTTACTTTCTTTCACTTTTTTATCAAATAATTCAACCTTATCACCGACAACCTCAAAAGGCTTGTTTATTGGAATTGCAAGAACAACCATTTTAGCTTCTCCTATATCTTTACTATCTAATATTATTACGAAAGTCGCCTTGCAAAAACAAGACGACTTCATAAACTTTTGTGTTTCTCATAGCAAAGAATTAATTTTACTGTATTGCTTCAACGCTATGATATTTTTCTATATTCTCAATAGAAATTTCCTTGAAATGAGTACCATCATATTCTCTTTCCCAAGGACTTCCTTTTCTATGAGTAATGTCTACTAACTCTGATGCAGAATATTCACCATATTTTCTTAAAGTTTCATCAATAGAAAGCAACTTCTCACGACCAAATTTAGCAAATGAAATCATACTTCTAAATGGCATTTCATACTTATCGTCAATAGATATTGTCTTTCCACCATATTCCTTATAAGTATCATAAACAGACTTTACAATAGGACCATATCGAAAAGCGTATATCTTATCATCAAATAATAACTTTCCTGTTATACACAAATAGTCAGCAAAACATAGATATAAAAGTTTTTCCAACTGTAAATGTGTACATTTGATTTTTGACAAAATATATTTGGCTACACTCAAAGAATTTAGTTTTCTATCTTTCTGTATCAATGAAATAAATTCATCTTCACTTTCAATTAGTTTAACATCATCAAAAAAACTATCAGCTAAAGTAACTGATTTCCAACTTGTTGAAGGTGTTTCTAGCAAGTGAGTAGATAATGATACATCATCACCACATTCATCAAAAACTCTCTTGACAAATTGGTTAATTTCATTTTTTGTATCACTACCTTCAATAAGAAAATCAATGGCAATTCTAGTTCCTTCAGAATAAGAACTACTTAATACAATAAAATGTTTCATCATAAATCACTCCTCTCTAGTTTGTTGTTCCCAATTAGTATAGTCTTGCTTGTATTTTTTATGTGAGGAAATATTATTAACTTCATCACTTTTCTTCCATACTTGTAGCTCCCAAGGAAAAAAATAATTACTTCCCTCTTTTGAAAAGTAAATGTGTATTGCAAAATAACCGTTCTTAGAAGAATCAATACATTTCAGTTTATAACCACTTAGGTTTGAATAATTTGACTCAACAAAGTCTTTTATATCTAAAAAAGAAAATTCATCATCAATAATAATTCTAAATCCTAATAAATCATTCATACATTTATTTATCGGAATATTACCATTATGATGTTCCGGACCATTATACAATTTTAATTTTCCTTCTATAGAATTTCGAGCTTTTGTTCTTGTATGTATTTTTGACTTTTGCAATTCTAAACTATCAGTATCAATATTAACTGAATATAAAACTACAAAATTAGAATAAGTAAAAATGTAATCATTAATATCTATATTTTCAAATACAGATTTTATAGTTTTTTTCTTTAAATTAACCATTTGAGTATTATTACATTTATCTATCCACTCTGAACACATACAATCATAATGTTTAATTATAAAATCAATTACCAATCCTAAATCGTTGTACATATCTTATCTCCTACTATTATTGTACACTATTATTCACTAATTTTCTATACATAAATTTCACAAAACAAACTAACATTTTATATATATTCTGATATACAACTCTAAATTGACACTTCACACAACTAACATCACTAGTTTTCTCTCCCTAAATTATAGAGATGTAAAATACCCCCTATCCACCATATGCAAAATGGATAGAGGGTATAAAAGGAAGTGATAACCTATTTTACAGTAACTTTGCACTTTGCACTCTTTCTACTACCATCAGTTGATGTAACTGAGATGTAGCAAGTGCCTTTCTTTTTAGCAGTTACTTTACCTTTACTATTTACTACTGCAACTTTCTTGTTTGAAGTAGTCCACTTTACTTTCTTATTGTTAGCGTCCTTTGAAACAGTAGCTTTTAGTGTATAAGTCTTTTGCTTTGCTTTTCCTTTTGCTTTTAGAGAAATAGCTTTCTTATTTAGCTTAACACTTGTTACTAATTGCTTAACAGTTACTCTGTAATATACTACAATGTTTGTACCGTCTGTAGTCTTTACACTAACAGTTGCAGTACCTTTCTTTTTAGCAGTAATTTGACCTTTAGCATTTACAGATACTACTTTAGAATTACCACTTCTGTAGTTTAAAGTTTTATTTGTAGCATTGTTACCTACCATAACAGGTAACTTTCTATTAACATTTTTGCTACCTCTGTTAATATTCATTGTATTAACAATCATTGTTACCATTTGTTTTACTGTTACTGTACATGTTGCTGATAGATTACTACCGTCAGTAGTTGTAGCAGTAATTCTTACTGTACCTTTACCTTTAGCAGTTACATAACCATTGCTATCAACTGTTGCAACCTTATTATTGCTAGAAGCCCACTTAACATTCTTGTTAGTTGTTTCGTCTGGTGTTACTGTTGCTGTTAGCTTTTCCTTAACATCAGTACCATAACGAGTTAGAGCAAGTTTATCAGTATTTAGTGAAATACCAGTTGCTTTTACTACTTGTGGTTTAGTTTCAGTTGTTGATGAAGGTTGTGTTGTACTAGTTTCTGTTGTAGATTCAGTAACAGGTTCATCTGGAGTGGAAATGCTTGATGATGAAGGCTGTGTTGTAGATGTACTAGTTGTTGTAGTTGTTGTTGAAGTAGTTGTTGGTTCAGTTGGTTTTTCACCATTCTGCCATGCTTCAATCATTGAATCAATGTTTACTGTTGAAATATCTACGAAATTACATTCATAATCATTAATAATAGAATATTCTTTGGCATCTTCTTCAGCTACAGAATTTGGATAACCATAGATATTAGCAGGTTTATATTTTTCACTAGTGCCATAAACTGTATTTGTCATTGAATAAACTACAACATTTTTTAAATTTTCACAATAACCAATACAACAGTTATCTGAATTATTACCTAGAACAATATTTTCAATTTCTGTTTTATCAAAAGCAGACTTTGAAATTTCTTTAATACCTTCCGGAACTACAAAAGTTTTAAGTGAGGAACACTCTGCAAAACAATAATCTCTAAAAATAGTTTTACCGGTTGCTTTTGCCTGTTCAAGAAACTTATCTGAAAATGTTACTTTGGAAAGCTTCTTACAACCATCAAAACAATTATTTGGAATTATATTGATAAATAGAGTGCCAATCTGAACTTCCTTTAGATTTAGAGAACCTCTAAAAACCGAAGTGATGTTTTCATCTACAGCAATAGGTGTATTGGAATCTGGAATAATTAGTTTTTCTATCTTATCACCACTTGTACCATATTTATTAGAATAAAGCAATAGAGAAACATAATACTTAACATTATGATTATCAATGCTTACTGGTAATGTTGCTGTTGTTGATGTACCACTATATCCGATAACACCAGCTGTGCCATCATCATATATACAGTAGTTCCAACCATCACTAGTGACACCTTCTTCTTTAATAGCTCCAACTTGTTCAATACTAGTTCTTGTTGCATTCGCTGTAAAAGGTGTAATAATTACTGACATCATTAAGATTGCCATAATTACGGATAATACTTTTCTTTTCATAATTCTCATCCTTTCGCTTATTTTATTTTTTCTTTTTCGCTATTTATCTAGCTAAATCATTCAAGAAAAGTGCAATTAAATAGTAATGAAATTTATTTTATTACTTGATTTGTCCTTATTATAGTACGACTTTTCTTATTTGTCACTACTTTTTTATTAACTTTTTTCTTTTCGTGAAAAATAAACAAAGAGTAGTGCTTTCTATTGTAAAAATAGCACAATATGTAGTACGGTGTTATTACAATATACCTACATATAGATACTTGCCAATTATTCATAAATAATAAGTCTTTTTTCACTGTTCGCCTGCAAGTATTTATATGTTTTTATGATTATCTTGCTAGAAAAATTTCACTTATTATTGTAGTCAATTTTTCCCAATTTGTAAAGTAAAAATTTGTTTTATGGCAAAAATATACCCTCATACATTTTTGTACGAGGGTGTTTTTAAAGTCTAACTAGCTATAAAATAAATAATTTTACGAATTTTTACCATTTTTTTGATGTATATGAAATAGTAATTTCATACAAACATCATTAGTAATTTTACCTACGAATTTCATTAGGGTTATTAGAGTATCTGTAAGTAATTCTTTGGATAGTACAGTAAACCATGACTTGTTTAGCACTAGGAACTCTAATAATTTCATTGACGGTAACAACAACCTTATCTCTAGGTTGAGGCATAGGATTTCTGTTGTAGTTAGTGCAAATTGCAGGAACGCCATCTGCAAAAACCAAATTCAATGCACCGTTCTCTCTAATGCCTACTACTTCAGCTGTAGCTACTTGTCTACTAGCGTAAGTCTTTGACTTTTCGTAAATTTCATCATACTCTCTTAAACTGGCAACAGACTCTACATTGAATGATATTTTATCACTTTCTTCAGCAAAGTTTTTACCGTTCACATTAATGCCTTCAATACCTTCAAGGTCAGTAATAACTACTTCAATCTTGTCATTCTGATTAAATAATTCATTCAAATTACTACAAGGCTTGCGTGTTAAACGATTTGAATGAACTCTTTTAATAATTCCATGAATATCAAGAATAACAGTCTGAGCAAAAACTGTTAAAATTCTAGCAGTTGTTACCCCACCTTCTTCAATTCTTGCAGGACCATTAAAAATAGGAAAATAATTCAATCGTCTTGATAGTAACATAGCTTCCTTTCTATCACCATAAACAAGATTGTTTGTGTCAACATCTTTAACAAGAAAGTCAATTTCAGCACCAACAAGATTATTAATATATGTTGTATATTTCCTATTCAGTTCATTAAGAATTTTTCTTTGAAGATTAAGAACCTGTGAACCTTCCATATTAGGCTTCAAATTCTCTTTTAACATAGCTTTGGCTTTGTCTTTGTAATGGAATCCCATATCATCAACTCTAATATATACAGAGCCTTCAATACCATTAACATTATAATGAACTTCTGCATAAGGTGTGCCATTATCAAACTTAACAGCTCTGGCAATAATGCCTGTAATTCTTCTTAACTGACGGTGGCTTTCATCTAGGAAAGTTTCAGTTTTTGTAAACTCATATGCCTTTTTAAGTTTACCTTCTTCATCTCTAAATGGAAGATTTCTGATTTTACGGTGATAGAAATTCCGTTCAATAGTCCTTAGCGTTTCTTTACTATTAGATGAATTAAGTTCATCTAAATCACTTAATTCGTCGTCAATATCAGCTTCCTTTAAGTTACTATTCTTACCTAATTTTGTAGATGGTAACTGTTCATCAGCAGTTGTTTCAATTGAGATTGTTTCAACATTACTAACTTCTTTTTTAGAAGGTTTCTTTTTGGTAACTTTTTCTGTAGCAGTTTCATTTGTAGAAGGCTGTTCTTCCACTACATCTTCAACTACTTTTGCTGTTCCATCTTCAGATATTTCTACTTCAACATCTGAATTTTCCAATGTTTTATCGAAAAAATCATAAGCCGAACCATAGCCATCATCACTAACGCTATCTTCTTCGTCACTAAAGATTTTATCGTCATCATTTTCTTTGTCAGTAGAAAAAGGTTTTTCCGGTGTATCTGCTTCTGCATATTCTTCTGTATCATCTTCACTTTTATATACATCATCACTTGTAATATTAGTTGTTTCCATACTATCTGATGGTTCTACAGATACTTCACTTGTTTCAACTGATTTAGTATCAGTTACGCCTGTATCATCATTTGATACTACTTCTTTTTCTTCTGCTGGAGAAGTGTTTTCTTTTACATTATCCATAATTGAATATCCTTTCTTGTGTTATTTTAGTCCACCAAATCTACTAGCCTTTTTGTTTGGTGTAGTAGTTGGTGCTGTAGCTTTATCGTAATCATCATTTTCATCATCAAAGTTTGATGATTTATCTGCGTTGGTGAAATAAGATGTCACATTATTAGTGGCTATATTAGTATATTCCCTACTAAATTGCTTATAGTGAGGGATATGTTCAGTAGCTCTTTCGTGTAATGTTTCATCTAGGAGTTTTGCAATAGGGTGGTTTTTATAAAAGAACTTCTTGCATTTAATTGGATTCATAGTATCAATAAAAATAAGTTCTTCATCATAAGGCATTGAACCTATTTCACCTTCAGTCATCAAATCTCTCTCTTTAGTACCGTATGTAGCTAACGCTCCTTTATATGCACCTGCTTCAGTTCTCTTTCCTTCATCAACAATAGTAGCTTTGCCTAGTTCATTAGACGCCCATTTTTTAGTTTCCGGTTCATCAGTACCTAAAAGTAATCTAATTGCACAGTTACCTAAAATAGCTAAAGCAGTATCTGGACCGTAAGTTGAATTAAATAATGGCATAGATTGAATGATAGCCCATATATCAATGTTACGACCTCTTAATGTACTGAATTTTTCCTTAATGTCCGGAATAATACCTGCTGAACAAAATTCATCAAGTAAGAACTTAACTTTACATTCTGTTCTACCCTTATTATTTGGATTGTTATTAGCATCAGCAATAGCTGTTAATCGAATAAACAAAAAAGTTAAGAACAAAGCAGAAATAAACTTGTATGTTTTGTTCTGGTCTGAAATTCTAAGGAAGTACATGCAAGGTTCAGTAGCAGGTTCATCAAAATCAATGTCATCATGGCTAAGCATTTCTTTTACTGACTCTGCTTGAATAACAGATAATCTGTTAGACAAAGTTGCAGGTGTATTTTCAATTTGTTTAGATACATTAATATACTTACGCCAATGCCTTGTACCTGCGTTTCCTTTTCCTCGTGACTTGTGAGTGCCATCACCGATAGCATAACTCTCAGCTATAGTTGTATATTCTCCACGAAAACTAGCTACTAGTAAATTGTCAATAACATCTACTACACTAGCTAATGTAGGCATATCTTGTAGTCCATCTTCAAATTTATAGAACTCAATTAAGATAACAGCCTCTAATAAATTTTCAAGTTGACTTTCAAAGTATTCATCTGGGTTCTTACTGTTTTCATCTCTTGTATTTGATATAACAATCTTAACGAAAGTAGTAACCATAGCTTCATCAACTTTTTTCTTTTGCCTATTATAGACAAGATTAAGGAATTGACAACCGTCTGAGTTTTCAAATTCTACCAAATTTAATATTCTGGTTTTAAAACCCATCTTTCGAGCTAAACCACCATATTCTTCATAGATTTCACCTTTTGTATCTATGATAATTGATGATGATTTAAAACCATTTTGTAGTTCGACAAAAGACTGTAAAAGCTGGTTGTACATAAAGCAAGTTGTCTTACCTGTTGATGGAGCACCGAAGATAATAACATTGTGATTAAGTCGAGCGTTCCATGGATAAACTATAGCTTCACCACTACTTTCAAGTGAACCAAGAATAAGTCCACTACCTTGTCCTAATCGGTCAAGATTTTTTGTGGTCGTGAAATTCTCCATAATTTCTTCATCTTTTTGAAATTGAGAAGTACCATGTTCACCTGTTGTAGAAAATTTAAAGCCTCTCTTATCACTGTCACCTTCATGAGCCAAGTCTTTCTTACGCCAATTAAAAAATAAAGCGATAACAATTATCCCAAAAAAGATATAACTGGCTAAACCAATTAAATTTGACTCAAAAAGCGAACCAAATACAGAAGTAATACCATAAGACATTTCTTGCCCTTTGACTCCTGTAGAGATTAACCCCACAATTACACCAAAAATATAAAGCCATACAATATAGAGTGCTAAAGTACCTAGCAAAGCCTTATATACTTTTGGCTGTCTTATTAAATTTTTAAACTTTTTCATCAAGGATTGTATCTACCCCTTTCAATATATTTAACTTATAGCAACTACCTATTAAATATAAATAGTTACTATTTGCTTTACTATTATTATACTTTATTTTTCACAAAAATCAATTATAAATTTATTTTATTTTTAGTTTTTTACTATTTATATAACTTATTTAATGAATATTTCAGTTCCAATATAGTAATACAGTTGATTTTATCAGTAATTATATAAAAATATCCCTACAGCAGTAATACTTCTACTGCTGTAGGAATAAAAAAAGAGGTAGAAAATCTTTTGACAAATTTGTTGTCAAAATCTTGTTATCAATATTTTTCAAAAATATAACGCAAGTAGTAAATCTCTGCTTCCGATAAGTTTTTAAATGTTTTAATATTTTCGATATTATTATTAATATAATCACTACATAATCGTATGGCTTTCTTACTTTGTTTCATATTAAATAAACTTACATGAGTTCTTTCTAGTCTGGTTTTCATATTTCTTGATAACCAATAGTAACAGCCTTTCCTTGTAGAAATTATTTGAGTTTTATAAATTATATTAATACAGTAATGAGCTAATTGTCTTTGTTTTCTTAACTCTTTACTTGCCACCGTACCAACAAAATGTCCTTCTTGATTAAGAGATGGTATGCAGTATGAATTACAAAACGGATAAGACGAGCATACAAGCATATCAGCATTTTCCATATAAATAGGTATAGTATTTGCATTATCAGAATAATATTCTGTTATTTGCTTAAACTTTTCACCGGTCATATAAACAACTTTAGAACCACAATAAGGGCAAGTATCTTCATAATTTTCCAACTGTTTAATTTTTTCTTTTTTGCTAGGTAGTATTAGTTTAACGGTTGTTCCCATAAAGTATTATTCCTTTGCAGGCGAATTATCTTTAAAGATTTCTTTTACAACTGAAGTTGTATTAGCTATGTTAGTAAGTTCAGAAGGAATAATCAGTTTTGTTGATTTACCATCAGCAACCTTAACCATAGCTTCATAACTCTTTAACTGTAATACTTCTGCTGTAGGTTTAGCATTATTAAGTAATTCCAGTGAGTCAGCTTCTGCCTGCTTAACAAGTTTGATTGCTTCTGCTTCACCTTTAGCCTCTTTAATTCTTGCCTCTTTAGTAGCTTCAGCTTTAAGTATTGTTGACTCTTTTAGACCTTCTGCAATAAGAATTTGACTATTCTTTTCACCTTCAGCATCAAGAATTTTTGCTCGTCTTTCTCTTTCAGCTTTCATCTGCTTTTCCATTGCTTCTTGAATTTCCCTAGGTGGCATAATGTTCTTTAATTCAACTCTCTTAACTTTAATTCCCCATGGGTCAGTAGCCTCGTCAAGAACCTTTTGCATTCGACTGTTAATATCATCTCTTGAAGTTAGAGTAGCATCTAGTTCTAGGTCGCCAATGATGTTTCTTAATGTTGTAGCAGTTAAATTTTCAATAGCTGAAATAGGGTTTTCTACACCATAAGTATATAACTTTGGGTCAGTTACACAATAATATACAACTGTATCAATCTGTATTGTTACATTGTCTTTTGTAATAACAGGTTGTGGTGGAAAATCTGCTACTTGCTCTTTAAGGGAAACAGTATTTGCATATCTGTCAATGAAAGGTATCTTTAGATGTAAACCATTACCCCAAGTCGTAAAGTATGAGCCTAGTCTTTCAATTACCACAGCATACGCTTGTGGTACAATTCTGATATTTGCAATAGCAATAACTACTACAAATAATGCTAAAATACATAAACAAATAATTAGTGTTGTCATTATTTTTTATCCTCTTTCTCATTATGATTTAGTTTTTTACCCTTATCCTTAATTTTAACTTTCTTATTTTTTTCTTTACTCTTACCTTCCTTTCTGAAAAATTTTAGTTTGCTTTTTTTGTTCTTTCTTTTTTCCCTTTTTACTGCATCAGTAAATTCTTCTTCAGTAAAACGAAAAATATCATTATAAATTTGCGTATTAGCAATATTATAAATAAAGTATTCGTCTGAGTATGGAATTCTAAAATATTTATTAACTGCATTACTCAAAAATTCATTTATCTTTTCTAATGCTAATTCACTAGTAAATGATAGCAACACTTTAATATTTTTATTGTTGTAGTGTTCAAGCACTAATAATAGTGATAATATTTCTTGGGGCTTGCTTCCTGCTACAAGAATTGAATAATCATTAAGTAAGAATTTTTCATCAAGAATTTCATTAATATTCCCATAGTCATATACTACATAGTCATAATTAAAGTAGCTTTCTTCTTCCCTACTTAACGAATAATACATATCAATATTCTCATATGTAATATATTTATCATTATCTTTTATTTCATCATATAATGCCTTCTTAAATCGTGAAACAAGAGAATTACTGTTATATTCTACATAGCATACTTTATAGCCTAATATATGAAGATATAGACACATTTGTAACGCCTGCGTTGTAGTACCTATTCTGTTTTGAGTTCCTGCAACTGCAACAGTTTTAGGATATTTTTTAGTTTCCATTGCTTTTTTCACCTTCTTCAAGGGCAAAAATCGGACAATTTGTCCGATTTTATTTTCCTTGTAAACTATTAATTCTTAATTTCCTTGATTTTTAACTTAATTTCATCAAGTTTCTGCTGATAAGTTCTGCTTTTATCCTGTTCAGATTTGATACTATCATTTGCAGATTTGATTGACTGCTGGAAGGCACTAATCTTATCTTCGCTTTCAGCAATTTCATCAGTAGTTAAATACTGCTGTTCTTCTCTTAACTTCTCTATTTCTTTAGTGCTATCAGTAATAGTCTTGTTATAGTTATTAATTTTCTTCTGTGAACTATCAATTTTGTTTTGATAATTTTCCAAACCAATATTAAGTCTATCCACTTGATATTCAATATCTGTCTTTTTAGCTATTTTATCAACTTTTGTAGCCTTATATCTATTAGTATAAAGACTTACACTTTCAGAACTATTATTAGTTTTTAATTCACTTGTTACAGATAATAATACTTCATTATAATTCTCCGGAATATCCTTTATAAAAATAACTATGTAACTACTTGAATCATATATGGTCTCACTATCTAGACTTTGTAATTCGTTACCTGTCATTCTTGCTTTTGATAGAAAACTAAGGTCATATAAATCTGCTGATTCATCATCAAGTGTTAAATCAACTTCCATCATATTTTGGCTTTTTGAATATTTCCAATCATTAATCTGTACATTCAGATTATCAATAGGATTGTCTTGCTTTAACGGTGTATAAAGCAAATCAGCCTCTTTAGGTGCAAAAATATAATTACTGGAAAAAGAGAAAACATAGAAAGCAATCATAATGAAAAACATGATTTTAAGAATTAGATTTCCATTTGCTCTCATTTTATTTCTTAATTTTTTTCCTAAAGGTTCATTAGAAACTTTAGAAACTTTCTTTTGCTCTGCAACTTTATTTTCGTCAACTTCAGAAACAAAACTACTCTTATTTACATTTATTTTCATTCGTCATCATCATCTCCAAAGTCATAATTATCAAGTTCTATAGAACTAATTTTCCAACCACTCTTTTCCTTAGAAAAACTAAATGTAGCTGTCATATCGTAATTTTTAACAGTTTTTTGTTTGTTGTAAATGGAAGTATCATTGCAAGATATAGTCATATATGAAGATGGAGATACAGTATCTAGTCCACTATAATAAATATCTTTAACTGATGCCTTATTATCTGTTCCTTCATATATTACGAAAGTATCATCACTTAATTCATCTTTCATTTTTCTAAACTGCTCAGTAGTAGTAATACTTTGAATACAATTTCTTATTTTATTCTTGTCTGAACTATCGTTATAGTTGTACCTGTATGATACATATTTGTTTACTACTTCTGTAAGTTCTTTCTCACATTCTGCATCATCTACAGCAGTATTAATTTTTCTTGCAGTAGTAGTTGTTGTTTCTACTTCTGTAAGTTTAAATATACTAGCATAATTAATGTTATGTTCTTCTAACGAATTAAAAGCATTGTTTAGTTCTTGCTTTGACTGATTAAAGAAAAAAACCATTACAGAAAAAATAGTAAGCAATACCAATGACAAAACAATGTATGTAGTTCTATTTCTTAAAATTGATTTAATTTTATCTTTCATTTTTCAACCTCTATTCTCTCTTTAAATTGCATAATGAAAGCATCCATGTGTCACTACTTTTATCACGAGTAAATTCTATATTACCTAGCAGGTCATAAGCACCAGAACCTGCGTTCTTATATTTATATCTTACTACAATTTCAATATATCCCTTTGGAGCTTCAGTATTGAAATTTCTAAAATAGACTTTGTTAATTTTGTAGCTTTTTTGATAACCTTCTTCAAGATTTCTTACTGACTCATCAATTTCTTTCTTACAATAATTGTTATACACATCATCAGTAACACAACTTTTTACTTGGTTAACTCTGTTAGTTTGGTTTGTATTACTGTCGTAACTATACATAGCTGAGCAAAACTTATTTACAACTGCTAATAGGTTACTTTCAGAGGCAGATTTATCTTTGATTTTTTCTTCTTGCTTTTGTGCTTCTTGTTTTTTAACTTCATTATTTATTGCATTTTTAGACTTTGTGAATTCTGCAATTTTATCACTATTATCATATACTTCTTCAAGTCCAACATTGTTATCAACTAGAAGTTGTGACATTTCATCTCTTGTCTGAATACACATATGCCAATATATTGACATACCGATAATTCCAAAGAATAAAACGATTGATAGGATAATATAAAACTGTTTTGTTTTAAGTAATCTCATTTATTAACATCTCTCCTATTCTACCCATAGCACCTATATATGTACTATGGGTATTTTGATTAGCTTACTTACTAAAATATACATTATCAACATGACATACCGGTGTAGGGTTTACAGCCCAATCGTTGTGATAGTGGTTAGTTCGGAAATATTTAATATCCTTTACCCTACCACCGTTAAGAACAAAATCGGCTGCTTCTTCAACAGATTTTTTTTGGCTTTCGGTTACAGAGTCGATTGTATCAGCCGTTTCAAACTGGTCTTTTGTGTGTAGTAATCTACTTAAGGACCAACTACTATAACTTTGTTGCCATAAGTTAAGTGATGCTGAACATACATACACTTTGCATTCAAAACCTGTACCACCAGCTTCTCTATATAATGAACGCATTAATACATCTTTTTCGTCTGCTGTTAATTTTGTTTTTGTACCTGTATATTCAAGATTGTGGCAAGTAAAGTTTTTAGTCTTTTCATTGATATATTTACTATCAACCTTTTTAGATTTTGCTTGATAATCAACTTCGCCAAAACCGTATATCCAACTGTAATTCCAACTATACATATTACCGTCAGTAACAACTGAACCCCATGGATAAGGTCCTTGTCCACTATTACCTTCAATAGTAGTAATCTTTTTATTCTTTGTATCAGATGATGTTATTAAACCTACATGTTCACTACCACCACTACCGAAAAACACTAGGTCGCCAGCTTTAGGATTATAGCTTGAACCTTTTAAATGAAGTTTGCCTTTACTATTTAATGCTGAATTCCACGCTGAACAAGAGGCAGAAAAAGTTTTTGAGGCTATACTATCTTTGTTTGTATTATATAAAACGTAACCACAAAACATAGCACACCAATGATTTCCAAAAAATCTACCACTGTTATCGTGGTCCAAAAAGTATTGTAGATTTTTACCTACATATTGTTTTGCGAACTTAATAGTGTCTTGTGCAGTTCCTTCGCCTGCATCTTCTTCAGATATAGAAGTTTCATTATCACTAGATGACGAATTACTTTGTTCTGCAATTGATATGGTAATAACTGTACCAACAAGTAAGGCTATAAATAATGGCAAGCCCATAGAATTTATAACTATTACAACTCTCTTTATCCACTTGACAATAGCTTTTACAACTTGTGCCATAGCACCCATGAGTTGTTCCATTATACGCCACCCTTAAACATTTTAAGTTCTTCAGGCGTTACCTTAATATTGAATACAACTTTCTTTTCGTTAGAAACAGATAAGATTGCTTGTCCTTTCTGTAGTTGTGGAACAATAGCTATTTCACTTTCTGTCAAATTACCTAAAACATTCTTAATAGTTTCAATAGCATTATTATCTTGGTTAAGAATAAACTTGTACTGGCATAGTTCAAACAATTCTTTAATCTGCTGTAACTCAATTACAGATGTACCCTCCGGAACAAAGTCACGAATGTTCTGACTTGCCAAATAAATACCTGCAAAGAACTTTCTGCCTTCTCTAGCGTATTTTAAAACCTGTTGTACAGCATAAGGCTTAGTTGCATTAATAGTATTATGGCTTTCGTCAAGGAACAACATGAAGTGTGTAGCATCCCTTTTATCAATAACACCTTCTTCAACAAGTTTCTTTGTTGGTGTACCGATTTTAATAGCATTAGACCAGCAGGTGGATAATGCTGAAAAAAGTTGAGCGTCAAAAATTTGCTGTTTCATAGATGAAAGTTCTTTGATTTTATATACAACAATCTGTTCATCTACTAGATTTGTCATAGTTGTATGACAATCAAAGATAGTACCATAGTTAGCAACAAGGTTATGTACTGTTCTTTCAATTTCAACAAGATATTTAACTTTTTCTTCGTTAAGTCTTGTATCGGATGAATTCAATTCGTCAAGTTTTCGGTGAATTAACTCTAATAAATCTGATAATACAGGGTATTCGTCATTTGGACGATTAGTAATATTGTACTGGTTGTACATACTATTATCGGCAGGAAGAACTTTCTTCTCAACATATAGTTCAGTTAAGATGTTTTCAAACTCTGTTCTTTCAGCTTCAGAGGACTCTGGGTTAAGGAAATTGTACATAGTATTAACTTTGGATAGGTGTTGTTTAACACTATTACTTTCAGTTTCTGCAAGTTTCATAATTTGCAAGAAATTGATAGTACCATCAGTACCATCAAGTGAAATAACCTTACCACCACACCTTAAAGCCAATTCTTCAAATTCACCAACGCAGTCAATAACTCTTATGTAGTCGCCTCGACCTGCTCTATCTCTAAACATTTTCTTTAAAAGGGTTGATTTACCAAAACCCATTCTTCCAAATACACAACCATTATATGATGTACGCAAGGCATCAACTTGGAACAAGTCAAAAATAACTTTACCACTTGCACCGGCTGTAGTAGTTGTTCCATAGTATGAGCCATATGGGTCATTAAGTGAAGTAAAATGAAATGGGTCGCCACCTGCTAATACTGAAGAAGGAATAGGAAAAGCCTTTCTCTTGTTATTTAGCTTGTCCTGTTCATTCAAGTTAAGAAATAGTGACTGCCATTCAAGTTTGTTTTCGTTAAGGTTAACGGTATTCTTATATTCTTCTTTTTCAAGATATTCAGATACTTTCTTTACCTGTTCATCAAGTTCTTCCTTTGATTTTGCTGAAATATAAATTCTGGCAACAATTTCTTTAATGACCTCACCTTGTGAAGATACCTGTTCATAGAGTTGCTTTAATTCTGTTCTTCTTTGGTGAGCATCGCTGTAATCTGAGTAGTTTTTTGCTTGTTTTTCTCGTGAGCCATATTCAGAAATACTCTTATTAATTTCTTTCTTTACCTCATGTGAATCCAGATTTCTTACATCAAGGGTTGTTACAGCATTACGAATATTCATAATGTAAGTCAACCAATGTCGGTCCACTTCAGAAGGATAAGCAAATATTCTTATACATTCTTCATAACCATTTCCTATTCTTACAACTGCATCATCTTTGAATGAAACGCCACCTTGCACACCGATTTTAGCTAGTAGATAAGGATTGTATCCTAACATTTCTACTTGTTCATCAGCATCAACTTCTCTTATGTAATTCTCGTATTCTTCGCTTGAATACGATACAGAACACTTGTTAGTCAATTTAAATAGAAGTTGTAGTTTTTCAGAAAAAGATAGTTCTCTTGCTAACTTAGACGGTTTCAACATTCTTAAAATAAGATTTCTATTAGCAATAACATCTTCATATGTTTCGCCCCATATCATAAAGTAATATTCTCTGTCAGTATTGTTTTTCTCAATATCAACAAGTTCATTATACTTTTCAATTTGTATTTGTCTTAAATTATCGTCAACAGTCTTTGCGATAAGATTACGATAAAATAGTTGTTGTGACTTTGTATTGGTAGGAAAATTAATACCAATAATCTTGTAACACTTATCATATGACTTATTCATCTTTGTAAGATTTATTAAGTCATAAATAACTTCATCATCACTTGCATTTTCGAGGTCTTTGCAGTTAATTCCAACGAAGTCCATATACTGTTCATTCTTTGTGATAAATACATCACTGTTGTATTCATCAACTATAGATAAAACTTCAGCTATTGTTTTTTGCTGAGGTGTTTGTTTCTTTTTCTTAATTTTTTTGCCATTCTTCTTTATAGATTTTGGTTTCTTACCATTATCTTTCTTACCACTATCATCACTATCCAATTTCTTACCATAGAGCTTTTCGTAGGCTTCTCTGGTTTCATCATCTAAATTTCTTAACTTATTATTTAATTTTTCTTCCTGTTCATCAGTTTTAGATTTCTTTTTAAAAAGTTGCACTATATTTTCTCACCCTTTCATCAGCCTAAAAACTTGTGACTTATGTTGCTGTACATATCTTTCGTACCTTTAATCATTTGATTATCTTTTGTATTTGTATCCTTTACTCCTTCGTAACATATTCTATCCCTGCTATATAAAATCATCATACTTTGATAAATTCTTTTATCACAGTTATATGGGCTTTTAGCTCTAACAATAAAACCGATAATTGCATGACCTATAAAAAATGGAATACGAAATCCGGAATATACAAAGTTCATCATATTTGAACCTAGAAAAAGCCAAAATGCAAGAAAAAATAAATCGGCAATATAAATGAATTTAAACATCTTGATATTGGCTTTAATTTCTTTTATCATTTTGTATTTCACAACTTCACCTTCTTACATAAATTACAACTGTACCCCACATTTTATAAATGTGAGGTACAATTATTAGTATTGCTTATATATCTTGTGATACATTAGCTTGGTTTTCAATAACATTAGACATTGTTACATTGTAAACAGCATTGTTCTTATAAATCTCATCAGCCATAGCTTGGTTTCTTGCTAGAGCTTCTTCTTGCAGAACAGCACTAGCACTATCATTATTGTAACTATTGTAGCCTGCCTCTCTACCTTGTCGATACCTACGAGATAGATTAGGCATCAATACATCTCCAACAGTAGTACCATAAATAGCCTTTGACATTCTACTAACATCTCTGTTACCAGAGCCTGTAAAACCATTTGTTGAAGAATTAGCAGTATTACTTGAATTAATATTGCTATTACCAATGGTTGAATTGCTATAATTGTTAGAAGTGCTTGTCACATTACCAACATTAGTTGTACCTGTAAATGCTCCAGAACGACTATTGAATTCACTTGGTATACTTTCAACTTCGCCATTAGCCTTATTAAATCTATGAGGACTTGCACTGTTATACACCTGTTTAGTAGCTTCTTTATCAGCTTTCTTTAGCATTTGGTCTGCACAGAATTTACCAACAGAGCGTGTACTATGACCTTCACCATATACCTTGTCACCTTCTTGTAACTGCTTCATCTTTTCGTCAGATAAGCCTAGTCCACCTTTCTTTTCGCTTTCTGTAGCTTTATCATAATCAACAAAGCTACCAATACGGTCGTAGGCATCATCTTTTTTACCATTATCACTTGTAAGGTCTTTAAGGGTCTGTGTAGCTTCTTCATTACTCATACCTAATTCCTTACATTGGTCGTATATAGATGAATTTTTATATAAGTCATTATCTTGAAGTTTTGCATCTTTATTGCCATAACCACTTAACTGTTTATCCTTGTCAGTTACAAAAACAGCACCCTTTTCGTCAGAAGTATTTGTTTCACTACTATCTATGTCATTTGAACCTTCAGAGCCGTCTATACCACCAATATTAGTTTCGCTATTGGCTTTATCAGATTTATCTGAACCATCACCAACATATCCACCAAATTCATTATTGGTGTTATCATTTGATTGTCCTTCTTCAAGCTGAGCAACTTCATTATCATTAGTGCTTTTATTATCGCCTGCACTAAATGGATTATCTCCTTGGCTTTCTTTCTTATCATCATTGCCAAAGCCACCATTTAAGGCTGAAGTACTTCCTGCCTTTGCTTCTTTTACGCCTTTAGCATAGCCAACAAGTCCTGCTCCAACACCAACTGCTGTACCAACTGTATTTTTAACAGCCTTAGCACCTGCTTGCATACCTTTGCCAGCCATTATTGCTCCAACAAGACCAGAACCACTAATACCAAACAATTTGATTAGGATGTTTGGTCCATTTACACAAGCGATTGCAAAGAACAACAGAATGATTGACTGAGTAATTGAGCCATAAGCACCAGAAAATTTAGCATTTTGCAAATAGCTTTGACCCATTAAGTAAAGCTGAAGATTAACAAAACAAAAAATTATCGTCATAATAATCGAAAACATAGATTTTAATATTTCTCTTGTTTTTTGTCCTCCTGCCATATCTCCGGCTGCAAAAATATAAACCAATATATGATTAAATGCTAAATTCCATATCAGTGATGCAGTTTTAAAACTTAAACCAAAAAAGACTAGAATTAATGAAAATAAAGACAAAAATAAAGGTAGCCATTCAACTGAATATCTGTAAGGTGTTTCTTCGAGGAAATCAAAGAACTTGTTTATTTTCGATGGCGTATCCATCAGAGTGCCATTTGCCAAAGATTCTTCATGAGAGTTTCTAAACAAATATTCTGATAAATCTGTATCGGCTTCACAATATACTTTCAGCGTTTTACCATCATCATTTTTTGTAGTAAGTGCGTAAACCTCTTGGTCGTCTTTAAACCAGTTGTAAATGCCAAAAGTCATTACATTCATTCCTAAAGAATTTACATAATTCTCGTTTGACTCACCTGTATCTTCAACACCATTAATTTCGCTAAATTTAATTGGATAATTTTCTTCCAATATTTCTTCAACGGTATCTTGGTCTATATCCTCATTAATACTGTTAATAGATAAAGCATTTATCTTACCATCACTATTTTGGTATTGATTTTTATTTTTATTTGAGTTTTCTAAAACTTCCTTAACAAACTTATTGTTACCTGCATAGGTCTTAGCGTATTTTTGGTACATAAAAAGATAGTCCGTCAAATATAAAGCAACAGTATCTTCAGCAGTAGTTGAGTCAGAGCTTTTCCATTTAAGAGCAGACATTATACCACCATCAAGCGTTCCAGCTTTTTTATTACCAACATCTTCTTCAAGTAATGTTCCACGAAGCGTACCAATTAAATAATCATTATTGTCTGAATAGTTATATGAAGTATTTGATATATCAATCTTATTTTGACTATTCCACACACTCTTGCCTGTAAACATATATGGCAAGCCGAACAATATGATTACAAATAAAATAAAATTTTCACCAAAGGTTGTTAGCTTTTTCTTTCTCTCTTTATCATCAAATTTAACTATGAGATTATATGCTAATATCAAAATTGATAAAGTAAATGCTATGACGATAAACGGAAATAGTTTGTTTTGTATATAAGTCATTATTTCACTAGAGTAGAAAAAACCTATCATCGAAAATACGGTCTTATACAATTTTTCACAAGCATTACACAGATAGACAAGTAGCTTAACTATTATCCAACCCAGTTCACGAAAGATATATGATACAATACCGAAATTACTCATATTATCAATGACATATGATATAAAATCCATATTAATCACTCTCCATTATGAGAACAGAGAAATTAGGAATTATAACAATTTATGTTGTAAAAACTCTAATTTCTCTGTTTTTTGTTAACCAAAGTTGAAAATACCGGATAGATACTTACCGAATGTAACAGCACCGTTCAGGAGCATGCATCCAATACAAACAGCAGGTGCAGACTTTTTAGCTGCCTCACGACCGTTGTCACCACCAATTAAACACATTAGTCCAATAACAACAAGAGCAAGAGCAACAATGGCGTAAGCAAATGGTTGAATACCTTTTGCTAACTTTTCAAGATTTGTCTTGATATTAGACGTTACATCTGCTTTGATTGGTGCAATTTGAATTCCATGAACCATAATAATCTTCTCCTTTCTCTTAATTTAGCGATAGAATAAATTAATATTGTATCTCGTATTACTCATTAAATACAATTTTATACTATTCATTCTACCACAATTTTAGTTTATTCTTTTTGTAATTAATTGTCAAGAATTATTTATTTTTCTTGTAAAGAATTTTAATTTTCCCCATATATATAATAAGAATAATATAGAATATATATTGAATATATTTCGAATTAATTTATTAGTAGATAGTCATATTTATATCATTTAGTCACATTTTTATTTATTATTACGACTGAGTAGATATTATTAAAATTTATATATATAAATTCATCTAGAGATTATATTTATAATTATATATAACTATTATATTCCTATAGTGGTTTCTCAGTTTTATTTTTCTGCAAAATTCAACTAACTATTAAATAAATTTCTTCATTATTCTCTTGCTATTTTTCATTGTTTGTGATATAGTAAAACTAAACTAGATTTCACAGTTAAGGAGAATTTAAAATGAGTAAAATCAAAAACGATATGGTTTTAATAAAACTTATTGAAAAATTAAGTATTTATTTTCGAACAGTCAAGTTTAATGATAATAAAGACACACTTGTTAACGACAACGAACTATTGTCTAATACAGAACACAGAAAGTCATTAATTCATTCATTTATTCTGGACTGTAATATTAGCGACGAAGAAGTTGAAATTTTATCTGATGACGAAGTATGCCTAAAACTTGTACATATGGCTTGCTCTTTGTCTGATGTTAAATTGCAAAACAAAATTGCAAATATCACTTCAGAGTATTCAGATGAATTAATTTTGTCTGATTTTTATGATTTTGTCGGAGCTAAAAGTAATGATTCCAAAATGGCTGTTATCAATTTCTTGACGGCTCAATATTTCATATCTAAGGGTATTATCACTCCTTATAATCGTACTATTTTTATTTGCAAGGATAATGCTACAGCAGAAAAGATAAAAGAAGTTTTAATGTATATTACCAACAACTTCTATCACTGTAATCTTCAAAATGAATACGATATTTTCAGCAACAATATCGTTATCACAACAGATAGCAACTACGATATTCATGCAGGCGTAACTGACGAAAGCTGTGTTAAAAATACAAATGTAGTAAATGTTGATTTACTTTCAAGCAAAACAGATTGCTTTGATGTTTTTATCGACTTAGCAAGAAAGCATCAAAAAGAATTTGATATTTTCTTCAGAAATTTATATGGAACAGTATTGGTCCTCCAACATAAGAATTCTTATGTATAAGTTTGTATCTCCTTAAAATTTTTATATAAAGATGGCATTTGATTGCTATTACCTTAAAAAAGAAGGAACAGTATGAATAAACATACTGTTCCTTCTTTTATCTTATATAAAAAAATCGGACAAATTGTCCGATTTTAGTTTACATATCAACATAACAGAATAATTGAGGTGCATAGTTTATACCAAATTCTTTTATGTTTTTTGGCTTATCATATTTGACTATCTCATAAAGTTTGTAGGCATATGCTTGTTTACTAAATCTAAAATAACTATCAAAAAATTCTTTGCTTACACCGGATTTAGCTTTTGTTCTTTCCCATATTTCTTGTGGTGAGCCTTCTAAAATACATTCAATTTTTGCTTCACCAACAACTTTTTTTATCGGTATAGTTGAGTATATATACATTTTATCTACTTTGGTTTTACACTTAATCTTTCTATATTCATATTCTTTCTCACCATTCATTATTTTATCCACATACTGAGGATTGATTGAAAGTAAAATTGATTTCATTTTAATTACTCCTTGATATAAAATAGCCACCAATATATTAATTGATGGCTACGAAACTATTTTATAATTCATGAAAAAGTTATTTGAACTTGTAGCATATACAGAATACAAAATAAATAATAACATAAGCAATACTGTTATTGCAACTATCACTCTAGTAGCTGTTATGCGTTTTTTCTTATCAGTTAAAACTTGATTATTCACTAATAAATCTAATATCTTATTCACTAACACAATGACGATAGCAAAGAATACATTAGCTAATACATACAATGTAATAATACTGCCACTAGCAAAATCATTTGATGCTAGTGCCGAAAAATACATATTAACAGTTACCATCATTAATAAATTAAGTAGTAGCAGTATATTCTTTATATATTGATTTTTCTTTTTTCTCATTTTATGAGGCTCTATTCATTTCAGTAATTTTTGCTTTTACGCCACTATCAACAATAAGCCATAGTAGTTGAGGATTGATAACAATATTAGACTTAAACAGAGTTACGATTTCATCATAGGTTAGTAAGTATTTTACATATCTTCTATTTTCGGCAACAGCATTAAAACTGCTATCATCAGTATATACAGCTATTGCAGTTGTATTTTCGTTATCTAGGTTCATTAACGGTACAGATATTTGGCTAATATCGTCACCACCGATTACAGGAACAATAAATGTTGCTTTTGAAATTGCATACTGCATATCCTTCATGCATTTATCAATACCATTACTGATACCTAATTGTGCAAGTTGTGTTAAGTGAAGATATGTGTTTACAATCTCTTTATTGTTAAGTGTACTGATTTTATCAACACCAATAACAATATCAGTAATATTAACTCTATTGTTATCAATAGCATCATCACAAGTATTAGCAACAACGCCTGTAACACCATTGTATAGATACAAGTTTTTGAGATACTCTGCAACATCAGTAATTTTTTCAATTCTGATTTCACTTACTTTGCTTTCCATATCTTTCAACAAAGCATTTGCGATATTTTCTTCTGTAGCAACATAAATTTTGTTGTCATAAGACAAAAATGGATAATCAGTAATATTATTGTATACAACATAAATATCATCTAGTGTTCTGAATTTACTACACACGATATTATTAATTTTTGCAATTTCATTTTTTAATGTTGTTACATCAATAACACCAAAAGCATTTAGTTTATCAACTAACTTTGCTTTAACCTGTAATAGTTCCAATATTGTTAGTTCTTGATAGTCTTTTTCATTAATCCCATTAGATAAGATTAAGGTATAAACATTGTTAATATGCTCGTATTGAGCATTAGTTAAGATAAATCCCATATAGTTACTCCCTTCCAAATTAACTACATAATAAATCTTTAAAAGAAATTTATACCCTACTTATATTATACCATTAAAGAGAAATAAGTCAATATTTTTTTCACAAAATATATCCTTTATTTTCCCATTATAATTGACTTTTTAGTGTTTCAGTTGTATAATAAAGGTACATTAATTACTATTTGGTTTACAGAAAGGTTGTATGATATTGCAACACTCAAATTCAGATAAAATCGTTTATAATGCAAACGCTAAAAAACTTAAAACTTTTCGGAAATTAGAAGGTCTATCACAAAACCAATTTGCAGAAAAATATGAAATTCCATTTAACACTTATGTTAAGTGGGAACAAGGTGCAAGAAGATGCCCTGCGTATGTTATTAAGATGTTATCAACTATTCATAATCTTAATATTAGTGTTCGAAAGGATAATTAAAATGGTTAATAATTTTTATAAAAATCTTTATTATCTTTGCAATCATTACGCAGATTTTAACGGAAAGATATTGTTATGTGAAATACCAGATAAAATAAATAATCTATCTGATAATGATTTGTGTTTAATTATCTTATCAGAACATTTATTGCCAGATTCATATACTTCTTTTTCGTTGTACGGATATACATATGAAGAATTATCAAATAACGATTTCTCTAACATGAAGTCAGAACTAGATAACCATTATCAAATATCTGGTAACACATATAATAACATGATAGATGATAGTTATATCATAGAAATAGATTATAATGATTGTGTTTGGGGCGAAAGGAGAAAAAAAGGTATCGAATTGCTTAATCATCTCCTTTCTAATTATGTTCTAATCGACAATGTTTATCACAATTATGAGCCTGTTCCATATGAAGAAAATTATGCTGGACATAAAGAGATAATTGATTTTTGCAAGAATATTAATTATAAGAATACTTATGATTTTTATAATTCTTTAGGTTTTATTAGTGTTCTAGACCCTAAGTATGTTAAATTTACAAAACCTATTCATGATAAGGTAGAAGGACATAATGATTATTTCAAAACGCCATCAGAATGGCTGAATAATTGATTATGAGAAGGCGATATTATGAAATATTTAGGTTTTCACAACAAAAATAATACAGATAGTGTATTTAAAAAATTCGTTAAACCTATTGATAATGAAACTGGTCTTGTTAGTGGTAAGTATTTTTCTATTTCAGAGGTATTAAAATCATGACTATAGATAATAAAAAAAGAATTAAGAATTTAATAAAAAGTAGCTTTTATGGTAGTGCTATAGGTGACGCTTTAGGTGTACCGGTTGAATTTTGCTCTAGGGAAGAACTTGATACCAACCCAATAACTACCATGATGGGTAACGGAACATACAATCAAGAGAAAGGTACTTTTTCAGATGATACAAGTTTGATTTTGGCTACAGCAATAGGCTTATGCAGTAAGAGTAAAAATAATACCAATATTTTGTATAGTATAGCTGACGAATTCAAAGAATGGTTTTATAACGGCAAATATGCTATAAAAAATAATGTGTTTGATGTTGGTAATTCAACTGCTAAAGCTATAGGTCGATATGCTATAACTAATCTTCTATTTGATAACACAAACGAAAGTTCATATTACTCTAACGGTAATGGTTCACTTATGAGAATATTGCCTGTTGCGTTTTATATGTACGGTAAGGAAGAATTTGATACGCTCGATAAAAGGAAGAAATTTGTCAGTGATGTTTCTGCATTAACTCATAGTCATATTATCTCTAAGATGTGTTGTGTTATTTATTGTGAAATAGTTTTAGAAATTATTACTGAAAAGATTAATAACACTTTTGATATTGATAATCTTCTCACATCAATTAGTAAAGTTATGGAACAAGTATATCATTCATACACCTTATCTAAAGATAGCAATGAATATATGAGAGAATTTACAAGTATATTTCATTTATTATTTTTGCTATTTTCTAGAGATAAGGTTAAATCAAATGGATATGTTATTAATACACTAGAGTCAGTTTTGTGGTGTATTGCAAACACTCATTCATACAAAGAGGCTGTCCTTACAGCAGTAAACTTAGGTGGAGATACTGATACCATTGCTTCTTTAGTTGGTGGTCTAGCTGGGCTAATATATGGCTATAACGATATACCTAATGAATGGATAAGTTGTTTGCAAGGCAAGAAAATGATTAACGGTGTAATTAAAAAATTCAGTAAAAGTATTATTAAGTCACAAAAATGAATTATTTTAATAAATAAAAAAACAAGGAAGTGAAAAATAATGGCTCAAAATACATTAAAGCCCTGTCCGTTTTGTGGCACAAATCTGTCTGATTTTCCAGAAATAATGACAGTTAAGCCTGTTAGAACTGAGGAATATTTGCTTGCAAAATTGGAACACAAAAAAATAATAGGAAGTGATGCAGGATACAATGTATTTTGTATAAAATGTGGATGCTTAGGTGCAAGAGGAATGAGTAAAGAAGAATCCATAGCAAAATGGAACAGCAGGGTTGATAATAACAAATAACTTAGATAAAGAAATAAAGCAAAAATCGGACAAATTGTCCGATTTTTTATTTTATACATATTTAATTTTATTCCCACAGTAGGGGCAAAAGAATATTTTAGGAGTGAAATCGACACAAGAGTTAGCTAAACGCCTGCTGTAATTATTATTGTACTTACTGCAAGAAACCTTACCATTATCATCAACTTTACTATGTATGCAATTAGAACACCTTGTAATCTTACAGCAGTTATCACAACCATTGTTATCTAATTCATAGTAAAGCTTTATTTTGTCGATAGCTTCTTCTCCGGTGTAACATACGCATGAGGCGTAGCCTAACTTATTAATTCTTTTAAGGAAATTTTCCTGTTCCTTTGTTGGCTTATTCCTGCCATACTTCATTTCAATATATAAACCAGAGTATTTACCGGAAGGTACTGGAAGGCATATATCAGATACGCCTTTTTTCAGTCCTTCTTTTTTCATTTTTCCACCTGTATAATAAGTTCTTTTACCTTCATTGGGAATATGATACATAAGGTCTATATCGTGATACAAATATGAAACAACTTTCGCCCAAGCAAATACTTTCTGCTGTTCCAAACTTTCACTACTTTTTAGTTCCATAGTTTTCTTGTGTGGTTATGCTCCTTTCTGTAGTCATTGATGACCTTTTTAGTTTTAGCTTGTTCTTCTTTGAATTGAGAGTAGGCGAGACAGTCTTGATGGCAACGAACTGAACGCTCTTTACAATCTCTGCAAGGAAACTTACCTACAATTTCTGTTTTTAATTCATTCTTCATCACATCACCCTTATTCATTTTCTTTATTTTTCTCTGAAATCTCTTTTGACATTTCAGATTTTAATTTTTTCTTCTCGGCTTTGTATTTTTGCTTCAGGTCCTTTTTTAGTTTCTTTTTATCTTTCTTGTTTGTATTTCTAATTTCATTTTTCTTCTTTAAATCAACTGTACGAACATATAAACCTTTGATAAAAATAATGAAACCGATTATAGCAACTCCATATACAATTACTGCTCCCACTTTATCACCTCTTTTTACTATTTCTTTACTATATTATAACACATATTACTGATTAAATAAATATTTTTACTATTTTATTTACATAAATATATTGCATTATGTAACCCATTGTGCTATAATATACTCATTAAAGGAAATATATTTACTATTTCAAATACACTAAATCGGACAAATTGTCCGATTTTAGAAATAGTAAGAATTTACACAAATCGAGAGGTAAAATTATGAATAACAAGAATCCAAAAATCATTACAGTAGCAAACGAAAAAGGTGGTGTCGGTAAAACCACTACCGTATTTAATGTGTCATCAGCACTTTCACTTAAAGGTAAGAAAGTTCTGGCAGTTGACTTAGACCATCAAGGAAGTTTGTCTGAATGCTTAGGCTATGAACCAGACGGCAAACCAACAATAGCAGAACTTATCGTTAATCATTGTGGTGGTATGATTATCGACTTCAATAACTATATTCGTCATTCAGATAACGAGAATGTAGATTACATTCCAGCCACAAAAAGTTTAAAGGGCATTCCTTCCTACCTTCAGAGCCAAAACGATAATACCGATATTTTGTACAATATCTTAACCGAAAGCCAAGACCTACTAGAAAATTATGACTATATGTTGCTTGACTGTTCACCATCTGGTGACTTGCTTGTAACTAATGCTCTTAATTGTTGCGATAAAATCATCATTCCTGTACAGACAGATATTATGAGTTACAAGAGAGTAGAGAATACAATTCAATCACTTGTTAATGCAAAAAAGGATAGAGATATTAAGAAGTACATTCTAGGCTTTTTGCCAACTATGTATCAAACAAATACAGTTCACTCTAAAGAGGTCCTAGAGGCATTAAAAGAAAGCTACGGTGAACTTGTGTTTGATACTTCAATTTCTTTGCTGACACAGGTTAAGAATTGCTATGAAAAGAGTTGTGTTGCTACTCATAATCGTGCAGGCGTTGAATATGAAAGAGTTACAGGGGAAATTTTAGAGAGGATGAAGGATAATGCTTAACATTAAGAAACAATCACTAGACGACTTAACTGTTCAGTCCGATAATCTATATAACGACAATGCCAATAATATAATCAGCATAGATGCTGATAAGTTAATTGAAAGAGAACAAGACTTCAAAATCAGAGAAGAAAGAGTAATAGAACTAATGAATAGTATTCCTCGTGAGGGTCAGCTAGAGCCTTGTATTATTGCTCCTTCAACTGAAAAGGCAGGATATTATGATTTACTTGCAGGTCGTCACCGTAAGAGAGCTTGTAAGGAATTAAATATTCCAGTTAAGTGTATTATTCATAACAATTTATCTGAAGAACAGAAAGAACTTATTGTTATTGAAACTAATATCAACAGAAATAACGATTACCTTCCTTCAGAAATTGCGTGGGCTTGGCGACATAAGAAAGAAATATTAAGAAGTATCGGTGGTGGTTCTTCCCTTGAAAAAATTGCTGATGACAATAGTATCAGCACAAAGAAAGTGTACAGATACATTAGACTTACATTCTTAATTAAGCCATTACTTGATTTAGTTGATGAAGGTGTTATTCCGGTAAGTGCAGGTAGTGAATTAAGTTATCTTGACGAAAAGAAACAAAACAACTTATATGATTACCTAAAAGAAAATCCTCATATCAGAATTACTACTGGAAATGTAAAACTGATAAAGGATAACATTGATAAAGATTATGATGAAGTTCTAAAAGCCAACGCCGAAAAGGAACTCTCTGAAAGAAAAGCTATTCCTATTCCAGACTTATTTCCAAATAAGAATACGAAAAAGGATAACAGTGATGACAGTTCTTCATATGAAGATGATAATGATAACTATACTGCTGTAACGCCTGCAACTGATTACATTGATGATGGTTATGCTACTGAAGAAGATGATGAAGTAGATAATGTTGAAGAAGAAAAGTCTAGTGAATATAAAGAACCTAATCGTGAAGATGTGAAAATGCCATTTAAAGTGGTAAGTATTGCTCTTAACGAACAGGAACTTTCAGCACTTGACTGCGACTTACATTCAACTGCCAAAGAAATTATTGATGCTATTAAGATTGTAATTAATGATTTAATTGAAAGAAAAAGTTAAAAACAGGAGGATAATATGGATATTGAAAATGTAACTATCAAAAATCATTTTGAAGGTGATGAACTCTACGATTATATAAAGAAGTATAACGCAGTCAATAATGATGATTTGGACTTTTTAGATTTAGGACTTGCTGATAATATAGGTGGACATACAGCAGGTGTTCTTTATGAAGATGTTTGTGGTGATGACTCTAAACTAACATGTTTAGGCTCTAAAGTTGGCTATCTTAACGAACTATGTAGAGATAGTAGATTTCATTATTACAACAACGACTTTAATCGGTGGGATATGTGTTATTATTCAACAACAATTACAGCCTGCAAAATTACAATGCCAAACAGCGAAATAATCTATGTTTTGTATGAAAGTACTGAGAATGTTGATGAAAGTTACTGCTACGGTGACTACCTTAATACTTCTGTCCTTTATAACAATGAAGAAGAACTAATGAAGGCTTATCATAAGTATGCTAATTCTTTATTGGATATTGACTCTGTTGACAAAGAATTAAAGATAGTAAGGCAGAAATTCAAAAGCAAGTTTCCAAATTTTGATTTCATTATTAAGCAAACTATTTTATCCTCTTATTTTGAAGATATTGAAGAGTCCTTTTATGCTGAAGATAGATTGTCTATTAGCTTAAAACTTAACAATGGTAAATCTACTCATATGATTACATTGTATGATAATGTTCGTCTAACAGATGTAAATGACGAATTAATGAACAAAATTTACAATTCAATGATGTTTCTTTTAGGCCCTCATAATGATGTTCTAATTCACAGTATTAAACTAACAAATTATTCTTACTACGAAAAGTTCCATGACTCTAGTTATGACATTGATTACTTTGAAAATAAGAGTCTGTTATATAACGCTCATTATAAGAAAGGTAATTATGATTATGAAAAGACTATTGAAATAGCTGATGATAAGAATATTCTTGATTACCTTCTTAATGATGATTACAAGGCTTTAAGTGATGCTTTTGATATGAAATATAGTCATTTATCAGACCTTGAAAAGAAGATTATTGATTTCAGTAATTCTAAAGAATTATCTTGTATTTCAAGTGAATTAATGGACTGCCTAAAGCAGAATTTTCCTTGTTATAGACAAATTAGATTACTAGAGCATGTCAAAGTATCAAAAACGCCTGCTGATGTTGTATATAGAATATTAAATGATAGTTCTATTACAAATACTCAACTATTTGCAAAGGTTTCCAAAACAGAACTAGGTCATTGTAGTAGAATTCTTAAAATGTTTGAGAATAGTGGTAATTGTTTTACAACTTTGTCTGATGTTGGTGGTGTTAAAGTCGGTAATGATGATAGCTATTTTATCATTTCTAATGGTAAAGGTGATGGAAATACAATAGTTGCTATTTTTGATAATGCAGAAGAAGAAGAATTCAATGAAGATATGCTTAATAATCGTAGTGCTATTCCTATTTCCGGACACCACTGTATTTACGAATACGATTGTGGTGATAGTGTCAAGGCGAAATTAGATGGTGAGTACTTTGCATATGGTTCAGATGGTTTTGTTGCTTTCGTGAAGCAAAGATAGGAGATTGTAATGAATAAGTTTAAGATTGAATTAAAAGATGATAAGGCGTATATTTATACGCCTTACAGTGATGAATTTGTAAGTAAAATTAAAAGTCAAATTGGTGGAACAAAATGGGATTCCAGTAAAGAATGTTGGGTTGTCAATGATACTGCTGTACCATTCGCAAGACAGATTATGAGAGATGTCTATGGTGAAGATGATATTTCAGTAAGCAAGAAAATTAACATTCAAATTGAAATTCTTAATGATTTATCAGCTGAACGAAAAGATGTAGTTTTATTTGGTAAGTGTCTATGTCACGCTTATGGCAGAGATTACTGTGGTAAGTTTTCTGAAGATGTTGTATATGTTGAAGGCAAACCTACCTCTGGTGGTAGTAATAAATACTGGTACAGTATTGTACCTGAAGGTTGTCTTATTAATATCTACAATGTTAATGAAAGTATCTATGAAAAGTTCAAAGATAGTGACGACTACAATGTTGTTGTTATTGATGACAACGCTGACAGAACTAATTTACGAAAGAAAATTAGTGAAATTGACAGTAAAATTGCAAATCTTGAAGAAATGAAAGCTAACTACATAAAGCAATTAGAGGTACTTTTTGATGAAGAATACGAGTAAAACATACAAAAATGGGTGAATTTATCTACAAAAAAGTTGCTAAAGCAAGTTGGTCTGAACCAACAGTTGAAGATGGTATAGATTTTATAGAGGCAGACGGTGTATGGAATGAAAATATATTAGTCTGCTCTCATTGTGGTAATGAGCCTTTGTGTGATATTCAAGGGGAGTATGTATTTTCGAGTTACTGTCCTCATTGTGGGGCAATAATGGAATAAAATAAAAAATTAAGAGTTTTTAAGAAAGCAGGTAGTGATGAAAAAATCTGAACTAGAGAAATATTTACATTCTAAAGTTAAAGTAAGGCTATTTAACGGAGATACTCTTATTGGTGTACTGAATAAGGCTGAAGAATGTAAACATGAGATTGACTTCTATGTTAAGAAAAATTATTATGTATGCCTATTAGATAACGGACAGGCAGATAAAAACGAAATATTCAGGTGTTCTCATGTTGATTTAATTAAGGAGTATTAATTAATGACTAAGAAAAGATTTATCAAACGGTTTCGTAGTTTTAAATACAGTAAGGAAGAAATACAAAGTTGTACAGACTTTATGAAAGAACACAACGGTTTTATTTCTTATTCTAGCTTGTTAATATTTATCATTTGTGTTCACAAAGGCGATATTACTACAACTTTAGAAGATTTAGAAGAATTCACTTCGTATTCAAATAATATGAGTGTTTCTTTTACAAAGTGTTATGAGGCAAAAAATGATTAATAAAGAAGGGTTACTTAATTGTCCTTTTTGTGGTTCGATTTTTGTACGAAGGAAAATTGGACCACAAGAAGATATAGTTATGTTCACATGCGATAGTTGTGGTGCTTTAGTTTCATTTTACGGTGCTGAATATGACCCTTATGCAACAGAACAATGGAACAGCAGACCTGTTTTCTTCAAAAGGAGTGTCATAATGAATTTGAAAAATAATCAAGAGTTCAAAAAAGATAAATATACTTATTCCGGCAAGTATATTGTTAAAGTTGAATTTATAGACGATATGATTCATCAAACATACATTGAAGTTGATGACAACAAAGTTTGGCTAGTAGTTTATCAAACTCAAAAAGAAATCACCAAAAATCAAGAGATTAAAGAAATTAGCAGGAACTTAATCTCTACATTATAAAAAGGAGCAATAATTATGAATAAGAAAAAAATCGTTTCAATTATTCTAGGTGCAACAATGCTAACTTCAAGTATGGCAGGTATCACAAGTGCTACTGCTGTAAGCAGAGATTTAAACGCTAGTGGTACTATCCATATTATTGATGATGGAATCCCAGATAACAAGAATATTGGTTGGGATTACAATGAAGATACAAAGGTACTGACTTTTCTCGGAAAGGGAGCAATACCAGACTATCCAGATAGCGATAATGTCGATAAGAAAACTTGGTTTAAAAAAGATGAAGTTACCGAGGCTACAAAGATTGTTATAAGTAACGGCATCACTAAAATCGGTAGCAACTGCTTTAACGGTATGGTTGATGTTGAAGAAGTAGATGCACCTACAGTTAAGCAAATCGGTTCAAATGCCTTTTATGGTTGTGAGGCTTTAAGCACCTTGTCAGTTCCATCTATTCAAAGTGTTGGCAGTTATGCTTTTAACGACTGCAAAAGTCTTTCCACATTTACAGCAGGAAAGAATATGACATACATTGGTGACTATGCTTTCAACAATTGTGAGTCTTTGAGAAGTGTTACCGGTGACGGTAAAGTTAGAGTTAGGAATTATTCCTTCTCAAACTGTAGTTCACTAACTACATTCAATCTACCTAATGCAACAGAAATAGGTTCTTACTGTTTTGATAATTCTTCGCTATTAAGAACAGTAAAAGTACCTAAAGCTACTATTAAAAGTAATGGCTTTAGCACCAACGCTGAGCAAGGTGTAAGTACTGTTGTTGCAGGCTCACTTGATAACAAAGCCTTTTATCAGAATAAAAGAATTAAGAATTTAACCCTAGATAATGCTACATTTATTGGCAATTATGCTTTAGCTGAAGCCACAGGCTTATCAACTATTACTGCAAATAAGGTTACTAGTGTCGGAAATAGTGCTTTTAAAGATACTAACATTACTGAAGTGAATTTAGGTAAGGTTAACAAAATTGATAATTATGCTTTTGCAGGTTGTAAGAAACTTGTAAAAGCAAACCTAGGTACAAAAATTTCTAGTGTAGGCTCTGGTGCTTTCGTAAATTGTTCCAGTTTAAATTCAACAATTACTCTAAAAAATGCAACAAGTATCGGAACTAATGCTTTTGCTAATTGTCAGAACATCAGAGTAGCTGATAACTCTCTAGGAAACAAATTAAAGAGTATTGGTAGCAACGCCTTTGCAGGTTGTAATAAGATAAGCAGTTTATATATTCCTAAAACAACTACTACAATCGGTAGTAATTTATCTTCAAAGATTGAAAGTGTAAATGACACTTCTGTTACAGTTACATCTAATACTGAACGAATTAAAATCTATACACCATACAACAGCACTATCTACAAGAAGTATATTGCTAACAAGCATAACAAGAGTTATATAAGAAAAGCAGTAACTTCACTTAAACTTAGCAAGTCACGTGTTTCACTTAGCAAGGGCAAGAAAGTAAGGCTAACTTGGACTATTACAAGTAATGCTGATAACAAAGGTTTAACCTTTATCACAGACAACACTAAAGTAGCCAAATTTAGCACAAGTGGTTACATTACTGCTAGGGGTAAAGGTACTTGCTATGTAAGTATTAAATCTCGTGACGGTTCAAATAAGGTAGCAAAATGCAAGGTTACTGTTAAATGAAGATAAAGGAGTTTTATTATGATTTTTGTTTTTTTAGCATTTACTATTATAAGTGTTATAGTTTTTTATTGTGTAGGTAAACATCGTATATTAGCTATATGTTTAGCTTCGATTCTTGTAGGAATTACATTTTTTAATGTATTTATGTTAGCTTATATTAAAAGTAATACGAATTTATTAATGTATAAAGGTACGGTTTATTGGTTTAAATATAAAGAAACAGTTAGTGTACAGGAATTGTCAATTAGCAATTTCAAACTGAATGTTACTTACACTACTCTTACAACTCCAATGAATGAAATTTCTTATAAAATCAAAGGCACTAATAACAGTAAAACTATTTCAATAAATGATTCTGATATTAATTCTATTTCAGTTTCACCTTCTAATAAAGCCATTAATCATCTGATAATTAAACATAATAAATACTTTAGTGCATTAACATTTATGACTACACAAAAAGACGAATATGTATTTAGTTCAAAGTAAGTTGAGAATTATTGTAGCAAGTGCTACAAGGCAAGAAAGGAAGATTACTATGAATAATGAAAAGAAAGATAAAAAATCAAGTAAAAAGAAAGTAATAGATATTATTGTGACTATAGTAGCTTGTGTGATTGATTTATGTGTTTGTATTTACACCATATCTAATATTCATAATAACATAAACATAATGAAACCGTTTTCAATCTTATTTGTGGTTAATGTTTTGTATATCAACTACATAATGCTCAGTTCAGCAAAAACAAGAGATGAAAGGATTAACTTCATTAAGATAGAAATTCTTATACTTGTATGTTTAGGATTTATAGGCTTATTATCAATGCTATTTGGTTCACATACATACTCTGGTTTTTTCGATTTTTCATCCTAAAAATAATTAAGAAGGGAGAGTTTTTTATGATTGACTTTATAATCGACTTTTTGTCAAAACATCTTAAGGAAATCATCTATGGAATAATAGCTATTTTGATTACCTTTTTAGGTATTTCTTGCTTTATAGCAAGGGATAGAGATGAAATTCACACTAGCATAGCTATAAAGATTGTTAAAACAATATCTGCCACTATAGTTTGCATAGCAACTGTTTGTTCCTTACCGGCAGGAATTATATATCTATTCTTCTTTTCATCTTTGGCATGGTGGGGTCAAATATTTCTAAGTCTTTTATTGCTATTCGTTTGGTTTTTTGTTTTCAGTTGGGTTTGTTCATTTTTTAGTAATTAAGAAAGACAAGGATAAATAAATGAATTATATGTTTATTGGTAATCACAAAAATAACAAGAAAGACAAGCTAATATCACTTGTTAATTCACTAGCAAACAATACAGAATTATCAACAATATTTGACATTCCTTCAGATGTAATTGAGTACTTAGTTCAAAAGGACCTTGATTTATCAGAGTATTTTTATTTTGGTACATTATCCTCACATAATAAGCAGACAGTCATATTTAAGAATATTAACAACAGAAAAATTATTATTCTTATGAAGAAATTTAGCAAAACTAAGCAAAGTAAAGCAGAACATAGGAAGTTGAATGTTTATCCTTGTTTTGTTACTGGCGACTTCAAAGGTTATCCTGCTATGCGTAACATAGTACCTATGAAAGATTTATCTGATGATTTAACTGGGAAAGAATTACAGAATGAAATTGAATTTATTACGAAAGGGTGAAAGGTATGACTACAACTAGCGACACAAACATTTTCACTATTGAACTAGTTTCAACAGTAGAAAATATGATTGCTATTTCACGCAAAGATTATGAAACTATCAGTAATGAGTTTGAGAAAAGGTACAGCAGAAAAATCAATCCTCAAAACATTATTGTACATAGAAATGGTAGAATTGAATATCTAATTCTACATTGGACTTGCGAAGTATTCGACAATATTGATAGCGATATTAACAAGATACTTGCTATTATCGAACACAAACATATTGCTTACCATTATATGAGAGTAGGCAACAACCCACTAGACTGCTGTAATCAGTTTTATTATAACAACAACAAGTATCTACAAAGTCTGGTTCTTAATAATTAGCGTTCTACGAAAAGTTTGTTTTCTCCTAATAGATATACCCACATTCACAACTATGGTGTTTGTGGGTATATTTTTATTTTGCTTTATTTTAGCTTGTATCAAATTTTTATTGCTAGGCTAGTAAACATATTAATTAAATAAAAAATTTTACTACAGGTTAATTTGATAGCAAATAAATATATTTAAGTAGTTATTGAATACACAAACATACTATTTAATTGTGCAGGCGTTATTCTTTTAATGAATATGTAGGGAATTGGATTGGAATTGAATTAGTTGGCATTGAAAGTAAATTCAAAATAACTATAAAATATATTTCAGCTACAGAAATATGAAAAAGCATAGTTTAGTTTTCACTAGACTATGCTTTCGTTATGTTGATTTTTAGATAAAACAATTTTACATTTCTCTTATCACTTTATCTTTTGTTTTATAGATTTTATTGATAGCTTTTTTTAGCACTTTTCTACACCATATTTTAGATATACATGTGAGCAAACTAAATATGATAATGTAAATAGTTAATGCGATAAAATAATATATATCAAACATATTCAAATTCCTTTATATTTGTTTCCTATTAACTACTATGTCTATAGTTAGCTAATGGGTTATTATTCGTAGCCTCTTTGACTTGTTTTTGGTCTATATGAGTGTATATTTGGGTGGTAGCTAAACTTTCATGTCCTAGTAGTGCTTGTATGGTTCTAATATCTGTGCCGTTTTGATACATAAGGGTTGCTGTAGTATGTCTTAACTTATGAGCTGAGAAACCTTCATTGCCAAGTCCTGCAAGTTCAAATTCCTTTTTGATGATATTTTGCATTTGTCGTTCACCAATATGTTTTCCTGTATGCTCTGAAATAAATAAATAGTCTTTTTCAATGAGGTGGGGGTAAGTAAGTCTTTTGTCAAGATAATAATTTACGGCATCTTTTGTTAAATCATTCATATACACAAATCTTTCTTTATTACCTTTGCCATGTATCTTAATTCTGTCATCAACAATGTCCTGCAATTTGATATTCGCAAGTTCTGAAATTCTTAGTCCACAATTAATGAGTATAACAATCATACATTTTGTTCTACCATATTTGTCACTAGCATTTGTGTTATCATAAATTGTATCAAGCAAATGTTTAGACTGGTCCAATGTTAAAAACTTTGGAATTGTTTTGCTTTTCTTTGGCGACGGAATTTTACTGGCAGGGTTTTCGGTAAATCCTTGAAATGTCATCAGATAGTTGTAGAAACTGTTATATGAGGACAACAAATTTTTACGAGTATTAGCTTGTGAATTATTTTTTGATTGTACGAAATACAAATAATTCAGAATATCGTTAGTGGTTACATTTTGTAAGAATTCTCTAGTTACATATTTCTGCATTATATCAATTTCATTTTCAGCAGTATGTTCATAATCTGCTATAGCATTTTTTTGCTCAATTAAATACAGCAACAAATACTTGATATTGTAGTAGTAAGTCTTAACTGTTCGTTCAGATTTATTTTCAATTACTCTTAGATGTTGTAAGTAATTCTTTAATAATTCCGGACTGTTTTTAATTCTTAATTCTAAAGTGTTTTTCTTTGGCATCTGTTTTGCACTCCCCTTAATTTCGTAAAATTGTGATTGTACGAAATTGCTTTTATTCTTATTTCTCTCTTTTTTCTTGTCCTTATCTCTATCTTTTTCTGCTGTATTTCAATTATATCACTCTACCCTATATCTCTATTTCAATTTCTAAATTCTGTGGAATCTATAAAATTTGCTATAGTCATTTCAATCTCTAAAAATTCTAAATTCAATTTCATTTATTATTCAACTCTGCAAGACTTAGTTAGCAAAGTTATAAATAACTACAGTAGTAAAAGTAACCCTGTAGATAGAAGTTACAGTTACAGCAATAAGACAATAAATAGTTATGTATTAATATGATTTTAAAAAACTAAATTTATAGTTCAATTCAAAATGCAATGTTAAAAATTCTTGTTAGCCTCTCTCCCACGATTTGTAAGTAAATTATAAAGTGTGATTATTTAACAAGGAAACAATTAGATATTGTACAACTTAAAAAGAATGATAGTAAACCTAAATTTCCATTATGATAAAATTAGTCAATATTTATATTATTAGTCAAGCACAACAAATTGAAAGTGCTTAAAATTGCAAACCAATGGGATTTTGGGTATCAAAAACATTGTAAAAATGGTACAGTTTTGATACCCCCTCATTTTTACAATGTTTTTTTACTGATTTTAGAGTAATTTTTACAACATTTCTAAAACTAATTCTCTTGGAATTGACCTAATATTAATATTGAATTTACTATTTTCCACTACCCTATAGCAATCAATTACTTTTTTAATTATTTCTTCTTGGTCCTCAAAGCAACAGAATATTTTACCGTTCGGAGCGTTTTCATAAATTGATTTATGTAGCTTCACAATGTCGAGTTCCCATAAATAATAAATCGCTTTACCGTCAATTGTAAAATCATCAACAGGCACTACACTGGCTACATCATATTTTTTTGTATTAACGGCGTATTTTGTTATGCCTTTGTAGTAGCCGTTAGTTGCACAATACTGCCGATAAAAAGACTCAATTACGGTAATCTCATTTTCATCAAAAAAGATACTATTGATTAGTTTCTTTGTAGAAAAGTCATAAAGTAACATTTTGAAGTGTTCTTGAAGATGTTTGTCATTCTTAATTATTAGATATGAATTTGTGAACAAATTATTAACAATAGACTGTATATTTCTTCGTGAGGCTACTTCTTTTTTTCTATGGTATGAGTCATAAATCGTTCTTGATTTTCTCTTTAGGTCAAAAATATTTGATACTTGATTAATATTATCTATAACAAAAAGTGCATTACCAAAGTATGCACCATTCTCTATACAGGCGTAATTATGAGGTAATATTCCACCGGTCAATCCTTGATAAAGTAGATTATTTTTCTTTGCTTTTTCATTTCTTGACTCAATAGTGTTTCCCCTATTTTCCATTGATTTATTATCCATAATGTAAACCAAATAAATAGAGTGGTTTGCACAAATAAACATTTTAGCTTGTATTCCTTTGATGTGGTCGTCATAAATATCTGTATTCTTAAACACTCTCATTGTATATGCAACAGGTTCTTCAGACACAAAATTTATCCAATCTTCAGATACATTTTCAATCAGATTATGCTTTAAATCAAAATCAATTTCATTATAAATATGAGGGTGATTAGAATACAAAGCACTAATATTTAACAGTTCACATAGCACCAAAGAACTGGCAACTTCTTGATTAGTATTACGATAACTTACATCACTTTCTCCATGAAACATAGGTGCTACATACTCAATAGGATAACCAAACAAATTATAGTTTTGTTGCAATAATGCCTCTTTCCCTTTCTCTGTAAGTATGTAAGATTTCTTTGCTACATCTCTTTCTTTCCTTCTGTTGACATCATAAGATACATTAGCCTGTTTAATAATAACTGCTTTTTCTATCTTCCTAATGTAACCTTTTTTTGCAAGTGAAGGCACTACATGAACATTAATATCTTTATACTTTTTTGATAATAGTCCTATATCTCTAACAGATATTTCTCCACTAATAGCAAGAATTTCAAGAAATTTGTTAGTAGCAATAGAAAGATTGCTACCTTCAATTTGCCTTATTTCTTTTAATTCTTTATTGTTCTTATTATTATTTTCCTTCATTATTTTCACTCTTAATTAATTCAAATAACTCATTTTGCATTGATAAAAATGGGTTTATTTTATCGTCAATAATAAAAATGTAATCGTATTGTCTATCTAATTTATCAGCAAAAAAGTGCATAGAAAATTTATTTGGTAAGTCAGTAGAAATAATACCATTACGCTTTAGCACATTAACTATGTCACTAAAAACTGTATTATCATTATCAGATAATTTTAACGCCTGCCTGTAATATATTATTGTTCCTTTATCAATAGTTTTAATTTCAAATCTGTTTTTTGCTTCTTGCAAATGTTCATTAAGGTCTTTGCTAATTGATATTAGCTGATTAAAACTTATACTTCGTGATGAATTAAAATGAGTAAGTTTTAACCTATAAAAACCTTCTTTAACAACTGAAAAATCAAAGTCCATAGTTAATTCACCCAATTTGTTCTATTGTGCCTGATAAATGATTAACTAGATAGTAACTAACCACACCATCAATTTTAATTTTTGATATTTGTTCCTTCTCATCAACAATAACTATTTTATTTGATGGTACTTCATCATTATCAATAATTCTCTGTGCAAGAAAATTTGCGTTTCCTTCATGACCTAATGGAATATAAAGAATATCATAATATGAATATTCTTTATCTTTTGGTTCATTAATATCATACTGTTCAACAACAAAAGAAATATTAATTGGAAACATATTATATACTGGATGATGCTCGATAATACGAGTCACTATATTATCTCTTCGTTTATTATTTTTAAAATAAATATCTACAAATAAATCAAGTGATTTTCCTAGTGCCACTAATTCATCAACATAATAATTTTTATATACTACTGTGCTAATAGGCACATAATATTTATAATTATGATATCTAAATTTCTTAATTAACCTATGTGAATATAAAAGTTCATCAAGTATTTCATTTATATGTCTTTTTTGCAATGAATGATGGTATTTGATAAGTTGATTTTTTGTTACAAAATTATATTTGTAAATTAAATCAACTATAGATTGACTTGGTTTATTCAAATTGTTTGTTGAATAAAACATTAAAATATTCCCCCTATTTTTTCTTTCTCTTTTTTGGAAAAGAAAATTCTATTTTTTTAGTAGCAATATTATATTGCAGTTTGGCATCAAAAGTAGTTCCTTTAGAACTCTTAAAACCTTTAATTATGTTTGTTTTTTCACAACCTACTAATGTAGTAAGTTGTTTATCAGTAAGTTTTTTGCCACAAATATTTCTTTGTATTACAAATTTACAACCACTCTTGTAATTCTTGCAACCAACACCCCAGCTATAAATACCAACACTAGAGTGACACAAAGGGCATTGTAATGAGTAAGTTGTCGGCATTGATTTTACAGCAGTAGAACTAACAATTTCATTGTAATACTTAATAACATTGTTTCTAACTTTTGAACAATGTTTTTTTGCTAATTCAACAGCTTTAGTATTATCCTTTTCTGTAGCTATATCGTTCAATTCTTTTTCCAATTCTGCTGTAAGTTCTGGTGACTTTATCTCGTCAACAACAAGGTTTTCAATAAGATAAATTCCTTTATCTGTAATTTTAATTTGTTTGCCGGAAAGAGCAATAAGTTTTTGCTTCTTTAATGTGCTAAGAATGACCTGTCTTGTAGCAGGCGTACCTAGTCCTCTTTTTTCTTTCTTCATTAAAGCTGCCATTTTTTCATCTTTAATTAATTTACCTGCTGTTTCCATAACTCGCAATAGGCTTGCTTCTGTATATCGTTTAGGTGGTGTTGTTTTTCTTTTTTCACATTCAACTTTTGTGTGAAGTTTATCGCCTACATTTAGCTTAGGTAATTCAATAAATTTCTTACTATTATCAATATGTAACCAAGACTTATCATAGTTATAACATTCTCTACCTACTGAAATAAAATCATTACCATTAATATCAATATTAACTAAAGTTTCATCGATATAAGCATCTTCATAGATTATATTTATTACAGATTTAGCAAGTAAATTGTAAAGTTGTCTTTCATCATCAGACAATGATGTTATGCTAGGAATTTTAAGTGTTGGTATGATAGCAGTATGTGAAGAATCCATTTTACTGTCATCAAAGTGTCTAGTAGTAAATGGTTGCCATTCGCTACTAGGTAAAGATAAATCTTTAAATTCTCTAGTTAAAAACAATTTATTAAGTAATAAAGATATTTCACCTTCTTGTTTAGTTGAAAGATACTCTGAGGCAGTACGAGGATATGACATATAACCATTATCATACAAAGACTGCATAGTAGCAGTTGTTCTTTCAATATTCCAACCAAACAAATTATTACAAGCAATTTGTAAACTAGTTGTATTGTAAAGTAAAGGTTTTTTAATTCTTTTTTTCTTTAACTCAACATTTGTTACTGTACCATCTCTACCAACAGAGGAATTAAAAATATTTTGAGCTATTGTTTTATCATTGATTTTTTCATCAACATACCTACCATCAAATTCTTTATTATCTTGTGTAGTAAAATGACTTGTAATAGTATAAAAATAATTGGTTTTATGATTTATAATTTCCTGTTCTCTTTGATAAACAAGATTAAGTGTAGCTGTCTTAACTCGTCCGATAGCCAAAACGCCCATATCTCTATTGCTATATTTTGTAGTCATTGCTACAGTCAAATTCATACCATAAAGCCAATCGTCTGTACTACGACATTCACCGGATAATATTAATGGTATCATCTCATTAGACTCTTTAAGGTTTTTAAAACTATTTCTAATTTTAGTTTCAGTCAAATCAGATGGTATCCATGCTCTTTTCCATTTTGTATTCAGTTTTAATGATTTTAACAAATATCTAAAGATTAACTCTCCTTCTCTGTCAGAGTCTGTTGCATTAACTAATAAAGTAGCTTTAGGCAGTAACTTTGATAAAAAATTATAACAATCAATTGTGTCCTTCTTTGGTTTAACAATTAATTTATTAGGTAAACAAGGATAAATAGATATATCCCATTTATTAAATTTACTATCATAATCTTGTGGATATAATAGTTCCACTATATGACCTACACAGTGAACTATATATGTTTCTTCACCATTAAAGGTAAATTTCCAATAATCAATGCCACCAGATACTTTATGTTTTGGTCCTGCTCCTAGCGATTTTGCTATAACATTGGCTTGTTTTTTTTTTTCGCACACAATAACTGTCATATTTTCACATTCTTTTGTAATTCTTTTGTTTGACTTTACATTGTAAAGTGTTGTATAATCTAAATATATTGCAAATAGGTACTACTTTGATATTAATACTACTATGTTATATTATACAAATATAGTTCCTTTTTATGATACTAATTATATGTTATCATAAATTAAAAGCAATATCAATACTATTTCAAATACATTTACAACTAAATAGTAAGTAAATTTATTTTATTTGCTACATAAAGGTAGGTGATACTATGGCAAATACATTTGCAGATAATCTTAAATCTTGCTTAGATAGACATAATTTTACTGACAAGGAACTTGCAAAAAGTTTAAATTGCAATCTAAGAACAGTTCGTTGTTGGCTTTCAGGTAGGTATGTACCTAATATCCGTAAAATATTGACAATTTGTACAATTATTGGTGCTTCTCTTGATGAATTAATTTCTGATAATAATTATTCAGATTATGAGAATGACCCATTCGTTTATGAATTGTTTTCAATTTTACAAGATTTGCAATTTGAAAATTATTATTACGTTAAAGCTCCTATTAACAGCTTTGTTAACGCAATAAAGAAAATGAACGGAGATGATAATAATGCCTAAAGTTAAACATGTTAACAACTATTTTTCAACAAATTTGCAAAATATAATAAAAAAACAAAATACAAATTGTAATGAAGTTGCCGATTTTTGCAATATTAAGAGAAATACAGTTTATAAGTGGTATCGTGGCGATACATTCCCATTAGAAAAAACAGCAAATTTTCTGCGTTTATGCTCATTCCTAGGTGTTTCACCTTTTGAAATTATGAGCAAAAATTGTGTTATACCACAGATTGATGAACCTGTATATACAGATTCATCATATTACGAAAGTATATTGGTACGACAAAATTTTAAAAAAATAATTAATGAAAAAGAATTAACAATGTTGCAAATATCCAGAATGATTGATATTGAATATTATAGTATCATTAAATATTTTTCAACTCAAGAAACCAACAGTATTCCAGATAATGTATTGGATAAAATCTATAGTACATTTAATTTGACATATGAAGATTTGCATAAAATGACTTATGATTTGTACGATGTTCTAATTCATGAAAAACCTGCTCATATTAATAATCAAGATGTATTTACACAAAATCTTCGATTATTTTTGAAAATGAGAGAAATGCCATTATCTGAATTTGCAAAAGAAATTAATATTCCGGTATCAACTGCAAATAATTGGAGTCGTGGTGTAGCAGTACCTCGCAGTAGTGAAACTGTCGAAAAAATTGCTTTAGTGCTAGGTGTAGAAACTACTGATTTGTTTTGTGACTACCAAACATCACTAAAAGCATGGATTTGTAATCTACTGGAAGATTATCCTTCGGATGAAAAAAGCCAACACGCACTTATTGAATTTACTAAAGATTTAGTAAATCGCATTAATAATGATAAGGTTTACACAAAAAATGATTAAAGCAGTCCTTTACGGACTGCTTTTTCTATATCATATGAAAAATAATATTAGATAAATATAATATGACTGTAAGTAGTGTAATAAATTTAAAAAGTCGTCGAATGGTTATGCCACATGGATATTTACCGGTTATCCCTTTTAATATGTATTTCAACTTTATTTTTGTACCTTTTTTTAAATTACACTTACTACAACTAACAACTAAATTATTATAGTCATTTACCCCATTCTTACTTATTATTTTGAGTAACAATCTTGCAAAGAACGAGTTTTGTACTTTGTTTACAGCAATTAAATGGTCGATTACTAATTTATCTTTTTTTAATCGCTTACCACAATAGGCACACCTATACTTATCATGTTTATAATTTTGAAAAAATTTGTTACGATAATTACGATTTCTAGCATACTCATTTTCATATGAATTACTCGTTCCATATCTATAATATTTCTTTTTTAATTGTTTTATTTCTTTTTCGTCACCTTTTTTTATCCATTTATTGTTATTATTATGGTAGCGAAAGCCGTCGTTATATAAATTTCTAGCAACAAGTTTATTAGTAAATTTATTTGTTTTATATAATGATATTTCTAAATACATTAAATCACCTACTTTTATAAAAGGAGAGTTAATATGACACAAACCGAAAAAAGAAACCTAGCTGACAATGTTAATAGGTTATTATTGCAAAAAGGCATCAGTAGATACCGACTTGCAAAAGAACTAGGAGTAACATACAAGACTGTTTTTGAGTGGTGTAATTGTATTAGAGGAATTAATAATTCACATCTCTATGATTTAGCTAACTTTTTTTCAGTTTCAGTTTCAGATTTATTACAGCCTAGTAATACAGAGGATAACTTTAACAATAAGTTGTACAAACAAATTATTGATATGACCTACTCCCTACCTAAAGATAAACAAAAAACATTTCTAATTTGTTTGCAGGCGTATGCAAAGACTTTGGAATGAGAAAAGAGGTTTATTATGGAAGAACAAATTTCATTTAATGAATATGTCAAGAATTATGCCAAAGAACACAACTTAACCCTATTAGATATATCAAAAAAAATAGGTGTAAGTTATCCAATCTTTAGTAAATGGTTACATGGCAGGTCAAAGCCTTCATTTGAAAATCAAAAAATAATAAGTAAAGAGATTGGATATTCATTTAACGGTTTTAACGATATTAATTTATCTGAGAATGAATTAGTTAATAATATCAAGTATCTATTGCAAAATACCAATACAAAAGCCAATTTACTTGCTTCAGCAATTAATATTTCTTATGACAAGTTAATGAATGTACTAGCTGAACAAGATACTTTAACTAATTATGAAATTGATAATATTGCAAATTTCTTCAATATTTCTGTAGAAGAATTAGAGTATAATAAACTATCAAACAAAAAGTTTGATACACAGAAAAATGTTTTTGCGAGAAATTTGCGAGAAATACTCACAAAAAATAATATAAGTCGTAAAGAGTTTTGTACTGCAACAAACACAACTAACTCTACTTTACAAACTTATCTTAATGCTAAATGCTTACCATCAAATGAACGCCTGCATATGATTGCCGAATATCTCAATGTTGATGTTTCTGAACTGATGGATAATGAACAGCAGAAAATATCAAAGCATATTAAGACTATAGTTTATTCAGTTTCATCTGACAAAGAAGAAGATTTCCTAGATTTTGCAAATCGCTTAAAGGAAGTTTTAAGTCAATAAAATAAAAAATCTCCCACATTATATAGTTATATAATGTGGGAGATTTTTATTATAATTATAATGTCGTGTTAAACCTTTAATACATAATTTGTGTTTTTTCTTGTGAAAAGTAGTAAAAGAGTAGTAAAATGAAAATTGATAATGCCACTAGTTCCGATAAACACTATGCTAATTGACTTTATTTAATTTATTCAGCAAGTAAATCTGACATATCATACATACCGGACTTTTTGTCTTTCATAAATACGGCTGCATTGATAGAACCAATAGCAAAAACTTCCTTAGAATGAGCCTCATGCTTAATTGAAACTACTTCATCATGACCAGCAAAAATAACTTCATGTTCACCGACAATTGTACCACCGCGAATTGAGTGAATACCGATTTCGTTCTTATCTCTCTTCTTTCTATAAGCATGTCTATCATAAACATACTGCTTTTCTGTTGGAGATACAGAAGAAATACCGTCAGCAATCATAAGTGCAGTACCACTTGGAGCATCTAGCTTTTGGTTATGGTGCTTTTCGATAACTTCAATATCAAAGTTATCACCATGGTTAGCAAATACTTTTGTTGCCATTTTGCAAAGTTCAACCATTAGGTTGATACCAAGTGACATATTGCCTGAATAGAAAATAGCAGTCTTTTCTGATGCGTTCTTAATTTCTGCAATTTGTTCTTCAGAAAAACCTGTTGTACAGATAACTGCAGGTACTGCATTTGTTACTGCATAGTCAAGCATAGTATCAAGTACTGCAGGATTACTAAAGTCGATAATTGCATCATACTTTTCAGTAATTTCAGAAAAACTCTTATATACTGTAAAATCATAGTCACCACAATCGTAAGCATCTACACCACAAGCAATTTCACAATCGTTTCTTTCGTCAATTGCCTTTACAATAGCGTGACCCATCTTACCTGAGCAACCACTTAAAATAACCTTTGTCATTATTATTCCCCTTAAATATAGTTATGGGCGTACAATGTACGCCCAAATTCATTAGTTTAATTACTTCTTGTACTTATCTAGTAGGTTGTACTTAGCTAAGCAATCCTTTAGGTCGTGATAACCTGAATAGCTCATTGGTACAAGTGGTAATCTACATTCACCGGCATTGAAACCGATTAGGTTCATAGCAGTCTTAACCGGAATAGGGTTAACATCTGAGAACATAATATCCATTAGTTCAACAAAATGGAAGTTCATTTCTGCTGCTCTCTGGAAATCGTTATCAAGACAAGCCTGACAAATTTCGTGCATTTCCTTAGGGCAGAAGTTTGAGAATACAGAAATAACACCCTTACCACCTAGAGACATAAATGGAACTGTCTGGTCATCGTTACCTGAATAAATAGCAAAGTCATCTGAACATAGGCTTCTTGTTAGAGAAACAGATGAAATATCACCGTTAGCTTCCTTAACACCTACAATGTTCTGGTGTTTTTCAAGTTCAGCATATGTCTTTGGCTGCATATTACAACCTGTTCTTGATGGAACATTGTAAAGAATGATTGGTAGGTCAACAGAATCGGCAATTGTTGTAAAGTGCTTTACAAGTCCTGCCTGTGAAGTCTTGTTGTAGTATGGAGTTACAGAAAGTAAGCCGTCTGCACCATACTTCTGTGCTGACTTTGATAGGCTGATTGCAGTAGCAGTATCGTTACTACCTGTACCTGCAATAACCGGAATTCTCTTGTTAACCTTTTCTGCTACATATGAAAGAACAGCCTTGTGTTCTTCAACTGAAAGTGTAGCAGCTTCGCCTGTTGTACCACAAGCGATAATAGCATCAGTACCGTTTTCAATCTGGAATTCAAGTAGTCTTCCAAGTTCATCAAAGTTAACGGAACCGTCACTGTTCATAGGTGTAATTAAGGCAACACCTGCACCTGTAAAAATTGGTGTACTCATTATATATAACCTCCAAAAGGTTTAGTTTTCAATATATCCTTCAGCACATAGAAGTTCAGCTAGAAGAACTGCACCACCTGCAGCACCTCTTAATGTGTTATGGCTCATACATACAAACTTCATATCGTACTGAGTATCCGGTCTTAATCTACCGATTGAGATAGCCATACCGTGTTCTAGTGTTCTGGCTGTCTTAATCTGTGGCTGGTCTGGTTCTGTAAAGTAGTGTAGGAACTGCTTTGGAGCACTTGGTAGCTCTAGTTCCTGAGCTCTACCCTTGTAGTTTTCCCATGTTTCGATAATCTTTTCTTCTGATGGAACTTCACCGTCAAATGAAACGAATACAGCTGCTGTATGACCATCTGAAACAGGAACTCTTAGGCACTGTGATGTGATAGCAATATCATCAGTATCAACAATCTGGTCGCCTTCAATATGACCCCAAATCTTTAGTGGTTCTTTTTCTGACTTTTCTTCTTCGCCACCGATATATGGGATTAGGTTATCAACCATTTCAGGCCATCTTTCAAATGTTTTACCTGCACCTGAAATAGCCTGATAAGTACAAGCAAGAACCTTGTTACAACCTAGTTCTCTTAGTGGATGTACTGCAGGTACATATGACTGTAGAGAACAGTTAGACTTAACTGCAACAAAGCCTTTCTTTGTGCCAAGTCTCTTTCTCTGGGAATCAATAATCTTAATATGGTCAGCATTGATTTCAGGGATAACCATTGGTACATCAGGTGTGTGTCTGTGAGCTGAGTTATTTGAAACAACAGGACATTCTGCCTTTGCATAAGCTTCTTCTAGTTCACGAATCTGATCTTTTGGCATATCAACAGCACAAAATACAAAATCAACCTTTGATGCAACTTCTTCAACATTAGCTGCATCTAGGATAATCATATCTTCCATTGCCTTTGGAATTGGTGTTTTCATAGCCCAACGAGATTCTACACATTCTTTATATGTTTTACCGGCACTTCTTTTACTTGCAGCAAGTGCTGTAACAGTAAACCAAGGGTGATTTTCAAGTAGAGTTGCAAATCTCTGACCTACCATACCTGTAGCGCCGATGATACCAACTTTATAATTTTTCATATTCGTCTTCCTCCAAATTTAAAAAATCAGTTGTGTTTTTCTCAAGTTTATTATATTATATATTAGGAAAAACAAATTGACCTATTTTCTTATTTATTCTATCATTTAAGAAAGATTATGTCAATTATTTTGAGAAATAAAGATTAGGATGATGTTGATTTTTTATGAAGACTAGTGATTTTTATTATGATTTACCGGAAGAACTTATTGCTCAGACACCTGTTGAACCAAGAGATTCTTCAAGAATGATGGTTTATAACAGAAAAACTAAGGAAGTTCTTCACAAGCATTTTTATGATGTTATTGACTTTTTAAATGAAGGTGATGCTCTTATTGTTAATGACTCAAGAGTTTTACCTGCAAGAATTTACGGTACAAAAATTCCTACCGGTGCTAATGTAGAATTCTTACTGTTAAAGCAAGTTAAAGACAAGGTATGGGAAACACTTGTAAAGCCCGGTAAAAAAGCAAGAACCGGTGACAGCTTTACTTTTGGTGATGGCATTATGACAGGTAAAGTTATTGATGTACTTGAAGATGGCAACAGAATTGTTGAATTCAAGTGTGACAGTAACTTCTATGAAACACTTGATAAGATCGGTCAAATGCCACTTCCTCCATATATTCATGAAAAGTTAAAGGACAAGGAAAGATACCAGACAGTATATAGTCACGAACTTGGTTCTGCTGCCGCACCTACTGCAGGACTTCACTTTACTGATGAGTTACTTGAAAAAATTAAGGCTAAGGGCATTAAGATTGGATATGTAACACTTCATGTAGGACTTGGTACATTTAGACCTGTAAAGGTTGATGATGTTACAACTCATAAGATGCACAGTGAACATTATGAAGTGCCGGAAGAAACTGCAAAGCTGATTGAAGAAACTAAGAAAAATGGCAAGAGAGTTATTGCAGTGGGTACAACTTCTTGCAGAACACTTGAAAGTGTTGCAAAGGAATATGGCAAGGTTGTTCCTTGTGAAGGTTGGACAGATATTTTCATTTATCCGGGATTTGAGTTTAAAGTGCTTGACGGACTTATTACTAACTTTCATCTACCTGAAAGCACACTTATTATGCTAGTTTCTGCTTTTGCCGGTTATGATGAAGTTATGGGTATATATAAAGAAGCTGTCAAAGAGAAATACAGATTTTTCTCATTTGGTGACAGTATGTTTATTGAATAAGGAGAAATATGTTTAAATTAATTAAGAATGAAAAAACTGCAAGACGAGGTGAGTTTATAACACCACACGGTACTTTTCAAACTCCTTGTTTTATGAATGTTGCAACTGCCGGTGCTATTAAGGGTGGTGTATCTTCCTTTGATTTAAAGGATATTAAGTGCCAGGTTATGTTGTGTAACACCTATCACCTACATGTTAGAACAGGTGATAAAATTATTAAAGAGTTGGGTGGTATTCACAGTCTTACTAAGTGGGATGGTCCTATACTTACAGACTCAGGTGGATTTCAGGTTTTCTCTCTTGCAAAGCTAAGAAACATTAAAGAAGAAGGTGTTTACTTTTCTTCCCATATTGACGGTAGAAAAATATTTATGGGACCTGAAGAATCAATGCAAATTCAATCAAACCTAGGCTCTACTATTGCTATGGGATTTGATGAATGTATTGAAAACCCTGCCCCATATGATTATGTAAAGAATTCTATTGGTCGTACTACCAGATGGCTTGAAAGATGCAAAAAAGAAATGGACAGACTAAACAGTCTTCCTGACACTATTAACAAGAAACAAATGCTATTTGGTATTAACCAAGGTTCTACTTACAGTGACCTTAGAATTCAGCATATGAAAGATATTGCTAAACTTGACCTTGACGGTTATGCAATCGGTGGTCTTGCAGTTGGTGAAACTGCTGATGAAATGTATCGAATTATTGAAGATGTTGAACCATATATGCCTAAGGGTAAGATTAGATACCTAATGGGTGTTGGTACTCCTGTAAATATTCTTGAAAGTGTTAAGCGTGGTGTTGATTTATTTGACTGTGTTATGCCTAGTAGAAATGCAAGACATGGTCACCTATTCACTAAGAGTGGTATCATCAACATTAACAATCAAAAATATCAAAAGGACCTTGCTCCTATTGACAAAGAGTGTAATTGTCCTGTATGCAAGAGTTTTTCAAGGGCATACCTAAGACATCTTAAGAAAGCTGAGGAAATGCTTTATATGCGACTTGCAGTAATGCACAACTTATATTTCTACAATAATCTAATGGAAGAAATCAGAAATGCTCTTGACAATGGAGAATTTGAGACATATTACAACAATAATATTGACATATTAGGAAAACGCATTTAAAATAGTACTTGAATATACAATGAAAAGTTGTTATAATCTAATTATTAATATGAAATGGAGAATTTAACTATGAATCTAAACTTACTTTCCGGCTCAGCTGGTGGCGGTAGCATGTGGACACTAATCATCATCTACGCTCTTATCTTCGTTGGTATCTACTTTATTCTTATCAGACCAAAGTCAAAGAAGTCTAAGCAAGAACAGGAACTAAGAAACAGCCTACAGATTGGTGATGAAATCACAACAATCGGTGGTATCGTTGGTAGAGTTATTGCTATTAGAGAAGAAGCTGATGAAATCGTACTTGAAACAGGTTCTGAAAAGACAAAGATGGTATTTAAGCGTTGGGCTATTTCAACTGTTAATTCAGGTAAGGATAAGCCTGCTGAAAAGACTGACAAAACAGAAAAGAAAGGTTTCTTCGGTAGAAAGAAAAAAAATGCTGAAGAAAACCCGGTTGAAAAATAATTACATAATTTTCAATTCCCTTGAATATGATTTAGTATCATATTTGGGGGTGTTTTTTTGAAAAGCATTACTTTAGGATTTAATAAATTCAAGTACATAAAAGGTTTAGTAGTTGGTTTAATAGTTGGAGAATTAACTCTTATTGTTTTACTTAGCCTTGTGGCAATAGTTATGAGTAACACAGGGATACTTAACAGTACTGTACTAAACATTCTTCTCGCTATTATATGTGGTGTATGTGCATTTGTTACAGGGTTTATATGTTCAAAAATTTCTCCTATTAAGGGATATATCAATGGGATTAGCAGTGGGTTTATATTTTTCTTAATTATCTTTAGTGCAGGTATGATAAGCATTGACAGTAATTTTACTGTTTTTACATTCTTAAAGTTTATTGTATCTTTCCTATTCGGCACTATTGGTGGAATACTTGGTGTAAGTAAAAAAGAAAAGTTAATAAAATAATTATAGGCTAGTGATACTTTTAAATCTATCACTAGCCTTTTTCGTAAAATATATTAAATAAAGTTCTTAAATCTTGAAAGTAAGTCTTTCTTGGTATTCCATAGTTTTTCTGAAAGGTCAACATAATATTTATGTGGATTTTCAAAACGCTTAACTTCATCCCATAGTAAATCAATTTCCTTAGCACAATAAGCTTTGATTTCTTCAAGGGTTGGCATATCATATACACAATTACCATCTTTAAAGATTGGTACTTGAAGCTCTCTAACTTTAAAGTTAGTTAACTCCTTAGTTTTCCAAGTAGCCTGTTGGTCAAAGATTATTCTAGGTTCTTTATCACTTACCACTTCATCATAGATACAAAGTTCATCTGCCAAAGCCTTGCCACTTTCTTTGTCATAGTATCTATAAACTTTCTTGAAGTGTGGGTTAGTGATTTTTGCAGTATTTTCACTGACTTTGATTTTTGGAATAATGTTGCCATCATTATCTTCAACTGCAACTAACTTATACACTCCACCAAATACAGGTGTACTCTTGGAAGTAATAAGCCTTTCACCTACACCAAAGGTATCTACCTTTGCGTCTTGCATCATTAAGTCACGAATTAGGTATTCATCAAGTGCATTAGATGCTACAATTTTACAACACTGCAGTCCTGCAACATCAAGCATTTTTCTTGCTTTCTTAGATAGATAGGAAATATCACCTGAATCAAGTCTGATTGCAAAATTAGTAATACCCTTTGGTAAAAGAATTTCTTTAAACACCTTAATTGCATTTGGTACACCACTTTTTATGGTGTTATAAGTATCAACTAAAAGTGTTACATTCTCAGGATAAGTTTCACAATATGTTTTAAATGCATCATACTCAGTATCAAACATTTGTATCCAAGAATGAGCCATTGTACCACCGGCAGGTACTCCATAAAGTTCATCGGTAATTGTACAAGCAGTACCTGCACATCCACCTATATATGCTGCTCTTGCACCTAAGATTGCACCATCAGCACCTTGTGCTCTACGAGAACCAAATTCAAGTACTGTTCTGCCATGAGAGGCTCTCACAATTCTATTTGCTTTAGTAGCAATTAGTGACTGATGGTTAATTGATAGAAGTACAAATGTTTCGATAAGTTGTGCTTCAATTGCCGGTGCTTTTACTGTAAGGATTGGCTCATTTGGAAATACAGGTGTTCCCTCAGGTATTGCATATATGTCACCTGTAAAATGAAAATCCTTTAGGTAATCCAAAAATTCTTCGTCAAATATGTTCTTTGAACGAAGGTAATCAATATCTTCACTTGAGAAATGAAGGTTCTTGATATAATCAATCACTTGTTCAAGACCGGCTACAATTGCAAAACCACCATTGTCAGGTACTGAACGATAGAATACATCAAAATATGTAATTTTCTTATAAAAACCGTTCTTAAAGTAACCATTTGCCATTGTAAGTTCATAGAAGTCACATAGCATAGTCATATTCTTTTCTGTCATATTTACACCTACTTATTCTGTTATTTTAATTTGGAAGCTACTCATAACGGAAAGTGCTTCATCATTTAATTTGTCGTCATTTGATGCTACAAGATTCTTGTTCACAATAATTTCTGTTTCAGGTTGGGCAGTTTTCGCAATTACTGCATTTGAGATAACACAGATATTTGTTACTACACCAACTAATTCTATTGATGAATACCGATTATTTTTTAAATATTCAAATAGTTTATCTGAACCAAAAGTGTTTTTCTCAAAAAGTAAATCCGATTCTTTAACCGAATGTGATACTTTCCCATAAAGATTATGACCGATTGTACCTTTAATACAATGTGGTACAGGTAAAGATTTACCCTCATTTGTATTCATATAATCATCATAGTGAGTATCTAAAGTAAAAACAACATCATCACTGTTATTATGGTACTTTTCTATTAAATTAGCAATTTCAGAGTCAAGTTCTTTAGCCTTTTCAAAGCCAAGAGAACCTGAAACAAAATCATTTTGATAATCTACAACTACAAGACATTTCTTCATAATTAATCCCTACTTAAATTTTCTTTAGTAATATTCAATCATTTTTTAGGAATTTAGTCAAGTATAATTTAAGTAAATTTTAGTTTAGAAAAGTTTAGGATAAGATAAAAAAGGTATAGAAAAGACCTATGTAAAACATAGGTCTTAAAGTCTTAACTTTTAGATTTTAGATTAGCAAACTGGTACAACCCAACCTAGCTTATCTTCAACCTTACCCCACTGAATACCTGTTAGGTTATCGTAAAGTTTCTGGCTGATTTCACCGATTTCGCCATTGTTGATTGTCATAACCTTGTCGCCACACTTTAATTCACCGATTGGTGAAATAACTGCAGCAGTACCTGTACCAAAGCTTTCCTTTAGTCTGCCTTCGTCAGCAGCCTTTTCAACTTCCTGAATTGAAAGTCTTCTTTCTGAAACCTTGTAACCCCAAGATTTTAGAAGTTCAATAGTACTCATTCTTGTGATACCACCAAGGATTGAACCCTGAAGTGCAGGTGTAATAACTTCGTCATCAATAACAAAGAATACATTCATTGTACCAACTTCTTCAATATACTTTCTTTCTACACCGTCTAGCCATAGAACCTGAGTATATTTCTGCTTTTCAGCTTCATCCTGAGCCTTTAGAGAAGCAGCATAGTTACCACCTGTCTTAGTAAAGCCCATACCACCTTTAACGGCACGAACATAATTTTCTTCAACATAAATCTTAACAGGGTTAAGTCCTTCAGGATAATAAGCACCAACAGGACAACAGATAATTACAAATAGAAGATGTTTTGCAGGGTGAACACCTAGCTGAGCATCTGTTGAGAAAATAAATGGTCTAATGTATAGAGATGTACCTTCTGAGTGTGGTACCCAATCTTTTTCTACTTCTACAAGTTTCTTAACTGCTTCTACTGCAAACTTTTCGTCAATCTGAGGAATACAAAGTCTTTCGTTAGAAACATTAAGTCTAGCCATATTTTTGTCCGGTCTAAATAGGTTAATGCCACCGTTGACATTTCTGTATGCTTTCATACCTTCAAATACTTCTTGACCGTAGTGGAATACCATTGCTGATGGGTCTAGTGCGATTGGACCATAAGGTACAATTCTTGGGTCATGCCAACCCTGACCTTCATCATAATTCATTAGGAACATATGGTCTGTGAAAATACGACCAAAACCTAATTTACTTTCGTCTTGTGGTTTTTCTTTTGGATTTTTAGTAAGTTCAATTTTAATTTCTTCCATAATATAATCGACCTTTCATATATGAACTCTAGTTCTATTTTATCACAAATTACATAATAGTCAATATTTTAACAAATATTTTATGTCAAAAGGCAAATTACTCTGTAATACAACTTTTTCATTACTTATTGGATGGGTAAAAATCACCTTGCTACAATGTAGCGCTTGTCTGGAAATATGCTCTAAGGAACCACCATATAAATCATCCCCTGCCAGTGGATAACCTAGGTAGGACATATGGCATCTTATCTGATGAGTTCTGCCTGTTTCTAAAGTACAGAGAATCTCTGTATAGCTTGGACTTCTATTAATTACTTTATAGTGAGTAACAGCCTTTGCACCATCATCAGAAACTTCACGAACCATCTTGCTATTTTCTTTTAATTTTATATTTTTATTTACCGTACCATCTTCGACAATATTACCACAGCATACTGCTGTATATTCTTTATATAGGGACTTGATTTTGTTTGCTACGAATCTGTTTTTTGCAATTACAACTAAGCCAGATGTATCTCTATCTATTCTGTTAATTGCTCTGAAGGTATAGTCCTCATTTTTGTTAAGTGAATAATATCTAACTATATTGGCTAAGGTATCAGTTTGGTGATTCTTAGTAGGATGTACCGGCATTAGTGGTGGTTTATCTACTACCAAAATATAGTCATCCTCATAAATTACATTTAGTTCGCCTTTAGTTGGAGTAATTTCGTTACTGTCGTTAGGTAAATTAATTACTACTTTATCCCCTACATACACATTATCAATAGTTCTTAAAAGCTGATTATTCCTAGTAATTCCCATTTCTGTTCTAACCAGTCTAGTAATTAATCTTGCAGAAATATTGCAATAATACTTTAAGAACTCTTTGCAATTTTTGTTGTCATATTCAATTGGCACTATAAAAGTTAAACTTTTTCTATTCATAACACTATCCTATATAACCTACTGCATAAAGCACTACTAAGGTAAAAATAATTTGTAACACAAAAATAATGGGAATACCAACCATAAAAAGTGAATGTCTTGTTTTGTGGTGAATAATTCTCATAATTAGGTACATTAATACTGAACCACCTAAAAATGAAAATAGCATTAAGGTGCTTTCTCTCACTCTCCACAAGCCTAAAACACTTGCTCTTTTATCATATATAGTCAAAGCTATAGCTATAATATTCACTACTACTAAATATATAATCAGAAAATATAACATAATATCACCGAAAGGATTGTTAATATTGAAAACTAAAATTTATTTATCTTTACTTGCTTTATCACTTCTAATAGCTGTTATCACATTAAATTACTATGAAGTAGCTAATCCAGTAAAGGAAGTAATAAACACAAATACTGTACATATAACCGAAAGTACCACTAAAAAGGTTATTAAGAAAAGTCAGGACAAATTCTTTATGAAAGGAATTTGGGTTACATATATGGACCTTGATATGAGTGACACAGACAGAAGTTATACTTCTTTTAAAAAGAAGTTTGATTCTATTGTTGACACTTGCAAAGAAAAAGGCTTTAACACACTTATTGTACAAGTTAGGCCATTTTCCGATGCATTATATAATTCAAGTGTATATCCTTATTCTCACATACTTACAGGTGAACAAGGTAAAAATCCAAATTATGATGGGCTAAAATATATGTGTAATAAGGTTCACGAGTCCGGAATGAGGATTGAGGCTTGGGTAAATCCATACAGAGTAAAAAGCAAAAAAGTTCCGGAAAAATTATCAAGTGATAACCCATATGTTATGGACAATTCCATAGGTGTTGAAACTGATGATGGAATCTATCTTAACCCGGCAAGTAAAAAAGCTCAAGACCTAGTTGTAAAAGGTGTTGAAGAAATTGTAGCTAACTATGACATTGACGGAATACAATTTGACGATTACTTCTACCCTACTGATGATGAAAGTTTTGATAGCAGAGAATACAGTCAATACAAAAAAGCACAAAACAACAACTGTCTTAGCCTTGATAAATGGAGAATGAACAATGTTAATACACTTATCAAAAATGTATATGAGAAGGTTCACAGTCTTAAAGATAGTGTACAGTTTGGCATTTCACCACAAGGCAATGTTAACAACAACAAGGAAATTTATGCTGATGTAAAAACTTGGTGCAGTAAAGATGGATATATAGACTATATTTGTCCTCAAATTTACTTTAGCCTAGACAATCCGGCTCTTACATATGAAGATTCTATTAATGATTGGTTAAAGATTAAGACAAATAAAAATATCAAAATATATTCAGGTCTTGCCGGATATAAAGCCGGTACTGATGACAGTGACAGTGGCACTTGGAGTGACTTTGACGATATACTAAAGCAAGAATATGAAATTGCAGTAAAAAAGAACTATAATGGTATAATGCTATACAGTTATAGTTCTTTATCTAAAAAATCTGCAACTAAAGAAATTGCAAACCTTACTATGAAATTAAATTAATTCACCTATACAATAATCATCAAAAGCATCTGTTAATTTAACATCTACAATCTTATCGTTTAGGTCTAAATCTGAAAATACTCTTACCGGTGTATAGTTCATTGTGTAACCTTCCCAGTAGCCTTCTTCTTTCTTTCGTTCAAACAGAACTGAATATGTATTGTTAAGCTGATTTCTAAGGAACTCTTTTCTATCCTTTAGAGTAACTTCAATCATCTTTTTACTGCGTTCACTTTTAATTTGTGGGTCAACCTGATTAGGTAGTTTGTCGCCTACTGTACCCTTTCTACGAGAATAAGAGAAAGTATGTACCTTTGCAAACTTAATTGAATGAACAAAGTCAAGGGACTTTTGAAATTCTTCTTCTGTTTCACCTGCAAAGCCTACCATTACATCAGTAGTAATTGCACAATCTTTAAATGCTTTACGCAAGTTATTTACAATAGTTCTATATTCTTCTGTATCGTAATGACGGTTCATTCTCTTTAGTGTTTCGTCACAACCTGATTGTAAAGACAAATGGAACTGTGGGCATAGTTTATCACACTTTGCAAGTCTTTCGATAAACTCAGGGTCAAGTCTTTCAGGTTCTAGAGAACTTAGTCTTACTCTATCAATACCATCAACTGATGCTACAGTTTCTACTGCATCACATAAATTCAAGTTAGTATCCTGACCAAAACAAGAAAGGTTGATACCAACTAGTACAATTTCTCTAAAGCCCTTTGATGCTAAGTCTGTTGCTTCTTCCTTAAGTTCATTAATATCCTTTGAACGAACTCTGCCTCTTGCATAAGGAATAATACAATATGCACAGAAACGGTTACAACCGTCCTCAATCTTAATCTGGGCTCTTGTTCTTTCTTCAAAGTTAGTAATTTTGATTGGTTCAAAAATTTCTCCACCTGTATGTTCTTCAACATTTACATAGTGGTCTGAATTTGCCACATAGTCTTTAATTAACTTTGAGATAATCTTTCTGTTTGTATTACCAACAACAATGTCACAAATTTCATACACTTCATCTTCAGGAAATGCTTGTGACATACAACCTGTTACTACAATAATTGCATTTTCATTATTTCTTCTAATTCTTCTGATTAGCTTTCTGTTTTTGCTATCACTTACAGAAGTTACAGTACAAGTATTTACAATAAAAATATCTGCATGGTCTTTGTCAGGGCTATGAGTAAAACCATCCTTTAGCATAACCTCTGTCATAACCTGAGATTCGTACTGATTAACCTTACAACCCAGTGTAATTATATTAAATGTCATAAAATACTTCTCCTTTTAGTCATAACTTAAAGTATAATAATTTTCAAGAGAAATGTCAACTAAAGGATTGATAAATAATAAGCAAAAAATGCACACCATAAAATGATGTGCATTTAAGTTTAAATATTTAAATTTATTTTGTGCGACCAATATCAGTTCTAAAATGTGCACCCTCAAAAGAAATTTTCTTTACTGCATTATAAGCATTATTAAGTGCATCATCAAGAGTTTTGCCACTGGCAGTAACACCTAGAACTCTACCACCGTTTGTGTAGAATTTGCCGTTTTCATACTTTGTACCGGCGTGATATACTGTTGCACCTTCAACTTGACCTTTATCATCAAGACCAAACATTTCAATACCCTTTTTGTATGATTCAGGATAACCACCACTTGCCATAACAACACAAGCAGTTGGTTCATCTGACCATTCAATATTGATTTCGTCTAGTCTTTCGTCAATAACTGCATCACAAATATCAACTAAATCTGTTTTTAGTCTTGGAAGTACAACCTGTGCTTCAGGGTCACCAAAACGAGCATTATACTCAATTACCTTTGGTCCTTTTGGTGTCATCATTAAGCCAAAGTATAGACAACCCTTAAATGGTCTGCCCTCTGCTTTCATAGCATTTACTGTTGGAATAAAGATTTCTTCCATACACTGCTTTGCAAGTTCATCAGTATAGTAAGGGTTTGGACTGATTGTACCCATACCGCCTGTGTTTAAACCTTCGTCATTGTCATATGCTCTCTTATGGTCCTTTGAACTAACCATAGGTTTAACTGTCTTACCGTCTGTAAAGGATAGAACAGAAACTTCAGGGCCTGTTAGGAACTCTTCAATAACAATGTTGTTACCGGAAGAACCAAACTTCTTGTCCTCCATAATTGTCTTAATTGCTTCTACTGCATCTTCAACAGTTTGACAAATAAGAACACCCTTACCAAGTGCCAAGCCATCAGCCTTTACAACACATGGTGCCATAGTATTTTCTTTAACCCAAGCAATTGCCTTTTCTGAGTCATCAAAAACTTCATACTGAGCAGTTGGGATATTGTACTTTTTCATTAGGTTCTTTGAGAAAACCTTTGATGCTTCAATAATAGCAGCCTTTGCATTTGGACCAAATGCACGAATACCGGCTTCTTCGCAAGCATCTACCATACCGTCAGCAAGTGGGTCATCAGGAGCAACAAAAACCATATCAATGTTATTGTCTTTTGCAAAAGCTACCATTTTTTCTTTATCCATTACAGGAATATCAACAACTTCTGCATCTCTTGAAATACCACCGTTACCGGGAGCACAATAAAGCTTTTCTACCTTATCACTTTCAAGTAACTTTTTGATTAGGGCATGTTCTCTACCACCGGAACCAACCATTAATATTTTCATTTAAGTCACCTCATTAATGATGGAATAGTCTAATACCTGTAAAGCACATTGTCATATTGTACTTATTACAAGTATCAATTACATTATCATCACGAATTGAGCCACCAGGCTGTGCAACATACTGAACGCCACTTCTCTTGGCTCTTTCGATATTATCACCAAATGGGAAGAATGCATCACTACCTAGAGAAACACCTGAGAATGTGCTTAACCATTCTTTCTTTTCTTCTCTTGAAAGTGGTTCAGGCTTTTCAGTAAAGAACTGTTCCCATGTGCCGTCTGCTAGTACATCTTCGTAATCACCAGAAATATAAACATCAATTGTGTTATCTCTGTCAGGTCTTCTGATATCTTCCTTGAAAGGTAGGTTTAGACACTTTGGATGCTGACGAAGGTACCAAATATCTGCCTTATTACCGGCTAGACGAGTACAGTGAATTCTTGACTGCTGGCCTGCACCAACACCGATAGCCTGACCGTCTTTTGCATAGCAAACTGAATTTGACTGTGTATATTTTAGAGTGATTAAAGCAATAAGTAAATCTCTCTTTGCTTCTTCAGGAAGTTCCTTATTTTCTGTGATAATATTCTTTGTTAAGAATTCTTCATCAATCTTTAGTTCGTTTCTGCCCTGCTGGAAAGTAACACCAAATACATCCTTATATTCCTGTGGAGCAGGTGTATAGTTAGGATCGATCTTAACAATGTTATAGTTACCACGCTTTTTAGTCTTTAGGATTTCAAGTGCTTCGTCAGTATAACCAGGAGCAATGATACCGTCAGATACTTCTCTCTTTAGCAGTAAAGCAGTTTCCTTATCACATACATCAGAAAGTGCTGCCCAGTCACCGTAAGAACTCATTCTGTCAGCACCTCTGGCCTTTGCATAGGCTGATGCTAATGGTGAAAGTTCTAGGTCATCTACAAAGTAGATTTTCTTTAGTGTATCTGAAAGTTCTGTTGCAACAGCAGCACCTGCAGGAGAAACATGCTTAAATGATGCAGCAGCAGGTAGGCCTGTAGCAGCCTTTAGTTCCTTAACTAACTGCCAACTGTTGAAAGCATCCAAAAAGTTAATATAACCCGGTTTACCGTTTAGAACTTCGATTGGAAGGTCACTATCGTCTTTCATAAAAATTCTTGATGGTTTCTGGTTAGGGTTACAACCATACTTTAGTTCAAGTTCGTGCATAGTAATTCTCCTTATTTATTTTTATTAATAATTCTTGATGTTGCTTTACCTGTTGCAATATCAATATATCTTACGAATAGAGATACTTTGTTATCTTCGTTAAGTGCATTCCATACCTTATTAGTAAATGTATCAATATCATCATTATTAACATCTACAAGAGTTGGTTCGCCTTCATAGCTTGGTAGTGGATTACCGTCATTCATATATGTATGAATAAATCTACCCTTACCGGCTAGTGGGTTTTCATAAGAATAAGTAAATCTTAGTGAAGAATTAGGATCACCGTCATCACTCTTTAGAATAGACATATTCATATCCATTTTGCCATCGTTAATTTCGATAATGCCTGAAATTCTTGGTGTATAGTTAGGACCATCAGGTTCAAACTCTCTAGTACGAAGTGACTGTTCAAAAGTCTGACCGTCTTTCATTAGGTCGTAAACAGTATCTGTCTGGTCACCATTTGTAACGATAGTCTTGTTACCAAGCACTCTAACAGGTGCATAGATAATTAGTGAAGGGTCTGTTAGTTTGCTTTCATCAAAAGCCTGTGTACGGATGCCTTCACCTTCTTCAACAAAAACTCTGTTACGGCTGTTTTCACTTCTACCCATAATAAAGTATGTGATTACAGCATTTTTACCGTCAGCAGTTCTGCCTAGCATAATGCCTCTGCCGGGATATGCGTTACTCTGAAGATCTTTCTCAAATGATATTGCTTTCACTATAAAGTACCTCTCATTCTGAAATTATTGTTTTGTTATCTTCTACTTTTATTTTGTCACTGCAAAATAATTCTACTGAAAGTGGAAGTATCTTCCACTCTACATTTTCCATAATTCTTCTTTGTAAAATTTCCGGTGTATCATCATTTTTAACTTCAACAGACTTTTGCATAATGATAGGGCCACCATCACACTCTTCTGTTACAAAATGAGTTGTTGCACCTGAAATTTTAACACCCTTTTTTAGAGCTTCTTCGTGAACCTTTAGTCCGTAAAAACCTTCACCACAGAAACTTGGAATTAGGGCTGGATGAATATTGATAATTCTGTTTTCAAAGGCTGAAATCACCTTATGTCCTAAGATAGTCATAAAACCGGCTAGGACAACAAGGTCAGCACCTTTGCTCTTTAACAATTCTGTTAAAGCTGAATCATATTCATCAAATGTATCAAAATCTTTTCTTCTGATAACATCAGTATCTATATTATTATTTTTTGCTCTTTCCAGTGCATAGGCATTAGGATTAGAAGAAATTACTGTTGTAATCTTGCCACTTTTGATGATACCTGATTTTTCAGCATCAATAAGTGCCTGTAAATTAGTGCCACCACCGGAAACTAAAACAACTATATTCTTCATTATTCAAAAATAACTCCGTCATTACCTTCAACTAGTTCACCAAGAACTACTGCATCTTCACCGTAAGCCTTTAGAGTTTCAACTGCCTTGTCGGCATTTTCCTTTGCAACTGCAACAATCATACCAATACCCATATTAAATGTATTGAACATATCATGTTCAGGAATGTTGCCAACTCTCTGAATTACCTTGAAGATTGGAAGTACAGGAACTGCATCTTTCTTAATCTTAGCAGTTAGACCGTCACTTAACATTCTAGGAATGTTTTCATAGAAACCACCACCGGTAATGTGAGAAATAGCCTTTACATCGACTTTGCTGATTAGGTCTAGGATAGGCTTAACATAAATCTTTGTTGGAGTTAGAAGTGTTTCACCTAGAGGCTTATCTAGTTCAGGATATTCGTTATGGATTGTGTTTTCATCAATACCAAATACTTTTCTTACCAGTGAGAAACCATTTGAATGAACACCACTTGATGGTAAACCGATAAGTACATCACCGACTGTTAGTTTACTACCGTCAATGATTTTCTTCTTATCAACAATACCTACTGAGAAACCTGCAACATCATATTCATCAACAGGATAGAAACCAGGCATTTCAGCAGTTTCACCACCAACTAGTGCTGAATAAGACATTTCACAACCATCAGCAATACCTGATACAATTTGTGCTACCTTTTCAGGAACATTCTTTCCAACTGCGATGTAATCTAGGAAAAACATTGGCTTTGCACCACAACATACAACATCATTAACGCACATTGCAACTGCATCAATACCGATTGTATCGTGCTTATCAAGTAAGAAAGCAAGTTTTAGCTTTGTACCAACACCATCAGTACCACTTACTAGGATTGGTTCTTCCATACCTTTCATATCAGGAGCAAATAGGCCACCAAAACCACCGATGCCTGAAACAACACCTGATGTTTTTGTTCTCTTAACATGCTCTTTCATTAATTCAACTGCTTTGTAACCTGCTGTTACATCAACACCTGCATTCTTATAACTTTCTGAAAAACTATTTTTCATAATACACCTCTTATTTGGAAAGTTTTATTTTCTTGCTGAATTTATCAACATAGTTTTCTTTTGGTACCGGACCTGTGTAATTACCTGTGAAACAAGCATCACAAACAGAAACACCGTTTTCGTTAGAGATTTTTCTTAGGCTTTCAATGCTTAAGAAACCTAATGAATCTGAACCTACAAAATTCTGTAGTTCCTCAACAGTCATTAGGTTGGCAATCATATTCTTCTCAGTATGTAAATCTGAACCATAATAACAAGAATATTTTAATGGTGGTGAAGAAATTCTCATATGAACTTCAGCAGCACCTGCCTCTCTAAGCAATTTAACAATGTGACTTGCTGTATTACCATGAACAATTGAGTCGTCAATAATAACAACCTTCTTGCCTCTTACCTTATGCTTTAATACATTTAGTCGCATCATTAGTAGTCGTTCTTTCTTAGTATTTTTCATTGAAGAAAGGCTACGACCTATATATTTATTTTTAACAAAAACTGCACTGTAAGGAATACCGGATTCTTCGGCATAACCTTGGGCAGCTTCATTACCTGAGTCAGGAACACCACAAACAAGGTCAGCCTCTACAGGGAAGTCCCTTGCAAGTTCCTTACCGAATTCTTTTCTTACTGCGTGAACAGGACCACAATCAAGGATACTGTCAGGTCTGGCAATATAAACATATTCAAATACGCATAAAGCAGACTTCTTAGGCTTTTCAATCATATATGAATGGAAGCCGTCTTCGTCAATAACAACCATTTCACCCGGCTTTACATGACGAATAAACTGTGCACCGATTGAGTCAAATGCACAACTTTCAGATGCTACAACATAGCTTTGACCCAGTTTACCTACACATAATGGACGGAAACCATAAGGGTCTCTAACTGCAATTAACTTACTTGGTGAAGTAAGAACAAATGAATAAGCACCTTCAATTTTATTACAAGCATTTTTAACTGCATCTTCAATAGTTTCACTATTTACTCTTTCTGTTGCAATAACATAAGCAATAAGTTCTGCATTTGAGAAAGACTGGAAAATAGCTCCACCCTCTTCAAGGTTCTTTCTAATTTCAGCAAAATTAGTAATTGAACCATTATGACAAATTGCAAGTGAACCTTGAATATATCTAATAACAAGCGGCTGAGAACCAGCTCTGTCAAGTGCTTGATATGGAGTATATCTAACATGAGCAATAGCAATCTTACCGTCAGTACCCAGTTCTTCCATAGCTTGATTAGTCAGCACTTCTGAAACCATACCAACATCTTTGATTGACTTAAAATTGCCATCATTGTTTACTGCAATACCGGCACTTTCTTGACCACGATGTTGAAGTGCATAGAGGGCATCTCTTGAGATTGAAGCAACATCTACTTCATCATCCATCTTATAGATACCGAACACACCACATTCTTCGTGAACTTTTTCATTATAAAAATCTAGGGAATTATTTTTCAAATTTCATCAACCTTACTCTGAATATCTTTATCCTTAGAAACAACTGTTTCAGCCATTTTCTTTCGGTTATCAACTAACTTCTGTGCTAAAGTTTCATCTGATAGTGCTAACATTTGGATTGCAAGAATTGCAGCATTTGCAGCACCATTAACAGCAACAGTAGCAACAGGAATACCTGTTGGCATCATAACTGTAGCAAGTAAAGCGTCCATACCGTCAAAACAAGGACCTTTACAAGGAATACCGATAACAGGAAGTGTTGTATTAGCAGCAAGAACACCACCTAAATGAGCAGCCATACCGGCAGCAGCAATAATAACACCAAAGCCATTCTTAATTGCATTCTTAGCAAATTCAGATGCTTCGTCAGGTGTTCTGTGAGCTGACATAACATGAACTTCAAAAGGAACTTCGTAATCTTTCAACTGTTTAATAGCTTTTGAAACAATTGGAAAATCGCTATCAGATCCCATAATAATTGCAACTTTTTTCATAATGATCACCTTTCGTTACAAAAATTAACTAGTAAAAACAAGTGTATTTTTATTAGCTACATAATTTTACTTTTTAATTATACCCAAAAATCAAATTAAATTCAATAGATATAGACTATTTTTTGACAGTATGATACTACATTCTGTAATTTTCAATATAAATCATATACTAATCAAGTAGAATAATGTATCTTAATGTATAATTATGTATGAACAAACTATAAATATAAAAAATGAGCTACCTAAAATAGGTAGCTCCGGTTATTATTTGTTATCGTTAGAGATAATTTCCTTAATAGCAGTTGCAGCAGTTGCAAGTGGCTTAATATCTGATGGGATAATAATCTTTGTAGACTGACCATCGGCAACTTTTTGGAATGTTTCGTAACTCTTTAGTTGTAGTACTTCTTCAATTGGTTTTGCTTCATTTAGAAGTTTTAGAGCATCTGCCTGAGCCTTTTGAACTAGCATAATAGCTTCAGCTTCACCCTGAGCCTCTCTAACCTTTGATTCCTTAATAGCATCAGCTTTTAGGATTGTTGATTCCTTTAGACCTTCTGCTTTTAGGATTTGACTCTTCTTCTCACCTTCAGCTTCAAGAATTTTTGCTCTTCTTTCTCTTTCAGCTTTCATCTGCTTTTCCATTGCATCCTGAATTTCTTTTGGTGGAAGAATATTCTTTAGTTCAACTCTGATTACACGAATACCCCAAGGGTCTGTTGCAGCATCCAGAATTGTACGAATTTTATCATTGATAGTATCTCTTGAAGTTAGAGTTGCATCAAGTTCCAAGTCACCGATAATATTTCTTAAAGTTGTAGCAGTTAGATTTTCAATAGCTGACAGTGGTCTTTCAACACCATAAGTATATAACTTAGGGTCAGTAATAGCAAAGTAAACTACTGTATCAATCTGCATAGTAACATTATCTTTTGTAATAACCGGTTGTGGTGGGAAATCTACAACCTGTTCTTTTAGTGAAAGTTTCTTAGCTATACGGTCAACAAATGGTACTTTCAGGTGTAATCCTGTGTTCCATGTTGTTTGGTAAGTACCAAGTCTTTCAATAACATAAGCATGAGCTTGTGGTACGATTTTGATATTCTTTACGATTACGATAACTATTGCAATGATAATTGCTGCAATAATCACTAGCTTTACTATTGGATCCATAATTTACTCCTTTACCGGTGAAACAATTAGTTTTACACCTTTAATATCCTTTACTATAACTACACTATCTGTAGGAATTACTGAGCCGTCATCACTTGTAGCAGACCACACAGAGCCTTTTAGGTTTACAAGTCCTACACCTAGAGTGTTATTAATTTCTTCTTTTACTACACCTTTCATTCCAATATATCTATCGGAATTAGTCGGTAATTTCTTGGTTCTTGTGATTTTCTTTACAATAGGTTTTGTGGCTATTAGTGTTGCAACAGAAATAACTATAAACAGAATTATTTGTAACCAAATATTTTCAGGTACAAAAATTGAAACTATTGCAGAAACAACTGCTCCCAAAACAAACCATATAGACACAAGCTGATAAGTTACACCCTCAATAATAGCCATAAAGAGTGCTATACCAAACCATATATAAGGCATCATTTCCAATTCGACAACCTCCTTTTAGAAAATTATATCACAAGTAAAATAGTCGAGTCAACAAAAAACACTACACATTTCATATATTTTGTGTTATAATAATTTTAGAACTTATGGAAGAAGGTGACTCTATGTCCTTTGATACATTTGATGAAGGAATTAATCCCGGTGGAATGAGAAGTAAGAATGAAATTAGAATACTGATTTGTTATTTAATTAAGTCTGTGAAAGCTCCGGTTAGCAAAGAATTGATTTTGGAGTCACTACAAAAAGATGGACTTGCTAATTACTTTGAAGCTAGTGCTTGTTTTGATGATTTAGTCAAAAACAGACATATTACTGTTAATGGCAACAACAAATACACGCTTACAGAAGATGGTATGATGATTGCCACTCAGCTTGAGGATTCCTTGGCTTATACAGTAAAGGAAAAGGCCTTTCACTGTGTAATGATGTTACTTGAAGAAGAAAAGACTGAAAGAGAAAACAAGGTTGAAATTGTTAAAAATGAAAGAGGATACAATGTAAAATGCTCTATCACAAGTGAGGGGCTTACTATTCTTTCTCTTGAATTCTATGTTCCGGACTATGAACAAGCAAAGTTAGTTAAGAAGAACTTTAGGAAAAATCCGGAATTACTATATAAGACTACAATTTCAGTATTGTCAAAACAGAAGGATTTATTAACCGACACACTAAAAGACCTAGAAATGTTGTCATAACAAATTTAGGAAAAGTAAAAGTGCTACTGCCGGAACTCCACCACCTGCTGAAACTCCAACAGTAAACATACTGATTGGTATATGTACCTGGGTTATCACAGAGGTTACATTTACTAAAAACAGTGCAGAAAGCCCTATAATCATACTACCAAAAGCCCTTAATAAGGGCTTTTTATTTTTGCCTAATTTATGTAAAACAGCAAGAATAATTAAGATAATAACAAGCATAGAAAGTAGATAATAGTCCATAAAAATCACCACAAAATAAAAAATACCGATGGAACTTGTCCATCGGTAAATTATATGCATTGTATTACTCGATTATTACTTAAAGTTAGCAATAATATCAAGAACAATAACAAATACTACGAATCCTGCTGCAAAAACCTTTGTCCATCTTGATAGGAATGAATCCCAACTTCTTGCCTTGTTCTTAGAGAAGAAAGAATCAGCTGCACCGGTGATAACACCTAGACCCTGCTGGTTGCCTTCCTGTAGAACAACAACTAGGATAATTAGTACACAAAATAGAATAAGTAATGCACCAAAGATATAACTAACTACGCCCATTTCAATTCACCTTTCATTAGAATTAATCAGTCTTTTATTAGATAATAACACAAAACCATTTAAAAATCAAGTATTATTTTCTATTTCACCTTATAAAATAGAAAGTTGTTCGTTGCCACTATCTTCTTCAGTTAAAAATGCACCTAAAGCCGGTAGTGTTCTGGTTCTGTATCGTGATGGCTTTGAGAAAAAGCCATCAGTATATTCTTCTAGTTTTTCAAGGTACTGACCTTTTTTCATTCGCATTACAGCGACACCTTGAGTATTCTTTGTATTCTTTAAGCTTATTACACCTGTATGGATAAGCAGAACTCTGCCACCTGATGAAGTTAACATTAATTCCTTATCTTCATCAAGCCACATTACATCAGAAAGTGGCGACTTATCTGAATAAGCACTAACAAGTTTCTTACGGTTAGTCTTTGTATAATAAGCATTCATAGGTACTTTTGCAAGTTTACCGTTTTCAAATGCAAATACAAACATACCGTTGTAGTCCTTTGTAACAAACATTTTCAGTGGGACTTCTCCTTCATCCATTTGAAGTTTAGCCGGTACATAATCACCCAGTACACTTGCCTTTGTATCATCAAAGTCTGAGGCTTTGCTCTTATAAACCTGACACTTATTAGTAAAGAATAACAGTTCAGCAGTATTGGTAGACTCATAGTGCTGAATCATCATATCCCCTTCCTTTAGCTTTTGTTCACTGCTCATACGAAGTGACTGAGGAGTAATTTTCTTGAAATAACCCTCTTTACTAAAGAATAGGTTTACAGGATAATCAGGTACTTCTTCAACATATGACTCATTGCTTTCATCAACATTGTATAGTAATTCGGAAACTCTGTCTTTGCCGTATTTATCAGCAACATTCTTTAGTTCCTTAACTATGATAGTCTTTACTCTCTGTTTACTTGCTAAAATTGCTTCTAGCTCTGCAATATCCTTTTCAAGACTTTCGATTTCTTCAATTCTCTTTAGGATATATTCTTTATTTAAATGTCTTAGTTTAATTTCTGCAACATATTCAGCCTGAGTTTCATCAATGCCGAAACCTATCATTAGGTTAGGTACAACTTCACTTTCTTCTTCAGTTTCTCTGACAATTTTTACTGCCTTATCAATATCAAGTAAAATTGCCTTTAGACCTTTTAGAAGATGAAGTTTCTCTTGCTTTTTGTTTAAATCAAAATATGTTCTTCTTCTTACACATTCAACTCTAAATGCTATCCATTCATTAAGAAGTTCTCTAACACCCATTACTCTTGGTACACCGGCTATTAGCACATTAAAGTTACAACTAAAACTATCCTGTAATGTTGTAAGTTTAAATAACTTCATCATTAGCTTTTCAGGGTCAGCACCACGCTTTAGGTCGATTGTGATTTTTAGACCGTCAAGACCTGTTTCATCACGAATATCGGCAACTTCCTTAACTTTGCCTTGCTTAGACAAATCAATAATTTTTTCAATAATTACTTCACAAGAAGTTGATGGTGGAATTGAGAAAATATCAATACAGTTATTTGCTTTATCATACTGATACTTTGCTCTAACCTTGATACCACCACGACCGGTTTCATAAATTTTCTTAATAGCACTTTCGTCATAGATAATCTGTCCACCACCAATAAAGTCAGGTGCAGGTAACGTTGACATAATGTCATGGTCTTTATCACGAATAAGTGCTGCTGTAGTTTCACAAACTTCACGCAAGTTAAATGAACAAATGTTAGACGCCATACCTACGGCAATACCTGTATTTGCATTAACCAGTACAGATGGAAAAGTTGCCGGTAAAAGTGAAGGCTCTTTCATTGTATTATCGTAGTTATCTACAAAGTCAACTGTATCTTTATCAATATCCTTAAAAAGTTCATTACAGATTGGGTCAAGTTTTGCTTCAGTATATCTTGATGCAGCCCATGCCATATCTCTACTGTAGAACTTACCGAAGTTACCCTTTGAGTCAACATATGGATGTAAAAGTGCTTCATAACCTCTTGACAATCTAACCATTGTATCATAGATAGCTGAGTCACCATGAGGATTAAGTTTCATTGTTGCACCAACAATATTAGCTGACTTTGTTCTCTTACCTGTTAAAAGTCCCATTTTGTACATTGTGTAAAGTAGCTTTCTATGAGATGGCTTAAATCCGTCAATTTCAGGAATTGCTCTGGACATAATAACACTCATTGCATAAGGCATATAGTTTTCTTCAATAGTTGATGCAATCTTTTGCTCTACTACTTCACCTGCACCGTCAATTACACCGTCAATCTTAGGTAATTGAGGAGCTTTTGGCTCTTTCTTCTTTCTTGCCACAGTAACTCACCTCCTTAACTTAAATCTAAGTTATCTACATATTCAGCACCATGGTTTACAATATAGTCTTTTCTACCTTGTAAATTGTCACCTAGTAGAATATCAAACATTTCTGCTGTACGCTTTACATCATCCGGCATAACCTTAATAAGTCTTCTTGTTGCCGGATTCATTGTAGTTAGGTTCATCATTTCAGGTTCGTTTTCACCAAGACCTTTACTACGCTGAACGGTAAACTTTTCTTTGCCGATTTCTTTGATATATTTTTCTTTCTCTGCCTCGGTATAAGCAAAATAAACCTTTTTCTTTGTTGTAATTTCGTAAAGAGGTGATTCTGCTATAAATACCTTGCCTTCTTCAATTAGTGTTGGTGTAAGTCTATACACCATAGTAAGTAAAAGTGTTCTAATCTGGAAACCGTCAACATCGGCATCAGTACAAAAAATAATTCGTTTCCATCTTAGTAAATTCATATCAAAAGTAGCTAAGTCCTTATTAGCTTTTGACTTAACTTCAACACCACAACCTAGGACTTTTAATAAGTCGGTAATAATGTCACTTTTGAAAATTTTATTTAAGTCTGCTTTTAGGCAGTTAAGTATCTTACCTCTTATAGGCATAATTGCTTGGAAGTTTGGATCTCTTGCTTGTTTACAAGCACCTAAAGCTGAGTCACCTTCCACTATGAATAATTCTCTTTCAGAATTATCTTTACTTCTGCAGTCAACAAATTTTGCTACTCTGTTTGTCATATCAAGAGAACTTGTTAAGTTCTTCTTAATTCTAACTCTTGTTTTTTCGGCATCTTCTCTACTTCTCTTGTTAATAAGAACCTGATTACAGATTTTCTCTGCTTCAAGTGGTGTTTCAATAAAGTAGATTTCAAGTTCATGACGCAAAAACTCAACCATTGCATCTTGGATACCTTTATTTGTAATAGCCTTTTTAGTTTGGTTTTCGTAAGAAGTCATACTGGAGAAACTGGAGATTACAATTACAAGACAATCTTCTACATCTTCAAAAGTAATTTTCTTTTCGTTCTTAGTATATTTACCGTTATTCTTTAACCATTGGTCAATCTGATATACAAAAGCATTTTTAACTGCCTTTTCAGGTGCACCACCATATTCCAAATAGCTTGAATTGTGGTAATATTCGTGCATAGAAACCTTGTTTGAAAATGCAACTGCAATTGTCATTTTGCATTTATACTCAGGCTTATCCTTTCTGTCACGAACCTTTTGTTCTGTTGACCATGTTTGAGTTGTTGAAAGGCCTTGATCACCTACTACTTCATTTACATAGTCGGTGATACCGTTTTCATACTTAAACTCTGTTACTTCAAACTTACCGTTTACTTGGTTTCTGAAAACAAAGTTTACACCTGCATTTACAATTGACTGTTTCTTCATTACATCTAAGAAATAGTCAGCTGTAATATTTATATCTGTGAAAACTTCTAAATCAGGTTTCCACTTGATGATTGTACCGGTATCCTTCTTGTCATATTTTTCTTTATGAAGTCCACCGACATTCTCACCTTTTTCGAAATGAAGGGTAAATTTCTGTCCATCTCTACGGATATTTACATCCATATATTCTGATGAATACTGAGTTGAACAAAGACCTAAACCATTTAAACCTAGAGAAAACTCATAGTTTTCACCGTCATTGTTGTTGTATTTACCACCGGCATACAGTTCACAAAATACTAGTTCCCAGTTATATCTTTCTTCATTCTTGTTGTAATCAACAGGAATACCTCTACCATGGTCCTCAATCTGAATTGAGCCATCGGCAAACTTTGTAACTATTATTTCGTTACCATAGCCTTCTCTAGCTTCATCTATGGAGTTAGAAAGTATTTCAAAGACTGAATGGCAACAGCCCTCTATACCATCAGAACCAAAAATAACAGCAGGTCTTTTTCGTACTCTATCGGCACCTTTTAAAGAACTGATACTGTCATTTCCGTATTCTTGTGTCTTTTTCTTTGCCACTTAATCTTCTCCCTTCAATTTATTGATTTTATCTCTAATATAGGCAGCATGTTCAAATTCAAGCAACTTTGCTGCTGCTTTCATTTCTTTTGTTAACTGCTCGATAAGTTTCTTCTTTTCACCCTTAGTTAGCTTTTTACTGTTAAAGTCTTTTTCTTCCTTACGGGTACTGATTTCCAGAACATCAGCAACCTTTTTCTTAATAGTCTTAGGTGTGATATTGTGGTCTTTGTTATACTGTTTCTGAATTTCTCTTCTACGGGTAGTTTCTCTTATTGCTGACTCCATAGAAGGTGTTACTGTATCAGCATACATAATAACCTTCCCTTCACTGTTTCTTGCTGCTCTGCCTATTGTCTGAATTAAACTGCGTTCTGAACGAAGGAAACCTTCCTTATCAGCATCTAGAATAGCAACTAGAGAAACTTCCGGAATATCAAGGCCTTCACGAAGTAGGTTGATACCAACAAGTACATCAAACTCACCCAAACGCAAGTCCCTAATAATTTCCATTCTTTCAACAGTATCTATATCATGGTGCATATATCGCACCCTAATATCCATTTGTTCAAAATAATCAGTTAAGTCCTCAGCCATTTTCTTGGTTAAGGTAGTAACTAATGTTCTTTCATTCTTTTCTGTTCTGATATTTATTTCAGAAATCAAGTCATCTAGCTGACCTTCAGTTGGTCTTACATCAATTTCAGGGTCAAGCAGACCTGTTGGTCTGATAATTTGTTCAGCAACAACACTACTTTTTTCAAGTTCTAAGTCACCCGGTGTTGCTGACACAAAGCAGACTTGATTTATTCTATCATAAAATTCATCAAAATTTAAAGGACGGTTGTCATAAGCTGACGGTAATCTGAATCCATAATCAATAAGACTTTTCTTTCTTGAAAGGTTACCACCATACATACCTCTAACCTGAGGTAAAGTAACATGGCTTTCATCAACAAAAAGCAGAAAATCTTTCGGAAAATAATCAAGCAAAGTAAATGGGGCTGTACCCTTCTCTAGTCCGGCTAAAACACTTGTATAGTTTTCAATACCGGTACAAAATCCAATTTCTTGGAGCATTTCAATATCGTATCTTGTTCTTTGTTCAAGTCGTTGAGCCTCTAGGAGTTTACCCTCACTTCTGAAATATTCCAGTCTCTCGTCAAGTTCTTTTTCTATTCTTGCAATAGCCGGTTCCATCTTTTCTTTAGGAACAATGTAGTGAGATGCAGGGTAAATTGCAACATGCTTTAGAATAGAATTCAGTTCACCTGTTAGTGGGTTAATTTCGGATATTCTATCAATTTCATCACCAAAATATTCTACTCTTATAATATAGTCGGAAGATGCAGCAGGGAAAATTTCTATTGTATCGCCCTTTACCCTAAATTTATTTCTGGTAAAGTTAATGTCATTTCTCTCATATTGCAGTTCAACTAACTTTGCAACAAGTTCTTCCATTGGTTTTTCCATTCCCGGTCTAAGGGAAATAACCATATTACGGTAATCTATAGGGTTACCTAAGCTATAAATACAAGAAACTGAGGCAACAATAATAACATCTCGTCTTTCGGATAGTGCTAAAGTTGCACTATGTCGGAGTTTGTCGATTTCGTCATTAATGCTACTATCCTTTTCAATATAAGTATCAGTTGATGGCACATAGGCTTCAGGTTGGTAGTAGTCATAGTAGGATACAAAATATTCTACTGCATTATCAGGGAAAAATTCTTTAAACTCTGAGCATAGCTGGGCTGCTAAAGTTTTGTTATGGGCTAAAATCAAAGTAGGTCTGTTTACCTTTTCAATAACATTAGCCATTGTGAAAGTTTTACCTGAACCTGTTACACCTAAAAGTGTTTGTTCTTTGTTGCCGTTTTCGATACTCTTTACTAATGTATCAATAGCTTGTGGCTGGTCACCTGTTGGTTTATATTCAGATTTAAGTTTAAAATCCATAAAACTCAATCATCCTTTAAATAAAAAATACTACCTGTCAGTTCACTTTCGGCAAGTGAAATACAATCATTATCTGCAACTATAATATGGTCAATTAAATGTGAACCTATTAAGTCAAGGGTAGTAATTAAATTTTTTGTGATAATTATATCTTCCTTTGATGGAAAAGCCACACCACTTGGGTGATTATGGGCAACTACTGCTGTATGAGCGTTATAATTCATAACAAGTTCAACAATTTTACGAACAGGCATTTCTGAACTTGTGAAAGAACCTCTTGCTACACTGCCAAAGAAAAGTTCTTTGCCCTTTGAATCCATCAACAATAAATATACTTCTTCAGAATCCTTGCCAATATACTTAGGTAAAAAATAATCACCTAAATGTTCCAAATCAATAATCTTATCGGCATTGTTATGTTTATCGCTAATGTAAATACGAGTAAACTCAGGAATCATCTTGATAAGTATTGCAGCATGCTCACTTACTCCACACTCCATAATAGTGTTGATTGGAGAGTCACAAAGAGCAGAAAAAGAGCCAAACTTATTTAACAGTTTGTGTGCAATACCGTTTGTATCTTTCCTTGGACAAGCATAGTAAAGTAGCATTTCAAGTTGTTCGTGTTGTTCAAAAATTTCCAAAGTTCCGGCATCAAGAAACTTTTTCTTCATTCTGGAACGATGGTTTGCATGTACATTTTCATTTGCCATATGAATCACCAAAGCATAATTTCTCACAATATTCTACATCATAATAATGTATCACAACATATTGTGATAGGTCAATTATAATTACACAACTGTAATCTTAAATTTATGATTTATTAAATAATTTTCTATATTTTATGGGGATTTTTAAGCATATTAAATTAAAAAATAAGCCATAAAACCTTAAACAAGGAATTATGGCATTTATGATTTATTCACTTATATTCATTAGCATTGACAGATATGAAGTATTGATTGTGTCTTTCATTGAGTAACCTAACTTTAGCAATAGGTTTTCTAATACTTCTAATGATTTTTCTTTTTCAGAATTATTTTCCACTATAATTTCTAATTCCAAATAGTCACCTAATCCTTTAACAGTATCCACACAAGCAGTTATATTGTTGTTTTTTAGGTATTGTCTTTCCTTTACAAGTGGTGGTACTGACTTAAAGCCTATATTTTCTAAAATTTCTTTAACAATTTTAGAGTCTTTAATTTCAGTTTCAAGTTCTTTTCTTGACATAGAAATATTGTCTAGCTTTGCACCTTTATATGTAATCACCGATTTAGTTTCATTTGTAGATTTATTAAGTACATTTCTTATTCTCAATGCCTCATCAAGTGAAATAAAATCGTGATGTGATGAAGTAAAGTAAGTGTCGGTTTCTACCACTAAACTTGACTTTGTGAAATTTATATTTTCTAATTTATCAATAATTTCTTCTCTACCGGAAATTTTTACTTTTAATTCAACTTCAATACTCATATTACTTTGCCCATGTTACTTTGTCTTTGTCACCTGTATAATCAAACTTACCGTCATTCTTTTCTTCCAATGCTTTTATCATATGATAGGTAAATTCATTATAAGGTGTTTTAATATTCAGTTCTTTTCCCATACGGATTAATGCACCTGAAAACATATCAATCTCTGTATGTCTTTTTGCATCTAAGTCTTGTAATGTGGAATATCTTGCTGAGGCAGGTACTGCACTGCCTCTCTTTGATAGTTCTCCTGACTTATTAATATCAATCCCCTTTGATGTTGCTATAGTTTCAAGTTCATTTCTTAAACCGTCACTAATAGCTTTCATATGGATACTGTCTTCATAACAACCTACACCTGCACCTAAAATCGCTTGTGGTAAATTGTTACACACATTAAGTCTAAACTTTGCCCACATTTCTTCTAATATATAATCGGTATATCTATAGTGAAGTCCTGTGTTGCTAAATAGTTTTTCAATAGCTTTTACTCTTTCACTATAATATGGTTCTTCTGTTTCACCAAAAATTATACCTAGTGTGGTTTCAGGATTAAAGCAGTAACCGTTATTTTCTTTATGAGAAGCAACCTTAATAAATGAATGGATAACATTTTTCTTGCCTATTTCTGCTGAAATAATTTCTTCACTGTCAACACCATTCATCAAACTCATAACAACAGTATTTTCATTAACTGCACTTGCAATTGTTTTTACTGCATTTTGTAATGAATTGTACTTTAATGCTACTATTAATAAATCAATATTCTTTTCTGTTGATGACCACACATTAGGATAATACTTTTCACTATTAATAGTAATACCTTTCTTTAGTCTTTCTGCTCTTTCACCCTCAGCTATAACACCAAGTTGGATATTATCTTTCTGTGAAAGTCCCCAAATTACATATGAGCCAACTGCTCCTGCACCAAGGACTGCTACTTTCTTTATTTTCATATTTTTTCAACCTTATCTTTAATAAACTAAAATTAGTATAAACTTATTTAATAATATGGTCAATAAAAATTATCTGGCAATAAAAAATAAAGTATGATATAATAGCCAAGCAAAAGAAAGAAGGTTAATATGGATTATTCACAAATTTTAGCTAAAGAATTTAACATTAAAGAACAATACGCAACTAATATTATTAGTTTGCTTGATGAGGGAAATACAATTCCGTTTATTGCAAGATACCGTAAAGAAATGCATGGTTCTATGGATGACCAGTTAATAAGAGAATTTTCTGAAAAATTGGAGTATCTACGCAACCTTGATAAGCGTAGAGAAGAAATTAGAAACCTTATTAATGAACAAGAAAAGTTAACTGATGAAATTTCTGTTTCACTTGATAAGGCAGTTACACTTAGTGAACTTGAGGATATTTACAGACCTTTTAAGCCTAAGAGAAAAACCAGAGCATCTATTGCTAAGGAAAAAGGTCTTGAACCACTTGCTATTGAAATACTTTTACAAGATAGCAAATTTAACCCTAATAAGTCAGCAGAAAAATATGTAAATGCTGAAAAAGGTGTTGATACAGTTGAAGATGCTATTAATGGTGCTAAGGACATTATTGCTGAACAGATTTCCGATAATTCAAAAATCAGAAAGACTATCAGAAAAATGCTAAACAACTATGGCACAGTAGTTTCTGTTGCAAGTGATAAGGACAAGGACAGTGTTTATAGGTCATACTATGAATACAGTGAACCTGTAAAGAAAATTGCCGACCACAGACTTCTTGCTATTAACAGAGGTGAGAAAGATGGTTTCTTAAAGGTATCTATTCAATGTGATGATGAAAAGTTTATTGAATATATCAACAATGAAACTATCAACTACAAAAATGACTTATGCAGTGACATTATCAAAGAAGCCGGTGCTGACGCTTATCAGCGACTTATTTTCCCATCTATTGAGAGGGAAATTCGTTCTGCTTTAACTGAAAATGCTTGTGAAAACTCAATGAAGGTTTTTGCAATTAATTTAAAGCAGTTACTAATGCAACCACCTGTTAAAGGTAAAACTGTACTTGGACTTGACCCGGGATACAGAACAGGTTGTAAAGTTGCAGTTGTTGATGAAACAGGTAAGGTACTTGACACAACAGTTATCTACCCTACTCACGGTGAAATTAAAGTTAAGCAATCTAAGGAAAAAATTATTCAGTTAATCAAGAAATATGATGTAGATATTATTTCTATCGGTAACGGTACTGCAAGTAAAGAAACTGAAATGTTTGCAGTTGATGTTATTAAGGACTGTGGCAAAGATGTTAAGTATATGGTAGTTAGTGAGGCCGGTGCATCGGTTTATTCTGCATCTAAACTTGCTGCTAAAGAACTTCCTGAACTTGACCTTACACTAAGAAGTGCCGTTTCTATTGCAAGAAGAATTCAAGATCCACTTGCTGAACTGGTAAAAATTGAGCCTAAGGCAATTGGTGTTGGTCAATATCAACATGATATGCCACAAAAAAGACTTGCTGAAACACTTGACGGTGTTGTTGAAAACTGTGTTAACTCAGTAGGTGCTGACCTAAATACTGCTTCACCTGCATTACTTTCTAGAGTTGCCGGTCTTAATGCTACTGTATGCAACAACATTGTAAAATACAGAGAAGAAAACGGTGCATTCTCTTCAAGAAGTGAACTAAAGAAAGTACCTAAACTTGGTCCTAAGGCATTTGAGCAATGTGCCGGTTTCCTTAGAGTTGCTGAAAGTAAAAATCCATTTGACAACACAGGTGTTCACCCTGAAAGTTATAGTAATGCAAAAGAACTGCTAAAGACACTTGACTACAGTGACAAAGATATTAAATCAGGTGACTACTCTGATTTATCAGCTAGAGTAATGAACTTTGGCAGTAAGAAACTTGCTGACATTGTTGAAATCGGATTACCTACACTTGACGATATTGTAAAGGAACTTTCTAAACCCGGACGTGACCCTAGAGATGAACTTCCTGCACCTATGCTAAGAAGTGATGTACTTGACATTAAGGACTTAAAGGAAGGTATGGAACTTAAGGGCACTGTAAGAAATGTAATTGACTTTGGTGCATTTATTGACATTGGTGTGCATCAAGACGGACTTGTACATATTTCTCAAATCTGTGATAAGTACATTAAGCATCCATCAGAGGTGCTAAAAGTCGGTGACATTGTAAAGGTAAAAATTCTTTCTGTTGAACCTGAAAAGAATAGAATTGCCTTAACTATGAAGTTTTGATTTGTGTTGTCAATTTACTTGTGGGTCAAGGAAAAATTTTATACAAAAAATATCATTAAAAAGCTAAGAAACTGCTAAAATCTAGCAGTTTCTTTTGTTATATAATAATATTATTTAATTAGATAATGCCAATTAACCTATCTATTTGTTAACAACTTTACCGTTACTATCTACTTTTTTAGGGAAAGAAGTGCATA
>OLPY01000039.1_pt1 | contig 117368 bp, 113 predicted proteins | sample 1672481 | NCBI WGS metagenome assembly OLPY01 (sample SAMEA3136691, study PRJEB25190) | human gut metagenome | biome: human gut; feature: human-associated habitat; material: faeces | place: Austria | collected 2013 | reverse complement strand
TATTGATTGGTATGGTTATAGGTGGACTGATGTACATTGCTTTTCCATTGTTGATTGTCGGTGGCATTATAGCATTGGTGACGTCACACTCATAATCGATCAGGAGGAAGAAAACGAATGGGATATGATATTGAAAAAGAAAAAAGAGAAGCAATTGAAGCTGGGCGTAGGGCTTTGAACAGTCTTCAGACAGCAAAAGAAAATCTGAACAGTGCAAAGAACTGGGGACTGGTAGATATGTTTGGCGGTGGTTTTTTCACTACGATGTTAAAACATTCTAAAATGGATCAGGCGAAGCAGAATATGGAGCAGGCAAAGTATGATCTCCGTAATTTCAGCAGGGAATTAAATGATGTAAATATGGCATGTAACTTGAATATCGATACTGGAGATTTCCTTTCTTTTGCGGATTATTTCTTTGATGGCTTTGTTGTGGACTGGGTAGTCCAGGATCGAATCAATAATGCAAAAAGACAGGTAGAAGAAGCAATTCGAAGAACAGAAAGTATAGTCAATCAATTACAGCGTATGTAAAGGAAAAGGCAATGAGTCAGAAATGGTTCATTGCCTTTCTTGGCGTTATGGATTATTTTAATTTTTCTTTTTCGGCATTTAAGAGCTCAAGATTAAGCCCCTGTTCTCCGGCGGTCTTATCTACCCAAAGATTCAAAGAGTCTATGGCTAAAGAAATTTCATCAAGTTTTTTACTGATATAAGCAAAATCTTTCATTTCATCATCGCTGATCTTACCGTCACGGGCAATCTGGATCAGACGACCGGTAAGAGGATTGATTTCATTCAGACCGGCAATTGTCTCCAAAATGATATTTGACAGATCAGTCACTTCTACTTCTGGAACATAGCGGTGGCCTATTTCACATTTGTGTGAGCAGTAATAGTTGCAGAGATCCGGTCGCTTATAAGCATCAGCCATTTGAATGATATCGTAAGGTGTAGGCTCCTGTGTTTCGTATTCGAATTTTTCGATTTTAGAATCTGAGACAGCCTCCATTTTATCACTTGCTTCTGCCCTTGTAAGCCCTGCAGCTTCCCGACAAAGCTGGTAAATTGTTTTGTTTTCCCTGGTAGATTGTTTACCCATGAGAATTTCCTCCCCGTATATCGCAGAACATGAGAATCATCAATACATAAGATCACATGCAAGACGTGTATTTCTTATATAGAGTTTATGTAACTATTCAGTAGCCACTGTCCCGCGAGGTGTTTTTATCGTTTAAATGCATTTTGGCTCGTAACTGTGAAGGTACTGAACCGTTACGAGTTTATTATACTTGAATCATCAGTCAACAACAAGTTCATAAATGGATAGGAAGCCAGAAAGAGTGAACAAAGAAAGAGAGGTAGTAAAATAAGACGAACAAGAAGTGACAAAATTTGCATTTTGTATATTGAAGATGTAAAATGAATTCTTGCGGAAGGAGAAATAAGACAATGTCAAAAGATGAATATTTAATCACAGATGCGCCCCTTAAAGCACTGACTGTTTTTGCAATGCCGATGATTCTGGGCAGCTTTTTTCAGCAAGTATATAATATGGCGGATTCTATTATCGTTGGTCAGTTTGTTGGCTCCTCTGCACTTGCGGCAGTTGGTGCCTGTGCTGCACTTACGAATGTCTTTATTTGTATAGCATTGGGTGCCGGTGTAGGTGCCGGTGTGCTTGTGAGTCGTTATTTTGGAGCCAGAGATTACAGCAAAATGAAAACAATCGTGTCAACATCACTGATCAGTTTTCTGATTCTAAGTATACTTCTGGGTGTCTTTGGCTTTTGTTTTTCCCATTCGATGATGAGGTTATTACAGACACCTGCTGATATACTGGAGGCAGCAGTACTGTATCTTCGTGTTTATTTTGTGGGCTTTCCGTTTTTGTTTATGTACAATATCCTTTCAACGATGTTCACATCGATCGGAGAGTCAAAAATTCCACTGGGTCTTTTGATATTTTCTTCTGTTTTGAATATATTTATGGATCTTTGGATGGTGGCAGGACTTGGCCTGGGTGTGTTCGGTGCAGCCCTTGCAACTCTCATTGCACAGGGGATTTCCGGAGTGCTTTCACTTTTGATTTTCTTTAGTCGGATGCGCCGGTATAAAAGCCATTTTGCCTGGTTTGATGGGAGAGAGTTACGTTCTATGCTTCGAATCGCCGTACCATCAGTTCTCCAGCAATCCACAGTATCAATTGGTATGATGATCGTACAGGCAGTTGTAAATCCATTCGGTACACAGGCACTCGCCGGTTATTCGGCAACAATGCGGGTAGAAAATGTTTTTTCACTGATTTTTGTATCCATTGGAAATGCAGTCTCACCGTATGTATCTCAGAATCTTGGCGCAAAGAAAATAGAACGTCTCAAAAAAGGATATCACGCTGCACTGGTGTTGGATCTGTGGTTTGCAGTTCTTGCTTTTGTAGTCATTGAAACACTGCATACTCAAATTTCCTCGTTATTCCTGGGGAAAGATGGAACCGCTTTAGCATATCAGGTGTCTGGGGATTATATGAGATGGCTCGGTTACTTTTTCATTTTCATGGGTATCAAGATGGCAACGGATGGCGTTCTTCGTGGACTTGGAATCATGCGGCCTTTTCTCGTTGCAAATATGGTCAACCTGGCAATCCGTCTGTCAGTTGCTTTGATCTGCGCACCTCGTTTTGGCATCGTATTTGTCTGGCTTGCTGTACCTGCCGGCTGGTTGGCTAATTTTTTGATTTCTTATGTGGCACTCAGAAAATCGTGGCCAACTGAAAGGGGAGAAATTTAACAACTATACTATACTCGGATTTCCCGTTGACATACTACATTCTATTTGATATTATTTATCAAGTAATAAAATATTCCATGAGGGAGTAGTTAGCGCGAAAGTGTGGTTTGTCAACATTCTGATTGTAGCACAGAGTACAATCTGGCAAATCTTAAATAATGAGACTCATGTATATCTTTGCTTCGGAATAAGAAGTTTGATCCGAGGTGAAGATATACATGAGTCTTTTTTTACGCAGGCAGCGGGTCGACGTCGTATCTGTACCAACCAGCAGAGTGCTGTAAGCTGCTGGAAGACAGGAAAAGATGTTGGGATGACGGAAACTCATGGAGAGAAAAAAGGAGGAAACTATGGAAAACTTTATTAACAATGCTCCATTTGCGCTGGTTCTGGTTGCACTTGTGATTGGGTTTGTGCTGTTGATCAAAGGAGCGGATTATTTTGTGGAGGGAAGTTCAAGTGTGGCAAAGCGTCTGCATGTGCCGGCAATCATCATCGGACTTACGATCGTGGCGATGGGAACGTCGCTTCCGGAGACGGCGGTCAGTGTGTCGGCTTCTCTTACAGGAAATAATGAACTTGCTGTGAGCAATGTCGTAGGTTCCAATATCTTTAATCTAATGGTGGTTATTGGTGTCTGCGGAGTGCTGGCTACGGTCAATGTGGCAAAAGAGACGATTCGAAGAGACATCCCGTTTTCACTGATCTGTGCCGGTATGTTACTGCTCTTTGGAATCGCCGGAATCGGAGATACATCTTCGATGATACTGGGGCATCTGGATGGCGTAATCTTTCTGGGATGCTTTGCCGGTTATATTTTCTATATGATCCGTACAGCGATGAAAGCCAGTAAAGAAGGAAAACAAGTGGAGATTGAAGGTGGTTCGGACGAAGAGATCAGGCTGATATCCATGCCGTTAAGTATTCTTTTTATCGTTGGAGGTGCGGTTGCTATTGCCATTGGTGGAGATGTTACTGTTGATGCGGCAGCAAGAATTGCCGGTGATCTTGGGATGAGTCAGACGCTGATCGGACTTACGATCGTTTCCATCGGAACTTCTCTGCCGGAACTGGTAACTTCAATCGTTGCAGCGAAAAAGAACGAAGTAGATATGGCACTTGGAAACGCAGTGGGATCCAATATATTTAACATTCTGATGGTTCTCGGTATCGCATCTGCGATCAGCCCGATTACGCTCATCAGAGAAAATATCATCGATCTGTGTGTGCTGATTGTATTTACCGTATGTGTGTGGATCTTTGCGGCGACAAAGAAACGGATCGGAAAAGTGGAAGGGTTCTGTATGATCGCACTTTATGTGGCGTATGCGATTTATATTGTGATCAGATAATAATTAAAAACAATTATTGAATCACAGAGAGGGAGAACATGTTATTATTTTTAAAGGTATTTTTCACGGAATTTATCGCGGAAATGGGTGACAAGACGCAGCTGATGCTGATCGCGCTGACTTCCAAGTATAAGTTAAAAGATATTATCATGGGAACGGCGGCAGCGATCCTGGTGCTGAATGGTCTTGCGGTACTGGCGGGCGGACTGGTCAGCGAATTTATCCCGGAATGGCTGATTAAGATTGTTGCAGCTTTTGCCTTCCTTTATTTTGCGGCATCGACGCTTGCAGGAGACGAGGATGAAGAGGAAGAAGAGGGCGGAAAGAGCAAGATCAAATTTGCTCCTCTGGCAGTGTTCTGTACGTTCTTTGTAGCAGAGCTGGGAGACAAAACACAGCTGACAGCCATTACCTTTGGTGCCAATGAAGGGATGGGGGCTGCGTTTATCGTATGGATCGGATGCTCTCTGGGACTTTTTTTAGCGGACATTCTTGGTATGCTGGTGGGATATCTGTTAAAGAGCAAGACTCCGGATGGACTGTTAAATACGCTGGCATTTGTGATCTTTGCAATCTTCGGTATCTACACAGCCTATCAGGCACTGAACCTGATCAGTGAAAGCGTCTGTCCGATCACCGTATGGCCGCTTCTGGCAGCTGTTACGGTGGCTTTCGTGGTGATTTGCGTCTGGCTTTATATGAAAAAGAAAAAGGGCCAGGATGTGTCAGCGGATAAAGGATAGTTTTTGAAGTATAAGAAGCCTGTGGGTGATCGAGGATACGATTGCCGGACAGATTTCTGAGTAAAATATAAGGGAACAGATCGTTGTACAGGTCTGTTCCCTTATATTTTTGTCTTATATTATTTTAATGTGAATTCAAGATATACCGGATCATGATCCGAATAGGTGTATCCGGTGTTGATGTTGTCGTAGGAGACGCATTCGATATTGTCTGAGATAATAAATCCATCCAGTGTTACGGTATACGTTTCACCCGGCACATATTCCATGTCGGCGTTTCTGGCGCTGTTCCACAGGGAATCCCGTTCCTCGTCCGTCAGCTGATCGATGCAGAAAGAAAAGTGGTCAGGAAGGCTGGCTCTCGGGAAGGGGTATGCCCAGGACTCACGATTTTCGGAATCGTCCTCGGAGGCTTTCAGGTCATGGTTAAAATCACCGCCGCACAGGACGTAATTGCCGGCCTCGTATTCTTTCTGCATGTCATCGGCAAGCATACGGATCTGACCCTCACGGATTGCGTCGCTGTTGCCGTAGGCGGACATGTGGAGTTCAAAAATTACAAGTTCTTTTCCGTTATCCACAGGCAGTCTGGAAATACTGTAGCAGCGATCCAGGTCAAAAAATTTACTGAAGGATGTAGACACCGGGAAACTTCTCCGCAGAGAATCGGTCACCAGATATCTGGAAAACAGAGCAAGCCCCGATTTGCTGCTTCCATGTGGCTGTGTAAACGGATAGAAAAGAAATGCGGAGTCATAGTTCTGTGCGAAGACAGAATTGTAGGAACTCAGGCAAGTCTTTAAGATGGAATATTCGTTTACATGATAACTTCTGGTGGAATCAAGATCTACTTCCTGAAGCAATGCAAAATCAGGTTCATAAGAAGCAATGAGTTCACCGGCTCCCTGTATGGTGTTCTGCACACTTTCTTTGCTTTTTGCCCAGGAGGATCTGCCGCCGTCCATGAAGAAACTGAAGTCCGGTGTGTAAGCACCGAAACCAAGGTTGTAGGTCAGTGCGGAGTAGGTTTCCCCGGTAGTCAGTGCCGTGTTGTACCGTGCGGATGCAGAATCCGGGCGGGCTCCGGAAGTCAGTCCCTCCAGATCTTCTCCGGCGTCAGGGGCAGATTCCACTTCCAGAACCAGATTGTCTTCGATGCGATGATAGCTGGCATAGAGATAGAAGATATAAGCGATCAGCACCAGCAAAATCACCCCGAGTACGATACCAAGTACTTTAAAAATTTTCTTTACGGTTTTTTTCATAGTATGCCTTTCTCTTTGTAAAATCCAGGTAAAGTTTTTATTCCTTTGAGTGTATCATATTCAGGGCGAAAACTCTATAGTTCTGTTATCCGATCGGTTCAAAATCAGCAGCTCCGTGTTTACACAGCGGGCAGATGTAGTCTGCCGGAAGTTCATCGCCCTCGTAGATATAACCGCAGACTTTGCAGACAAAACCTTTCTTTCCTTCGGTTTCCGGTTTTGGTTTTACGTTGTTCTGGTAGTAGGTGTAAGTCATGGTTTCCTGATTGCTCATCACGCGGGCTTCGGTCACGCTGCAGATAAACATACCGTGGGTACCGAGATCTACATAGTCTTCTACTTTGAGAGACATAAAGGCATTGATGTATTTATCCAGGAAGACCAGTCCGTTGTCGGAACGGTGCACGGTCTGACCGGCAAATTTATCCACGCTTCGTCCGGTCTGGAAGCCAAACTGCTGGAAGACAGAGAACGGTGCTTCCGTGGACAGACAGTTGACATTTAACATACCGGTCTGTTTGATGACATGGTGTGAATAGTTTGCTTTGTTGATATTAACTGCTACACGGTTCGGGGTATCGGTCAGCTGAATGACGGTGTTTACGATCAGACCGTTATCTTTCTTACCGTCGTTAGAAGTTACCACATACAGGCCGTAACCGATCCGGAACAGTGCGGTCAGGTCATTTTTATTGGCAAGGGTGTCGTTCTGGGCAATGTACTCTTTGCACAGTTCATCTGCCATGGCTTCCAGCTGATCCTGATTGTCCTGATTGATGGCAGAGAGAATCTTTACGGTGGTATCGAGCCAGTTGATCTTTTTACATTTTGCCATCATCTCACGCATCACTTTGGCAGCCAGCGGAGCCCAGGAACCGTTCTCGATCAGACCTACCGTACGGTTCTGGAAGTTGTGTTCCACCAGACGGGAGATATAGTCGTGCATAAACGGATAGATGCTTGCGTTGTAGGTTGTGGTGGCAAGGATCAGTTTGCTGTAGCGGAAAGCATCGGAGAGAGCCAGGGACATATCGTCTCTTGCCAGATCGTATACGACAACCTTCGGACAGCCTTTGCTTCTTAATTTGTCAGCCAGCAGATCGACTGCTTTTTTCGTATGACCATAGACGGAAGTGTAGGCGATCACGATGCCCTCTTCTTCCGGTGTATAGGAGGACCAGGTGTCATACAGACCGATATAATGTTCGAGATCTTCTGAAAGTACCGGTCCGTGGAGTGGGCAGATGATCCGGATATCGAGGGTTGCAGCCACTTTTAAGAGGGACTGAACCTGTGTGCCGTATTTTCCTACGATGCCGATGAAGTATCTGCGGGCTTCGTCATCCCAGTCTTCTTCCACATCCAGGGCACCGAATTTACCGAAGCCGTCAGCGGAGAAGAGTACTTTATCAGTGCTGTCGTAAGTTACCATAACTTCCGGCCAGTGTACCATCGGAGCAAATACAAAAGTCAGCTGATGGTTTCCAAGACTTAACGTGCCGCCGTTGGTAACTTCGAGCTTCTGTCCCTCCAGAGTAAGTCCGAAAAAGTTGTAGATCATCTGGAAGGTTTTCACGTTGGCGACAACGGTGGTGTCCGGGTAAACTTTCAGGAAATTAGCCACGTTGGCTGCATGATCCGGTTCCATGTGCTGCACGATCAGGTAGTCCGGTTTGCGGCCATCAAGTACCTGCTCCAGGTTATCCAGCCATTCGTGGGTGAAGTTTGCATCTACGGTGTCCATGACAGCGATCTTTTCATCGAGGATCACGTAAGAGTTGTAAGCCATACCGTTGGCTACCGGGTACTGTCCTTCAAATAAATCAACTTTGTGATCGTTGACGCCTACGTATTTGATAGTATCTGTGATTTTCATATATGGGAACCTCCTGTGTGTGGAATCTGTTTTCTTGTTATCGTTAGTATACCCGGAAAAACCGGAAAATTCTGTTGCAAAAGCAACAGAATTGGAGTATGTTAAAAAAAACACAAAAAAGAAAGATGGGGGAATACAGATGGAGAAAGTGACATTGTTTTCACATATCCTGCCGGAAGAACAGGAACGGATGTGGGTCTGTTTTCAGATGCGTGAGGTTGTATATGAAAATAACGAGATCATCATGGAGTATACGAATACGATGAAAAAGATCGGTTTGATCGCAGAGGGACAGGCTTCTTTATATGGCAGCGATGCGGAGGGCAATCAGTATCTGATGGATGAACTGAAAAAAGATGATGTCTTCGGGGAACCGCTGCTGTTACCGGAGATGTCGCAGCATTATTATGTCTGTGCGAAGGCGAAGACACGTGTGATCTTTATTGATTATGAGCATGTGATTAAGCGGTGTGAAAATGCATGTAAATTTCACAGCCAGATGGTCAGCAATCTGTTACAGATGATCGCCATGCGTGCCAGTCAGCAGGCAAACCGGATCTATGTCTTATCGAGAAACAGTACCCGGAAAAAAATTATGGCGTATCTGAATGAAATGGGAGGAGGGAAAAAGAAACAGGTATTTACACTGCCGGTATCTTATACGACTCTGGCAGAATATCTGTGCGTGGACCGGAGTGCAATGATGCGGGAATTTAAAAATCTGTCGGAAGAGGGAGTTTTGTTCCGGGAAGGGAAAAATATACGGATTTTGTTGTAAAATGGAAGAAAAGAGATCTATAATTAAGAAAAATAAGGAAAAGAGGTACGTGTATGAAACTGACATTTTTAGGAACAGGAGCGGGGGAAACATATCCGGGATACTGGTGTGAATGTCCTCATTGTACTTATGCAAGAAAATACAGAGGAAAAAACCTGAGAACAAACAGCAGCATGGTGATTGACGAAGAGCTGCTGATCGATATGGGACCATCGTGTTTTGATAATGCAGCCCGGTTCGGAGTGAATTTATCAAAGCTCAAGACACTTCTGGTCACACATCCTCATGAAGATCATCTGTATCCGCAGCATCTGCACTGGAGAAATACAGACGAAAGCTTGCTGTCGCTTACTTATGTCGAAAAAATGAGACGTGGAGGTCCACGGTTTACCGATATCCCGCAGCTGAATATTTACGGGAATTCTTTCGTGATGGAAACACTCAGAAAAAGTCTGGATGACATGGAAGAACTGAAAATAAATCTGCATGAGATCAGAGAGGGAAAGGAAGAGAAAACGGATGGGTACAGAATCTTGCCGGTTCGCGGAAATCATGGGTCGCAACGGGGATTTTCCCACAGTTATATTATTCAGAAAGATGGAAAAACGTTATTGTATGCGCTGGATTCCGGAAGTTATGACGAGGATCAGTTTGCATTGATACAGGAACATCAGTACGATGCAGTTATTATGGAAGGAACTACAGGACTGAATGAACAGTATGGTGGACATATGTGTCTGATGAACAATATCCGGATAAGGGACCGATTGAAGGAAAATAAGTGCCTGCGTGAGAATAGTAGATTTCTTTTGACGCATCTGTCCCCACACTGGTGTCCGCCGCATGACTGGTACGAATCGATTGTGGCGTCAGAAGGACTGGAACTGGCTTATGACGGTTTACAGATCGAGGTCTGAAAGGAAATAAGAGGTTCTGCATAAAAACAATGTGAATTTTTTGTCAAATATAGTGAATTGACCGGTAGTCAGTGTAATGTTACAATGAAGGAAACCGGGAAACTGTTCTCGGTTTCCCGGTTTCCTTTTTCGCTGAACCGTAAATGAGAACAGGACAGGAGAGAGAAATGAGAGAAAAAATCATTGATACAGCAATTGAAGAATTTACCAGGAATGGTTTGAAATTTACGATGAATGATGTAGCGAAAGCGTTGGGGATCAGTAAAAAAACCATCTATACGGTGTTCGAGAGTAAACAGGATGTGCTGATGGCGATTGCAGACCGATATGCCCGTGATTTTACGGATATGCGGCAGGAGATCGAGGCGGATACCGAACTGGATACACTGGAAAAGCTGGAACGGCTGTTTTGCGCAATTCCGACCAAGTATTATAACATCGGACTTAGCAGGATCTTCGAACTGGCACAGAAGTATCCGAAGCAGTATAAGTACCTGATGGAAGCAGTCGGTCAGGGGTGGGCGCTTGCCGAGCAGTATCTGGAGAAAGGGATCCGGGAAGGAAAGATCCGGAAGAATATCTCGAAGCCGGTCGTTATGGCGATGATCCGGGGAACGGTAACCTGCTTTCTGGAGAGCGATATTCTCTACAAGAACGGACTGACCTACGAACAGGGAAAAGAAGAGATGGTACAGATTATCATGAAAGGGATAAGAGAAGCATGAAAGAGGTAAGAGTCCTTGAGATCAAAGAGAGCGTATTTGCAGACAATGACCGGCAGGCAGATAACCTTCGCCGGGAGTTAAAAGAACAGGGAGTATTTCTGATGAACCTGATGTCTTCACCGGGATCCGGAAAGACTACAACACTGAAAGGAACAATCGAGCGGTTAAAGGATCGGTTCCGGATCGGTGTGATGGAAGCGGATATTGATTCCGATGTGGATGCAAAGGCGATTGCAGAAACAGGTGTCAAATCAATCCAGCTGCATACCGGAGGTATGTGCCATCTGGATGCAGAGATGACCCGGCAGGGCGTGGAGGGTCTTGGCGTGGCCGATGTGGATCTGGCGATCCTGGAAAATGTGGGGAATCTGGTCTGTCCGGCAGAATTTGATACGGGTGCATCGAAAAATGTGATGATCCTTTCCGTACCGGAGGGACATGACAAACCGCTCAAATATCCGCTGATGTTCCAGATCTGTGATGCGGTGCTGATCAACAAGATCGATGTACTGCCTTATTTTGATTTTGATATGGAACGGGTGAAAGAGTATATCCAGCAGAGAAATCCACAGGCGAAGGTATTTCCGATCAGTGCGAAGACAGGGGAAGGCATGGATGCGTGGACCGAGTGGCTGGCTGCGCAGGTAAATGCATGGAAAACCGGTGTCTGAGATGATATGACAGTGACAAAAGGGAAGTGTCGGCTATTCAAACTCAGCGATATCGGACGGTCTGTCCGAAAGGAGATAAGAAGCCGGCGCTGTGTAGGAGGATGAAAATGAAGAAAGAACTGGATAAAGAGCTGTATCCGGATTATGTCTATCCGGAATTCACCCCGGATCCGAACGAACCGTTCCGGGAGCCGATCGCGAAACTGGGCAAAAAGATCACAGACCGGATTCCGCAGAAACTGGGATTGAAAAAGATTACCAGAAACGATCCGGAGTACTGGGGACTTGCGGGCGTGCTTACCGATGAGGAAGCAGAACTGGCAGTAAAACTTGGTGTGAGAAAACCGAAGACACTGGCAGAGATCGTGAAACTCTCCGGTTTGGAAGAGAAAAAATGTGAAGCGCTGCTGGAAGAAATGTCAAGAAAAGGTCTTCTGGAATACAACTGGGAGAATCCGAAGCACGAAAAACAGTATGTGTTACCGATGTATGTACCGGGATGTGCAGAATTTTTCAACATGAACGCAAACATCCTGGACTCTAACCCGGAGATGGGAACTTTCTTTGAACATATGTCCCGTCTGCCGCTGGAGAAGATCACACCGTTCGTGCCGGAAGGCGGTGCCGGTATCGGTATGCATGTTATCCCGGTGGAAAAAGCGATCGAGATGGAAAATGAATCCGTAGATCTGGAACATATTTCCCACTGGCTGAACAAATATGAGGGAAAATACGCGGCAAGCCCGTGTTCCTGCCGTCGTTCCCGCCTGACCCACGGAGAGGGCTGCGCGGACGATCCGGAAGGCTGGTGTATCGCCGTCGGAGATATGGCAGATTATGTAGTGGAAACACAGAAAGACGGACGCTATATCGATAAAGCGGAGGCACTGGAGATTCTGAAGGTAGCAGAGGACAACGGATTCGTACATCAGATCACAAACATCGACGGTGCTAACAAAATCTTTGCAATCTGTAACTGTAACGTGAATGTCTGTTATGCACTGCGTACCTCCCAGCTCTTTAACACCCCGAATATGTCCCGTTCCGCTTACGTGGCGAAGGTAGAAAAAGCCAACTGTGTAGCTTGCGGAAAATGCGTGGAATTCTGTCCGGCAGGGGCGGTAAAACTGGGTCAGAAACTGTGTGATAAAGAGGGCTGCGAAGTAACCTATCCGCGGATCCCACTCCCGTCGGAACAGCCTTGGGGCGAACACATGTGGTCACATAACTATCGAGATGTGAACCGGATCAACTGCTACGATACCGGTACTGCACCATGTAAAACTGCCTGTCCGGCACATATCGCTGTACAGGGGTATTTGAAACTGGCAAAAGAGGGACGTTACGATGACGCACTGGCGTTGATCAAAAAAGATAATCCGTTACCGGCAGTCTGCGGACATGTGTGTAACCGTCGTTGTGAGGATGCCTGTACCAGAGGAACCATCGATGAGGCGGTAGCGATCGATGAGGTAAAACGATTCCTGGCAGAACGTGATCTGAATGCAGAGACAAGATATATCCCGAAAAAGACGATTCCGTCCCTGAAGGGTGGATTTGACGAGAAGATCGCGATTATCGGTGCCGGTCCGGCGGGACTTTCCTGTGCGTATTATCTGGCGCTGACTGGATACAAGCCGACTATTTTCGAGAAAAATGAGGAACCGGGCGGTATGCTTCGTTACGGAATTCCTTCCTATAAATTAGAGAAAGACCTTCTGGCAGCAGAGATCGATGTGATCCGGGAACTTGGCGTGGAGATTCGCTGTGGTGTGGAGATCGGAAAAGATATCACGATCGAAGAACTGCGGGAACAGGGTTATAAAGGTTTCTACGTGGCGATCGGATGCCAGCGTGGAAGAAAACCGGGTATCACAGGAGAGAATGCAAAAGGTACTTATGCAGCCGTTGATTTCTTGCGGGAAGCGGGAGCGAAAGAAAGCTTTGCGCTTGAAGGTGATGTTGTGGTTGTCGGCGGTGGTAATGTAGCCATCGATGCGGCGAGAATCAGCAGCCGTTGTGTGGATGCGAAGATCTCCATGTTCTGTCTGGAACAGCGGGAAAATATGCCGGCAAGTAAGGAAGAGATTGCGGAAGCACTGGAAGAAGGTATCGAGCTGAACTGCGGCTGGGGGCCGAAAGAAGTGCTGGAAGAAGACGGAAAAGTGGCCGGTGTGGTATTTAAAAAATGTATCCGTGTACTGGATGAACAGGGAAGATTTTCACCGGAATACGATGAAGAACAGACCGTAACCGTACCGTGTAAGCATGTGATCTTTTCCGTAGGACAGGCGATCGAATGGGGTAATATGCTGGATAACCTGGATCTGAAGAGACGGCCGAACGGCGGTGCACTGGCAGATAAACTGACCTATCAGACCTCTGAGCCGGATATCTTCGTCGGCGGTGATGTGTATACAGGACCGAGATTTGCCATCGATGCGATCGCAGCAGGACGGGAGGGTGCGATTTCCCTTCATCGTTATGTACATGAAAATTGTACCCTGACCATAGGAAGAAACCGTCGTGATTTTGTGGAGCTGGATAAAAACAATATTTCCGTGGACAGTTACGATACATCCAAACGCCAGATCCCGGCGAAAGCAGATGAAAAAGCGCAGGCAGCGACCTTCCGCGACCTGTCTCACAGTCTGACGGAAGAACAGGTAAAAGCAGAGACTTCCCGTTGTCTGTCCTGTGGAGCTTCTGTAGTGGATCCGAATAAATGTATCGGCTGTGGAGTATGTACCACAAAATGTGTCTTTGATGCGATCCATCTGCACAGAGAGATTCCGGGAGCGTCTGTGATGCGGGCATCTGAGGATAAACTGAAGTATATTCTTCCGAATATGGTGAAACAGTCCATCAAAGTGAAGTTTGCGAAGAAGAAATAGGAGAATGCAGATATGCATGAACTTGGCGTGACATTTCATATCATGGATCATCTGGAAAAGGTGGCAAAGGAGAATGAAGTGGAAAAAATACGGAAAGTAGTGCTGGAACTTGGGGAGGTCTCGACGGTGATCGAATCTTACCTGCAGAACTGCTGGACGTGGGCGGCGAAGAAACGGCCGCTGTTTGAGGAAGCAGAACTTATTGTGGAGACACTTCCTGCAATTACATACTGTGAGGAATGTGAGAAGACCTATTCGACCATAGAATATGGAAAGATCTGTCCGCACTGTGGCAGTGAACACACGTATCTTTTGCAGGGAAGCGAATTCAACATTAAGGAAATAGAAGTGGAATAAAGATTCCGCGTAAGAAAAAGGAGAGTGAGTGTATGTTTTTTCAGATTTATGGAGAAACAGCAGGATGGCAGCTGCTTGGCTGGCTGTTAGTCTTTGCAGGACTGGTAATCATGAATGAGATCGCAAGGCGGTCGAAATGGGGAGGAATCGCATGTTTCCTGGTGCTCCCGGCGGTATTGTCTGTGTACTTTATTGCCATCTATATCGGTGCGGCATCCGGTGCGGAATGGGCGCTGAACAATGATACTTACGTACATATGAACAGCTGGTTCCATTATGCGAAACTGTATGCGGCAACCGCAGGCTGTATCGGATTTATGATCCTGAAGTACCACTGGGGAAAACTGGGAAAAGCACACTGGTTCAAAGCATTTCCGTTTGTTATTGTAGCAATCAATATCCTGATCGCAGTAGCATCTGATTTTGAATCCGCGATCCGCGCAGGTTCTCTGGCAGGCGGCTGGTGGATGTCATCGGAAGGCGTATGGCTGTACGGCGGCTGGTGGAATGTACTGAACGGTCTGGCAGGGCTTTTCAATATTGTTTGTATGACCGGCTGGTGGGGTATCTACTCTTCCAAAAACAAACAGGATATGCTGTGGCCGGATATGATCTGGGTATACGTTCTGGCTTATGATATCTGGAACTTCCAGTATACCTACCTGAACCTGCCGACCCATTCCTGGTACTGTGGTCTGGCACTGCTTCTGGCACCGACCTTCGCAGCAGCCTTGTGGAACAAAGGCGGCTGGATCCAGAACCGTGCAAACACCCTGGCACTGTGGTGCATGTTTGCGCAGGTGTTCCCGCTGTTTCAGGATGCGAGTCGCTTTACAACCGTAACATCTGTCTATGGAGAAGGCGGTATCGCAGCAGCGATGGGAAGCACCATGCCGACCGTTGCCAGTCCGACAGCACAGGGACTGATCTCGGTAGTATCCTTTGCTGTGAATGTGTTCGTATTTGCTTATATATTAAAGAGAGCAAAAGCACAGAAGAAGAACCCATGGAAAGAAGAGATCTTCGTGGATACGAAAGATTATCAGGAGGCTATGGCGAGAGCAAAATAAAGAAAACATATAGAAAAGATCCCGTACAGGTGAGGATAAAACTGTACGGGATCTTTTTGTTATAGGAAAAACCTATAGCCAATCCTAAAAAATTCCTATAACTACATTTATTGACATAAAAACGTATAAGTGATATTATCTCTACAACGAATACAACATACTAATTCGATAGGAATAATAGGTAATACAAAAACAGGCACAGGAGAGAGAAAAGGACGACAAGCTATGTATATTGAATTAAAAAATATCAATAAATCCTTCGGTGATTTTCAGGCATCGAAAGATGTGAACTTTGCAATCGAAAAAGGAAAACTGGTTGGTCTTCTCGGACCGTCAGGAAGTGGAAAGACAACGATCCTCCGAATGCTTGCCGGGCTGGAGCATCAGGATTCCGGAGATATCTGTATCAACGGAAATGTGGTAAACGATCTTCCTTCGAGCCAGAGAGGAATTGGATTCGTATTTCAGAATTACGCATTATTTCCTTATCTTACGGTATATGACAACATCGCTTATGGGTTAAAGATCCAGAAGAAAGATAAGAAATTTATCAAACAGAGAGTAACCGAGCTGCTGGATCTGGTAGGGCTTCCGGGGCTGGAAAAGAGATATCCGGATCAGCTCTCCGGTGGTCAGAGACAGCGAATCGCACTTGCAAGAGCACTGGCACCGAATCCGGAAGTACTGCTTCTGGATGAACCGTTTGCAGCAATTGATGCGAAAGTTCGACAGGAACTTCGTACCTGGTTAAGAGAGACGATCGATAAGATCGGAATTACCAGTATTTTCGTAACACATGATCAGGACGAGGCGATCGAGGTGGCGGATGAGATCATCATTACCAACGAGAACCGCGTAGAACAGATGGGAGATCCGGTGGAGATTTACCTGCATCCGAAGACACCGTTTGTGGCACAGTTTATCGGAAAATCTTCGATCATTGAAGAATACGGAAAGTTAAAAGGATTTGATTCCATCGGACCGGATACGAGGGCAATCATCCGACCGGAATTTGTAGAGATTAAAAGCCCGAAAGATGTGACGGAACAGAGTTCTATCTACGAACAGGCTGCCGTAGAACAGAGTATCTTCCGTGGCAATTACTTCGAGGTACTGTTAAATATCAAGGGTATCACTATAAGAACCAATTCCCCGCTGGTCAACGGACCGTTAAAGAGTGGTGACAAAGTATGGGTAGTCATCAATCAGATGTATGTCTTTGATGATAAGACGACAACGACACTGACAAACAAAGGACTGGATGTATCCAGTATGTACTATATTTAGGAAGGAGGCAGAAAGCCATGGCGTCACAGACAGCAAATACAAAAAAGACAGGCAGTTGGGATCTGCCTTTGAAGGTTATCAAAACAGGAATCGTCTCCTGGCTGATCGTTTTTCTGTTCTGGGGACTGGGATCCTTACAGTATGATGAGATCTTCCTCCCAAGTCCGGCAGAGACCTGGACTGCGATCAAGGAACTGGTAAGCAACGGCACATTGTGGGCGCACATTGCAGCATCAGTAAACCGTGTACTGAAAGGCTGGGGACTGGCGGTAGTTATTGCCGTACCGGTCGGACTGGTGGTCGGACATTTCAAACCGATCCGCTGGATCGTGGAACCGATCTTAAGTCTGTTTCGTTTTATCCCGGCCATCGCATTGACATCCCTGTTTCTGATGTGGTTTGGGGTGGATGATACTTCCAAAGTAGCACTGATTCTGTATGCAGCATTTTTCCAGGTGCTGGTCAATACGATTGCAGGAGTGGTTGCTACCGATTATTCTCTGATGGAGGCTGCATCCTGTATGGGCGCCAGCCGGCTGAGAGTGTTTTTCACCGTGGTACTGCCTTCCGCAGTTCCGAATATCTTCACCGGTATCCGGCTGGGACTCAGCAGCAGTATCATCTGTGTGATCGCGGCAGAGATGCTGGTTGGTAACGACGGTCTTGGATATCTGATCCAGAGTTCCAAGATGTACTACAAAACAGCCTGGGCATTCGCAGGAATCGTTACTCTGGCATTGATCGGATTCGTTGCGGACCGTCTGCTTCAGCTTTTTGGTTGTACATTCTTAAAGCACTTCGGAGTGAGAAAAGCGTAGGAATCCGGAAGAGAAAAATATCTGCGAGATTGCGATATGAGGAGAAAGCAGTTTCGCGGAAACCATAAAACAGCTTTAGAAAGAGGAGGAAACATTATTATGAAAAAAAGAATCATCAGTTTGGCAGCCGCAGCAGTTTTTGTCATTGGAACACTTGCCGGATGCGGAAATAGCAGCACACAGACAACAGACAAAACAGCATCCTCCGATGCATCTTCATCCGGTGGAGATCTGGTGACCGTGAGAGATGCAGTGATGACCGGTCAGCTTGATCAGTATGCGACAGAAATTGGTCTCTGGCAGGGGATTTTTGAAAAATACGGCATTGACTTACAGACGACAGAGTTTGTAGCCGGTATCAATACCATCGATGCGGTAGTCAACGGAACCGCAGACATCGGAATGATGGCAGATTATGCAGCAGTCAATCGTCTGGGAAATACTCTGGATGCCACAAACCTGCAGATCTTTTCTCAGATCTCCGGTGGTCAGTCGGCCCTGTCCGGTGGCCTGTATGTAGATCCGAAATACGCAGATGATCCGAAGAGCCTGGATGGTTCCGCAGGATTCATGTACCAGGAAGGAACGGTAACATACTATTATGCAAGTAAGTGCATCGAATATTTGGGTCTGGATGAGAGTAAACAGAACCTGATCAACACCGATTCTTCTCAGACCAGACTGGCGCTGATCCAGAAAGGCGGTGCATCCGCTGTGTATGCCAACGGTTCCGAAGCAAAGTATATCGAAGAAGCCGGCTGGGTACAGGTGGCAACTTCCCAGGAAATCGGTATTCAGACCGGATCCTACTTCCTGTCAACCGACAAATATATTTCAGAAAATACAGACACTCTTGCAAAGTTCCTGCAGGCTGTCGATGAAAGTACGCAGTATATCAACGATCATCTGGATGAATCTGCAGAATACCTGGCAGACAAACTTGGTCTGAAAGCAGAAGACTTTAAAGAAAACTGGAAAAACTACAGCTTTGAGCCTGGATTTTCCGAGGAAGCAACGACACATCTGGAAGACATCGAAAAATGGGGATTTGAACACGGAAGTTTCCCGAAAGATTACAATGTCCGCGATTTTATCAACACCGATGTGGCCAAAATCGCATTTCCGGATAATGTGACTATCGAATAAGAGACAAAGGAGAACCGCAGTTATGATACAGGAACTGAACGTAAATAATTTTGACCAGGAAATCAATAAAGACAAACCGGTGGTTGTAGAGTTCTACACCACCGCATGCAGCCACTGTAAGAAGCTGGCGGGTGCATTAAATAAACTTTCCGAAGAAAAAGGAGACGATGTATTCTTCGGAAAATGCAATATTGATCAGGAAGCACTGTTACAGAGCAGATTTGATATCTCGGCAGTACCGACATTGCTGTTTATCAAAAACGGAGAGATAAAAAACAGACTGGTGGGTGAGGTTCATCCGCTGATCATTCAGGAAGAGATTAAAAAACTGGCATAAAAAGCAGACCACAGGAGGTAAAAGAATATGGGTTATCCAACTGTATTTCCAACAGGAGTTTTAGTATATAACAAAGAGAAAGCGTATAACGGATACACAATTTATCCATCCGCAAAAGGAGCACTTCTGATCGATATGAACGGAAACGAAGTGAATCTGTGGGCAGGTCTTGGCGGATTCCCGAATAAGATCCTTCCGGGTGGGTATGTAATGGGAACTACCGGAGAGCGTGGTGGAAAATATGCATATCAGGATCAGCTGGATCTGGTGCAGGTGGATTATGACGGAAATATCGTCTGGAAATTCGATCACACGGAACTGATCGCAGATCCGGGAAAAGAACCGACCTGGCAGGCAAGACAGCATCACGATTACCAGAGAGAAGGAAATACCGTCGGATATTATTATCCGGGCGGCGAACCGAAAACCGACAGTGGAAATACCATCATTCTGACCCATGAAAATGTATACAATCATGAGATTTCCGATAAAAAACTGATCGATGACAAGATCATCGAAGTAGACTGGGAAGGGAATATTCTGTGGAGCTGGCGTGCTTCTGATCATTTTGAAGAATTTGATTTTGATGAAGCTGCAAAAAATGTTTTGTTCCGTAATCCGGGACTTCACGGAGAAGCCGGTGGTGACTGGATGCACATTAACTGCGTATCTGTTCTCGGAGAGAACAAATGGTACGATGCGGGAGATGAGAGATTCCATCCGGACAACCTGATCTTTGATGCGAGAAATGCAAATATTCTGGCGATCATCAGCAAGAAAACCGGAGAAATCGTATGGCAGATCGGACCTGATTTTTCTAAAACGAAAGAGCTTTGCAAACTGGGATGGATCATCGGCCAGCATCATTTCCACATGATTCCGAAGGGTCTGCCGGGAGAAGGCAATCTGCTGGTATTCGATAACGGTGGTGAAGGTGGTTACGGTAATCCGAACCCGTCCGCACCGACCGGTAACAACAACGCACACAGAGATTACTCCCGTGTTCTGGAATTTGATCCGATCACACTGGAGATCATCTGGCAGTACACCCCACTGGAAGCAGGAAACCTGTTATTTACCGATGCTTCCAAGTTCTACAGTTCCTACATCAGTTCCGCACAGCGACTGCCAAACGGCAACACACTGATCACCGAAGGATCAGACGGACATCTGATCGAAGTGACACCGGAACATGAGATCGTATGGGAATATGTGAACCCTTACTTTAAAAATATCGGCGGAAACTTCAAGATGAACATGGTTTACCGTGCATACCGCACACCATACGAATGGGTACCGCAGGCAACACATGCAGAAGAAGTATCTATCGAGCCGTTGGATGTGGAAACCTTCCGTGTACCGGGAGCATCCAAAGGAGCAGGAACCGGAAAGGTAACCGTAGTTGCAGGGGTGGATCCGAACCGATCCAGTGTAACAGGCATGAATGGGGATGACGAAGACAGTGATGAAGAGAGACTAGACTTCTGCGTGGCTTCTGTAAAGAAGGGCGATCTGAAAGAAGAATAATAAGGAAACGAAAGATATGGTATATGATGTAAGTATCATCGGCAGCGGCCCGGCAGGTTTAAGCGCAGCGATCTATGCAAAGCGGGCAAACCTGTCAGCTATAGTGATAGAAAAAGAATATGAAGGAACCGGACAGATCGCAGAGAGCGGTCGGGTAGACAACTATCTGGGAATGCCGGGAATCAGCGGGTATGATCTGGGAGAGACATTCCGGGAACATGCCGTAAAATTCGAAGTTGAATTTCTGGAACAGGAAGTGACCAGGATCCAAAAAGAAGAGTCCGGACAGTTTCAGATGACCTTCTCAGACAGTTCTGTGATCGAATCAAAGACCGTGATCTATGCAGCGGGAGCATCCCCACGGAGGGCTGATATTCCGGGCGAAAAAGAATATGTGGGAAAAGGCGTTTCCTACTGTGCGATCTGCGACGGATCCTTTTACCGGGGCAAAAAAGTTGCCGTGCTCGGCGGCGGAGATACCGCACTGGATGATGCCGCTTATCTGGCAGGTCTGGCGGAGCAGGTGTATGTGATCCACAGAAGAAAAGAGTTTCGTGGCGCAGTCGTTACAGTAGAAAAACTGAAAGAAAAAGAGAATGTCACGTTTGTACTGGAACATCAGGTGAAAGAAATCACCGGAAAAGCGAAAGTGACAGGTGTTGCTTTGGAAGACGGAACAGTGATCGATGTAGATGGCGTATTCGTAGCCTTCGGATCGGTTCCGCAGACGGCACTGGTAAAGGATCTGGTGGAACTGGACCCAGCAGGCTATGTGAAAGCAGACGAAACCGGAGAAACCAGTCTGGCAGGACTGTATGTGGCCGGAGATGTCAGAACAAAGAAACTGCGCCAGGTTGTGACAGCGGTTTCCGACGGAGCCAACGCAGCGACAGCGGTGGCTGAATATTTGAAATAAAAAGTAACGTTCCGCAGGATGATCCTAGAGCGTTACTGTGAGAGAGGAATAAGCGTATGCGTTTTAATACAGACCTTCTCCATGCAGGAGTGGTTCGGGAGGCAAACGGAGCAACCCTTCCCCCGGTCTATCAAAGCAGTGCGTTCGAACAGGACACAGCCGCAGATCTGGAAAAAATATTTGAAAATAAAGCTCCCGGCTACTGTTACACCCGTGTAGGGAACCCGACAGTAACCGCATTTGAAAACAGAATCACAAAACTCGAAGGCGGCATGGCTTCGATCGCCTGTGCTTCCGGTATGGCGGCGATCATGAACGCCATTTTAAATATTGTGCGAAGCGGGGACGAGATCGTATCTTCCGCAAGTCTTTACGGAGGATCCATCGATCTATTTCGTGATATCGAGGAATTTGGTATCAAAACCCGGTATGTAAAAAACAATGACTGGGAAGCGATCGAGGGAGCTATCAACGAACATACCCGCCTGCTTTTTGCAGAGACGATCGGCAATCCCTGTCTGGATGTGACCGATGTGGAAAGACTGGCAGAAATTGCACATGCGCATAAGATTCCACTGATCCTGGACAACACGACAGCAACAGCGTACCTTTTCCAGGGACTAAAACATGGTGCAGATATCGTGGTCAATTCTTCTTCCAAATACATCAACGGAAGCAGCAATTCGATCAGCGGTATTCTTACTTACAGTGGAAGATTTCAATGGGATTCCGAGATGTATCCTCAGATTGCAGCTTACAAAAAATTTGGCCCGATGGCTTATATTGCAAGACTCCGAAACAGCCTTTTCCGTGACACCGGTGCATGTCTGGCACCGATGAACGCGTATCTGAATCTGATCGGTATGGAGACATTGGGACTGCGGATGGAACGGCAGTGCAGCAATGCGCTGGAACTTGCACAGTGGCTGGAAGAGACGTATCCGTCTGTTACTGTCAACTATCCGGGACTGAAAAGCAGCAACTGGTATGAGATCTCTGAAAAACAATTTTCCAGAGGATATGGAGCGATCCTGACGCTGCGGGTGGGAAGTAAGGAAAATGCATTTGCATTGATTGATGCACTGAAAATCCCATACACACTTTCCAATATCGGGGATACGAAGACACTGGTGATCCATCCGGGATCCACGATCAGTCTTCACAGTTCAGAACAGGAAAAAGAAGATGCAGGTGTTTTCGAAGATCTGATCCGGGTGAGTGTGGGAATCGAAGATATCGAAGATCTGAAAGCAGATTTTGTACAGGCGATCGAAAAGATCGGACAGCTGTAAGGTAAAGGAGAGAGAACGATGGCACAAAAAGTAGATTACGCAGCCTTAAAAAAGGGCGGTTATATGAGACAAAAACAGAAAGGTTACGGTTCCCTGCGACTGGCCGTGATCGGTGGTAACCTGACAGCAGAAAATATCAAAAAAGTGGCGGAAGTAGCAGAAAAATACGGCCGCGGCTATGTACATATGACATCCCGTCAGGGAATCGAGATTCCGTTTATCAAAGTGGAAGAACTTGCCGAGGTAAAAGAAGAACTGGCAAAAGGCGGTGTGGGAACCGGCGTGTGCGGTCCACGTGTCCGTACCATCACAGCCTGCCAGGGATCAGAAGTCTGTCCCAGCGGATGTATCGACACCTACACACTGGCAAAAGAACTGGATGCCAGATATTTCGGGCGGGAACTTCCGCATAAGTTCAAATTCGGTGTTACCGGATGTCAGAATAACTGTCTGAAAGCCGAAGAAAATGATGTGGGAATCAAAGGTGATATGAACATCGCATACAAAGAAGACGACTGTATCTCCTGTGGTGTATGTGTGAAAGCCTGTCGCCAGGAAGCACTGAAAATGGTGGACGGTAAAGTAGAGCTGGATGCAGAGAAATGTAATCACTGCGGTCGCTGTGTCAAGAGCTGCCCGGTGGATGCATGGGAGGGAACTCCGGGATATATTGTATCTTTTGGAGGAACTTTCGGAAATAACATCTACAAAGGAGAAGAACTGCTTCCGCTGATCCCGGACAAGGAAACCCTGTTTCGTGTGACCGATGCGGCGATCACTTTCTTTGAGAAAAATGCAAATCCAAGCGAACGTTTTCGTAAGACGTTGCAGCGTGTGGGAGAGGAAGATTTCCGCAAGCAGTTGAAAGAAGCGTACGAGGGACAGTGAAAGGAGAACCATCATGGCTGAATTAGATTTTGAAGTGACCGATGAGGTTGATATTACCGATAAAGTATGCCCCCTGACATTCGTAAAGGCAAAAGTTGCCATCGAAGAACTGGAGGATGGAGAGGTCCTGGCTGTCCGCATGAACGACGGGGAACCGGTACAGAATGTTCCGCGAAGCATGAAAGAAGAAGGACATAAAGTACTGAAATTAACCGACAATGAAGACGGCACTTACACCATGTATGTAAGAAAGGTGGAAGAATAATGGCAGTACGGGTAAGCAAAGCAGATTTTGAAGAGAAAGTATTGAACGAATCGCTTCCGGTTCTGGTGGATTTTTATTCCGATTCCTGTGTGGCGTGCAAAAAACTGGCGCCGGTTTTAGGAAATGCGGAAGATGATTATGAAGATAAGGTCAAAGTATATAAGGTAAATACAAACTTTGATGTGGAACTGGCTGAGCAGTATGAAGTGCAGTCTAATCCGACCCTGATCCTCTTTAAAGACGGACAGGTGAAAGACCGGAAAGTGGGTGCAATGAAACAGGCAGATTTAAACAGCTGGATCGAAGAACAGATCTGAAGAGAGTATAGAGAGACATAAAGGAGAAAAGACATGGTTATCACAGTAGCAGGAGAGAAAAAAGAAGTAAAAGACGGACTGACACTGCCGGAGCTGATCGAGCAGGAAAATGTGGAAATGCCGGAATATGTAACCGTTTCTGTCAATGAAGAATTTATTGCAACCGAGGATAAAGAGTCTACCGTGTTAAAAGAGGGAGACAATGTAGAGTTCCTGTACTTCATGGGAGGTGGATGCTAAATGGCAATGACAGATGAACAGATCGAGCGTTATTCCCGCCACATCATCTTAAAAGAAGTTGGTGCGAAAGGACAAAAGAAGCTCTTGAAAGGCAAAGTGCTGATCATCGGAGCCGGTGGTCTTGGTGCACCGGCAGCCATGTATCTGGCAGCAGCCGGCGTGGGAATCATCGGTATCGTGGATGCGGACGAGGTGGATCTTTCCAATCTGCAAAGACAGATTATCCACAGTACCGCAGATATCGGAAAAGCAAAGGTAAAATCAGCGAAAGAGACTATGAACGCCATGAATCCGGATATAGAGGTTAAAACTTACCGGATGTTCGTGGATGCATCCAATATCCGGGAACTGATCCGGGAGTATGATTTTATCATTGATGGAACGGATAATTTTCCGGCAAAATTTCTGATTAACGATGCCTGTGTCCTGGAGAAAAAACCATTTTCTCATGCAGGAATCATCCGTTTCAAAGGTCAGCTGATGACTTATGTACCGGGGCAGGGACCGTGTTACCGTTGTGTATTCAAGAATCCGCCGCCAAAAGATGCCGTTCCGACCTGTAAACAGGCAGGTGTTATCGGAGCGATGGGTGGTGTCATCGGATCTTTACAGGCGATGGAAGCGATCAAGTATCTGATCGGTGTCGGAGATCTTTTAACAGGTTCTCTGTTGACGTTTGATGCGTTGACGATGGAGTTCCACAAGATCAAACTGCCGAAAGATACACATAAGTGCCCGGTATGCGGAGACAACCCGACGATCCTGGAGCCGATCGATTACGAGCAGGAAGTCTGCGAGGAGACAGCAGGGCGGTTTGCGACGAGAGGCGAGCAGTAATGAAGAATATCAATATCAGCTTCCCGGAGTGTCTGGTGTTTCCGGGCAGAATCAGAGGAAACAGTTATGGCGATTATAAGAATGAGAGATCATCTCTATGATGAGATTGTAAATTATGCAAAGGAACATCTTCCGGAGGAAGCCTGCGGTCTTCTCGCCGGGGTGGAAACAGAAGAGGGAAGAGAGATCCAGAAGGTGTATTTTCTGGAGAATAAGGATCATGCGGAAGATCACTTTACGCTGGATCCGAGAGATCAGATGAATGCAATCAAGGATATGCGCGCCAATGGGTTAAAACCGCTGGGAAACTGGCATTCTCATCCGTCTTCTCCGTCACGGCCGTCGGTGGAGGATATTCGGCTGGCGTTTGATTCGAAGGCCAGTTATCTGATTTTGTCGTTGATGGCGGAGTATCCGGTGTTGAACAGTTTTCATGTGGAAAGCGGAGTCTGGGAAAAAGAGGATCTGAGGATTTATTCGGAGGAGTATTTTTTCTGAGGTTTGCGGATACTTTATATGTAACTATTCAGTAGTCACTGTACCGCGAGGTGTTTTGGCATGAATATGCCAAAATCCCGAGACATACAAGCCAAAATGCCATCACCGAAGGTGATGGCATTTTGGCACGTAACTGTGAAGGTACTGAACAGTTACGTTTATATAAGATTAATGCGAAGAAGAGAAGTGCGAAGTGTATCGTTTGAAAGTAAGCGGTATGGTTCGTACTTTTTTTACGCGAGCAACGAGCCAAAGCCCATGCTTGCATGAGACCTTGGCGACTGCCGCGATAACTCGAGAAACTCGCAAAGCGTGTTTCTCATAGTTGTGGTTTGCTGTGTTTGGATTCTTTCTTGTAAAGGGGTTGGGGGCGTGATATTATAGCATATGAATAATAAATAGTTAAGGGTTTTAATATAGGGAAAATACGGATTATGAATTATAGAGTGGTACGGATAGAGGAAGATGTGGAGTTTGGCTGCGAGGAGCGGAAAGAGGGAGATCCGGTGATGGCAGTGGTTTGGCTGGAGGACGAGGACGGGGAGGTAAAAATCGTTCGACAGAGGGATCAGATGTTGTATGACAGGGATATTAATGAAGGGGATCGGGTTTGGTTTGATGAAAGGCAGGAGTTGGTAAAGTGAGATATTGCCTGCATGGACGAAAGTCTGAAAAGACTGGCTGCACGGACGAAAGTCTGGAAAGTCTGGCTGCACAGACGAAAGCCCGCACTGACCCGGTAAGGTCAGACAACCGCTGGCAACGCCAAGCTGAGCTAAGTCCTAAGAAGAACTATTATGCCAGTTCGCGGAGAGCCGCTCACTGTCAAGTTCTTCTAAGGACTGGATCTCATCCTGGCTAAGAGCGCCAGCAAAAGGCTGTCTGGCCTTACCGGGTCAGTGTGGGCTTTCTGGGTGTTGGCGGCGGGAAGGTGAGATGAAACGATTTCCTGTATCTTTGAGCAGTTCTTTGTGATAAAGTGGGACCAGGAATCTGATGTGAAATCAGCAGAAAATCAACGGAATCCGAAGAAAAATCAGCGAATTCAAAAAATTAAAAATCGGATTTTAGAGCGTGTCTGAAAAAGGCTTTTCGTGAGCTGCGAGTCCCAGTTTGTGGGAGATTTTATCCGAATAAGGGCGGCGTAGCGGGCTACGGCAACCGAATGAGGGTAAAATCTCCCACAAACTGGGGCTTGCAGATTGCGGAAATGATTTTTCAGACACGCGATAGTGTAGGAAAGGAAAAGTAAAATAATATATGGATATGTATGAAGTATTGAAACGATATTTCGGGTATGACGGGTTCCGGAACGGGCAGGAGGATCTGATCGGGGCGAGCTTATCCGGGAGGGATGTTCTGGGGATTATGCCTACGGGGGCGGGGAAGTCGATTTGTTATCAGGTTCCGGCGTTGCTTTTGCCGGGGATTACGGTTGTGATTTCTCCGTTGATTTCTTTGATGAAGGATCAGGTGCGGGCGTTGAATGAGGCCGGGATTCATGCGGCGTATATTAACAGTTCGCTTACGGAAGGTCAGATTTATAAGGCGATGGAATATGCGGTGCAGGGGCGGTATAAGATTATTTATGTGGCACCGGAACGGTTGCTGACGCCGCTGTTTCTTGATTTTGCACAGAGGGTGCAGATCAGTATGGTGACGGTGGATGAGGCACACTGTATTTCCCAGTGGGGACAGGATTTCCGGCCGAGTTATCTGAATATTGTGGAGTTTGTGAATCAGCTGGCGGTGCGGCCGGTGGTGAGTGCGTTTACGGCGACGGCAACGGAGCAGGTGCGGGACGATATTTTGTGTGTGCTGGGGCTTCGGAGTCCGAAGGTGCTAGTGACGGGGTTTGACCGGGCGAATCTTTATTTTGAGGTGAGGACAGGGAATAAGAAGGCGGAGCTGCTGGATTATGTGAAGGAACACCGGACGGAGAGCGGGATTGTTTACTGTGCGACCAGAAAGAATGTGGAAGAGGTATGCACGATGTTACAGATGGAAGATATACCGGCGACCAGATATCATGCGGGGCTTTCTGCGGAAGAGAGAAAGAGCAATCAGGATCTTTTTATTTTTGATGAAAAGCCGGTGATGGTAGCGACGAATGCATTTGGTATGGGGATCGATAAGTCAAATGTCCGGTATGTGGTACATTATAATATGCCGCAGAGCATGGAAAATTACTATCAGGAAGCGGGACGAGCCGGGCGTGACGGGGAGCGGGCAGAATGTATCCTGTTGTATTCACCACAGGATGTCCGGATCAATCAGTTTTTGTTAGAGGAAAAGGATCTGCGGGAGGATATGGACAGGGAAGAGGCGGAAGCAGTCCGGGAGCGGGATGCCGAGCGTCTGCGGATGATGACGTTTTACAGCACGACAAAGGACTGTCTGCGTGGTTTTATCCTGAAATATTTCGGTGAGAAAGGTCCGAGGCGGTGCGAAAACTGTTCGAACTGCCTCCATGAGTATGTGGAGGAGGATGTGACGGAGATTTGCCGGGATATTATGGAATGTATCACGGAACTGCCGAGAAATTACGGTGCAGGAACGATCGCCGCGGTTCTCCGGGGAAGTCAGAATGCGAAAGTAAAATCGTATGGGCTGGAAGCTGTGGAAAGTTATGGAAAACAGAAACAGACTACCGAGCCGCGCCTGAAGGAGATCATCGGGGAACTTTTGGCACAGGGATATCTGTGGGCGACACCGGACAAATATGCACTGATTCATCTGGAAGAAAAGGGCGAGGATTTTCTGGAGGAGGATGAGAAGATCGTGATGAAATTCTCAAAACCAAAGGAGAAAAAGACCAAAACAGATGGCAGCGGGAAAAAGATCCGGAAACGAGCCGGGCTTACGGAAGATCTGGATGCTGCCTCCTGGCAGCTATTTGAGCGGCTGCGTCAGCTTCGCCTCACGATCGCCGGAGAACAGAAAGTGCCGCCGTATATCGTATTCAGTGATAAAACATTGATTGATATGTGCGTGAAAAAACCCACCGACCGGGCTTCCATGCTGGAGGTGTCCGGCGTGGGTGAGGCGAAGTATGAGAAATATGGGGAACGGTTCTTAGAGGAACTCGCTAAAAAGTAGTAAAATACCAGTTGCCATTTTTGCTGTATTATGCGGCGGATTGTTCCTTGAAAAATCGAATAGCACATGATAAATTATAAATGTGACATAAAAAAAGTCATATTTATAAAAAGGTGATTGATATGAAAGAATTCTTGGAAAAATCATTACGACAAAATGTAAGAATGACGGAGAATAAAGAGATATATAAAAAGCTGCCATTAGCATATCGTGGAAGATATGATATCTTTACAGTGGAGACGAATGGTGTATTATGGATGGCTATTCAGCCTAGAGATGATGTTGGACTTGTCCTGTTGCGGAGAGACAGAACTTGCGTGGAAAAAATGACAGGGTTAAACTGTGCAATATTTCTTGAACGAACGACATTCTATATAAAAGAAAAGTTGATGGAAGAGGGAATCCCTTTTGTAATAGAGGGAAAACAGGTATTTCTTCCGTTTATTGGATATTTGTCGAGTAAGTCAAATGAAAGAGAATTATCCCCAGTTCATTTGATTTCATTTCTGACGCAAAAAATGCTTCTGTTGGCTATTTATGAACGATGGATGGAAGTGAAAGTATCTGATGCGGCGAAACGAATGGGAGTGTCAACAAAATCTGCAAGCCGGTGCTTTGATGAGTTAGAATATTTAAATATTGGCGTGTTAGATATGAAAGGTAAATCAAGAGTCATCAATATCCCGGATGATCGAAAACAATTATGGCAGCAGATTGAGAGTGTATTAAGAAATCCGGTGATTCGAAGATTTGTTCTAAGAAAAGATATGAAACTAGAAAAGAAAGCAGGTATTTCTGCTTTGTGTGAGTATTCTCTTTTGTCCGATAATGCTTATCCTACTTATGCAGTAACGAAGAAAGAGTTGAAAGCTAGTGGGGTGAAAGTGGAAAAACAAGCTAGTGAATTGGAAGAAATTGGCTGTGTTGTTTTTGAACTGGGATATTTTATAGATTTTCTGGGAAAAGGATTGCAGGATCCCTTTAGTGTGGTACTGTCGCAGACAAGAGAGGAACAGGAAGAGGAACGAATTGATATTTCAATTAATAAAATGTTGGAGGAATATGTATGGTCAAAGGATTAGATACATTTCGGAGATACTTTGCAGATTATGAAGAACAGTATGTTTTAATAGGTGGTGCAGCCTGCGATATTTTATTTGAGAGTAATGAAGTAAATTTCAGAGCTACAAGGGATCTGGATATGGTTTTAATCGTTGAAGCATTGACTCCGGAGTTTGGAGAGAAATTTTGGAAGTTCATAGTGGATGGAAGATACAGAAATAAAGCAACAAACGGTGTCAATCCTCAATTTTATAGATTTGATAAACCAGAAGACGATAAATTTCCCAAAATGATTGAATTGTTTTGCAGAAGTGATTTTGAACTTAAAAATGCAGAAGGAATTACCCCGGTTCATATTGATGATGAGGTATCCAGTTTATCAGCAATTCTTTTGAATGATGATTACTATGAGGCACTTCTTAATGGAAAAGTTATAAGAAATGGACTTTCTGTTCTAAGACCGGAATATATCATTCTTTTTAAAGCAAAAGCATATCTCGATTTAAAAATGCGGAAAGACTCAGGTGAAAAAGTTGATTCCAGTGATGTTAAGAAACATAAAAAAGATATTTTGCGCATTGCTTCGGAACTTATGCTTGAAAAAGTAGAAGAATTGCCGATAGCAGTAGATGCTGATATACATAGCTTTATTGACCAATTGGAACAGGAGCCATTTGATCAAAATTCATTGAAGAGATATGGTTTGAAAAATGAGGATATTATGGAATTGTTAAAGAAAGTGTTCGGATAAAATGTGGTGTGGAAATGCAATCTCAATCATGAAAAACTAAGCAATGCGAGGGTGTGCAACAATGATAAAACTTTCTATAAAGTATCCCTTTTTATATAACTTATCTATTTGCCCTTCATAAGATAGGTGTGATTTCACTTCATTCAAAAAATATCTCCGTATAAAAAATGTCTCCCCTGGGGCACATCGTTGAGAGGTGTGGGGAGTCCTGTTGGTATTATTGTATTTACTTACGTCCCTGCGCCTTCAACGGAAGCGTCACAGTGATCAGCAGAGAGTGTTCATCCTGCGTGGTTGCTGTGATTTTTCCTTTATGGGTATTGACCACGGCAGCGGCAATGGAGAGTCCGAGACCGTAGCCACCGGTCCGGGAGCTTCTTGACTTATCTGTCCGGTAAAAACGGTCGAACAGGTGTGGCAGCTGTTCACGGTTGATGGAGTCGGCGGTGTTGTATACAGAAAGTTTCACGTTGTTTCCTGCTTTTTCAAGACGAAGGGAAATCTCGCCTTTCGGAGTGGAGTATTTCATCGCGTTATCTAACAGAATTGATACCAGCTGTGTGAGTGATTTTTCGTCTCCGTACAGGGAGATCATCGGCTGAATCAAAGTTTCAAAAGTCTTGTTCTGTGTGCGGGCAAGTGCCTGAAAAGACTGTACCGTTTCTTCTACCACATCCGAGAATGGGAAATCGATCATTTGCAGCCGGGTGCGTTCCTCTTCCATCCGGGAGAGTGTAATCAGGTTATTGGTCAGGGAAGTCAGGTGTTTTGTCTGCTCCTGAATATCTGCCAGCCAGAGCCCGGGACAGGGATTTTTCATCTTCTGCTATCAGTAATCGCATAAAACATACACCTCCGGTTATGGATAACATATATTTTTCTGAACTTAGTATGGAAAAAAAAGGAGAAAAATCAAATGAAAATACTGTGTGCAGGGTCAGAGAAATTCTGTAGCTGCTGTGAATGGAGTGACCGCAACATCCTGTAACAACAGGTTGACCATACAGAAAGAATACATTATACTTGCAGATAGAGGAAAAAGGAAGGAACGACACTTATGAATTATATTGTCTTTGATCTGGAGTGGAATCAGTGTCCTTACGGAAAAGGCCAGGAAAATGAAAGAATTCCCTTTGAGATTATTGAGATCGGAGCAGTAAAACTGAACAGTGAGCGACAGATCATAGACCAGTATCAGATACTGATACAGCCGCGGGTATATAAGAAACTTCATCACCGTACCAGAGAGATCATCCAGATGGATATGAAACTGTTGGAACGGGAAGGGATTCCTTTTTACCGTGCTGTCAAAGAATTCTTGAAATGGTGCGGTGAGGATGCCCTTTTTTGCAGCTGGGGCAATTCCGATCTGCTGGAACTGCAGCGAAACATGAAATACTACGGCATCCTGCAGCTTTTAAAAGGACCGATCCGTTATCTGGATGTGCAAAAATTATTCAGTATCGACCGGGAGGACGGAGACAGCAGAAGGTCTCTGGAATATGCCGTGGATGTACTGGAGATAGAAAAACAGCAGGAATTTCACCGGGCACTGGCGGATTCCTGGTATACGGCAAAGGTTTTGATGCGGCTCCGAAGCGAGATTGTGGACACGTTTTATTCCATTGACTGCTATCAGAATCCGAAACGAAAGGAAGAAGAGATCAAAGTCTTTTATCCGGGGTATGAAAAATTTATTTCCCGGGAATTTGACTCCAAAGAAGAAGCCATGGCGGATAAGGAGATCACCAGCAGCCGCTGTCATCTGTGCAGAAAAAATATCCGCAAAAAGATCCGGTGGTTTGCGGCGGGGCAGAAGAATTATTACTGCCTGGCGTACTGTCCGGTACATGGCTGGATGAAGGGCAAGATCCGGATGAAGAAGACGGAGCAGGGCAGAGTCTTTGCGGTAAAGACCATGAAATATACCACGGAAGAGGAAGCCATGGAGATACGGACCAAAAAAGAAGAAATCAAAAGAAAAAGACGGGCCCGTAAGAAAGGAGAAAAATAATATGTTGGTACAGGGAATTCATCATGTATGTATCCGATGCGAAAAACCGGAGATCGAAAAAGTAAAAGAATTTTATCAGGGAGTGCTGGGTATGCCTGTGATCCGTTCCTGGGGAGAACCGGAACTGGCAGGTTTCATGTTTGATACAGGCGCAGGACTTGTGGAAGTATTTACCGATGCCGAGGGACAGCTGCCCCAGGGAAGCATCCGGCATTTTGCATTGAAGACGGATGATGTGGACGGATGCGTGAAGGCAGTCCGTGAGGCGGGATATCCGATCACCGTAGAGCCAAAAGACATCGTGATTCCGTCCCAACCGGAATTTCCGGTTCGTGTGGCTTTCTGCAACGGACCGGTGGGAGAAGAAATTGAATTCTTCCAGGAAAAATAAAACATCCGCTGATGGACAGAGCGGTACTCTACATGAAACTCTATACTTTCGGTATGCCGTTTATGAACTGTACGATCGCGGAAATTATTTACTTTAAATAATATTAAAAAATTCTCGGACAAACCTGAAGAGGAACATCTGTCCGGGAATTTTTTATTTAAATTTCATTTAGTGAAGAATAAATAATGCCTGCCCTGTCATTGTGCATCTTGTGGTGTATGTTTCTGAGTGGTGAGAGTAGAAAAGAAGCCATCTGTGAAATTGCCATAAAAACCTCGACAATTTAACAGTATGATGTTATAATAATACAACCGTTTAAAGCGTTGAAGTGAGAAAGTAAAGAAAGAAGTAGAAAGTATGAAAATCGTAGTATGTATGAAACAGGTACCGGCCAGTTCCAAAGTAGATATTGACCCGGAAACCGGTGCCATGAAAAGAATGTCCGGGGAGACCAGGACGAATCCGTACGATCTGTTTGCGCTGGAGACAGCCCTTCAGATCCGTGAAAAAGTGGGAGGAACCGTAACGGTACTGACGATGGGACCGCCGCAGGCAGAGGAAATGATGCGCGATGCTTATACGATGGGTGCTGACGATGCGGTGATACTCTCTGACAGAAAATTTGCAGGAGCCGATGTGCTTGCCACCTCTTATGCGCTCGCACAGGGGATCCAGGTGATCGGCGGCGCGGACCTGATCATCTGCGGAAGACAGACAACCGATGGCGATACCGCACAGGTAGGACCGGCGATCGCAGAACATCTGACGATTCCGCATGCTGCATGGGTGGCAGAGATCGTGGATGTGAATGAGAAAGCCATTCAGGTCCGTCAGGATCTGGTCAGTGTATCTCAGATATCCGAGATACCGTATCCGTGTCTTCTGACAATCGACAAAGATACCTGTGTACCGCGTCTGCCGTCCTATCTGCTAAAAAAAGCAACCGCAGACCGTCCGATCCGTATCCTGAGCTTTGAGAATATGCCGGATCAGGATCTGAGCCGATATGGTCTGGTAGGATCTCCTACCTCTGTAGAGCGTATGTTTGCACCGCCGGAAGGAGAAAAACAGGTCTATCTGGAAGGCAGTGCAAAAGAAAAAGCAGAGGAACTTTTTTCCATCTTAACCGGAAAGAAGATCATATAGGAGGAACAGATACATATGGAATTTATGAAATTTGATGCAGACAAATGCAGTCTCTGCGGAATCTGCGTGGAAAAATGTCCTTTTGGTGCGCTGACCATAGAGGGAGCGGGAATCGTAGTCAGCGAAAGCTGCCGTATGTGTGGTCTCTGTGTGAGAAACTGTCCGGAGAAGGCCATACAGTTTGAGCAGAAAGCAAAAGCATTTAACAAAGATGACTGGAAAAACTTCCTGATCTATGTGGAACAGGAGCGTGGAGAGATCCATCCAGTGACCTACGAACTTGTGGGAGAAGCCAGAAAGATGGCAGGAAAAGTCGGTTACGAAGTCAACTGTGTGATCGTAGGTGGCAAAGGAACGAAGGAAAATGCCGAAAAGCTGCTTCCTTACGGTGTGGATCATGTGTATGTATATGAAGATCCGGGATTTGAAGGATTTCGCGCAGACTGCTATGCAGATGCGGTGGCAGACTGTATCGCGGCAAATAAACCGAGTTCTGTGCTGATCGGGGCAACCGCACTGGGACGTTCCCTAGCACCGCGGCTTTCGACCCGTTTCCATACCGGTCTGACCGCAGACTGTACGACACTGGATATCAAACCGAATACCGATATGATCCAGGTACGTCCAGCATTTGGCGGCAATATCATGGCACAGATCGGAATCACAAAGTCCAGACCACAGTTTGCGACGGTGAGATATAAAGTCATGGATAAAGCTGAAGTGGTAGCGAACCCGCACGGCGAAGTGGTTGTCTGTCCGGTCAATGAAAAGATGGCAGAATCGAGAATCAAGATCCTTTCTTCTGAGGTGATCGATAAAGTCAAGAGCCTGGAAGAAGAGGATGTGCTGGTGGTAGCAGGCCGTGGCGTACGAAATGAAAAAGATGTGGAAATGTGCCGGGAACTGGCAGAAGCCCTTGGCGGTCAGCTGGCCTTTACCCGTCCGATGGTGGAAAACGGATTTGGCGATACGGCGCATCAGATCGGTCTGTCCGGCCGTACCGTGCGGCCGAAACTGATCATCACCTGCGGGGTGTCCGGAGCGATCCAGTTCACCTCCTGTATGAACGGATCGGAATGTATCGTAGCGATCAACACGGATCCGCAGGCACAGATCTTCGGTGTGGCGGATTATTGTATCGTAGATGATTTATACCAGGTTGTCCCGGAACTGACAGCATTGGCAAAAAAACAGAAGGAGGACTAAGTCATGGCATACCCTTATAAGAAAATGACTTCCCAGGATTGTGACTATATCCGTTCTGTCACCGCTCCTGACCGTGTATGGGTGGGAGAGGAGATCGCCAGCGAATATTATCGGGATGAGATGCCGGAGTACGGCGTGTATCAGCCGGATCTGTACGTGGAAGTTGTGAACAAAGAAGAAGTATCAGCCATTATGGCATATGCGTATAAAGAAAATATCCCGGTGGTCTGCCGTGGAGCGGGAACCGGCCTGGCAGGAGGAGCTACCTGCAAATACGGCGGTATCATGTTATCCATTATGCGGATGAACAAGATTTTCCCGATTGACCGGAAGAATCAGACGATCACTGCTCAGCCGGGTGCACTGTTGATTGATATTCAGGCGGCAGCCGCAGCAGGCGGACTGTTCTACCCGCCGGATCCGGGGGAAAAGACTGCATCCATCGGCGGTAATGTCATTACAAATGCCGGTGGTATGAAAGCGGTCCGTTACGGACTGACGAGAGATTTTGTCCGCTGTATCGAGGCAGTTATGCCGGACGGATCGATCATGAATTTTTCATCCAATGTTGTGAAAAATACGACCGGATATGATGTGAAAGACCTGATCATCGGTTCCGAGGGAACCCTTTGTATCCTGACGGAAGTGACATTAAAACTGCTTCCGGCACCGACCTGCACCTGTACGCTGGTTATGCCGTTTAAGAGCCTTGAAGAGTGTGCGGACATGGTTCCGAAGGTACTGGAACTGCCGTTTGTACCGACTGCGATAGAATTCCTTGAGCGAGAATTGATAGACATTGTAGAGCGGAACCTGAACAAAATGTTTCCGGTGAAAGAGGGTGAGGCAGTTCTGATCGTAATGTACGATGCTTCGAGTAAGCAGGAACTTGACAGTGCCGTGGAAGCTGCTGCAGAGGCAGCACTGGCAAACGGAGCTCTGGACTGTGCGATCGCCGGAACACCGGAACGCGCCGGAGCGGTATGGAGTGTGCGCGGCGGTATCCTGGAAGGCATGAAAGCGGATTCTGTGGCACAGGAAGAGTGTGATGTGGTTGTCCCGAGAGCAAGAATCGCAGAGTATGTAAAGGCAGCGAAAAAGATCGCAAGTGCCCATGGCATCCGTGTAGAGCCCTGTGGTCACTGTGGAGACGGAAACATCCACACCGAGATGCTTCGAGGACCGGAGATGAGTGACGAAGAGTGGAAGGCAGCAACCCACGCCAGTCTGACAGAACTGTACGCACTGTCCAAAGAACTGGGTGGACAGTTATCCGGAGAGCATGGTATCGGAAACGGCCGTCTGGAATTTCTGGAAGAGTTCGTGGGACCGCGGATGATCCAGCTGTACAAATCCATCAAGCTGGCGTTTGATGATAAACTGATCCTCAATCCGGGTAAGGTGATCGAGTTTAATAAATAATCAGAAATATTCCGACAATAAAGGAAATCGGAGGAAAGAAAATATGAGTGAGAAAAAATCATTACTGGTCGATAAAAGTAAGATGCCTCTGGCGATGGGACTTGCGTTCGTGGCATTTACCACACAGTTTGGCGGAGGATTCGCATCCGGCGCACAGATCTATCAGTACTTTATTAATTACGGTATCTGGTGTCTGATCCTGCCACTGGTCACACAGGGCTTATATGCACTGTTTTTCTGGTATGGCATGCGTTATGCATACAAACACAAAACATACGACTACAGAAGTTTTTCAGACAGCATGTATGGTAAGACTCGCCACGTGATGTCCAACCTGTATGAGATCTGTTACCTGATCATGATCGGTACCGCATCCGCTGCAGCATTTGCAACCGGAGGTTCTACCTTACAGACACTGTTTGGCATCCCATATTGGGTATGTACACTGATCATCGCAGCATTTATCTTCTTCATTGCTCTGTATGGAACCAATGTAGTAAGAAAATGTGCTTCTACCCTGAGTGTGCTGATCATCATCGGTCTGGTACTGGTACTGGTTCCGAATATCATCGCACAGTGGGGTGATATCACAGCCTCCATCGGGCGCATGACTTCTGGAGAGATGCCGGTGATCTCGTCTGAGACCGGTGCATTCGGCCCGGCACTGTGGTCCGCAGTCCTGTATTTCTTCTTCCAGCTGGCATCGGTATCTGTTATGTACCAGCATATGGAAGATGTTACCGATGTAAAACAGATCAACAAAGCAGCCATCTGGATGTTCATCTGCAATTTCCTGGCCATGGAACTTTCCATCTTCGGTCTGCTGGCCATCGCCTACGTGGCAGAGCTGGCAACCGCATCTGTTCCTATGTTGGTTCTGGTACAGAATGGTGTAGGTGCCGGTATCCTGACACCGATCATCTCGATCCTGATCATCCTCGGCGCTATCTCCACAGCCGTAAACATGATCTCCGGTATTGTAACCCGTTGCGTTAACGCGATGGAACGCCGCATGGACAGCAAAGAGAAAAAAGCAAAAGGTCATCTGGCAAGAAATGCAGTCTTCACTGCAATCTTTACCTTCCTGGCTTTCGCGATCGCACAGTTCGGTCTGATGACAGTTGTCAAGAAAGGATATGCTTACCTTGGTTATGCAGCACTGATCACACTGTTTATCCCGTTTGTGGTACATGCGATCGGAACGAAAGGGAAAGAGATTTAATCGGAGTGTAAAATACGAAAAAAGAGATTTGTCGTTCTATGATAGATAGATAAAGGAAAACATACCGAATGCAATGATTTCAAAGATCCTTGGCGTAAATCAGGTAACGATTGAAAAATAGATTGCAGAAGAAAAGTGGATAAGAAATAATTATTGGTATACGATGCAAAGAAACAGGCAGATATGATTTTATGAATTCATATCTGCCTGTTTCTTTATTTTACGGTTTTCTTTTTTGTTGTTTTTTTCTTCTTCCGTCTCTTCTTTTTCTTCACTGCCAGCACAATCTCCATAATAATAATCAGCAGCAGCATACCGCCCAGTACGGAGTAGTACCATGGAACCGCTGTAAATACAGAGATGATTATCGTGCCCACAGGAGCGACAAATGCGAGTACTTTCTGAAAAATACCGGAAGCTGTTTCTTTTGCAGAATTTCCAAGATCAGATGCAGCAGCGCTCCCGGACTTTTTGCAGATGTTTGTGGGTTCACTGTGTAACAGTGCCTGGATCGCAGTGTCCGGGATGGATTCGCAGCCTACCGGATACTGGTTGTATGTATAGCTGCGGCAGAGGGTTCCGTCTCCCGGGTTGCAGGTGGTCTCTACAGAGGACAGATCCATGCCGGCCGGCAGCGTTACCGTGCAGGTCGGGCGGAGATTTGCAACTGTCTCGGGCTGTCCGAAGTACAGCGATGGGTATAGCATCTTTGCATCTGCCCAGGTTTTCCGGTTGAAGATGGAATAATTCTGGAAATTATTGAATCCATAATCTAACAGCGAAGCCGTATCTGTATAGATCTGTCGTCCATTCGTTCGGAGTGATACACATACAAGCCGTCTGCCATTCCGCTCGGCGTAAGTGACCAGCGTGTTTAACGCCGCCTGGGTGAATCCGGTCTTGCCGCCGGTACATCCCTCATACGTATAATCCCTGTCCGGAAGCATCTTATGATGGTTGCTCAGCCATCGCTCTTCCCCACACTTGTTGGTCTTTCCGATGCAGTAGGTAGTCGTCTGGCAGACCTTGCGGAACGTTGCATTGTTGTATGCCGCCTGTGCGATCAGTGCCATATCATGTGCCGTCGTATAATGATTCTCGTCCGGAAGCCCGTTCGGGTTGGTAAAATGCGTGTTCGTACAGCCCAGGGAAGCTGCTTTCTGGTTCATCAGTTCCACGAATGCATCCACACTGCCGCTGATATGTTCCGCCACGGCGACACAGACTTCATTGGCAGATTCGAGCATCATGCCGTACAGACAGTCTTCCATAGTCAGGTTTTCCCCAAGCCGGATCCCGATATTGGAACTTCCCTGTTCGATGCCGTAGACAGCATTTTCCGAAAAAGTGACTTTTTCGGACGGATGGGAATGTTCGATCGCGATCAGTGTGGTGAGAATCTTGGTGATACTGGCCGGATACTTTGCGACATCCATGTTTTTGGAATACAGGAAAGTCCCGCTGTCCAGATCCATGACAACGGCTGATTCTGCCCATACGGCAGGCCCCTGTGGCCAGTCGGCGGTGTCGTTGGACTGGATTGGCTCAAAGTAGGCATCCGGTTCGATTCGTTCCGGTTCCGTCGTTTCGCCTTCGGTCTGACCTTCTGCCGCTTCTTTGGTGTCTGCGGATGGATTTCCCGTGTCCTGAGAAACCGTGGTATCTGCTGCCGGTTGCTCAACAGTAACTTCTGCAGCATCAACCGCAGAAGAAGACAGACCGGACAGGCCCAGCAAAATAGACGCCGAGAGCGCGAGAAGGCGATGACGGTATCTTCGATTGTTCATAAAAAACTCCTTTGATTTCCATTTTCGCATTATAAAATACAGGGTCTGCAGACCCTGATTTCAACTATTATACCACAGCCATTGACAAAATACGACAAAAAACCTGGAATCCGTCGGATTGTAAGAAATGGGTACAGTACACAGTAACAGAAAATGTATCTGAACGGGACTTGCAAAACAGTGGCAGAGTGTTATATAGTGGATATAAAATATATGGTTGGATCAGAAACAGTAAGATATTTAAGAATAACATTATGTAAACTTATAGAGAATAAAACCAATACTACAAAGACGCAATAAGGAGAAGAACGATGACAAAAGAGCAGTTAATCGCTTTATTAAACGATATGTCACTGGAAGAAAAGGTGAATCAGATGAGCCAGGTGATCGGTGGTTTTTTTGATGATGATACGGTGATCACAGGACCGATGGCAGAGATGGGATTTACCGAAGAAAATATCGAACTGTCCGGTTCAGTGATCGGATCGATGGGTGCGGAGACAGTCAAAAAAATCCAGAAATCCTACATGGAAAAACATCCGCATCATATCCCACTGTTATTCATGCTGGACATCATCAATGGCTACAAAACCGTATTTCCGATTCCGCTGGGACAGGGAGCAACCTTTGAGCCGGAGCTTTCAGAAAAATGCGCTGCGGTCGCAGCAAAAGAGGCATCCGTCAGTGGTCTGCATGTGACATTCGCCCCGATGACTGATCTGGTGCGTGATGCCAGATGGGGACGGGTGATGGAATCCACCGGTGAGGATCCGTATCTGAACGGACTCTTCTGTGAGAGTATGGTAAAAGGTTTTCAGGGGGAAAACCTGAGTGATGAGTATAAGATCGCAGCCTGTGTGAAACATTTTGCAGGGTATGGAGCACCGACAGCAGGAAGAGACTATAATACAGTAGAATTATCCGAACATACTTTCCGGGAATTTTATCTGCCTTCTTACAAAGCCGGAATTGATGCCGGAGCAGCGCTGGTTATGACATCTTTTAATACAGTAAACGGAATTCCGGCCACTGGTAATAAAAAACTGATGCGGGGTATTCTTCGCGATGAGATGGGATTTGACGGAGTGCTGATCTCAGACTGGGCAGCGATTGAGGAAACCATTTATCATGGTTATTGTGCAGATAAAGAAGACGCTGCGATCAGGGCGGTAGAAGCAGGCGTGGACATCGATATGATGACAGGAATCTACTGTGATAACCTGTGCCGTCTGGTGAGAGAAGGAAAGATCCCGGAATCCCTGGTGGATGAATGCTGTATGCGTATCCTGGAACTGAAAAACAAGTTGGGGCTATTTGAGAATCCATATAAAGATGCTGATGAGGAGAAAGAACAGCAGCTGATCCTGTGCAAAGAGCACCGGGAACTGGCCAGAGAGGCAGCAAGAAAGTCATTTGTTCTTCTGAAAAACGAAGAACAGATCCTGCCGCTGGACAAAACGAAAAAGACGGCATTTATCGGACCTTATGTAAACAGCAGAAATCTGATGGGGTCCTGGTCGATCATCGGGGAAGCAAAGGATATTACGACAGTAGAAGAAACCATGGCAGTGGAAGAAGCAGGAAACAATGTGGTATGTTGTCAGGGTTCCCCGATGCTGGGAGCAGAGGTGATACTGGAAGGATTTACAGAGGAGAACCAGGCAACATATACACCGGAGGAAGAAGCGAAGATGCTGGAAGAAGCTCTGGAAGCGGCGAAGAAGGCAGATCAGGTGGTTCTGTTCATCGGAGAAGACCGTCTGCAGTCCGGAGAGGCAACCAGCAATGCCACTATTCAGATCCCGCAGATTCAGCAGAACCTTCTGGAGCGGGTAGCAGAGATCAATGAAAATATCGCTGTGGTTCTGTTTTCCGGTCGTCCGTTGGATCTTCGTGACGTTCAGGTAAAGGCAAAAGCTATTTTAGAGGTATGGATGCCAGGTACAGAAGGTGCAGGAGCGATTACAGATGTTCTGTATGGTCGTTACAATCCGACCGGAAAACTGCCAATGAGCTTTCCGTACTGTGTGGGACAGGTTCCGGTTCATTATAACGAATATGCCACCGGCCGTCCCCATGTGGAAGGCAAAGACAAGGATCGTTTCCGTTCCAAATATCTGGACATCCCGAACGCACCGCTGTATCCGTTCGGCTACGGGCTGAGCTATACGACATTTACTGTTTCGGAAGTTTCTCTGGACAAAGACAGCATGAAAGACGGAGAAAGCATCCGGGCAGCGGTAACCGTAAAAAATACAGGCACCTGTGCCGGAACCGAAACCATCCAGTTGTATCTCCATGACGTTGCCGCAAGCGTGGTACGACCGGTTAAAGAACTGAAAGATTTCCGGAAAGTTACCCTGCAGCCGGAAGAAGAGGCAAGAGTGGAATTTACCATTACGGAACCACAGCTTTGTTTCCTGAGTGAAAATAATATTTTTGAGAGTGAAGCAGGTATTTTCGAAATTTTTATCGGTACGGACAGTACAACAACAAATAAAGCGAAATTTACCCTTGAAAAACAGTAAAATTCCTTGACAACCGCTTTGGCAGGTATATATAATGAGGGTTAGTAAAAACGAAGACGGAGACAGTAGTCTGTGCCTGAAAGCCTCAGCGAGCCGGGGGAGGTGGAAGCCCGGTGCCGGTCGGTCAGATGAACATCACTCCTGAGTTGCACTCTGAAACCTGCGGGCAGTAGGAGATGCCGGTTGTTCCGCCGTTAAAGGGAAGGTGTATCGGTGAAGAGCCCGTACATTGTAAGAGGTGGTATAACGATGGTAATGTAGCCTTCGTCCTGTTACAGGGACGAAGGCTTTTTGAATTTACAGGAAGAAGTATAACAAACCGCTTTTGAAAATAATAAAGGAGGATTCTGAGATGTATCAGAAAGTGTCAACCAATCTGAACTTTGTGGACAGAGAGAAAAAGACAGAACAGTTCTGGAAGGAAAATCATATTTTTGAAAAAAGTATGGAACAGAGAAAACAGGGAGAAACCTACACATTTTATGACGGACCGCCGACAGCAAACGGAAAACCGCATATCGGTCACGTACTGACCCGTGTCATCAAGGATATGATTCCACGTTACCGTACCATGAAAGGATACATGGTACCGAGAAAAGCAGGCTGGGATACCCATGGTCTTCCGGTAGAGCTGGAAGTAGAAAAGAAGCTGGGGCTGGACGGAAAAGAACAGATCGAAGAATATGGTATGGAACCATTTATCCAGCAGTGTAAAGAAAGTGTCTGGAAATACAAAGGCATGTGGGAAGATTTTTCTTCTACAGTAGGTTTCTGGGCTGATATGGAGCATCCATATGTAACTTATGATGATAATTTTATCGAGTCTGAGTGGTGGGCACTGAAACAGATCTGGGACAAAGGTCTGTTATATAAAGGATTCAAGATCGTACCTTACTGTCCGCGCTGTGGAACACCGCTTTCCGCACAGGAAGTATCTCAGGGATACAAAACCGTAAAAGAACGCTCCGCGATCGTTCGCTTTAAAGTGATCGGCGAAGATGCTTATTTCCTGGCATGGACCACAACTCCGTGGACACTGCCTTCCAACGTGGCACTGTGTGTGAACCCGGATGAGACTTACTGTAAAGTAAAGGCAGCTGACGGATACACCTATTACATGGCAGAAGCCTTGTTGGACAAAGTGCTTGGCAAACTGGGAGACGAAGAGAAACCGGCTTACGAAGTTCTTGAGAAATATACAGGAAAAGATCTGGAATACAAAGAATACGAACCGCTGTACGCATGCGCAGGCGAAGCAGCAGCAAAACAGAAAAAGAAAGCACATTTTGTTACCTGTGATACTTACGTAACCATGAGCGATGGTACCGGTATCGTTCATATCGCACCGGCTTTCGGTGAAGATGACAGCCGTATCGGACGCAACTATAATCTGCCGTTCGTACAGTTTGTAGATGGAAAAGGTCATCTGACCAAAGAAACTCCGTATGCAGATATCTTTGTAAAAGATGCCGATCCGAAAGTTCTGGTGGATCTGGACAAAGAAGGAAAACTCTTCGAAGCACCGAAATTCGAGCATGAATATCCACACTGCTGGCGTTGTGATACACCACTGATCTATTATGCAAGAGAATCCTGGTTTATCAAGATGACAGCGGTAAAAGATGATCTGATCCGTAACAACAATACCATCAACTGGATCCCGGAGAGCATTGGTAAAGGTCGTTTCGGCGACTGGCTGGAGAATGTGCAGGACTGGGGTATTTCCAGAAACCGTTACTGGGGAACTCCTCTGAATATCTGGGAATGTGAGTGCGGATGCCAGCATTCTGTGGGAAGCAGAGAAGAACTGTATGAGATGAGCGGTGACGAGCGTGCAAAAACCGTAGAACTCCATCGTCCGTACATCGATGACATCACCATCAAATGCCCGGAATGCGGAAAACCGATGCACAGAGTACCGGAAGTTATCGACTGCTGGTTCGACTCAGGAGCAATGCCATTTGCACAGCATCATTATCCATTTGAAAATAAAGAACTTTTTGAACAGCAGTTCCCGGCACAGTTTATCTCAGAAGCAGTAGACCAGACCCGTGGATGGTTCTACTCTCTGCTGGCGGAATCCACCCTGTTATTCAACAAGGCTCCGTACCAGAACGTTATCGTACTGGGTCATGTACAGGATGAAAATGGTCAGAAGATGAGTAAGTCCAAAGGAAATGCGGTAGATCCGTTCGATGCACTGCAGACATACGGGGCAGATGCGATCCGCTGGTACTTCTATATCAACAGTGCACCGTGGCTGCCGAACCGTTTCCATGGAAAAGCGGTACAGGAAGGTCAGAGAAAATTCATGAGTACTCTGTGGAATACCTATGCGTTCTTTGTACTCTATGCAAATATCGATGAGTTCGATGCAACAAAATACACCCTGGATTATGATAAGTTGTCCGTTATGGACAAATGGCTGCTGTCCAAACTGAATACCGTGATCCAGACCGTAGACGACAACCTGAACAACTACCGGATCCCGGAAGCTGCAAGAGCACTGCAGGAATTCGTAGATGATATGAGTAACTGGTATGTAAGACGAAGCCGTGAACGTTTCTGGGCGAAAGGAATGGAACAGGATAAGATCAATGCCTATATGACACTGTACACTTCTCTGGTAACCATCTCCAAAGTTGCTGCTCCGATGATTCCGTTCATGACCGAAGATATCTACCAGAACCTGGTAAGAAGCATCGATAAAGATGCTCCGGAAAGTATCCATCTGTGTGACTTCCCGGTTGCCAACAAAGAATGGATCGACAAAGATCTGGAAGCAAATATGGACCACCTGCTGAATGTGGTTGTTATGGGCCGTGCCTGCAGAAATACTGCAAACATCAAGAACCGTCAGCCGATCGCAGCCATGTATGTAAAAGCTCCGTACGGATTGTCCGAATACTTTACCGCGATCATCGCAGACGAGCTGAATGTAAAAGAAGTAAAATTCACCGATAACATCGAAAACTTTATTTCTTACAGCTTCAAACCGCAGCTGAAGACCGTAGGACCGAAATACGGAAAACTGTTAAACGGTATCCGTAAAGCATTAAGCGAACTTGACGGAAACAAAGCCATGGCTGAGCTTCGTGCAAACGGCGAGTTAAAACTTGACATCGACGGTAATGAAGTTGTATTATCAGAAGGGGATTTGCTGATCGAAACTGCACAGATGGAAGGTTATGTAACCGAGTCTGACAACGATATCGCAGTTGTTCTGGATACCAATCTGACTCCGGAACTGATCGAAGAAGGTTTCGTAAGAGAGATCATCAGCAAGATCCAGACCATGCGAAAAGAAGCTGGCTTTGAAGTAATGGATAAGATCCAGGTGTATGTGAAAGACAACAAAGTAATTGAAGACATTATGAAGGCACATGCGGAAGAGATTCAGGCAGAGGTATTGGCAGAGAAGCTGCTTACCGATACTGCTCAGGGTTATGTAAAATCCTGGAATATCAATTCCCAGGAAGTAACACTGGGAGTTGAGAAAATGAATTAGTTGTATTGAAAATTCAGTACCTTTACAATTAGCAAATTGTAACAAAGTATGTGGATCAGGGGGCGGGTACAAATGTATCAGCCCCTTTTTTCATGATACAGGATCTGTTTGCTTTCTGTATCATTATAAATATCATTGCAAATGAGGAGGTTTTCAATGTTAGACAGTCATTTCAAAAAAGAAGAGTTTAAAAAAGCGGTCAAAGAAAACGTAAAGATGCTTTACCGTAAGACAATCGATGAAGCAACACAACAGCAGATCTTCCAGGCCGTTTCTCTGGCTGTAAAAGATGTTATTATCGATAACTGGCTGGCAACTCAAAAACAGTATGAGAAAGATGATCCGAAGATCGTATATTATCTTTCCATGGAGTTTCTGATGGGTCGTGCCCTGGGTAATAATCTGATCAATCTAACTGCATATAAAGAAGTAAAGGAAGCACTGGACGAGCTGGGATTTGATCTGAACGTGATCGAAGATCAGGAGCCGGATCCGGCACTGGGTAACGGTGGTCTGGGAAGACTGGCAGCATGTTTCCTGGATTCCCTGGCAACTCTGGGATACTGTGCATATGGCTGTGGTATCCGTTATCACTATGGTCTGTTCAAACAGAAAATCGAAGACGGCTATCAGATAGAAGTACCGGATAACTGGCTGAAAGATGGTTATCCATTCGAACTGCGTCGTCCGGAATATGCAAAAGAAGTAAAATTCGGCGGATATGTACGCGTGGAATATGATGCAGCTACCGGAAGAAATCAGTTCATCCAGGAAGGTTATCAGTCTGTAATGGCTATTCCTTACGACATGCCGATCGTTGGTTACAACAACAAGATCGTCAACACTCTGAGAATCTGGGATGCAGAACCGATCACTGATTTCCGTCTGGATCTGTTTGACAAGGGAGAATATCATAAAGCCGTTGAACAGGAAAACCTGGCGAAGAATATCGTAGAGGTTCTGTACCCGAATGATAATCATTATGCAGGTAAAGAGCTTCGTCTGAAACAGCAGTATTTCTTCATTTCTGCAAGTATCCAGGAAGCAATCGCAAAATTCAAAAAGAACCACGACGATCTGCATGATCTGCCGAAGAAAGTAACCTTCCAGCTGAATGATACCCATCCGACCATGACGGTTGCCGAACTGATGCGTATCCTGCTGGACGAAGAAGGAATGACCTGGGAAGAAGCATGGGATATCACAACACATACCTGTGCATACACCAACCATACCATCATGGCAGAAGCTCTGGAAAAATGGCCGATCGAGCTGTTCTCCAAACTGCTTCCTCGTGTATATCAGATCATCGAAGAGATCAACCGCAGATTTATCCTGGAGATCCAGAACAAATATCCGGGAAATCAGGAAAAGATCCGGAAGATGGCTATCATCTACGACGGACAGGTTAAGATGGCTCACCTGGCAATCGCCGGCGGTTATTCTGTAAACGGTGTTGCAAGACTGCATACCGAGATCCTGGAAAAACAGGAGCTGAAAGATTTCTACGAGATGTATCCTGAGAAATTCAATAACAAGACAAACGGTATTACACAGAGACGTTTCCTGATGCATGCGAACCCGCTGCTGGCTGACTGGATCACCGATCATATCGGTGACGGCTGGATCACCAATCTGCCGGAACTGGCAAAACTGAAAGTTTACGCGGATGACAAGAAAGCTTTGCAGGAATTCATGAATATCAAATATCAGAACAAAGTACGTCTGGCAAAATACATCCAGGAGCATAACGGAATTGAAGTCAATCCGCACTCCATCTTCGATGTTCAGGTTAAGAGACTGCATGAGTACAAACGTCAGCTGATGAATATTCTGCACGTTATGTATCTGTACAACGAGATTAAGGCACATCCGGAAATGGATTTCTATCCAAGAACATTCATCTTCGGTGCAAAGGCAGCTGCCGGATATCGCCGTGCAAAACTGACCATTAAACTGATTAATTCCGTTGCAGATGTGATCAATAACGATGCTTCTATCAATGGTAAACTGAAAGTTGTATTTATCGAAAACTACCGTGTATCCAATGCGGAACTGATCTTCGCAGCAGCAGATGTTTCCGAACAGATATCCACTGCAAGTAAAGAGGCATCCGGTACCGGTAATATGAAGTTCATGCTGAACGGTGCACCGACTCTGGGAACCATGGATGGTGCAAACGTGGAAATCGTAGAAGAAGTTGGTGCAGAGAATGCATTCATCTTCGGTCTGACCGCTGATCAGGTTATCAACTACGAAAACAACGGCGGATACGATCCAATGCAGTACTTCAACAACGATCCGGATATCCGTAACGTACTGATGCAGCTGATCAATGGAACTTACTCCAACGGAGATTTCAACATGTTCCATGAGATCTACGATTCTCTGCTGAACACAAACTGCAGTGATCGCGCAGATACTTACTTTATCCTGGCAGACTTCAAGTCTTATGCAGAAGCACAGAAGAAGGTGGAAGCTGCTTACAGAGACAGCGAAGGATGGGCGAAGATGGCTCTTCTGAATACTGCCAGTGCAGGTAAATTCTCTTCTGACAGAACGATTCAGCAGTATGTGGATGAGATCTGGCATCTGGATAAGGTTACGATTGAAGAGTAATTTCAACAAGTTAAATATGTTGTAGGACGGACGCGGCCGGATGACCGTTTCCGGTCCAGGCAACGTGGGCAGGGGAACTTTGAACTAGCCGCTAACTCCGACTATAATTTGCTTGGGTCAGCTGACCCAAGCAAAAGTCTACGTAAGCGTCGGATTTCAAAGCTTCCCCTAACCGCCCACAAAGTGTTGCCTGGACCGGAAACGGTCATCCGGCCGCTGTGCGTTGGCGGGGACTGATTTATCAGGTGTTGGGCATTTTCAAGGGGATAAAATTACTCTTTTGGGGGGAGGAGAGAGATAACATAGAACGGACGCAATCGGCTGATCGTTTCTAATCCTGGCAACGTGGGCAGGGGAACGTTGAACTAATCCCTAACTGCGACTAAGACTCTCGCGAGAGCGCTCGAGCCTAAGTCTCCGTAAGGGCTGGATTTCAAAGCTTCCCCTAAGCGCCCACAAAGTGTTGCCTGGATCAGAAACGGTCAGCCGATTGCTGTGCGTTGGCAAATGGAAAATCTATACAATTACGACCGCAACCTTCTCCACACCACAATCGCAGTCGAAGAAAGGCGCCCTCATGGAAAGCTGGCAGCTTGTCGAGCACGAGTTTGAGACTACAGGCTCAAACCGAGCGCAGACCCTGCCTGCTTTCCATGAGGGCGCCTTTCTTCGACGGACCTTTGCCAGTACCGTAAATATAGGAACGAATCCCTGTTTTTATCAAACTTTAAACCGATATCCAACCCCCCATATCGTTTCAATATACTGCGGTTTTGCCGTATTAAACTCGATCTTCTCCCGGATCTTCTTAATATGCACCGTAACCGTAGCAATATCTCCCACAGACTCCATATCCCAGATTTCCCGGAATAACTCATCCTTTGTAAACACTCTGTTTGGATTCTGTGCCAGGAAGGTCAGAAGATCGAATTCCTTGGTGGTAAAATTCTTTTCCTCTCCATTCACCCAGACTCTTCGTGCTGTCTTATCAATCTTGATCCCGCGGATCTCAATAATATCATTTTCCTGTACACCCGATCCGATCAGCCGCTCATACCGCGCCAGATGCGCTTTTACTCTTGCCACCAGTTCACTGGGACTGAAAGGTTTTGTCATGTAATCATCTGCTCCGAGTCCAAGTCCCCGGATCTTGTCAATGTCATCTTTCTTGGCAGAAACCATAATGATCGGCGTGTTCTTCTGTGCCCGGATCTCCCGGCAGATATCAAACCCGTTCATCTCCGGCAACATCAGATCCAGGATCACCAGATTAAAATCTTCTGTCAGAGAACGTTTTAGTCCGACATCACCCCGATGCTCGATCTCTACTTCAAACCCGCTCAGCTCCAGATAATCCTTTTCCAGATCTGCGATTGCTTCTTCATCTTCGATAATTAATATTTTACTCATGTACAGGTACCTCCTGATATTTTCTCAAAGCCAGATACATGGTAGTACCTGTGCCTTCTTTACTTGTTGCCCAGACCTGGCCGCCGTGATCTTCCATGATCTTTTTAACGATGGAAAGACCGATACCGCTTCCGCCCTTAGAAGAATTTCTCGAAGCATCCGTGCGGTAGAAACGCTCGAAAATATTTGCCAGATCCTTCTGTGCGATTCCTTTTCCGTTATCTTCAATTTCAATCTGAATAAAATCTCCTACATCCCGCAGACGGATATTGATCACACCTTTCGGTTTGTTCATATATTTCAGGGAATTGCTGATGATATTGTTGATGACACGTTTTAACTGCTCTGCATCTGCAATTACCACCGCATCTTCTTCCAGATAATTGAAATATGTCAGCGATATACCGCTTGAGTCCAGTTCTACGCTCAGTTCATCTACACAGTCTTCAAAATAATCACTGATATGAATCTTGTTGAACGTATACGGGATCCGGTTTGTATCAATCTTGGAATAAAAGGTCAGTTCGTTGATCAGCCGGTCCATTTCATTTGCCTTATTATAGATGGTGCGGATATATCGGTCCATCTTCTCCGGCGTGTCTGCCACGCCGTCCATGATGCCTTCCACGTAACCCTTGACAGCTGTGATCGGTGTCTTCAGATCATGGGAAATATTGCTGATCAGTTCCTTATTTTCCTTGTCAAATGCCACTTTTTCTTCAGCAGACTCCTTCAGGCGCTTACGCATTTCCTCAAAATCATCACATAGATCTCCGATCTCATCCACACCTGTTTTTTCAATTGTAAAGTCCAGATTGCCTTCCTTGATATTTTTTGTTGCTTCCTTCAGCTGAGTCAGTGGAGTCATTACGCCGCGATATGTCCAGGTACAAAGCCCCAGGGCAGTGAGAATCAGGATCAGGATGATCACAAACACAGTATCCAGCAGGATCTTCTTTAACTGAGGAACCATGGAATTGGAATGGAAAATAATAAACGCACTTCCTTTGACACCGTCAGTAAAGGTAAAATCCACCTGCTTGATAAGGGACTGCACATCGGCACCGATATAGACCCCACGGTCATTGTCGGCAGAAGGATCGCCGTATTCCGGAAGTTCGGAAAAGAGCAGTTCATCCTGTGTCGGGGAACCACAGTAAAACATATCGTTACCCTTCCGGATCAGCAGATAAGCATTTTTCCCGGTCAGATCCTGATTCAGTGAATTCAGATAAGAAGTTTCCTCCAGTTTTTCCGGATCCGAAGAGGCTGTTTTCTCGAGAGTGGAGAATGTTTTCTGCGTCATTTTGCTCAACAGCATGGTATTGTTGGAGAGATTTTCATAAGTAACCCCTTCGATTCCATATTTCTTTTCCAGTGACCAGACCTGATACATGGTAAAACCGGTAACTGCAACACCGGTCAGGATTAGAGGAACCAGAATGATCACAAAAAATGAGATAACCATACGATTTTTCAGTTTCATAGTTTCACCTGTTTTCTGTTTTGATATAGACGGGCAGAAGTACCCATAATGATATATCAAGTATAGCATATAGCATGTGCTTTTTCATCTAAACAAAGTGGGATAATTCTAAAGATTCTGTAAAATTATGAGAAAGCCTCCCGTGTTTGCCGTGGAAAAACAGAAACTCCGGCAATGTCTGTGCCTGTGGAGAAAACATAAGAGCGATGGAAAGAAACAGGAGAATGTACTGAAAAATAAAAATATAAATGTTAGAATTTGGTAAAATCATTCAATAAATTCAGTTTTCTTCTGGAAATATGTAGCATAATAGCATAAAAAATAGTATAATAGGCACAGAAATATGAAAGAGAGGGCTTACATATGAAGCAAAATAACATGTTGGCTATGATCCTGGCTGGAGGAAGAGGAAGCAGACTTCATGACCTGACAAAAAAAGTTGCCAAACCTGCAGTATCATACGGCGGAAAATATCGGATCATTGATTTTCCACTGAGTAACTGTGCAAACAGTGGAATCGATGTAGTCGGCGTACTGACTCAGTACGAATCCGTCCTGCTGAACAGTTATGCAGCCGCAGGAAGAAGATGGGGTCTGGATACCAAAGACAGCGGCGTATATATTCTGCCACCACGGGAAAAAGCAGATGCAAACCTGGACGTATACAGAGGAACTGCGGATGCTATTTCTCAGAACATTGACTTTATTGATACCTATGCACCGGAATATCTGCTGGTTCTTTCGGGTGACCATATTTACAAGATGGACTACGATGAGATGCTTGATTACCACAAAGAACATCATGCAGATGCAACCATCGCCGTTATTGAGGTTCCGATGAAAGAAGCAAGCCGTTTTGGTATCATGAATACCGAAGAAGGCGGAAAAATCGTAGAATTCGAGGAGAAACCTGCGGAGCCGAAGAGCAATCTGGCATCCATGGGAATCTATATCTTTAACTGGAAACTGCTTCGGAAGATGCTTCTTGCTGATATGAAAGATCCGGATTCTAACCATGATTTCGGAAAAGACATCATCCCAAGAATGCTGGAAGACCAGAAAACACTGTATGCATATAAGTTCAAAGGATACTGGAAAGATGTGGGAACTATCGATTCCTTATGGGAAGCCAATATGGATCTGCTGGATAAGAACAATGCACTGGATCTTGCCGACAGTTCCTGGAAGATCTATACCCAGGATACCGATGCACTGCCACAGTATATCGGTGCGCAGGCGAGTATAGAGAGAGCATTTATCACACAGGGATGTATCGTGGATGGTCTGGTTAAGAACTCTGTCCTGTTTACAGGAGCAAAAGTAGCACCGGGAGCAAAAATTATTGACAGTGTACTGATGCCGGGTGTGGAAGTAGAAGAAGGTGCAGTTGTAACACGCGCCCTTGTTGCGGACCACGTAAAGATCGGAAAGAATGCGATTGTCGGCAGTGCAGACAGTGAAAATATCGAACTGGTTGCAAAACGTGTAAAGGGGGAAGAATAAGATGAGTAGAGCATTTGGAATCGTAAATTTCGCAGGCAATAATATACAGGGGAATCCGATGCAGGCTTATCGTCCGACCGGAGCAATCTCTTTTCTCGGAAGATATCGTGTGATCGACTTCCCGATTTCCAATATGAGTAACAGTGGAATTGATTCCATTCAGGTGTACATTCGCAGAAAGCCACGTTCTCTGGTAGAACACTTGGGAACAGGACGACACTACAATATCAATTCCAAACGTGGCAATTTAAATCTTCTGTTCTGTGAAAACGGAGACGAAAATAGTATTTACAGTACAGATCTGGCAGCTTATGTGGGAAACCTGGATGCCATTGAGGAGATGAGTGAAGAGTACGTAGTCATCGTACCAAGCTATATGGTTTATACTGCAGATTACGAAGAATTTTTACAGAACCATATCGAATCCGGTGCGGATATCACACTGATGTATCAGAATGTGGACAATGCAAAAGATCATTTCCTGAACTGCCAGGTGCTGAATCTGAACAAACAAAAAGGTGTGCTGTCTCTGGAACCAAACCACGGAAATGTAAAAAACAGAAATATTTTCATGGATACATATGTAATGAAAAAAGAGATCTTCCTGGATCTGATCGATAAAGGACGCGAGCTGTCTTCCGTATATACACTGGCAGATGCACTCAATGAATCCTGTGGAGAGATGGATATCCGTGGAGTATCTCACAGAGGTTATTTTGCAGCAATGACCGATCTCAAGAGTTATTTTGATGCCAACGAAGAACTGCTTGACCGCAGGAAAGCAAGAGAGCTGTTTCATGAAGAGTGGACGGTCTATACCCGTACCAACGATTCCTGCCCGACCCAGTATTTTGAAGGCAGCAATGTAAAATCATCCGTAATTTCCAATGGATGTCTGATAGAAGGAATGGTAGAAAATTCAATCATTGGACGTGGATGTGAGATCAGGAAGGGTGCGGTTGTCCGCAACTGTGTGGTAAATGCAGACGTAGTGATCGGCAAAGATGTGCATGTGGAAAATATGGTCATTGACAAACATGCGAAACTGATCCATAGCAATCAGATTATTGCAGAGCCGGAAAAACCGGGTTATATCCGCAGAGGAGACAAGCTGTAAGAACAGACAGGATATTATAATGCAGATTGTGTGGCAGGATCACGGATCAAAAGATCCCATGATTTATTGATCACGTAAATAATCGTATCTCTGTGGGAAAGTGACGAAGATGCATGCGAAAAGCGGAAGCTCTTTTGCTACTGAACGATCGGTAGAAAAAGAGCTTCTGTTACTTATTTTATTCTGATTATTTTTCCGGAAGTGTTCGAATTTTGAATTTATGAAGATTCCTAGTATATCGTTTCGTAAATAACTGTATTATTCACGCAGGATACGGATTCGAGTGTGCAGTTCAAAAAATGTAGGCGTAGCGGGCTACGCTGAGGCTTTTTGAACTGTGCAATCGGATTCGTAGACAAGTGAATGATACAGTTATTTCGAAAACGATGTACTAGAGTACATGAGAAAGAAAAGGAGTGAGCAGATGGAAGGACACTCGGTATCCGGCGAAAGCCGGAAAAACGGATGGGTGGAACAGAAAAAGGAATTGACGAAAGTATTGAAAATCGCATGACCGGCAGTCTTTGAGTCTTTTTTTATCTCGCTGGCGGGCATGATCGATGTCTATATGGTCAGTGGACTCGGTTCGGAAGCAGTGGCTTCGGTGGGACTGACGACACAGCCAAAATTCCTCGGACTGTCTTTATTTTTTGCGATGAACGTGGCGATTGCCGCGATCGTTGCCAGACGAACAGGAGAAAAAGACAAAAGAAGAGCAAATGAAACGCTGGCAGAGGCAATCCTTCTTACGATTCTCTTCGGCGCGGTCATCACGGTTGCCTGTGTGAGTCTGGCAGGATGGCTGATGGAAAAGTGTGGATCCGCACCGGATACCCATGACGGAGCGGTGATTTATTTTCAGATTATTATGGGTGGGATGATCTTTAATATTATATCCATGGTGATTAATGCTGCACAGAGAGGGGCAGGAAACACCAAAATCGCGATGTATACCAACACCATATCCAGCATCGTCAATATTATTGGAAATTATCTTTTGATCGGCGGTCATCTTGGCTTCCCTAAACTGGGGATCCGCGGAGCAGCACTGGCGACGGTGCTTGGAACGGTTGTTGGGTGTACGATCAGTGTAATGTCACTGTTTCGGAAGGATTCCTTCCTCAGTATTCCGTATATTATAAAAGAAGGGCTGTGGAAACGGTTTGAATCGGTAAAAATAATCTTAAAACTTTCAAGCAGTACATTCGTGGAGCAGATTCTGATGCGTATCGGTTTTATGTCAACCGCTGTGATGGCAGCTGACATGGGAACGGCGGCGATGGCGGCACATCAGGTGGGAATGAATGCGCTGAGTTTGTCGTTCTCTTTCGGCGATGGTATGCAGGCGGCAGCCGTGGCACTGATCGGGCAGAGTCTCGGAAGCAAAGAACCGCAGGAGGCAAAGCGACACGGGATGACCTGCGAAAAAGTGGCACTTGTGATGGCTGTTTTTATGTCCATGTTCTATCTGTTCTGCGGAAAGTGGCTGTTCGGACTGTTCTTTGCAGAAGCACATATCGTGGAGATCGGTGTGAGAATCAGCCGGATTTTGATAGTGATCGTATTGTTCCAGATCTGTCAGGTGGTATTCACCGGAGCACTGCGCGGTGCGGGCGATGTGGTGTACACCATGATCAGTTCTACCATCAGCGTTACCTTTGTGAGAACGGCTGTTTCGTATATATGTTGCTATATTGTTGGCTGGGGAATCTACGGAATCTGGATGGGTATCGTAGCGGATCAGTTCTGTCGTCTGATGCTAAGCGGCATACGGTTCCAGAGCGGAAAATGGATGAAAATCAAGATTTGACCTATTTATAAAAATTTTATGGTGCCTGACACCGTTTACCCCCTTGACGAACAGGCAAAACTGCGTTATGTTATTAGACGTAAATTGTATAGAAAGCTTTTCTCTTATTCAGAGTGATGGAGATACATAGGATCTATGAAGTCACGGCAACCCCGGATACGGAAGGTGCCTACCTGAGCGAGTAATCGAACAATAAGGGGATTTGATATATCGAAGTATTGAGTCCGCTTTTGGCGGGCTCATTTTTAGATTATACGTTGAAAAGAAAATGCGATATGACATTATCTTAAACGATAAACCCGGGAGAAAAGCACCCAGGGGTAAACCCCAGAGAAAAAGGAGAATGAGAATGGAAAAACGTTTATTTACTTCCGAATCTGTAACCGAAGGCCATCCGGACAAAATCTGTGACCAGATTTCCGATGCAGTCCTGGACGCACTGATGGAACAGGATCCGATGAGCCGTGTAGCCTGCGAGACAGCTATTACCACCGGTCTGGTACTGGTTATGGGTGAGATCACAACAAAGGGATATGTGGATATCCAGAAAATCGTAAGAGATACCGTTCGTGAGATCGGGTATGACAGAGGAAAATACGGTTTTGATTCGGAGAACTGTGGCGTGATCACAGCCATCGACGAGCAGTCCACCGATATCGCTATGGGTGTCGACAAAGCGCTGGAAGCAAAAGAACATAAAATGTCTGACGAAGAGATCGATGCCATCGGTGCAGGAGATCAGGGTATGATGTTCGGTTTCGCAACCAACGAGACAGAAGAATATATGCCGCTGGCCATCTCTCTGGCACACAAACTGACCAGACAGCTGACGAAGGTAAGAAAAGACGGCACACTGGCTTATCTGAGACCGGACGGAAAATCTCAGGTAACTGTAGAATACGATGATAACGGAAAAGCATACCGTCTGGATGCAGTCGTACTGTCCACACAGCACGATCCGGATGTAACACAGGAACAGATCCACGAAGATATCAAAAAATATGTCTTCGATGAGGTTCTTCCGGCAGAGATGGTAGATGCAGATACCAAATTCTTTGTAAATCCGACAGGAAGATTCGTAATCGGCGGACCAAACGGTGACAGTGGTCTGACAGGAAGAAAGATCATCGTAGATACTTACGGTGGATATGGTCGTCACGGTGGTGGAGCTTTCTCCGGAAAAGACTGCACTAAAGTTGACCGTTCCGCAGCTTACGCAGCACGTTATGTTGCAAAGAACATCGTAGCAGCAGGTCTGGCTGATCAGTGCGAGATCCAGCTGTCCTATGCGATCGGTGTTGCACATCCGACTTCCATCAACGTAGATACCGCAGGAACCGGTAAAGTAAGCGATGAGAAACTGGTAGAGATCATCCGTGAAAACTTCGATCTGAGACCGGCCGGAATCATCAAGATGCTGGATCTGAGAAGACCGATCTACAAACAGACTGCAGCTTACGGACATTTCGGAAGAAATGATCTGGATCTGCCGTGGGAAAAACTGGATAAAGTAGATGTCCTGAAAAAATATCTGTAAGATATTATTGCACAGAGTAAATATACAATATAAAGGTTGAGAGTAACGATTCAGTAGGCAGTATTTCGCGAGGGTACTGAATCGTTACGATTGAGAAACGAAACTGCCGCAGGAATTTTAACTTCCTGCGGCAGTTTCATTTTACTTGCATTGTATAACAATAATTAGAAAAGGGAGGGCCGGGGTTTTAGTGCCCCGGCAGTATGAAAAAGTGTTTTGGCAGCTGGTGCAAACAGCTGCACGAATCTATATAAAAGGTAATTGTTTTTTGTCGAGGTCCGACAGTCACAGGGTTTGTAAAATATTCCGGTAACGATGTTCAGTCTTTGTTACCGGCTCTGGCTGTCATCATCTGCATCCGCCGTCCTCTTTGTTTTGATACTGTAAGTATACATGGAGTTTGTGTCCATTTTATGGAAATGAGATAAAGGATTTCTAAACTCTTTTAAGAAATGTTTAAAATATCTGGAAGAGTTTCCGGTGGTCTGGTAAGATAGATGGGAGTGAATAGAAAGAGAGAATGCTGATTATGGGCAAATTGTTTTATATTATGGGAAAGAGCGCATCGGGAAAAGATACGATTTATCAGCGCCTTTTAAGAAATCCGGAGTTTTCTCTGGAACGTCTGGTGATCTACACCACCCGCCCGATCCGGGACGGGGAACTGGATGGAAGGGAGTACCATTTTGTGACGGAAGAGGATTTTCAGAAACTGAAAGCAGAGGGAAAGATTATCGAAGACCGGGGGTATGAGACGGTTTACGGGCTGTGGCGGTATTTTACGGCGGATAATATGAATCTGGAAGAGAAAAGCTATCTGGGAATCGGAACACTGGAATCCTATGAAAAATTAAAGGCATATTATGGAGAGGAAAAGATCCGCCCCATTTATATAGAAGTGGAAGACGGAGAACGCCTGAAGCGGGCAATCGCGAGGGAAGAGACGCAGGAAGCACCGAAATACGAAGAAATGTGCCGGAGATTTCTGGCAGATGCACAGGATTTCAGTGAGGAAAAGATCCGGCAGGCAGGAATCTCCCATAGATTTTCCAATATGGACGGGGCGGGAGGCTACTCCGAGATTGAAAAGTATTTAAGGAGTGTGCTATAATAATGATATTCCGCAGACAGAGTACAATATAATATAGTATTCTTTTGCGCAAAGATATTGTGAAAAAAGCAGCTGTGGAAGCCTGTGGTGATAAAACCGGAGATTACCACAGAAAACAAAAGAACACAGGAGGTGATTGTATGGCAGGATTTCATGAGATTATCGGACATGATGATGTTGTAAATCATTTACAGAATGCCATTCAGATGGGGAAAGTTTCACATGCGTATATTTTTAACGGTGAGGTAGGAGCAGGAAAGAAGATGTTGGCTTCTGCATTTGCCATGGCACTGCAGTGTGAAAAGCATGGAACAGATCCATGTATGGAATGTGACTCCTGTAAGAGAGCGTTAAGCAAAAATCACCCGGATATTATTACGATCACACATGAGAAACCGAATTCTATCGGTATCGAGGATATTCGTATCCAGCTGATTGATGATGTATCCATCAAACCTTATACAGGTCCTTATAAAATCTATATTCTGAACGAAGCGGAAAAACTGACACTGCAGGCGCAGAATGCATTGTTAAAGACCATCGAGGAGCCACCGGCTTATGCGGTGATCCTGCTTTTGACCAGTAATGCGGATTCTCTGCTTCCTACGATTTCTTCCCGGTGCGTGACCTTGAATCTGCGTCCGGTGAAAGAGAGTGATGTGAAAGAATATCTGATGGAGCATATGCATCTGCCGGATTATCAGGCGCAGATCGACGCGGCATTTGCCCAGGGAAATATCGGGAAAGCAAAACAGATCGCAGAATCTACGGAATTTGCCGAGATGGCGGAGAGAGCTTTCCGACTTCTCAGAAAGAGCAATGAGCTGGAACTGTACGAACTGGTGGAGATGATCAAAGAACTGACAGCGGAAAAACAGAATATTTACGATTATCTGGATCTGTTTACCATGTGGTTTCGGGATGTACTGTTGTTTAAGGCGACAAAAGAAGTAGATGGTCTGATATTTAAAGACCAGTATAATTATATTAAAGAAAGAGCAAAGAAAAGTTCCTATGAGGGTATAGAAAATATTATAGATGCCATAGGAAAGGCCAGAGAGCGTCTGCATTCCAATGTAAATTTTGATCTGGTTATGGAACTGCTCTTCATGACAATCAGGGAGAACTAGAATGGTAAAAATTATCGGTGTCCGGTTTCGGAATGTAGGAAAGATTTATTATTTCAATCCGAAGAGTTTTCAGATGAAACCGGGAGATCATGTAATCGTGGAGACAGCCCGCGGTGTGGAATACGGCACAGTGGTACTGGGTCCGAAAGAAGTAGACGACAGGCAGGTGGTACAGCCTTTAAAAGATGTGATCCGCATGGCTACACAGAAGGATGATGCCAAAGAAGAGAGTAATCGTAAAAAAGAGAAAGAAGCATATCAGGTCTGTGTCAAGAAAATCCGTGCGCATCAGCTGGAGATGAAGCTAATCGATGTGGAATATACCTTTGACAACAACAAGATTCTCTTTTATTTTACCGCAGACGGAAGAATCGACTTTCGTGAACTGGTAAAGGATCTGGCGGCGATCTTCAAAACACGTATTGAGCTGCGTCAGATCGGTGTGAGAGATGAGACGAAGATTCTCGGAGGTATCGGTATCTGCGGTCGCCCTCTGTGCTGCCATACCTATCTGTCAGAATTTGCTCCGGTATCGATCAAGATGGCGAAAGAGCAGAATCTGTCACTGAATCCGACCAAAATCTCAGGTGTCTGCGGTCGTCTGATGTGCTGCCTGAAAAATGAGCAGGAGACATACGAGTATCTGAACAAACAGTTGCCGAATATCGGAGATCAGGTAATGACACCGGAAGGTATCAAGGGTGAGGTACAGAGTGTCAATGTACTTCGTCAGCTGGTAAAAGTGATCATGGATGTCAACGATGAGAAAGAGATCCGTGAGTATAAAGTAGAAGAGTTAAAATTCCGTTCCAGAGGATGCAGCCGGAAAGAGAAGATGAAGCTTTCCAAAGAAGAGCAGAAGATGATGAAGGAACTGGAATAATGACAGGAGAAAAAGATGAATATCCCATTGAAGGAAAATGAGCGTTTGGATGATCTGCAAAATGGCTATCATATTATCCAGAATACCAGGGATTTTTGTTATGGTATCGATGCGGTGCTGCTGTCTGACTTTGCCAGGGTGAAGAAAGGGGAACAGGCGTTGGATCTGGGAACCGGAACGGGAATTATCCCTATTCTGTTAAAAGCAAAGACGCAGGGAGAGCATTTTACCGGTCTGGAGATTCAGGAGCAGAGTGCCGAGATGGCAGGGCGCAGTGTGGTGTATAATCATCTGGAGGATGCGATTACCATCAGAACGGGAGATATCAAAGAAGCCACTGCCATCTTTGGCAGGGCTTCTTTTTCGGTAGTTACCTGCAATCCTCCGTATATGCATGGCAATCACGGTCTGACCAATCCTCATCTGCCCAAGGCAATTGCACGACATGAGGTTTTGTGTACGTTGGAGGATGTGATCTCTCAGACGGCACAGCTGTTAAAGCCACGGGGGCGATTCTATATGGTGCATCGACCGTTTCGTCTGGCAGAGATCATGGGACTGATGATGCAATACAAACTGGAACCGAAGCGGATGCGTCTGGTGTATCCGTATGTGGACCGGGAGCCGAATATGGTTCTGATCGAAGGGCTTCTGGGAGGTAATTCCAGGATCACGGTGGAAAAACCGCTGATCGTATATGAAAAGCCGGGCGTGTATACACAGGAAATCCGGGAAATTTACGGGGATGGAAGATAGGAGGATACCGATACTATGGCAGGAAAATTATATTTGTGTGCGACACCGATCGGGAATCTGGAAGATATCACCTTTCGTGTGATCCGGACGCTAAAAGAAGTAGATCTGATCGCGGCGGAGGATACGAGAAACAGTATCAAACTGTTGAATCATTTTGAGATTTCAACGCCGATGACCAGCTATCATGAATATAACAAGATCGATAAAGGTCATTATCTGATCGGTCTGATGCAGCAGGGACAGCAGATTGCCCTGATCACGGATGCAGGAACACCGGGTATTTCTGATCCGGGAGAGGAACTGGTGGCGATGTGCCATGAGGCAGGGATCCCGGTCACTTCGCTTCCGGGTCCGGCTGCGTGTATCACGGCGCTTACGATCTCCGGGTTATCGACGAGACGGTTTGCGTTCGAGGCTTTTCTGCCGACGGATAAGAAGGAGAAACAGGCGATTCTGGAGGAGTTAAAAGAAGAGACGAGAACGACGATTCTTTATGAAGCACCGCACCGGCTGGTACGGACGCTGGAAGAGCTGGTGGCTGCGCTCGGAAACCGGAGGGTGACGATCTGCAGGGAGCTTACGAAGAAACATGAGACGGCGTTTCTGACGACACTGGAGGATGCACTGGAGTATTACCGGCAGGAGGATCCCCGTGGAGAGTGTGTGATCGTGATGGAAGGCAGAAGCCGGAGAGAGATGATCGAGGAGAAGCAGCGGGCATGGGAAGAGATGTCGCTGGAGGAACACATGAAGATCTATGAGGATCAGGGGATTGGACGGAAGGACGCTATGAAGATGGTGGCGAAGGACCGGGGGATCTCGAAGCGGGAGGTTTATCAGGGACTGCTGGATTAAATTAAGTTTTTGGCTAATGGGACGCCCGGAGTGAGAACAACAAGGGGTGGGTACTGGTTGAAACTTAAGTTGGGTATGGAGTTCACTAGTGGCAACCCCTGATAGGTGGGAAGGGTAGCTGAAAGTTGTATATGAATGAATATAGCTTAAAAATGATAATGTATTTTGCTGACATATAATAAAACCCCTCGGGAGATGTGTTCCGAGGGGTTTTTGGAAATGGTAGATTGTTAGATTGTATCCATAAGGTCTGCGCCGCTGATGATGCGGTGCCAGAGGTTTTCGCGTTTGGGGGTTCCCGGGAGGAAGTAGGGGAGGCGGTCGGCTTCCAGTTCTTCCAGGCGCTTTACTCTGCCGTCGATATAGTAACGGAGACGGTAGCGGGTGCTGGTGAGGCGGGCAATGACGCCGGAGAGTTTGATGTCTACGAGTTCATAGCCGAAAGGTTTTGCGTCCTGCATCCAGAGGTGTTCGCGCAGAAGTCTGGTTGTGGACAGATCGTTGATGATTCCGGGGATAACTTCTTCGCAGATAATCTCCAGTGTGGATAAGTCATGGGTATCGTATGCTTTTTTCAGGCGGACACCAAGGTCAGCTTTTCCGGCGAGAGTGCTGGCGAGACTGCGGTAGAAAGCAAACAGCGTATCATAAGCCGGAGCATGTTTTCTGCAGATTTCCAGGCGGTCTGCCAGATCCTGATAATAACGTTCGGTGTCCAGATCCAGGTCTTCGATATGGCGATCGAAGATGCCGAGAAGCGGATCCTGATACAACAGATATTTGGACGGATTATCGGTGTCCAGATTCGGCTGTCCGTTCTGGAACAGGGAGTCCAGGGCATCCAGTTCCAGGAAGTCGTTCAGGCCGGCACCGGTCACATCGTGGAATTCTTCTGCCAGTGCTTTCTCATCGAAGTCTTCATGGAAGCCAAGATGAGCGAACAGCACCAGACCGGGCAGAACGGCATCTACAGGAGTTTCTGCACCGTTATCCATCCAGGCGGTACAGAAGACTTCCGGCAGATGATATTTTTTGCATGCGGCAAGTCCCGCACGGGTGCAGGTAAAGGTCTTGGAATAGTTTGGTGATATTCCGTTCCAGATCCAGGAACCTCCGGCAAAGATGACTTTGTTGGAAAGCTGCTGATGAACGCGGATCATTTTTTCATAGATTTTCTGATCCGGGTTATAGTAGTCCCAGTAAACCAGTCCAAGTTCCGGATCCGGTTTTTCCCAGTCACTGCAGTCTGTATCGTCGGCAACATCATAATAACCGCCGCCGGTGTTGGCAGTGATATACATATCGCTCCAGATCATCGGTTCCAGCCCCAGCTTTTTGCAGATTTCAAAAACGCGGGCACTGTGTTCGCGAATCAGGACGGAACTTTTGGTATATCCGTTTTCCCGGAGGTATTTTCCAAGACCGAGCTGCGCAGCTTCGTCCATGCCCAGATGTATCCGGTTGGTGGAAAAGGACTCTTTTACGGAGCAAAGCATTTTTTCAATAAGGGTGTAGACTTCCTCTTTTCCTACCTGAAGGATGTCGGCGGTGTCCTTGACGGTTTCTCCAAGCGGCCATTTCAAAGCATTGTGAAGATGGGCCAGTGTCTGGATACACGGAACAAGTTCAATGCCGAAAGTTCTTGCATAAGCATCCATCTCGCGGATCTCATCCTGGCTGTAGCGGCCACGGTAGGCACCGAAATAAGGTTCATCCGGTACGGTGTAAGTCTCTTCGGTGTAGAGCATCAGGGTGTTCATTCCCAGTTTCGCCATGATACGAATAAAAGATTTTACCTTTTCTACGGTAAATACTGCATTTCTGGAGCAGTCCAGCATCACTCCGTTTTTTGAAAAGTATACAGGTTCACTTTTCGTGTTCCAGGTATCCTCCGAATGATGTACCGCCCAGTTCAGTCCCCGATAATAATGTGCCGGTTCCTGACAGGTAATATGCAGGTGATCGCCGTTTCGTGCGATGGTAAGCGGAACATTTTCCTGAAACTCCACCTGAATCTCCAGTTCCTTTTCTGATTTGATATCCCCCAATAAAAGTTGCGTTCCTTCTTCCACTTTTTCCAGGTCAGTGGAGGAAGGGGAAAATGAAAATTTCATAACCTTCTCCTTTCTTCCGAAAAGTTTTCGGACAAGCTTTTACTTTATGATTTATTGTAACGAATGGTGGGGGGAAAGTAAAGATAATGGGGGAGAAAGAAGTTTCAGAAATAAAAAATACTTGAAGAACCGGGGATTTGAGGAAGCGTGAAGATACTGGATTGTCACATATTTATACGATGGAAAGCGTATACATAACCGAATACAATAAAAACGGAGTATCTTTTCATGAATTATCTCTGGGGCAGTATGATTCTGATCGGGATTATCTACGGGACAGTGACCGGGCATCTGGAGGAAGTATCAGAGGCGGCGATTCAGTCTTCGAAGGAGGCAGTAAGTCTGTGCGTGGTGATGGCTGGGGTTACGGCACTCTGGGTGGGGATGATGCGGATTGCAGAGAAGTCCGGACTTCTGGAGGCGGTGGAGCAGAGAATGCAGCCGGTGCTGAACTTTCTGTTTCCGGAGATTCCCGGGAATCACCCGTCGAGGAAATCGATTGCCACGAATCTGCTGGCGAATGTCCTGGGACTCGGCTGGGCGGCGACACCGGCAGGACTGAAAGCGATGGAAGAACTGTCGGATCTGGAAGAAGAGCGGCGGAGAAAAAAACAGCGGGCGGTAGCTGTGGGTGCAGCAAGTAATGAAATGTGTGATTTCCTGATCCTGAATATATCTTCCCTGCAATTGATCCCGGTCAATATCATTGCTTTTCGGACAGAATATGGCAGTGTGACGCCAACGGCGATCGTTGGTCCGGCAATCCTTGCGACGGCGATCAGTACGGGTGCTGCCGTTTTGTATATCAAAACAAAAAACTGGATGGCCAGACCGGAAAAAGCTAACAATATTTTTACGAAAATGGTATTGAAAAATGAAAAAGCATCGCATATAATGGGTGAAAGTAAATAATGTGATAAAGATCCCGGGGCTGTGTCCCCGGATTTTTATCGCGCAAAATGAGGAGTTTTTATGAGAGGAGGAACTTTATGGAGAGAGATATGACGGTGGGAACACCGTGGAAGATTATCCTGAATTTTACGATTCCCATTGTTATCGGAAATATTTTCCAGCAGTTTTACAGCATGGTGGATACGGTCATTGTCGGTAAGTTCGTGGGAACGAAGGCACTGGCGGCTGTCGGATCGACCGGAACGATCGGGTTTCTGATTCTGGGATTTCTGATGGGACTTACGGCAGGTTTTACGGTCCTGACCAGTCAGCGATTCGGTGCCGGAGATATGCCGGGGATGCGAAAGACGGTCGGATCTGCGGCAGTACTTTCGGTGATCGTCAGCGTGGTGATGACGGTGATCAGTATGGCGTTTATGAAGCCTCTGCTGATTCTTATGAATACACCGGCAGATATTTTTCAAGATGCGTATAAGTATATTATGATCATCTGTGCGGGGATTTTTACACAGGTTATGTATAATCTGTTAGCGGGTATCCTGCGTGCGCTGGGTAACAGTAAGACGCCGTTGTATTTTCTGCTGTTTTCCGCAGTACTGAATATTGTGCTGGACCTGGTACTGATCATTGTGTTTCACCTGGGAGCAGCAGGAGCGGCGTATGCGACGGTTATTGCGCAGGGAGTTTCGGCGCTGCTTTGTCTGGTCTATATTATTAAGAAAGTGCCGATTCTGAAGCTGGATCGCTGGGATTTTAAACTGGATGGTCATCTGGTACGGCAGCAGCTGGCCATCGGTTTTCCGATGGCACTGCAGTATTCGATCACTGCGATCGGTGCGATGATGGTGCAGGCTGCACTGAATGTGCTTGGTTCTGTGCATGTGGCAGCGTTTACTGCGGCAAATAAGATCGAGCAGGTGGCAACGCAGGTTTATGTGGCACTGGGTACTACGATGGCTACTTACTGTGCACAGAATATGGGTGCAGGTAAGGTGAAGAGAATCAGCAGGGGATTCCGGGCAACAACGATCATGGGTAGCATTTATTCGGTGGTGTTCGGAGTGCTGGTGTTCTTCTTTGGTAATATGCTGACCGGACTGTTTGTGTCTGAGAATCTGGATCAGATCGTGGGTCTGGTGGATATTTATATGAAATGCGTGGCGTTGTTCTTTATTCCGCTTAATGTGGTAAATGTATACCGAAACGGTATCCAGGGAATGGGCTATGGATTCCTTCCCATGACGGCAGGGATTGCAGAGTTGGCAGGAAGAGGGCTGACGGCTGTGGTTGCTTCGCATTATAAGAGTTATCTGGGAATTTGTCTGGCGAGCCCGGTGGCGTGGATTTTTGCGTCTGCACTGCTGTTGGTGATGTATTTTGGGATTATGAATAAGTATAAGAAGGCTGGGAATTTCCGGGAGTAAGGGAAGTTTGTTGTGGCAAAAGGGACGCGGCAGACTAGGAAGCCAGGAGTCTGCCGCTGTTTTTTGCGTGGGGGAGATAGTGGTTGAGAGCGGAGGGGGTTGGCTGGTATGGGAAAATACGCTTTTTGAACTGCACACTCGAATCCATACCCTGCGTGAATGATACAGTTATTTATGGAACGATGTACCAGGTAAGAAAGCAGATGGGTGGGGGTTACATAAGGTTTGCTATGATGGTGCTGGCGATGATGCCGGAGAAAGTGGCCAGAAGGGCGCCGGGGAGGGTGTATCTGGTTTTTTGGACTTTGGCGGCTATGTAGTAGACGCTTAGGGTATAGAAGATGGTTTCGGTGCTGCTGAGGATGAGGGAAGCGGTCAGGCCGGTGGTGGAGTCGGGGCCGTATTGTTTGTAGAGGTCGAGGAGGAGACTGGTGGCGGCGCTTGAGGAGAACATTTTTACGATGGAGAGGGGAACCAGGGCGGAGGGGAAGCCGGTGGGTTTCAGGAGGTTTTCGAGGAGGGATGCGAGGGCATCCAGGAAGCCGGAGGCACGCAGGATTCCCACGCTGGCCATCAGACCGATTAACGTGGGCATGATTTTTACCACTATTTTCAAACCGTCGAAAGCACCGGTGACGAAGTCGTTGTAGATGTCCTTTTTCATCAGAAGACCGAAGCCGATGATGTAGAAAAAGAGGAGTGGGATCATCAGATCAGAAAGAAAAAGCAGGATACGCATACAAAGCTCCGGGAAGGATTGTTCTTTGTAAATATATGCGGAAAGGGGACAGGAAAGTACATGAAGAAAAGAATTCTAATCACTGGGGTTCTGGTTGCATTGATAATGTTCGTTTTCATACTGATGGGTAAAAAAATTGTGAATAGTATATGGTTTAAAACTCAATGGGATATTAACTTTCCATTTGTTGAATCTTATTATACGGTTGACGGCATGTGGGAATCATATAATATTTATTTGTGCTCAGAAAATGACAAAAAGGTTCTAAAAACATCATTGTACAAGCAGATACCAACAAAGTATTGGGAGGAAGAAATGATAGGACATTTAGAAAATATGAATATTGATCCTGTAATGTATCCTTCTTTTTCTGAAATTAATTATTGCATAAGAAGGCAAAAGGGAGACGCTGAGCTGATCATGCTTATGAGTAGTTCACAAGATATGCTATATGTTTATACATGTACACGATAAATGAAAATTTGTAACTGTTCAGTACTTTCACAGGTACGAGCAAAAATGTATTTGAAATTACCTTCGGCAAGGGCAGTTTGCTTGTATGTCTCGGGATTTTGGCATATTCATGGCAAAACACCTCGCGAAATATTACCTGCTGAATAGTTACGAAAATATCGGCTTACAAGAGTATACAAAGAGGGGCTGTCATTTGATGAGCACCGATAAGGAAGTATCAAAAACAAACAAACTTAACGGCTGACAAACAGGTGCAATAAAAACAGAGAGTTGATCGCTAATGTTAATCAATTCTCTGTTTTATTAATAAGAAAAACATGCTATAATCCAGAAGGAATGATACTAATAGAAAAATGGAAATTTAAAATTTCACGAGGTAATAAGATGGCTACATATTACGAATTTAAAAAAATTATTGGTAAAATTTTCGGTTGTGGAAATATTGAGGAAAATGAAGATGATATTGATGTAGTTATTCAGAACAGACATTATCCCAGAGAAGAAGCAAATATACCTGATTTTACAATTAGTAATGCGGAATTACAAGAATTGTATAATAATGTAGTATCTACTTCATCTGAAAATTTAGAATTTTTTTCTGAAAATAGTTATGAAATAGCTATAGATTTAGATTATCCGTCACTGAGAAGAGACCATTATCCTGTTATAGCTGATGATACAATAAATAGAATTAAATACACATTTAGTTTTCCTACAATGGAATATTGTGCATTTTTACTTATCAATATTGTTGACATACGTAACAGACAAAGTAATCATCGTGGATTGTTTCCGATGCGATTATTACGCCCATTTGATACTTTACGTCGTTATGGCAATGATGAAGAACCATTATCTTTGCAAAGCCTTTTACCACGTATGATAGGTGAACTTTCTCTTAAAATTGAATCTGTTGAACGTAAGTCATTAGAAACTTTTAGGAAATATAAAACATCATTTGCTTTTCAATTTATGTATCGTTCGGGTTTTTCACTTATAGAATTTTCAGATATTGAAGAAATGTTCCATTTGAATCGAACAACAAGAGAACGAATTAATTTTGAACAATTAGATTCTCCGCCATTGCGAGAATATACAGTGGATGTTGTTGACTATTATAAATTGGCTCTTTCATCCAATGACCCTTATATTAAATTTATTTCTTTTTATCATGTAATGGAGTATTTTTATGATGAAGTATTTAAAAAGAAAATGATAACTGATTTAAGAGATAAAATAACAAATCCCGGATTTTCCTATAGAGATGACGATAAAATTTACGAAATGGCTCTTTTTGTAAAAAATCGTTTGCGTATGAATGATGAATCGGGACAAGGAAACGAACTTGAATCACTTAAATTCGTATTAAATGAGTATGTTACAATAGATGAATTGAAAAATCGTATATCTTCAATGGATTCTACTGCTATTACATATTATCAAACTAATAAGGTAATATTTTGTAATGCACCTACTATTCCATGGACAGATTTGCAGGGTGTATATACGCAAATAGCGCGACGTATTTACTTCACGAGAAATTCTTTAGTACATAGTAAAAGTGGAAAAAATCAAGAACGTTATAAACCATACAAAGATGAAAAACAATTACAAAAAGAAATTCCACTTGTAAAAGCAGTTGCAGAACTTATTATTATTAACTCAAGTCTAATAATTTAATTGATTTACGTTATGCAGTAGAACGCTATTTCGGAGACGAGAATATAAAATCTTTACCAACGCTCTTAACACACCCACAAAGTCACATAAATCAAGGCAAAATCACCCCCTACTGCGTAACATTCCATACTGGATTGAGAGCGTAAGCGGTCTATCCGATTGCGCTCTCTTGACTACCCAACAGCAAGGACGAAAACAGCAGTCAAGGGCGCGAAGCGCAAAGTTTACCCTTGATGGCTGTTTTTGGCTTTGCTACTCATTATCGGGCAAACTGAAACTGTAAGATAGCTTTCATAAGCTGTGCTTTCAATCGGTCTTGAATATCATCGTTGATAGTTGGACAAATATTTTATGTGTCCTGTGTAATGCCGCAATACTGTGTCTATCGCGTCCGGCTCTCCGGCGACAGCTTTTTCAATGACTTCAAAAGATACCAGTTTTCTATTCCTCATGTTTTGTTTTCTCCCATTCTTTTTTTAACTGCTTCAATGCTGCTAATTTCCAGTAGTTAGCGGTGCTTCTGCTGCGTCCATACTCATTTCCGATTTTTGTATCAGTGTAGCCAAGGAAAAAGTACATCAGCAAGACAACGCGCCTTTGTTCCGGCAATCGGGATAATGCAATGGCTAACCGTTCGTTTACAATAATAATTTCATGACTTTGTACGATAAAGACAGTCGGCTTATCGTACTGTTCAAAATAAATATCCATTGTAAATGGTTCAAAAGATGTTTCAGACATCAGGTAGTTAAGCGATACTTCCCGTTTCTGTTCCCTTTTCATATCGCGGTATGCGTTGATTGCCGCATTGCGCAGTACGGTTTTGCAAAAGGCATTGAACGTATATTCAATATGCTCTTTGAATTGTTCAGAATATCTCATATTCATTCACCCCCTTTCTTCCCAGTTGGGGGCTATTACAACAAACGCCCATGTAACAAAAAGCTACATGAGCGTTTGAATGATATGAGATATAAGAGCATACGCAAGGAACTGACAGTGCATATTTATGGGCGAAATATGCCGTTGTATCGGTTAGGATTTTTTTGACGAATTGGATAGTCCTATGATAACAGTAAATGGCATAATAATACCTCCGTCCAAAAGAAAAGAGCCAATAGCCGCTATATTTCAAGCGTGCTATCGGCTCTACGTCTGTGCGTCTGGCTCTCTGATAACTGATATATGAAATTGTTGTAGGTTAATCAGCGTTTCTTGTTTGCATTTCGGGCAATATAGAGGGAAGTTAATTAAAACAGTGTCTGTTCGGACTTTGTTGCGTGTTTTGCCTTTACATACAGGGCATGTTATCCATTAATATATTTCCAAAGTCCTATTTTCCTTGCACAATGTCATGTAATCTGCTGTCTACAAGAAATTTCTTTTTCCGCGGCTCACCCTCTGCGCGATATATTATCAGACTTTCCAAATCAAATACAGAACTCCAGACCGTTTCAAAATCCGGCTCATCATCATATTGACATATAAACCCATAAGCCCCTTTTAAGAGCTGTTCTGTCGCTTCAATGAGATTTCCGTTTATGTGGGCATGGAAACTATCCATAACGGTATGATAACGTTTAGTGGCATGATAATCGTCACCATTTGCGGCGTCATGCAGCTTCATTTCATCAGAAGTAAAGTTGTTTACAGTACACACGATTTTACCGCCGTCCACATTTTCAGCTTCCCGTATCCTCTTTGTGAATGGTGTACATTCAATTACAAACATTTTTCCGCTTTTATCTGCGATAAGAATATTACAATTTGAAGCTATCGGTAATTCCATAAGCATAGAGATTGCGTTGTCTGTACTATCTGCTTTTTCAAGCAAATACCTCACGATAAAACACGAATTAAAGCCTGCCCGTATTTTTTCCAGACTGGTCATAACAAAAGTCATTGCGACAGCCAGCCCATGCTCATTCAGCCCCTCCTCGCCGTTGATGAAAGAAGAAGTTGTTATGTTAAATTTGTTTCCATTTGACGGGGAATAGATTTCGCTTTTACTTCCGCTTTTCAAATACGGGGGCAAATCATTGTTACGTCCATAAATGACTTTTCCGTCTTTGGAATAAGCAAAAGCAGTACAACCCCTAATTTCGACAGGGATATTATCTTCCAGATTATACATACAGCAGCCCATACATAAAAGCCATGAAGCAAAGGTTATATAGCCCACGCCTATGGTATCGCTGATACCCCGTATTTCTTCGCATACTTCTGGAAAATAACCTTTTAATATCCGTTCACTTTCTCTTCCGTATTTCATCTGAAAGTCGTCAAGATGCAGTGGAAATGTTATGTTGCATTTTTGAAAAATCTTTCCTCTCTTAACGCCCATTTGATAATGTTCGCCCTTTAATCTCAAATGGTACATTTTTTACCCTCCTTGTCCTTATTTATAGCTATCCATACTTCGGAGTGTCCACTTATAGGCGTTTCCTCACAAACAGGATATACCTCTATATCTGGAAGTTCTGCGTATTCATAGCCCGAAAAAGGTAACCACTCTGTATAAAATCTTTTGAAAACACTCTGCACATTCTCTTTGAAAAAACCATTATTTTCAAAGACAACCCATGTAGCTGCAGGAATTTCAAATTCAAACATATCGGGTGGTACGGGTGCGTCTGTGGCAACTGCGATATAATAAAATATTCTTTGCGGACTTTCATATACGCTAACACCTAATATCCCTTTGGGGGATTGATTAGACAAAACACATATTTCTGAAAACAAATTGCTGCTTAAAACAGACTTCCAAAATTCTGGAATAATCCTATAATTTTCTTCCATGTCTGTGGATAATGGAATACGAACCCCCACCATACGCATGGGATATTTCTCTGCAATGTGATATGCCATAGCATTTCCTCCTGTGATTTGAACTGAAAAACGAATTGCGGGGTATGCGTTTAACGTGCTTCCCAGATTGCGTGCGGCAGTCGGGGGGATATTGTGAACACTTTGAAATGCCCGGTTAAATGAAGTCGGGGAAGTATATCCATACTTCAAGGCAATATCAATCACTTTCGCATTTGTCCGCTGCAATTCAAACGCCGCTTGTGTCATTCTTCTGCGGCGGATATATTCTGACAACGAAATCCCCGACACATAAGAGAAAAGACGTTGAAAATAAAAAGGTGAACAACAGGCGATCTGCGCAGCTTCGTCATACGATATGTCATTGTCCAGATTATCCTCTATGTAGTCTATGGCTGTACTTAAATTTTTTAACCATTCCATTCGTGTGCCCCCTTTATACAATCATATACTTTCAAAACTTATTTTTCCTCGCTTTTCATGCGGTCTTTTGTAAACTCATAGATAGTGTAAATGAATAAAAAATTTGTTGCAAACTTTCTTTCCACTTTTGGCATTTCAGAAATTTTCCCGTATTAAGAAGTGAGAAAAACTCTTTGAAAAATTTTCGCTTAACCTTTGTCAAAATCGCCTTGTGCGATGTTGTAGGTAGTGAAAGAAAAATGAGGGTTTGGGAAACTTCCCAACAAGCAAAATGCGACGCATTTTACGGAAAAGGGTACTCTTTTCCTATGCTTGCTGAGAAACTTCTCACTTCTTAAAACAGGGAAAGGACGTGACCGGAATGGAAAGGAAACGAGAAACAGAACACAACAATTTGTTGCCGGAAAAGAGCAATCCGCTGCACGAAACCGTTGTTTACAAAATAGGCGGTACGCTTTATGAGGTATCAACGATTTGCGGCGGCTCTGAACTGCTCTATGACAAAATGGAACGGCTCATAAAATCAGAAATTTCAAAAATGCCTGCTGACAATAAAAATTATGTTTGCTATAATAAAGACAGCAACCTGTTTGTCGGGCGTTCATTACAGGAGGAATGAACACATGACAACGACAAATAATTATCCCGACAACATTACTGCTTTATATGCAAGACTTTCTCAAGAGGACGCCCTTGACGGGGAGAGCAACAGCATTGCAAACCAGAAGAAAATCCTTTTGAAGTACGCAAAAGACAATGGCTTTTCAAATCCCATATTTTTCATTGACGACGGCGTTTCTGGTGTGACTTTTGACCGCCCCGGTTGGAATGAAATGATACGCCTTGCGGAAGCCGGAAAAGTCACGACGGTTATCGTCAAGGATATGTCGCGCATGGGGCGTGACTATCTGAAAGTCGGCTACTATACAGAGAGCTTCTTCGCGGAGCGTGATATTCGCTATATCGCAATCAACGACGGTGTAGACAGCGACAAAGGCGATAATGAGTTTATCCCTTTCCGCAATCTGTTCAATGACTTTTATGCGCGTGATACAAGCAAAAAAATTCGCGCTGTCATGCGAGCGAAAGGAAACGCCGGAGAACATCTTTGTACTAATCCGCCCTATGGGTACATGAAATCCCCGGACAACAAGAAACAGTGGATCGTGGACGAGGAAGCCGCCGCTGTGGTAAAGAGGATTTTTGATTTATGCGTTGCCGGAAAAGGACCTATGCAGATAGCAAAGATACTGACAGCAGACAAGGTTTTGACGGTCAAAGCCTACTATGCAAAGCGCGACGGTAAAACAATGCCGGATAACCTTTATCGGTAGGATTACAAGTCAATATCGGGAATTTTGGAACGTCCCGAATATACTGGCTGTACGGTCAACTTCAAGACCTATTCCAAATCCCACAAGCTGAAAAAGCGTTTGCAAAATACGCCGGAAAATTACCGTATCTTTCCGAATACGCAGTCTGCAATTATTGAGGAAAAAGTATTTGAGAGGGTACAGGGACTACGGGCAAACAAACGCCGCCCAACAAAGACAGGACGGCAAGGCTTGTTTTCGGGTTTGCTCTATTGTGCTGATTGCGGCGAGAAGCTCTATTTCTGCACAACGAACAGCTTTTCTCCAAAGCAGGAACACTATGTTTGCTCTAATTACAAGAGCAATACGGGAACTTGTTCCGCACATTTCATCAGAGAAGAAACCTTAACACTGTTTGTCCGGCAGAGGATTTTTGATGTAACTGCAATGTTCTTTGATGATATACAGGGTTTTCAAAACATGGTGTATCAGCAACGGTTTGAGGAAGCGGAAAAAGCAATAAAGCAGAAGAAAAAAGAACTGGAACAGGCAAAGAAACGAATTGCCGAGCTTGACCGTATTTTCAAGCGTATCTATGAGGACGATATTAGCGGCACGATCAGCCACGAACGGTTTTTGAAGCTGTCCGCAGAGTATGAAGCGGAACAAAAGGAACTGACAGAGTTTGTCAAGGCGGAGCAGACCGCCGTTGATACTTACGAACAGGACAGAACGGATTTTGACAGTTTCGCCGCTATTATCCACAAGTATGTGGGAATACGGGAATTAACGCCTACTATCGTCAATGAGTTTGTGAAGAAAATCGTTGTTCACGCGCCGGACAAGTCCAGCGGACACCGCAGACAGAAGATAGAGATTGTGTGGAACTTTATCGGGGAACTGGAACAGGACGAGGACAAGCAGACCATTGAACGGCAAAGAAAAAGCAGAACGGCATAGCCTTTCGACTATGCCGCCCTGCAAAATTAAATTTACTTCCTTATGGGTGCGCCGCTTTCCCGACAGCCCCTTTCCTTACGTTATACGGACAAACAGTTAAAGAATGTTATCGGCATAAGATTAAGCCGTTTTTTTCGCAGAAGATTTCGGCCATTTCTTTGCCTGGTAACAGTAGTAAACGATAAACATTACCGCCGTGATCGCCCAGGTGACCGGGTAGCTGAGGACGATGGTGTTGAGGCCCGGAGCGAGTGGTACGATGAAGAAGAGCCAGGCGATACGCAGCAGGCAGACACCGAAACAGGTGATAAGCATCGGGATCACAACATCTCCGGTTCCGCGGAGTGCACCGGAGAGCAGTTCGATGAAGACGAACAGGCAGTATGCCGGAGCAACGTGGTATAACATCTGCATACCGATAGAGACTACATTTTCATCGGAGGTAAACAGACGAAACAGCGGAGTTCCGAAGTTATAGAATATGAGAGTCAATGTCAGAGCTGTACAAAGCCCCATACAAAGCCCGATGCGGACACTCTTTTTCATGCGGTCGTATTTTCCGGCACCAAAATTCTGTCCTACGAAAGTCGTAACGGCGATACCGAACGCATTATTGACCATCCAGTATAAAGAATCGATCTTTCCGAAAGCACTCCAGGCGGCCACTGTATCGGTTCCCAGATTATTTAAGAACGTCTGGATCAGCATGTTGGTGACACTGTATAAAACTGACTGGATGCCGGTAGGACAGCCCACCCAGATCAAACTGATCAGAGCAGATTTGTGGAATCGGATCTTTCGGAACTCTAGCTGATACAGATCGTCGGAATGCATCAGGGCGCGGGTGATCAAAACGGCACTGACTCCCTGAGAAAAAATCGTGGCGATTGACACACCGGCAACTCCCATGTGAAAAACGATCACCAGCACGATATCCAGCACAATATTCAGGATACAGCAGACGATCAGATAATATAACGGTCTGCGGGAGTCTCCCATCGCACGAAGGATACTGGAACCCACATTATAGATAAAGACAAAGATAATACCGGCGAAGTAGATCCGCAGATAGAGCAGTGCATCCGCCATGGTTTCCTGTGGTGTGTGCATCAGTTCAAGCATCCAGGGAGCAATCAGAATTCCCAGAACGGTGATGAAAATACTTCCAATGATAGAGAATGCATAGGCAGTATGCAGAGCACGGTTCAGCTGCACTCTGTTCTTTGCACCGTAAAACTGGGAAATGATAACCGAAGCACCGGAAGCCAGTCCGACGAAGAAGCCCACGATCAGCCCCACAATCTGTGCGGCGGAACCACCGACGGCGGCAAGAGCTTCTTTGCTGACAAAACGCCCGACAACGATTGTATCTGCCGTGTTGTACAGCTGCTGAAAAAATGTTCCCAGAACAATGGGAAAAAAGAACAATAAAAGTTGTTTCCAGATTACGCCCTCGGTGATCTGATTGGTTGTAACAGTTTCTTTCTTCATTTGTGTAAAAACCCTCCTGTGTAAAAAAACGCCCTGCATTTTCCCCCATGAAACATGCAGCGCTCTTATATTCAGCATAAGCGAAACCATCCGGAAAGTCAATGGGTGGAAGGACGGAATTATGAATTTTCAAGGAAGATGAAAGTACTTGAAAGTAAAAGAAAACATGTTATACTGGATGTAGAAATATAGTAATTATTTGTAACTATTCAGTAGGTAATATTCCGCGAGGTGTTTTGGCATGGATATGCCAAAATCCCGAGACATACGAGCAAAAATGCCATCACCGAAGGTGATTTTAAATGCATTTTTGCTTGTAACTGTGAAGGTACTGAACAGTTACTAATTATTTTATAACAGGAAAAGGTAGCTGTGAAGGACCGGAACAGCTGCAAGCAGATGCCGGAAAGGATTGGAAGATGAGTTATTACAGAAAAACAATAGTACCCAACATAGAAGCCCATTATGAAAATCTGTCTGCAGTGGAAAAAAATATCGCTGATTTTTTTATTTCCAATGAGGAAGATATGGATTTTTCATCCAGACATATTTCTTCGATGCTGTATGTGTCAGAGGCATCTCTGTCCCGATTCGCGAAAAAATGTGGTTATAAGGGCTATCGGGAATTTGTGTTCAAATACAAAGAATCATTCGGAGAGAAAGATCACCAGATCACAGGACAGATGAGAGAAGTATTTGACTCTTATCAGGAGTTACTGAACAAAAGTTATAATCTGGCAGATGAGGCGCAGCTTCGCCGGATTGCCGGGAAGATGTCAGAGTGCCGGCGGGTGTTTGTTTACGGGAAAGGAAGTTCCAGCCTGGCAGCCAGAGAGATGCAGTTTCGTTTCATGCGGCTGGGACTGGATATGGATGCGGTAGATGAGACTCATATGATGCGGTTTCATTCGACGATCGTACAGGAAGACTGTATGGCGATCGGCATCAGTATCAGTGGCAGGACGGAAGAAGTGATGGAATGTCTGAAACAGGCACACCGGCAGGGAGCCTATACGGTACTGCTGACAGCCAACGACCGCCCGGAATACAGTGAATTCTGTGAAGAAGTGGTATGTCTGGCGGCAAAGAAAAACCTGGACTTTGGCAATATCATCTCTCCGCAGTATCCGATTCTTGTGATGACGGATATTTTATACGGATATTATCTGGAGATCGATTCATCTGTCAAACAGGCACGGCATGATAATTCTGTCATGCTCTTAAAGTCAAGACAGATTCAGGATAAGGACGAAGGAGGAGAAGGGAAACAATGATCATCAAGGGAGCAAAAGTCTATACCGAAGAGGGAACATTTGCAGAGAAAGAAGTCTGCACAGAAGGGGAAGTTTTTACAGAAACCAGTGGGGACGGAGAAAAAGTGGTAGATGGCAGCGGCTGTTATCTGATTCCGGGACTGACAGATATTCATTTTCATGGATGCATGGGAAAGGATTTCTGTGACGGAACGGAAGAGTCCATTCAGGTAATGGCAGATTATGAGGCCAGTCAGGGTGTGACAACGATCGCACCGGCAACCATGACGTTTGATGAGGAGCGGCTGACACGGATCGCGAAAGCGGCGAAAGCCCATAAAAATGAAAAAGGTGCGATTCTTTGCGGAATCAATATGGAAGGCCCGTTTATCTCCATGGCAAAAAAAGGGGCACAGAACGGAAAATACATCCACAAACCGGATGTGGCAATGTTTGAACGGCTGCAGGAAGCCGCAGGAGGTCTGTTCAAACTGGTAGATCTGGCACCGGAAGAAGAAGGTGCGATGGAATTTATCCGGGCGGAAAAAGGAAAAGTCGTGCTGTCGATCGCACATACAACAGCGGATTATGAGACAGCAAAAGCAGCGATCGAAGCAGGTGTCACTCATATGACCCATCTGTACAATGCGATGAACCCGATCAACCACCGCGCACCGGGACCGATCATCGCGGCAGCAGATGACGAATACTGTGAGGCCGAACTGATCTGCGATAACGTACATATCCATCCGGCAATCGTGAGAAATACATTCAAGATGTTCGGAGAGGATCGTGTGATCTTCATCAGTGACACCATGGAAGCTGCCGGTCTGGAAGATGGCATGTATGAGCTGGGCGGACAGCCGGTGATCGTAAAAGGAAACCGTGCGACCCTGGAAGACGGAACTATTGCAGGTTCCAATACCAACCTGATGAAATGTATGCGTACCGCTGTGAAGCAGATGGGAATTCCTCTGGAAAAAGCGGTAAAATGTGCAGCAGTCAATCCGGCAAAAAGCATCGGTATCTACGACCAATATGGCAGCATCACACCGGGAAAAGTAGCAAATGCAGTACTCCTTGACCAGGAAACTCTGGAAATTAAAGGGGTTATCCTGAAAGGACAGATGCTGTAAATCATGAGAAGAAACCTATAAGGACGGAGTATACAGATCTGACCGGCAGAGAGTACGCAACGGTGAGAAAACAGAGATACAGGAAGATAAAAAACAGGAGCAGAGACGGATGCGATACCGTTTTGCTCCTGTTTTTTGTCTGGCATGATAAAAATCACCGTTTCAAATGTTCCCTCAGATTATCATCTTCATAATCAAATACACAGCGATCGTAAGCATTGATCACATGAGTCTGATTATACTGATCGTAGCGTTTTTGATTCCGTCCGTAAGACATATGTACATGCCCGTGGATAAAAAATTTCGGGTGATACTTGTCCATCAGAGTGTTGAAGACCTGAAATCCCTGGTGTGGGAGATCCAGACCATCGTTTAACTGGTAGGCGGGAGAATGTGTCAGAAGAATATCAAATCCACCGCGGTACAGCAGTGGAAACCATAGTTTTTTGACCCGTTTTTTCATTTCTTTTTCAGTATACTGATTAATCCCGGGGCGGTAGCGCATGGAACCGCCCAGTCCCAGAATACGAACCCCTTCATGGACATAAATCTGATCTTCGATACAGATACATCCATCCGGCGGTGTCTTTTCGTACTTGTCATCGTGATTTCCCCTTACATATAAAACCGGTGCTGTGGTAAAGGTGGCGAGAAAAGACAGATAGTTGGGGTTCAGATCTCCGCTTGAGAGAATCAGATCGATTCCCTCAAGCTTTTCTTTCTGGAAATAGTCCCAGAGATACTTGGATTCTTCGTCTGCAATTGCTAATATCCTCATAATTAAAGTTCCTTTTTGTTGTAAGCCGCGCTTTGTTGTCTAAATCTCCGGGTTGTCGATACCCTGCAGCATCACTACAGGTTTTGCTTTTTCAATCAGATCTTCCATCTTTGGAATATAACCGATGACATTCTCAGCCAGCCAGTCCATGGTGATGATCTCTTCCGGATCCATAACGGCGTCTGCATTCTTCTGAACAATACCGGACTGAGAATACAGTACACCGGAGAACGGATTATAATTCATTTCGCAGATACTCTTTTTTAACAGATCGACCAGACGGGCGGTACCGATCGGCAGGTGCTGGGAGCAGATCACATCGATGATGCCTGCGGACATACCCCACCAGTAGTTCAGACCTTTGGTGGAATCGTTGGTGTCGTCGGTTTTCCATGCCCCGTTTATGATGTTACGAATCATCTGTTCATAGAATTTACCCCAATGCCAGATAGGCATCGCAAGGTTCAGAGGCATATCTTCGGAATCACGGTACAGACCGAAATGTCTGGACGGTTCTCCGGGAATCGTCATATCCTGACCGGAAATATAGTGGACTTCGTTTTCGGCGAAACTTTTTGTCACATCGTGATCTTTCAGGGTGGACCATTCCAGGTATACTTTCGCACGTGGATTAACCATTTTTGCACCAAGGGCGAAGGCATTGATGTTGGCAGTCATACCGAAAATCGGATAGTCGGCAATATAACCGATCTTACCGTTTTTGGACATTGCACCTGCGATAGCTCCCATCAGAAATTTTGCTTCATACATACGTGCATAGTAGGTACGGATATAACGATGGGAAGTGTTCAGAGAACAGTTCAGGATCTTCACTTCCGGGTGCTCGATGGCTGCCTTCAGGCTGGCTTTCAGAAGCGGCGGGGAAGTGGTAAAAATCAGGTTGTTGCCGTCGGCGATGGCTTTTGCAAGCAGATCGTCAGCATTTTCTTCGGTGGCGTTATCGTAGCAGGTTGTGGATATCTGATCCTCAAAGGTCTGCTGCAGATGCATACGGCCAAGTTCATGTGCATAAGTCCAGCCGGATATTTCGGCGTTTTTCTCGTGGATGAAAGCCACAAGAAGTTTTGGGGTGCTGGTAGGGATCAGACGGGCGAAGAAGTTTTTCTTTACTTCGCTTTCGTCGGTAGGATCCATCTGCAGTTCCACAGATTCGTCGGTAGTCAGAAGCCGGAACTCATCCCAGGATTTTGCCAGCTGTTCTTTCAGCTCCACGGCAGTCATATTGTCGAGTGAACGGTAGTCATACAGACCGATAAAATAAAGGAACGCATCACCGGTAGTAATCGGGATTTTATCACCGCCATTTGCCTTGTATTCGGCACGGAAACGGTTGTAAGCAGATGCAAAATCCAGTCTGTCGTCATCGCTCCATGCTTCATCCGGGCGTTTGCCAACGAGACGTTGCAGTTTGGCAAAGCTTCCCAGTTGGGTGAACCAGATATAGTTGATACGAGACAAGGCGTAAAAGTCCATGAACTCATAATAAATTTTATTTTCTTTTTCTTCCGTTCTCGGGGGAACGATACGGGTAACATTGCCCGGAATAGATACTGCATCGAAGAACTTTAATACGCTGACCCGTTTGTTCCCTTCTTCCACATAGAATTTGTTCATGAATTCATATGCTTTGATGGGTTCACGGATCCCTTCATTCAGATGCGCCTTGTACAGGGCCATCCATTTGTATGCAAATTCTGTGTTTTCTTTCAGCAGAGGTTTGAAACCTTTGCTGAATGCGGAACTTCTGCCTGCAGTTTTGGTTCCTACGATCAGTTCAGAAGGGATCTGAACCAGTCCAAGAGGAACCTCCCGGACAGCGACAATGTTTTTTTCTTTTAATATATCATCAAGATTGGGAAGAGTCTCGCCTTCTCTTTTGCCGGCGCGCATCGCTTTATAATAGTCGTTTTGTGCTTCTGCCATGGTTGCTGTTATTGCCATAGTTTTACCTCCTGTAAAAATAAAGTGAAGCTGTTATTTGTAAATTGCACTCTTGTAATGATCAGATAGTTGGAATACATTGCGACTCGTAACTGTAAGAGTGTCAAACAGTTACGATGTTTTATAAAAATATCGTATCATCGTGATAAAGAGAAATCAAGCGGTTTTTGTTGAGGAATGCGACGGGAGTGTGGTATAATTACAGAAATGGATGTCCATCGACTGACATATTTTAAGATACAACAGAAAATCCGGATGTGAGAGGTGAGATTTATGGATCAGGCGTATGAAATGTTTCATGAGGTGTTGGTAAAACTGTTCAATGATATTATGAATATCGAAGCAAAAGCAATTATAACGCCGGAATTTAGAGATATCACCAATAATGATATGCATGTGATCGAGGCGGTGGGGATCCGGGAGCCGAGGAATATGTCTTCGGTAGCGAAAACACTGGGGATTACGGTAGGAACCCTGACGATATCCATCAACGGTCTGGTAAAAAAAGGTTATGTGCATCGGGTGCGAAGTGATGCTGACCGGAGGGTAGTACTGGTGTCGCTGACAGAAAAAGGGGAGAAAGCATATCATCACCATGAGAAGTTCCATGAAGATATGATTCAGTCATTGCTTAAAGACCTGTCGGAAGAAGAGACGAAGACCTTGGTATCGGCACTTACGAACCTGCGGGATTTTTTTCAGGATTACAAATAGTTACATAGATACAATAAAAAGAGAGATTTTGCCATCTATAGTTTTGTAAAAAACGGCGGAATCTCTCTTTTTGCGTATAAAACGATGATTTTTCAGACACTCTCTAGCGCATTTTTTTGAGCTGCTGAACCAGTTCCAGATCGGAAGCGGTTATTTTCAGGTTGGTTTCCAGTGTTTCACCGTTCGGGGTAGTAATCTGCATTGCGATCACAGAACCTTCTGCCAGTACGCCTTTTCGGGAAGCGGCGGCAATAAATTTTGGGAATTTTGGATGGTTTGCGGTAAATGTACTCCAGAGACTGGAGAATTTCATCATATCTAATGGGTTCATCCCAGTGGTTCCTCCTTATATAAAGTGTTATAACGTTTCGTTTTTTGTGTTGTGGCAAAATATTACAGTTTTCTCATAAGCATATCCGGATTGGTTGCATAAGTCAAGGCGATTTCTTTTGAAATCTTTCCGGACTTGTACAGGGCGAGCAGACTGTTGTCCATGGAGATCATGTCCGGCTTCGCAGAAGAATAGAGGATTCCGTCGATCTGCGGAATCTTATTGTCCCGGATCATATTACGGATTGCCGGAGTTACGGTCATAATTTCAAATGCCGGAGCAACACCACCGTCAACAGTAGGAATCAGCTGTTGGGATACAACTGCATTTAGCACCATGGAAAGCTGTACCGCAATCTGGTGTTGCTGGTTAGGCGGAAATACATCGATGATACGGTCGATGGTATTGGCTGCGCCGATGGTATGAAGCGTTGAGAAAAGCAGATGGCCGGTTTCTGCGGCGGTCATTGCCACATTGATCGTCTCGTAATCACGCATTTCTCCCAGAAGAATCACATCCGGACTCTGACGCAGAGCTGCGCGCAGGGCAGCTACATAACTGTCAGTATCCACATGAATCTCCCGCTGACTGACGATACTCTTGTTGTGCCGGTGGAGAAATTCCAGAGGATCTTCCAGAGTGATAATATGTTTTTCCTGATTCTGGTTGATCTGGTCAATGATACAGGCAAGGGTTGTTGATTTTCCGCTTCCTGCAGGACCGGTGATCAGTGTCATTCCTTTTCCGCCCAGACCGAGATTGATGATCGCATCCGGGATTCCCAGCATATGATAATCCGGAAGTCGGAAAGTGATCACACGGATCACAGCAGAGAGTGTACCTCTTTGCTTATAAGCACTGACACGAAAACGGGATACGCCCGGGATGGCAAAAGAAAAGTCATCATCCCCGTGAGAAAGCAGAGATCTCATATCTCTGTTGTCAGCAAGTTCATAAATTTCTTTTAAGAAAGCAGCGGTATCATCCGGTAAAAGACGTTCCTCATTCTCCATGGAAAGGACACCGTTTTTCCGAAGCGAAAGCGGACGTCCGGCAACCAGGAAAATATCGGACGCATTCTCTGCAACCGCCTGTTCTAACATAGCTCGTGCATTCATATATATTACTCCTTTGATAGGATGTCGGGGTCAAAAGGTTAATACTAGTACATCGTTTCGTAAATAACTGTATCATTCGCGCAGGATACGGATTCGAGTGTGCAGTTAAAAAAACGTAGGCGTAGCGGGCTACGCTGAGGCTTTTTTAACTGTGCAATCGGATTCGTAGACAAGTGAATGATACAGTTATTTCGAAAACGATGTACTAGATATAGTTTAAAATCAGGAATCGACAGGAGAAAACAGCTGATAGCTATCGTCTCCATCCCAGCTCTCCGTAGCTTCGGTTGTCCACTGTGTGATATGGTAATACCCATTCTGACAGTCGGAGGGTGCCGGCAGTGTCAGAATCACCGAAAGCTGTTGGCTCTTATTGACAGGAACCTGAAAGCTCAGAGTCCCTTCTTTTTTTGTAAAATCGATGGTGAGATCAGAAATTCCGTCCACGGAGCAGTTCTTCAGTTGTTCCGTTAGTTCTTTCTGATAAACCGAAGCATCAGCGGATTCTGCGCCACAGTTTTTATAGGTATCAGAGAGAATGGTATCAATCTGGTCGAGTGCCTGTTCTGCCAGAGAAGATGCCTGATAATATGCCTGAATCCGGTCAGCGGACTGCTGGCTGAGTGTCCGGTTATTTTTCGCGCTGGATAGTGAAAGCAGTGCAAAGGTAAACAGGCAAAGCACCAGGAAGATCATCAGCAGAGAAGGTGCACCCATATGGATAAAAGAAAAAGATATTTTTTTCTTCTGTTTCATGATCCGTTCCTCCTTTGCAGATGATGTCGGACAGGCAGCTGATAAAAAACATCTGCCTCAACTCCGGATGTCAGTTTTGTGACATCCAGCTGCACATCCAGAAGCTGTCCGTTCAGATTCCAGGTGCCGGATAGCTGCCAGACAGCTGTTTCCTGAGAACAGGGAATAAAATCGGAATCATAGAAGATTGTGAAATTTTCTGATGCAATATTGACCGCATCACTATAAGCATCTTCCAGAAGATTCTTCATATCATCGGGTGAAGTGGAAGCAGTGATCAGTTCTGCTACATCTCCGGCTCTTCGGGAAGCCTGCGTCAGATCGTGAGCCTGGGTGCTGAGCGTATGGGATTTTACAAAAATCTGTACGCAGACAGCACTTGCCACAGAAAAGAACAGAATGGTAAAGATCAGTTCCAGAAGAAAAAGACTGGATGGGTTGGCAGTTGGTTTTCGTTTCATAGATACTCCTTTGTGATTCCGTAACCATCAGACATCAACAGATGGATGATGGTACAGAGGGTAATGAAATAGCCATGCAGTATATTTACCGGGAAACAGAACGGATGGCATAGACTGCGGTTGCAGTTTCCCCGGAAGTATCGGTACAGCGGAAGGTGAGCACCTGATTCTCCGTCTCTTCCACAGAAAATTCTTTTACAGGAAGGATACTCTTTCCGGCAGAAGGAGAGAGTGTTGTCCCCTCTTTTACATACAGCTCTCGAAGCTGTCCGTCCCAGGCGTACAGATAAGTAAGGTAGGAAGCGTCAGCCGTCTCCTGCCGCAGGACTACTGCCTGCGTGCCGTCAAGCTCGTCCAGAAAAATTCCGTCTTCCCGGTCGTTTTGTCGCAGCTTTTCTGTCAGATAGGAAAGGGCAGTGCCGGAGGTATAATTTCTCTGAGAATCGTCCGTCGTCGACTGGTAGATCCGCGCTGCCAGCAGGATCACAGTAAGAGCCGAGATTGTAAAAACAAAAAATACTGTGACCGGAAACAGAAAATCAATAGCATGGCGCTTCTGGGATAATAATTTCATCGTTTATCGTCCCCTTTCTATGATCGTAACTTCCGGATAAATATTGGAGCCCTGGGTCCGGTAGTCCACAAAAAAGAGGGAATCGTCATAGATCAACCCGTAGTCTTTTTTGATAGCTTCCAGGGTTTCCGGATAGCGACCGGTTGTTGCATAACAGTAGGTGATATCCCGGTTCAGGGCCTGGGTGAGACTTTCTTTTTGTCTGCGGACCGTATTCTCTGAGAGAGAAGAAGTTCCAAGTGTAAACAACAGGATCAGAAAAAGAAAAAGCAACAGAGAAACCCACAGCTTTTTTCCGGGTATCCTCTGCGGGGAGGTCTGAAATCGATACATAAGCAGTTCCTCCTGTTAAATACCGGACATAATGCCCATCAGAGGAAGCATGACCGATAACAGAATGATACCGACGATCAGAGAAAGTCCGATGATCAGGGAAGGCTCCAGAACCGCCAGTGTGTTGCTGATCCGGGTATCGATTTCTTCCTGATACATATCTGATACCTGTTTCATGACCTGATCCATAGAACCGGTTTTTTGCCCGATCGATGCCAGGCGGGCGTAAGTACCGGTGAGGATTCCGGAGGAAAACAAAGCATGAGAAAGATCTTCGCCCTCATTCACCTGTTTTTGGCAAGTCTCCAGCTTTACCTGAAAATCAGGATCCTGATTCAACATGGCGGCAAGCTCCAGGCCGCGCTCCGGAGTCAGTCCGCTTCGAAGTGCCAGATTCATCACATCGGCAAACCGGCAGCCCGCCTGCTGCTGTGCCATAGACGAAAAGAACCGGAAATGTTTCGCGAATCTCGCAAGTACAGCCTTTCCTTTTTCCGTGCGGCTTCCGAAGAATAACGCAGCGGCGATGGCGGCAAGAAGAATTATCAAAACGACAGAATAACGGCTGATAGCGTTACCGATATGCATCAGTGCACCGGAAAATCCGGTCATCTCGGTACCGAGCTGAACAAATACCTGGTTAAAGATCGGCATGACTTTTACGAGAAGTACCAGAATGACGACAAGCATCATACCGATCATGATCATCGGGTAAGTCACAGCGTTGCGGATGCTTTTTGCGATGCTGTCTTCCCGTTCATAGTGTTCGCTTAGTGCGGACATTACCTCATCCAGTGTGCCGGTTTCCTCACCGATTTGTACCATATGGACGAGATAAGAAGGAAATAAACTGGTTTCTTTCAGGGAAAGAGAAAAATCTGCGGTTTCCTGCAGGGTATCCAGGATTTGCTGAAGAATATCTTTTTCCCGGTCGGATGTGGAATCTTCCAGCATGATGGTGATCCCTTCCAGTGGTGAGATACCGGAGTGAAGGATCATGGCCATCTGAGAACAGAAACCGGAAAGCTCCGGGTTGAAAAATGGCTGTTGTTTTTTATTCATAAAAACCTCCCTGTATCAGTAGGAATATTTTACTGTGTAGTTGCTGCCGTCGCCGATGTACTTTTTCACCGAAGAGGCACTGTTGCTGGCGGCCAGGGTGGGATCCATCAGGGACCAGTCCTTTCCGTCAAATTCTATGATGTTATCCACCCAGCCGACCTCGTGCAGATATACACTGATCCAGGCGTGATAGGCTTCTCCCGAATATCCCACTTCCAGTTTTGTGGGGATATGTTGGGAACGAAGCAGTGCTGTCATAAGGGAAGCATAGTCAAAACATATACCTGTCCCAGACTCCATTGTGGCATCGGGATCCGGAATATAGCCGGATGCCACTGTTTCTGCTTTCTGTTTGTCGTAAGTAATATTTTTTATTACATAGTGGTAAACCTGCTGTACATAGTCCAGATCGTCTGCAGAGTCATCAGACAGTGCCTGCCCCTTTTTGACTGCTTTGGAGTCTTTGGTAAACCAGACATACTGGTTGGGATAAAGATATGGCTGAAATTCATCTTTCAGGGTAACATTAAGGCTCTGAGAAAAGATCAGTGCATATTTATCATCGGTGACATTTTCGTAGAGGTCTGCCTGATAAGTGCCGTTGCTTCCGGATAATGGAAAAGTCTCATAACTTCCGTAGGAATCCGGATTCAGTGTGTAAGTGTATACCGTGCCATCCGGAGTGGTGATCTGTAACTTTACTTTGGAAACTTTGCCGTTGTAACAAAGCATAAGATAGCCGTTTTCAGTGTGGGAGGCATCCAGAGATGTGGTTTTGTCTCCGTACACAACAGTCTGACTGGCTTGCGGTGTACAGACATCAGTGTAAGTTTCACGGGAAGTTGTCTTTGTGTCACTTTTTGTTTCATCAGCAGTCTGTTTTCCGGGTGAGGAGCCGGAAGAACAGCCGGAGAGAGGAAAAAGAGTCAGCAAAAAAAGAAGCAACAGATAAAGGGTACGCTGTTTTGTTATCATTTGTATCGCCTGTAAACTCCTTTCCTCTGTTATGTATTCCCGGAGTCTTTCTGCACTTTTTCAGAAATCAGATACAGAAAAATTCCGGGAGGATATGATGACTGGTTTTAGTATAGCATTTTTTGGGGAAGAATGCATCAGGTTTTATATTGAGTGAGTATCCATTGTTTCAGAATCGGGAACTGGCAGGGACCGGCAGAGAGTACCTTTTGATGAAAACTGTGAAAATGAAAGGCGTCACCGGCAAGTTCACGGACTTCCTGTTGCAGATCAAGAAACTGCAGATAGCCAAGGTAATATTTCAGGTAATTGGCGGGATCTTCCACGATCACCTGGTAGATCTCTTTCTGAATGGTGTTGTCTGTAATCCCCAGCTGCGACAGGAAGGTGGCGCAGCGTTCCTGATTCCAGCCGTTATAGTGGATTACGGTATCGAGAAGAGACATCATACAAAGATTCAGAGAGCGGTTAAGCCAGGCAAGCTGTCCGTCGGTGGAATCCGGCTGATAATAAGTATAGGCAAAGGATTCTGCATAAGTTGCCCATCCTTCCACGTAACCACCCATGGCCGGAAGGTATCGGACGGGATCCGGGGCGGAAGAAGCGAATGTGATCGTCTGATAAAGATGCCCCGGAAATCCTTCGTGCGCCAGAGTGGTATATAGTTCCAGACCACTCATATTTGCGTGTCGGTTAATGTAAATGTCATTGGGACTTAAAGTGTCTATGGGTGGTGTCAGATAAAATGCCGGACTCAGATGTTCCTCCAGATCCGGATGCACATATTTGACTTCATAGGAGGTGGAAGGAACAGCCGGAAAATCGGTCTGTATCTGTTTTTGCAGATCTTCCAGAATCTGTTCGGGAGAAGTTTCAGCGGCAGAGGGTGTAGAAGTAAAGGAAAGCCCGGAAGCAGCATCGATCAGCCCGGCAGAAAATGAGAATATCCCGGAGGGTGTCCCGGTTTCCGCTTTGGATATCGGAAGAAATACATCCTTTGCGAAGGTCGGTGTGGCAGTGCTGCTTCCCATAAGTTTTGTGGCAAGGGAGAGATCGGTCTGAAACTGGTGGATCAGGCGGGACTGGATCTCAGGTACGGTGTCGTAGATACCGCAGCTGCTTTTGATCAGGTATTCGTAGTAGGCTTTACCACCGGCGAACTGACAGAGTCCACCGGGATTCTTCCCGCTTCCTTTCAGCAGATACAGACCATCGATCAGAGACTGATAGGCAGGAAGTACCTGACCGGTGAGAATCTGGTTGTGCAGTTTCTGATAGGCTGCTTTTTTTTGCTCAGAGATACCGGAAAGAGACTGGATCTTTTCGGAAAAGACGGAGGCCAGGTAATTATCGTCCGGGTCTTTGATAAATGTGCTGCATTGACTGATGATGCGGTCTGCAGTGGCATCACTCATGAAAGTACCGTTTTGTGCTTTCAGTTTTTCAAAAGAAAGGATGCTTTCGAGATAGCTGTCCACAGACGTAAGAAGCTTCAGGTAATTCCGGACATCGTCTTCTTTTCGAAAAGTGTATTCTGCGAGAAGAATGGGGAGTTGAGCCTGGGTCCCGAGGGAGGGGCTTAGGGCTTCATCCAGAAGATATTGCCTGGCAGGAAGAAGCTGTGTTTCGTAGTAAAGAGAGAGAATCTGCTGAGTCAGCCGGTTATCGGGACTGAGATCTCTGGCGGGAAAGGCATTTATCATGGTTCGTCTGTTTTCAAGGAGAATCTTCTGACCGGAGAGCTGTGTGGGATCGAAGGTTCCGAGAGAGAGGGAATAATCTTTGATGCCGGAGGATTCAGGGTAGGCAAGTGTGTAGTGAAGGTTAAGCGGATTGCCGGATATGTCGGTGGTAAAGATGGTGTTGGTACAGGCGCGGAAGCGGCGATTGATGAAGTAGGAGTAGGTAAGCGTGCGCACCACAAGAAAGGTCAGAAAACAGATCAGAAACAGAAGGGGGATGAAGAATTTTTTGGAAAGTTTCGGATTATGCATAGGACTCCATGAGGGCGGGAATTACTATCAGTGTATGGGAATCAATGCCAAAATATGTTATAGTTGTTTCAGACAGAAAGGAGACGAAGTGTATGTGTGAGAATATGTATGATATGATTATTGTAGGTTCCGGACCGGCGGGGCTGACGGCGGGGATTTATGGGAAACGTGCCGGGTTGAAGGTGGTTATCCTGGAGAGTGGTTTTATTCAGGGCGGTCAGATCGTGAATACGTATGAGGTGGATAATTATCCGGGGATGCCGGGAATCAGTGGACTGGAACTGGCAGAAAAGCTGAAGGAGCATGTGACCGGGCTTGGCGTAGAGATTGCGAGAGGGAAGGTGAAAGGAATTTCACTGGACGGAGAGTGGAAGATCGTGCACACAAAGAAGGCAGATTATCGTGGTAAGGCGGTTATTCTGGCGGCGGGTGCAGTTCACCGGAAGTTGGAAGTTCCCGGTGAGGAAGAACTGGCAGGGATGGGAGTCTCTTACTGTGCAACCTGTGACGGGGCGTTCTTTAAAGATAAGACAGTGGCTGTTGTCGGCGGCGGGGATGTGGCTGTGGAAGATGCGATTTTCCTGGCGAGAGGCTGTAAACAGGTGTATCTGATTCACCGGAGGGATCAGCTGCGGGCGGCACAGGTGTTACAGGATGCGTTGAAAGATTTCCACAATATTACCTGTATCTGGGATACCACGGTGGAAAAAATTGGCGGAGAGCAGCAGGTGCAGTGGATAACTCTGAAACAGACAAAGACCGCAGAAGAGTATCAGCTGGATGTGGATGGTGTCTTTATTGCAGTGGGAACCGTACCGGATACCGGGTTTGTAAAGGAACTGGTAGATTTGGATGAACATGGATATATCAAAGCCGGCGAGGATGGAAGAACCGGTGTGTCGGGTATCTACGCAGCGGGAGATATCAGAACAAAGGAATTGCGCCAGATTATAACGGCAGCTGCAGACGGGGCAAACTGTGTGAATTCTGCGCAGCAGGATCTGTATAAAAGATAACAGAAGCGGAAATGAATATGGAAATCACCATGAGTATGTCCTATGTGAAAATACTGCTGAGAAACCTGTGAAAACAGCGATAAAAAGGGGCTTTTGTTAAAAAGTACTAAGTTGTGTCTGAAATTCACACAATTAAGGTGGATAGTGAAAAAGTTATACTCCGGTTATCCACATAGGAAAATACTGGAAATGCCGTAAAATCAAGTTATACACAAAGTTATCCACTTTATCCACATTTTTTCATGTGGACAACCGTGATTTACATAACGAAAAAGGAAACAAATGTTTTGTGAATAAGTGATAAATCGATGTTTCGACAAAAAGAGTGTGGAAAAACTATTGACTTTTTTATAGTCAAATAGTAAAAAAAAATGCAGTGAATTTTCAAACAATTTGCGGGAATTTAAAAAAAGAAGCCAGGGTTCAGCACCCGGCTCCTTTCATTCTCTTGATCACTTTCAGTCTCGTAAATTCCTCTCTCTCCTTCTCCTCTAACGCATTACTGATATCCTTTGTCAGCTGCTCGTAATGAGGAATCGTGATATTCTTCAGCGCGTTTGCCCGCTTCTGCGTCTTTTTGATATTCGCTGCCAGCCGGTACGCTGCATTTTCCACCATGGAAAGTCGGATCGTCAGTTCCTTCACCTTTTCAAACGCCTGCTTAGCCGCATCCAGAGACTCCTTCGTACTGTAAAACGCATACGTCGGGGCATCCCCGGAAGGTTCCGATTCCACCAACGGAATCTCCGTACCCATGATACTTCTGGTCTTGATACGGATCGAATCCTCAATGGGAACTGTATAAGAAATCGTCTGTACGGTATTAATACCGATTTCCATATTTGCCCTCTGCAACGCCCCATACGCCTCACGGAAGGTCACATCGATCTGCGACTGGATACCCTTCGCCTCATCGATCAGGTTCATCATTTCACGGATCAGAATATTTCGCTTCTTATCCATCAGGTCAAATCCCTGGAGAGAAAGAGCCAGAGAATTCTTGGCAAGGATCAGATTTCCCTTGGTAGGGAAGGTATTTGGATCCATAAAATCCCCCCTTTTATTCCATCATAGACTGTGCGTCAGAGACAGCCTGTTCCACAAGGTCAATATCGGTTGGCTGATAGTACTGATTCAGAACTTTGGTATCGATACGGTCAAGCTCCTCTTTCGGAAGCAGGCCAAGCAGCTTCCAGCCGATATCCAGTGTTTCGGTGATCGTACGGTTTTCCATCGGACCCTGGCCGACAAACTCACGCTCAAAGGCATTACCGAAGATCAGATACTTTTTATCCAGCGGAGAAAGCTCATCTTCACCGATAACGGAAGCCAGTGCTCTGGCATCTCCTACTTTTGCGTAGCAGGAAAACAGCTGGTTTGCCACATCCTGATGGTCTTCTCTGGTATATCCCTTACCGATACCATCCTTCATCAGACGGGACAGAGATGGCAGTACGTTGATCGGTGGATAGATCGCCTGTCCGTGAAGCTGTCGGTCCAGAACGATCTGACCTTCGGTGATATACCCGGTCAGGTCAGGAATCGGGTGGGTGATATCGTCGTTTGGCATGGTCAGGATCGGAATCTGCGTAACCGATCCGGTGCCGCCCTGTACGATACCGGCACGCTCATAAAGGGTGGCCAGTTCACTGTAGAGGTAACCCGGATAACCTTTACGGGAAGGAATCTCACCCTTGGAGGAAGATACCTCTCGCATCGCCTCACAGAAAGAAGTGATATCGGTGAGGATGACCAGAATATGCATACCTTTTTCAAAAGCCAGATATTCGGCGGCGGTCAGTGCCACTTTCGGAGTGATCAGTCGCTCAACGACCGGATCATTTGCCAGGTTCAGATACATGACTACGTGGTCAGAAACACCGCTTTCCTCGAAGGTACGGCGGAAGAACTCAGCCACGTCATATTTGACACCCATCGCCGCAAAAACGATGGCGAATTTTTCATCGGTATTGTCACCAAGAGAAGCCTGCTGTACGATCTGTGCGGCAAGCTGGTCATGGGGAAGACCGTTTCCGGAGAAAATCGGAAGCTTCTGTCCGCGGATCAGGGTTGTCAGACCGTCGATGGCGGAGATGCCGGTACGGATATAGTTACGCGGATATTCACGGGTGACCGGATTTAATGGCAGACCGTTGATATTTGCTTTGGTGTCTGCCACGATCGGTCCCAGACCGTCGATCGGGTTGCCGATACCGTCGAAGGTACGTCCCAGGATCTTCTCGGAAAGACCGATTTCCATGGGATGCCCGGTCAGACGGGTGTGGGTGTTGTCGAGAGACATATTGTCGGATCCCTCAAAAACCTGGATCACAGCTTTGTCTTCGTAGACTTCTACGATCCGTCCCAGTTTCTTTTCTTTTCCATCGATGGTAAATTCTACGATTTCCTCATATGCTGCATTTTTTATTCCCTCCAGAACTACCAGAGGACCATTGATTTCACTTAAGCCAAGATATTCAATTGCCATATTTCCATCCTCCTTATCCGTTCTTTTCCAGTACTTTATCGTAGAAGATATCAACAGCTTTTTTATAATCGTCAAACATTTCCGGTTTGTCGTTTGGCACATCGTATTTGATGGCGATGATCTTTTCGAAAATATTGTCCTCTTTCAGGACAGACATAGGCATACCCATGGTTACCAGGGCTTTTGCTTTTTTATACAGATATAAAATGATTTCCATCATCTTATACTGTTTTTCCAGCGGGACACAGGTGTCATCTGCGTGGAATGCGTTCTGCTGTAAGAATCCCAGACGGATCACACGGGCGATCTCGAGGATCAGTTTCTGGTCATCCGGAAGAACGTCACTGCCGATCAGTTTTACGATTTCCATCAGGCTGCTTTCCGTGTTAAGAAGAGCCATGATCTGGTTTCTGAGATCGATAAAGTTTTTATTTACATGGGTCTGATACCATGGTGCCAGATCGTTCAGATATTCGCTGTAGCTGGTCAGCCAGTGGATCGCCGGGAAATGTCGTGCATAAGCCAGCGACTTGTCCAGTCCCCAGAAGCAGCGGACAAAACGTTTGGTATTCATCGTGACCGGTTCGGAGAAATCACCGCCCTGCGGGGATACAGCCCCGATGATCGATACGCTTCCTTCGGTTCCGTTAAGATTTTCCATCATGCCTGCTCTTTCATAGAAGGCAGACAGACGGGAAGCCAGATAAGCCGGGAAACCTTCCTCTGCCGGCATCTCTTCCAGACGGCCGGAGAGTTCACGGAGGGCTTCTGCCCAACGGGAGGTAGAGTCTGCCATAATAGCCACATCGTAACCCATATCACGGTAATATTCCGCCAGCGTCAGACCGGTGTAGATGGAAGCCTCACGGGCAGCCACCGGCATGTTGGAGGTATTCGCGATCAGGGCCGTACGATTCATCAGGGGATGCCCGGTTTTCGGATCCACCAGTTCCCCGAACTCTTCGAGTACCTGTGTCATCTCGTTCCCACGCTCGCCGCAGCCAATATAGATGATGATATCCGCATCGGACCACTTGGCGATCTGGTGCTGCGTCATGGTTTTTCCGGTACCGAAACCACCCGGGACAGCGGCAGTACCGCCTTTTGCGATCGGGAACATGGTATCCAGGATACGCTGACCGGTGATCAGTGGCTTGGATGCCGGGAAACGTCTTTTGGTCGGACGGGGAACACGGATCGGCCATTTCTGGCACAGGGAGAGTTCCTTTGTGGTTCCGTCGGCAAGTTCCAGTGTGACGATCGGATCCACGATCGTGTAAGCACCATCAGGTGCTGCTTTGATAACGGTTCCCTCCACATCCGGAGGAACCATGGATCGATGAAGGATACTTGCGGTTTCCTGGGTTTCCGCGATGACGGTTCCTCCGGTTACATGATCGCCCTCGGATACTGTCACATGAACATTCCATTTTTTGGAGGTATCCAGAGAATCGACGCTGACACCACGGGTGATATATTTGCCGGAGCGGGCAGCAATCTCACTTAGCGGACGCTCGATACCGTCGAAAATATTGTTCAGGATTCCAGGTCCCAGTGTTACGGAGATGGCATCACCGGTTCCCACAACTTCCGCGCCGGGTTTCAGACCGGTGGTCTCCTCGAAGACCTGTACAGTGGTGGCTTTCTTTGACAGGGAGATGACTTCCCCTACCAGATGCTCCTCACCCACATGTACCATCTCAGACATACGAAGACCAGTATTTCCCTTCAGGTAAATAACTGGTCCGTTGATTCCATAAATGATTCCTTTTTTATTCATCTGTCATACCTCCGGCAAAGACAAATTCTTCTTTTGCTTCCCTGAGTAAAGTAGCAAATGAGTTGTCTATCAATATATTTTTGGAGCGGATCACGGCGCGCATACCGCCCATGAAAGCTTCTCTGGATACTACCGGGGCAAAGCCGAAGCGTGCGGCAAGTTCCGGGATCCGGTTCTGGTCTGCGGGATCAAGATAAACCACAAGGGCATCTTCTCCGGCAAAGTCGCAGGCTTCCTGGATCCGTTGGGAGAGATATTCCAGATATTCCGGTGTGGAGCGAAACTGTGCAAGACGCTCCGCCACATCGTGAAACAGCTGCTGCTTGATCTCTTCGGTCTTATCGGAAAGAAGACGGCGGTATTCCAGCTGTCTGGCAGAGACGGTTTTGTTGATCTCGCGTTTGAGATTGTCGGTTTCCGCCTGAATATGAGACTGAATCTGCCGTTCTTTGGTCTCTTTATGTTCCTGGAAAATCTTATCCAGGGCTTCCTGATGCTGTGTCTGCACCTGCTGTGCCTCCTGCATGGCACTGTCGATGGAGGCTGTATAAAAATGCTGTAATTTTTCTTCGATAGTCAATGTATTCACCCTCTTTGATTTATAGTTACAGTTTTAGTCCAATGGCTTCGTTGACATAAGAGGTGATAAAATCCGGTTTCCGGCCGGTACCGTGACGGTCGGGGATCTCCACGATCAGAGGTACCTTGTGATGGAGTTTCACCTCATCCACAATTTCCGGGAATTCTCTGCCGAACTTTTCTGTGAGCAGAAGAATCCCGATTTCTTTATCGGCCAGAGCCGTTTCCAGAGCGGTGCGCAGTTCTTCTCTCTCGTGCACCACCACACCGTCCACCCCGGCGAGCCGCATGCCCGTCTGGGTGTCGATGTTGTCACTGATCAGATACATTTTCATAAAGCAAAACCTCTTTGTAAGGATTAAAGTTTACCTAAGATCATGAAGGAAATGATCAGACCATACAGAGCAATACCTTCTGCCATGGCTACGAAGATCATGGATTTACCGAACAGGGAACCGTCTTCGCTGATAGCACCCAGGGCTGCACTTGCAGAACTTGCTACGGCGATACCGGAACCGATGCCGGACAGGCCGGTTACGAGAGCGGCACCGAGATAACCAAGACCGGTTGCAAGACCACTTCCGGCTGCGTCAGTAGCAGCCTGTACGTTCTGCGCACCGGCGAACATGGCGATGGTTCCTACAAGGAGTGTGCCAAAGAAGAAGAAACAGTTGACTGCCAGAGACTTTTTGTAACGTTTTTTGTTTCTCTCACCCAGAAGAAATGCGCCTCCCGGGATGATGATGCTGAGAATCAGTGCTGCGGCGGTAAGAATTTCGATAATAGTTGACATAATAATATCCTCCTGCTTATTTATTTTTGGATTTTTTTAAAAATGGCTGAAAAGCTCTTCCGTTTCCTTTATAGAAACGGCTGAACATCTCATAATATTCCAGACGGAGAACCTGGATAGCTACGATCAGGCCTTCCATCGCGGTAACGAAAATATTGCCGAGGATCACGACGATCCAGTTCGGGCTTCCGGCTTCTGCACCGGCAAGCATCAGTACGACTTCCATCATAGCGGCATGGCTGACGGCGAAAGCGCCGATACGGACGAAAGAAAGGGTGTTGGACAGATAACTTAACATGACTTCGAAGAGTTCAAAAAAGCTCTGTACAAAATACATGCCCTTGCTTCCTTCGATGACGGGACTTTCTTTTTTCACCATTCTTGCCAGAGGCTCCTTCAGCATAATGATCACTAACGGAATACCGAACATCACGCCGAGAACCGCACCTGCGGGAAGGGTGTGACCTGTCATAAACAGGAAGATCACAGCGACCAGGGAACCGTAGAACACCAGTCCTGCCACAGCATTCTGGTCGAACCAGATGCCTTCTACATCTTTCATGCGAACGGCATTAATAATATGGAAGATCATTGTAATCAGGATCAGGAACATACCGAAAGCGATTGCAACGACAAATACCGTATTTAACGTACCAAGGAACGGCAGATTGGACATCGCCTCCACCGGACGCAGCCAGAGCGCGGGGATCACATCTTCAAAACCGAAGATGCTGCCGAACATCAGACCGAAGAAAGTGGAGAAAATACCCGCGGTACCGATAATGGCTGCCAGATCCAACTTCTTAAACTTATATAGAAGAAATCCGCCGATCACCAGGCAGGCTCCCTGACCGGCATCACCGAACATCGCACCGAAGATAAACATATAGGTCAGTGCCACGAAGATCGTAGGATCCATCTCGTGATAGGACGGCAGACCGTACATTTTCACAAACATCTCAAAGGGACGGAAGATCTTCGGATTCTTTAACTTGGTCGGCGGTTCGCCGTGTGCTGTGGAATACGGATCTGTCTCTACGAAACAGTAGAGATTCTGATCATCCGCGATTTCTTTCTGAAAAGCTGTGGCATCTGTGACAGACATCCAGCCGCACAGGATATAAAAGACTTCCCGGTTATCCTCTTTGGTGCAGGCGGCAAGCCGACGGACATCAAAGTTGCGGGACTGACTTTCCAGTTTCCGTGTGGCTGCATAGAGCTTTTCACCCTGCTTTTGCAGCAGTTCGGCAATGGTATCCTGCAGTTTTGCCAGCTCTTTTTCTGTCTGTTGCAACTGTCCGGCTAACTGTGCCTGTACCTGAGACGGAATGCCGTAAAGCTTTTCGGGAACATCCAGCTGTTCAAAATGCATAGATGCGTAGACTGCATCGATCCGGTCAGTTACTTTGGTCGGGCAGAAATAAAAGCCCCAGATATACCGGTCATTTTTCTGGCAGGGGTAAAAGAGCGTCTCTTCACTGCCATACACATATGTTTCAAACTTGTTGTAATATTCCCTGCTGATACGACCAAAGCGGCAGGTCATATAGCGGAACTGCAGAAAACGGGAAATATCAAAGTCAAGTGAGAGGAAGGGTTCCAGCTGTGTCAGGAGTTCTTCCAGTTCTTTTTTCTGATCTTCCAGTTCTTTTTTCTGTTCGTTGATTCGGGTCAGCTGTTGATCGAAGGATTCGATCAATGCGACCGCTTCATCCAGTGTCATGGTGAGATTCGTCTGGATGTTTCCGGAGTCCAAAAGCTTTTCATATTCCAGTGCTTTTGCCAGAAGTCCTTTGTAGGGATTGATCTGCAGATAAGGAGTCAGTGTTTTTAACGTCTGCAGCTGTGCAAGAGCATTTTCCAGATGGATCTCGTATCGGGAAAGATACTGATCCACCACCCGGTCAATATCGGCTTTTGGTCCGGTGATGCTTACAAATTGCATTTTTTCAATCATAGTTACATCCCCCGGTGTTTTTTGGCTTACGATTTCGAGATATAGCGCATGGTGTCTTCCGGCGGGATACTGTAACGAATACATTCGAGTACCGTTGTCAGCCGGTCGATCTCATGTTCTTTGTGATAGAGGTAGCAGTAGATCGTGGATACAGAATAAGGATCCGCTTTGCTTTCTCCGGAAAGGACATGCTTCATGATGCTGCTGTACATCTCTTCAAGCGTATGTGAGTTCAGTTTTTCGTAACGTCGTCCATAGTAGGTCCGGTCAAGAAGCGATTCGAAAGCTGTCATCGTCTCAGCTTCTACCAGAGCGGCGATATCTTTCTTATGCAGCTTGTAATTCACAGGAATCAGCAGTGCATAGATATCGGCAGCGGTCATATGGTAATACTGTTTGGAACGGTAGATCCACTGAAGATTCAGCAGATCAAATTTGTTCCCGTAGGCTTTGGTGATCTCTTCCAGGTTCTTTTTGGAGAGAATCTTGTCTTTTGTCTTCCATATGGCAGAAAAATAAGAAAGATCCAGTGCCATCTCGTAGTCAAAAAGCGTTGGTGTTTCCAGAACGGCCAGTGCGGCCAGCGGCTGGTAGTAACTGGTTCCCCGCAGATGACTGACAAATTCTTCAATGGACCGGGACGCGGTCAGCAGATTGATATCCAGCTGTGAGTGCTTATCGAAGAAAGGTTTGAATAAAGAAAGATCCAGATTTACATCTCTGTGGTCAAAGATTTTATTCAGACATTCTTTCATGATGGACACTTCGTATCGTCCGAAATAAAGATTGAGGAATTTGCGCTGCTCCATGTTGGAAAATTGATAAATCTTGGTAAAATCGCGATAAATCGAATTCACCAGAAGCTGTTCAATCTTTCCACGGTGCAGAGCCTCTTCTGAGAGAGAGTCCAGGATCGCTTCATAAGCGGGCTGCTGTTTCAGATAGGTAACTGCCTGGGGAACGCTTTTGAGTTCTGCCAGTTCCCGGTACTGATCGTCAGTCAGCAGTCTGCTCTGCATGGCTCGGATCTTCGTGGTCAGACCACTGTAAGATAATAATGATCCCATATACTTCACATCCTGATTATTTTGTGGTAAATCTTGTCACATAATGCATCTTTATGTTCCTTATAATAAGCATCCATATGCTTAAGGGAACGTTCGGTGGAGGTTTTCAGGTGTTCCAGTTCCCGATCCGCCTGTTCCTGCAAAGTGCGTTTGGCAGCTTCCAGTGCTCTGGCAGCCTGAGCATCCGTATCGTTATCATAAGTAGAGGTACGTTCCTCGGCCGCGTTGTCCTGACGTCGGGTTTCTTCGACAGCAGATTCCATAATACGGGAAGCGGCTGTCTCGATTTCAGACAATTTGTCGATTACAGATTCCATTTTTCCCTACTCCTTTGTTTAAAATTTATCATTATCATACACCTATTCAATCAAAAAGTAAATCAGAACTGTCTATATGTATACAAATTATTGGAAATGTATAACAAATTTATTCATATTCATAATGAAAAATAGTACTTTCCAAGTATGCCTCTTTTATAGTAGAATAAAGCGCGACATAGCTGTTTTACACAAGAAAATACCTGGAGGGAAATATATGAGGTTAAGGAATATACGCGGCTCTAAAGAGACGATTGCAGCCAGCGATTATGTGGTACAGGAACCGGAGACATACAAGGGAACATGGGGGCAGCTTTTTGGCAATGAGCAGCCGGTACAGATTGAAGTGGGAATGGGAAAGGGACGTTTTATCATGGATATGGCGCGCCTGCATCCGGACCGTAATTTTGTGGGGATCGAGATGTATGACAGTGTACTGCTCCGTGCGGTGCAGAAGAGAGAACAGCTCGAAGAAGATCTGCCAAACCTGTATTTTATCCGTATGGATGCACGAAATCTGCCGGATGTCTTTGAGAAAGGAGAAGTGGATAAGATCTATCTGAATTTTTCGGATCCATGGCCGAAGGAGCGTCATGCAAAACGCCGTCTGACTTCCTGCCAGTTTTTGGAGCGTTACGACAAGATCCTGGCACCGGAGGGAACGGTAGAGTTCAAGACCGATAACCGCCCACTGTTTGAGTTCTCACTGGAAGAAGTGAAAGAAGCAGGCTGGGTTCTGGACGCTTCGACTTTTGATCTTCATCATGATGCAAAGCTGATGGAAGGAAATGTAATGACCGAATACGAAGAAAAATTCTCCCGGGCGGGAAACCCGATCCATAAAATGATCATTCACCGATAAGAAGAGAAAATGATCCGGCGCAGCGGAATAACCCGCTGTGGACCGGATTCTTTCTCCTTCATATCATATTATAACAACAGAACTTTGAAGGATCCGTGAGAAGATGGGGAAAAAATGCTGTTGCCGCAACCGCTTCTACGACTGGAGCTACAACAACCCCAGGATCGACCGCAAACTGACTGATCTGCACAAACGTCTGTCAGAACTGGACGATATCCTGTGTGCGAGAAAGAAAAGTGAAAAAAAACGAAAAAAATTGTAAAAAAGACTTGCATTTTTCTATACGGATGATATAATAGTTCTTGCGTTACAGATACAAGCGCCTTTAGCTCAGCTGGTAGAGCAGTAGACTCTTAATCTATTTGTCCAGGGTTCGAATCCCTGAAGGCGCACTTAAAGCACTGTTTTCGATGACATGGAGCATCGGGGACGGTGCTTTTTTAATGTCTGATACGAAAATTCAAAATCTATAGGTCGAAAAAGACCTTCTGAATAAACAAAGAAAAGGAGAAAACTTATGAACCGAGATGTACCGTTAAAAAAATACGCAAAAAAAATGAACCACTCCTACACCTTCGGCGCATTCCCGACGATCGAACTGCTGAAAAATCAGCCGGAACATGTGCTGAAAGTCCTGCTTCACCCGGATATGAACAGTGAGACTCAACTGGAGATTATCACTGATCTGTGTAACCGGCACAATATACCGATCGAACGGGCCGCAAAAGTGGTTGAAAAGCTCAGAGACAAAGAGAACATCTTCGCTGTCGGTGTGTTTGAAAAGTACACGAACCAGCTGGATCCAACAGCGGATCATATCGTTCTTGTCAACCCGAGTGATATGGGGAATATGGGAACGATCATCCGGACAAGCATCGGTTTTGGTATCGAAAATCTTGCGATCATAGAGCCAGGTGTGGATGTATTTAACCCGAAAGTAGTACGGGCCTCGATGGGATCTTTGTTTCAATTGAATTTCTGTTATTTCCCAAGCTTTGAAGCCTACAAAGAACAGGCGGGTAACAGAAGCCTTTATCCGTTTATGCTAAAGGGAGCTGTGCCGTTGCAGGAGCTTCAGAGAGACACCACTGAGACCTACTCCCTGATCTTCGGAAATGAAGCCACCGGACTGCCGGACAGTTTTGCGGATGAAGGCCAAAGTGTGGTGATCCGTCATACCGATCATATCGATTCGTTAAACCTGGCGCTGGCTACCGGCATCGGTATCTACGAATTCACAAAATGATAAAAATAACTAAAAAAGATATAAAAAATAACTAAAAAAAGACAGGTTTCGAGCCGGAAAATTTTAAGAAAACCTGGAAAAATGAAAAATAGCATAAAAAATACACAGGATTTTGTGAATAATAAAACGACTAATGGTCAGTTTCGCTAAAATACGAGAAAAATTGACAAAAACAAACATGAAAAATAGGAATGTTGACAAATGAAAAATTCAGAAGTAAAATTTGTAAAACTTCGGATTTATGGAGAGGATATAAATTAAGAAGTTTTAAGTGACTATTCAGTAGGTAATATCCCACGAGGGTACTGAACAGTTACGTTTTGCTTATTAAAAGTTAAGGAAAGGGAGGGAGAGAAACGGATTTAGCAAGTAAATTACTGGAAGAGCTGAACTGTGACACTGCCTTTACGATCCCCCTGTTTGGAGGAATTGAAATCGCAGAGTCGGTGGTTGTAACCTGGATCATTATGGCTGCACTGGTAATAATTTCCATATTACTTACACGCAATCTCCAGGTGGAACCTGAAAACATCAGTAAACGCCAGTTGGCACTGGAAACAGTGATCGGTGTCATACAGGATTTCTTCAAAGATATTCTTGGAGAAAAAGGAAAAATGTATATTCCTTATCTGATGTCGGTGGCCATTTATATTGGCGTAGCCAATCTGATTGGTATTCTGGGATTTAAACCACCAACTAAAGACATGAATGTAACAGCAGCTCTGGCAATCATGAGCATTGTATTAATTGAATTTGCCGGAATCCATGCAAAAGGCGGAAAAAAGTGGCTGAAGAGTTTTGCAGAACCTACACCGGTGGTGTTGCCGATCAACATCCTGGAAATCTTCATCCGACCGGTATCCCTTTGTATGCGATTATTCGGTAACGTACTGGGTTCCTTCGTTGTCATGAAACTGATCGAAGCAGTAGCCCCTGTACTGGTGCCTGTACCGTTGACTTGTTATTTTGATATTTTCGACGGACTGATCCAGGCATATGTGTTTGTCTTTCTGACAGCACTGTTTATCAAAGAAGCTATTGAGTAAACTTAATTGGAAAAGAGAAAAGGAGAAAACATTATGTTAGTAGCAATCGGAGCAGCAGTAGCAGTATTAACAGGTATCGGAGCAGGACTGGGAATCGGTCTGGCAACAGGTAAAGCAGTAGATGCAATCGCAAGACAGCCGGAAGCAGAAAGCAAAATCAGCAAATCCCTTCTTCTTGGTTGTGCACTGGCAGAGGCAACCGCTATTTACGGTTTCGTTATCGGTCTGCTGATCATCTTCTTCCTTGGCTAATCACCATTACCGAACATGAGAAAAATGAGAAAGGCAGGTGAGTAAAGGGTGTTACGGATAGACTTAAATCTGGTTTGGACCATTATCAACGTCATCATTCTCTACCTTTTACTGAAAAAGTTCCTGATCAAACCGGTAACTGCGATCATGGATAAGAGAGAGCAGATGGTGAAACAGGGTCTGGAAGGTGCCAGAGCCCAGGAGAGCCAGGCGAAGGAACTGAAGGTTAAATATGAAGAAGCCCTTGCATCTGCGAAGGAAGAATCTCTCCAGCTGGTTGAGAAAGCCAGAGGAAATGCCCAGGTGGAATATGACCGTATTCTGGGTGAAGCGGATGAACAGGCGAAAAAGATAAAAGAAGCGGCCAGAAAGGATGTGGAACTGGATCGGGAAAAAGCAATGAAAGAGATGCAGTCCGAAGTTGCAGGACTTGCTCTTACCGCAGTATCCCGTATCCTGCAGGAAGGTACTGATCCACAGAGTGACGGTGCGCTGTATGAACAATTTTTGAAAAAAGCAGGTGAGGCCAATGACACAGACCGCTGATCGTTATGGAAAAGTGCTTTATGATCTGAGAGTTCCCGCAGAAGATGTGGAACAGATGAAAGCGGCTTTGTGTGCGGCGCCTCAGCTGGTGAAAATTCTCAATGATCCGACTCTTACCAAAGAGGTAAAGCATGAGATTATAGAAACAATATTCCCGAAGAGCTTACACAACTTTTTAAAGACAGTCAGTGACCGGCGAAGATGTGATCAGATCGATGACATGCTGGAAAGCTACAGGGCCTGTGTGAGAAAGGAAAAGGGAATTGTGGCCGCTACGCTGTACTGTGTCCATGAGCCGGATGAGAATCAGAAAGCTCAGATGGAACAGTTCGTCAGGAGAACCTATGGCGTCAATGGCGTGGAAATGACTGTTGAACAGCAGCCGGACCTGATCGGAGGATTTGTTCTTCGTGTGGGGGACCGGGAATTTGACTGGAGTCTGCGCGGCAGAGTCCGTCAGCTGCAACAACGATTGATCCGGAGGTGAAAGAAATGAGCACAATCAGCTCAGAAGAAATTATTTCCATTCTGAAAGAGAAAATCGAAAATTACGATGCCATGTGTCAGGAACAGGAAACCGGTAAGGTTATCAGTGTCGGTGACGGAATCGCAACGATCTATGGAATCGATCATGCGATGTACGGCGAGATCGTAACTTTTGAAAACGGCGAAAAAGGAATGGTTCAGGATATCCGTCAGGATACCATCGGATGTATCCTGTTCGGTAAAGATACAGGAATCAAAGAAGGTACCCGTGTGGTACGTACGAAAAAGAAAGCCGGAATCCCGGTCGGTGAAGGATTTGTCGGCAGAGTTATCAATGCGCTGGGTGAGCCGATCGACGGAAAGGGAGCTGTAGAAGAAGACGACTACTATCCGGTAGAAAGAGAAGCACCTGGTATTATTGAGAGAAAATCTGTCAGTGTTCCTATGGAGACCGGTATCTTGTCTATCGACTCCATGTTCCCGATCGGACGTGGACAGCGTGAGCTGATCATCGGTGACCGTCAGACCGGTAAGACAGCGATCGCAACCGATACCATCTTAAACCAGAAAGGCAAAGACGTAATCTGCGTCTACGTTGCCATCGGTCAGAAAGCATCTACGATTGCAAAACTGGTAAATACACTGACCAAACATGATGCTATGGATTACACCATCATCGTTTCTGCTACAGCCAGTGACTGTGCACCGTTACAGTACATTGCACCTTATTCGGGAACCGCTATGGCAGAATATTTTATGCACAAAGGAAAAGACGTACTGATCGTATACGATGATCTGTCCAAACATGCGGTTGCATACCGTGCCCTGTCCCTGTTGCTGGAGCGTTCTCCGGGACGTGAAGCTTATCCGGGTGACGTATTCTATCTGCATTCCAGACTGCTGGAACGTTCCAGCCGGCTGAGCGATGAAGAAGGCGGCGGATCTATCACAGCACTGCCGATCATCGAGACACAGGCGGGTGACCTGTCGGCCTATATCCCGACAAACGTTATTTCCATCACAGACGGTCAGATCTTCCTGGAAAGTGATCTGTTCTTCTCCGGTATGCGTCCGGCCGTAAACGTTGGTCTTTCCGTATCCCGTGTAGGTGGTGCGGCACAGACAAAAGCCATGAAGAAAGCAGCAGGAAGTATCCGTATCGACCTGGCCCAGTACCGTGAGATGGAAGTATTTACCCAGTTCAGTTCCGATCTGGATGAGACAACCAAAGCGCAGTTACAGTATGGAAAATGTCTGATGGAACTGTTAAAACAGCCATTATGTAATCCGCTTTCCATGCCACAGCAGGTTATCACTCTGGTAGCTGCAACACATAAAGTTCTGGTAGATGTGGAAGTAAGCAAACTGAAAGCATTCCAGATGGATATGCTGCAGTATTTTGCAGATATGCATAAAGAGATCATCGATGAACTGAATGATAAAAAAGTTCTCAACGATGAACTGACAGAAAAGATCGTAGAAGTGGCAGAGGAATTCAAGAAGAGCAGGTGTTAATATGGCAAATGTAAAAGAGATACAGGACCGGATCAAGAGTATCCAGGACACCATGAAGATCACCAATGCGATGTACATGATCTCATCATCCAAGATGAAGAAAGCAAAGAAAGCGCTGTCAGATACAGAGCCCTATTTCTTTGAGATGCAGTCCGCGATCCGCCGTATCCTGCGTCATGTGCCGGATATTGAGCATGCTTTCTTCGATGAGAGACCGGAGATTCCGAAAAAAGACCGGAAGATCGGTCATATCATCGTAACAGCAGACAAAGGACTGGCAGGTGCTTATAACCATAACGTGATCAAGATGGCAGAAGAGCAGCTGCAGTGGGAAGGAAAACACAGTCTGTTTGTTCTTGGAGAACTGGGTCGGCAGTATTTTTCAAAGAAAACACTGCCGGATGTGTCTGTGGATATGGATTTCCACTTTACGGTTCAGAAGCCTTCCATGCACCGTGCCCGTATGATCGGGCTGCGTATGGTAGAGGAATATCTGGAAGGAAAACTGGATGAGATCCATGTGATCTACACCAACATGGAAAATGCTGTGACCAATGAGACACAGACTCTTCAGCTGCTTCCGTTAAAGAAAGCTTCGTTCCATACCGAACTGAAAATGGGAATTCCGGCGGATGTACATCATGAGGAGATCATGCTGGTACCGTCCGCAGATGAAGTGTTAAATACCATCATTCCGAACTATGTAGTGGGAACGATATACGGCTGTCTGGTAGAATCCTACTGCAGCGAGCAGAACGCCCGTATGACAGCCATGGATGCCTCGAACCGGAATGCCAGCGAGATGCTGAAAGCCTTATCGATTCAGTATAACCGGGCAAGACAGGCAGCGATCACCCAGGAGATCACCGAGGTTATCGCAGGTGCGAAAGCACAGAAAAATAAACACAAGTAGAGGCAAAAATATATAGAGAGATAAGAGAGGAGGAGCGAATCCATATGCAGACAGGAAAAATCGTACAGGTCATGGGACCTGTAGTAGACGTCCTTTTCGAAGGACAGACTCTCCCGTCCATCAAGGATGCTCTGGAAGTTGACAACGGTGGGAAAAAGTGTGTCATGGAAGTAGCACAGCACATCGGAAACAATATGGTTCGTTGTATTATGCTGAATTCCAGTGAAGGACTTCACCGTGATATGGAAGTAACAGCTACAGGCGCAGGTATTCAGGTGCCGGTAGGAGAAAAGACACTGGGTCGTCTGTTCAATGTACTGGGTGACACCATCGATGGTGGAGAAAGCCTGGAGAAAGAACAGCACTGGGTAATCCACAGAGATCCCCCGACCTTTGAGGAACAGAGCCCGGTTGTAGAGATCCTGGAGACAGGTATCAAAGTAATCGACCTTCTGGCACCCTATGCCAAAGGTGGTAAGATCGGTCTGTTCGGTGGTGCCGGTGTAGGTAAAACCGTACTGATCCAGGAACTGATCCGTAACATCGCAACAGAACACGGTGGATATTCCATCTTCACCGGTGTAGGAGAACGTTCCCGTGAAGGTAATGACCTGTGGAGTGAGATGAAAGCATCCGGTGTACTGGAGAAAACTGCTCTGGTATTCGGACAGATGAACGAGCCACCGGGATCCCGTATGCGTGTAGCAGAGACGGGTCTGACCATGGCAGAATATTTCCGTGATGAAGAACATCAGAACGTGCTTCTGTTTATTGATAACATTTTCCGTTTTGTACAGGCAGGTTCCGAGGTATCCGCACTGCTTGGCCGTATGCCTTCCGCAGTAGGTTACCAGCCGACTCTGGCCAATGAAATGGGTGAACTGCAGGAGAGAATCGCTTCCACAAAGAACGGTTCCGTAACTTCCGTACAGGCTGTTTATGTGCCTGCCGATGACCTGACAGACCCGGCTCCGGCGACTACCTTTGCCCATCTGGATGCCACTACGGTACTTTCCCGTAAGATCGTAGAACAGGGTATCTATCCGGCAGTAGATCCGCTGGAATCTTCTTCCCGTATTCTGGAAGCGGATGTGGTAGGAGAAGAACACTACCGCGTGGCAAGAAAAGTGCAGGAGATTCTTCAGAAATACAAAGAACTGCAGGATATCATCGCGATCCTTGGTATGGAAGAACTGTCAGAAGATGATAAACTGACCGTATTCCGTGCAAGAAAGATCCAGCGTTTCCTGTCCCAGCCGTTCCACGTAGCAGAAACCTTTACCGGTGTTCCCGGAAAATACGTGCCGCTGGCTGAGACCATCCACGGTTTCAAAGCAATCGTTGACGGTGAGATGGATGAATATCCGGAATGGGCATTCTTTAATGTAGGAACCATCGATGATGTTATCGAGAAAGCAAAGTCACAGGAGGCTTAAGATAAGGAGGTACCGGCATGAGTGGATTTTATATGCGAGTTCTTGCCAGTGACCATGTATTTTACCAAGGAAGGGTAGAAGCAGTGACTCTCCCGGGTGATGATGGTGAACGTACCGTACTGGCCCATCATGCAGACAGTATCATTTCCATCAGAGAGGGCGAACTTCGTTTTCGCGATGTGGAAGAAAACTGGCATGAGGCGATCGTAGGTCTGGGCTTTGCAGAGATGATCAATAACCGTCTGACCATTCTGGTAGACACCGCAGAATGCCCGGAAGACATCGACCGGAAGCGTGCGGAAGAAGCGAAAGCAAGAGCTGAGGAGCAGCTTCGTCAGAAGCAGAGTATGCAGGAATACTACATGTCCAAAGCATCCCTCGCCCGTGCGATGACCAGACTGAGTGCGACGAACAAAAAGAATATTGTGTAACTGTGAAGGTACTGAACAGTTACAAATATTGTATAGATGAGTATGGGACACCTCCCGGAAGGATAACCTTCCGTGGGGTGTTTTTTTTGCCAGGCATACGACAAAAAGGTCCGGTGGACCTTTTTTAGTTTTTCCGGACATAAAACCCGATAAAAATGTCATGGTGGGAATAACCATGAAAAAAATAAGTATAATACAGGTAACTGTTCAGTACCTTCACAGTTACTGATATAGTTACAAAACATTCGGGCAACAGAGGCGAGCGGGCGATGGACAGATATATACCATACATAAAAATAGCAGTATGTACTCAGAATCCAGGGGTCAATGACACGATCAGAGAATACGCAGCCGGATTCGAGGTACGGGCAGGGGTGAAAATACAGGTGGATATCATGAAGAACTGTTATCCACTGGCGAAAAAGATTCTGGACCGGGAACATTACGATGTGATCTGCCTGGGAAGAAAACTGTGGGATATCGACAGCTATACCTTTGCATCGAGCATCCGTATGACGGACCAGGAAACCATATTTTTACTTCTTGGATGGGACAGACTGACCCTTCCACAGATCGAAAAAGTAGCGCCGGTCGCGTATCTTCACACTCCCTTGCAGAAAGAAGAATTTCGCAAAGAACTTTACCGGGTGCTCAGCCGTCTTGGCCCCGGACGCCGATACCTCTCCATCCACACGCCGGGCTATAAAAGCCGTATGCTGTATCGGGACATTACCTATATCTGCAGGAGCGGAAATACCGTGCTGCTGCATACCCTGAAAGGCGTGTACCGTGCACAGGCAACGATGGAAGAAATCGAAGAGGAACTGATCGGAATACAGGAACGCTTCCTGAAAGTACACAGAAATTACCTGGTGAACCACCGCTATATTTCCTGGATGTATCAGCAGGAAGCAGGCCTGATGGACGGAACCCGCATCCCGGTCAGCCAGATTTACAGGAAACGAATCGAACAGGCCTTTGCTGAGAACAGAAAAGAAATGATGATCCTGTAACTGTGCATGGAATTGCATCGTATCCTGCGAGTATTCTGTTTATAGAAAAACACAGGAGGTACGGGCAAAGATGAAATGGTTCAATGAGTGTTACGGGGTCTATCTCTTTGGAATTTATCTGTTGTTAAATGTCCTGGACTGGCTGACCGGATGGTATAAAGCAAGAGTAAAAAAAGAGGCAAGCAGCAAAGCCGGATTAAATGGAATCATAAAAAAAGTTGGATACTGGATTATACTTCTTATTGCATTTTTGATACCATATATGTTCCAGAGATTGGGAAAAGATCTGCTGGATATGGATCTTGGATATCTTTCGGCTCTTGGCTGGTTTACACTGGCGAATCTTCTGATCAATGAAATCAGGAGCATATTGGAAAATCTGATTGCCTGTGGATATCAGGTGCCGGAGATCCTGAAACGAGGTCTGGAGATAACAGAAAAAATGTTAGATGAGAAAGAAAAATAAAAATATGTAAAAAACAACCATCTTGTCCTGTAGTATGACAAATAAACATCATAAAATGACACGTAAAAGTTACAGCAGAAAAAATCTGTTAATATAAAGTCACATCAGCAGGAGGAGGATGTAACTTTATGGAAGAAAAACAGATGCTATATATAAACGTTATGATATGTGACTCTGACAGTAACAGGATCATAGATCTGGAAAATAAACTGGAAGAGATTGGGGAACTGGAACACATAAAGATAAATATAGAGACCAGACATGAACTGGAATTGCAGACAATAGAAAACTGGTTACCGGAAACATATGATATCTTATTTATAAACCTGGACAGGGAGACCCATCAGGAGTTAACCAGAGCCGGAAAAATCCGTGAAAAAGACGAGAAAATCCATATGATATTAACGTCTGAAAATCAGGAAAATATACAGGAAACATTTGATCTGATGCCGGCGGTGTATCTGATAACCCCATTAGAAAAAGAAAGTCTGAGACATTGGATACAAACAATCCAAAAAAGAGTAAAAGACCGGCGGTTGTATATCACTTTTAATTACAAAAGAAAAACGTATCATATTCCATATCGGGAAATTTTGTATCTGGAATCCCAACAACATAAAATCCGCGTGGTAACGGCTAAAGAAAGCTATACTTTCTACGGGCAGCTGTCCAGAATCCAGAAACAGATGCAACAGGGGAGAGAAACATTCTTACGTATTCATCAGTCATATCTGGTCAACAGCCGTTATGTATACTGGATGGACAGAAATACGGTACGCACACAGGATGGAAGAAGATTTTCTGTAAGCAGTTCTTACAGGGAGCAAGCCAGAGAAAAATATCTTGGTTATGTAAAACAAATATAGGAAAAGAAAGATCTGAATAAGCGAAACTCTTATTTGGATCTTTTTTTGTGCAAAAAAAATACTGCTTGAGACAGAAAAAGTGGAGATTTTTACAAGCAGGAAAAATTCAATCATTTTTCAGGTATGATAAGCAGGTCGTCGAAATCTCAAAGAAAATAAGTAATCGTTATTTATTCCGCACAGTCGGAATGGATAACGGTTATGGAAAAAACATTGTCGGAATTAATCCGCGAATACAAAGATGGAGGAAAGAGAAACTTTGAGAAAATAGCTGAGAAGATGAATCCACTGATCGAATTCTATGCAAGAAAACTATATACATGGGACAGGGAAGATGCCAGGCAGGAGATGCTACTGGCTTTGTTTTTGTCTCTGGAAAAAATGAAATATTGCAGGAATGAAGGAGAGATGCTCAGCTATCTGAAGACGGGCATCAGACGAAGATATAAAGATCTGATGCTGAAAGAATTACATAATAAAGAAGAGACTGTATATGCGGAATGGACGGAAGTTCAGGATGAAAGAGACGATTTTGCAATATCCGAATTCTATATGAATCTGGAAAGTGCCCTGGAAAGTTTTCATGGAAAAGAGCGAAAAATTGCTGAACGAATCTTATTTTACGGAGAAAGCGACACGGAAGCAGCGATACAGGAAGCAGTCAGCAGACAGTATTGCAACAGAATCAGGAAAAAGTTTGTAAGAAAGATGTAAGACAATAAAATAATTATAGAATTGACACTATGTATATGGTAATATATATTAAGAAGGCTTTGAAAAAGGAGAACGGAGATGAAAATAGCGGTATGCGATGATGATAAGCTTCTGACCGGAGAGATTGACGGTCAGCTGCAAAGAATCCAACAAAAAATGGGCATTTCCTTTGAAACAGATATCTTTTTTGACGGAGAAACATTATGGGAAGCAATTGAGAAACATGGTTCCGATGATATCATTTATCTGGATATCGAAATGGAAAATATGGATGGAATAACCGTGGCAAGAAAGATTCGGGAACAGGATCCGTATACCATTCTTTTGTTTGTATCAAGCTATGACAGCTACTATGAACAATTATTTGAAGTAGAACCTTTACGATTCCTTCGAAAACCGATCAATCCGGAAAAGTTCGAAGAATATTTCAAGATTGCTTACGGAAGACTGATGAATCTGGACGAGCGCTTGCACTTTGAATTCAACAAGCGATTATACCAGATCCCATATCGGTCGATCATGTATATGGAAAGTCGGAGGCGAGTGATCCATCTGATAGAAAACGGCGGACAGGAGTATCGCTTTTATATGAAAATGAATGACCTGATGCAGGAAATCAGCCGGGTTGGTCATATGTTTATACGGATTCATTGCTCTTACGTGGTAAATTATTATTATATAAAAACATTTGGAGCATCGGAAGTTGTTCTTTTGAATGGGGAAGTCCTTCCGGTAAGTATAGAATATAAAAACGAGGCTATGAAATTCTATATGGATATGGCAGAGTAAGATACCGATACTATAATCAGACCAAAACTTCCTTTTTATACATAATTATGTATAAACGGGACAGCATGGGAAAGAGCAGACATTCTACAATAAAAACAAAAACGGAGAATGCCTGCAAATGGATACGTATTATAAGATACCAAAAAGACTGGAAGAATATCGGAAAAGAATCAGTTTTACCCAGGAACAAATGGGCGATATTATGGGAGTTGGGCAGGATCATTATCAACGCCTGGAAAAGGGAACTGTCATAATATCCAATAACGGTTTGGAAAAAATAGAAGAACATGGTGGGGATATTTATTATCTGATTACCGGTGAGAAGCAGAAAACAGGAATCGTCAATGAATTGCTGGAATCATGCTCGAATCAAAAAGAAAAAGAACTGTTGCTGCGGTTTTATATTTTATGTATTGAAGCTGAGCTGACTAAGATACAAGGCGAAATAAAAGATGAGATTCATCATTATCTTCGAATGTCAGAACGAGCACTGGAAGAAGATACTATATGGCGAGGAATACGTCTGCTTGAAGGTACTACACAGATGAATATGGCAAAGCTGTTAGACATCGACCGAAAAAGATATGTAAAGCTTGAAAAACAGACCACCAGTATGGATGCACATATTCTCAACCAGCTATTTCAAGAATTCCGCTTTTTTCCGTTCCAATTGTTTGAGAGAGGAAAGTATTATTTAAACGGTCTATATAATTTAGCCGAGACTCTTCCTGATTCTGAACAGAACGAAATAGAAAGAAAAATGGAAAGCTATATGTCCTGGATAAAAAGAGAGGAGCCTTTACAGTAGTGTAAAGGCTTCTTTCTTTTAGGAATGCTGATTAATTAGCGATGGGTGGGATTGAAATATGCTCGACAGCATGTCTGTGAATATTATGAATCTGCCGAAGACTGTAGTTAAGTTTTTCAGCGATTACTTCCAGGGTATCTCCATGTATGTATTTTAAACGAAGCACATTCTGTTCGACGGGATCTGTAACCGTTTCGATGCACTGAATAATGTTCTGATAATAGCGAACCGCTTCCAGACGTTGAGATTGCAATTTAAAGATCAGAGTATCAACCTGTGCGCGATATAAAGAATAATTCGCATAGGTATCTGTTCCTTCTACTGGATGAAGAATGTAACTTGATTCAAAAGATAACGATTGAAAATTGAATATTTCGCTTTCCAATATTTGAATCAGGCAACGTGTTGAACGGTAGGATTTTAGATACTGTTTCTTTTGGGTAATGGATGATAAATTGGAATTCATATGAAACTCCTCCTTTGCTTTTAAGAGTTAGAAAGGGGAAAAAATATGAAGTGCAACTAGAAGGGGGCAAAAAATATAAAATGGATAAATTATTATGGGATGCTATGGCAGCTTCAGCAATAACAATTACGATGGAAGATTTCTTTTCTACTTTTTTAAAAAAGAAAACAACGAAACGGAATTATGTGGCTATGTGGTTGTTTTATTTTATATATCACATGACAATCATGAATATGTTAAATGGATACGTAGGAAATTTTGTTGGAAATGTAATAGCTTTAAGTATTGTTTGCTGGTTTTCTTATCAAAGCAGTTTTGCGATAAATGCAATGATGACTTTTGTGGCGATATCGTTGAGTGGAATAGCGGAAGGATTGATTGCGATAGCGGTAATAATGATTACAGGAAGTATTAACGGAAATATCAGAATATATGCATTGATTGCTAAGATTATATTTTGGATGATTGTTCGAGTTTTAGCATTACTTTATAAAGGAAAGGTGGAAAAATCTCAGAGAAAAATATATGGAATTATTTTATCAGGATCTGTAATAGCCAATGCTGTTTTTCTGGCTGCTACTATAGAATTAATAGAAATACGAGCAGATTCTATGATCAGGGCATGGGCAGCTGTTTTTGTATTTGTACTATTATTTTTTGATATCGTTATGTTCAAAGTGTATGTCATGTATCAAGAACAAAATCAGATGAAGCGTATGAAACAAGAAGCTATTAATCAGTTAGAAATTTATGATAGACAGATTCATGAAAAGCAAAAAGTCATGGATGAAGTGAGAAAAACAAAGCATGATATGAAAAATAATATGATTTATTTGCAAAATCTGCTGAAAGTGAATCCAGAAGAGGCTGAAAAATATCTGGAAAAATATATAGGGGATACAACAGAAAAAACAGAAGAATTTTCTAAAAGTGGAAATCTTCCGGTAGATGCAGTACTTAATTATAAAAATATGATTGCCAAAAGCAAAGGAATTAATATTATTTTAGAACAACAGATACCAATAGATTTACCGTATAAGGATTCTGATATATGTATAATACTGGGAAATCTGTTGGATAATGCAATTGAGGCAGTTGAAAGCAGTAGGAATAAAGAAATAAGAGTTTATATTATGTATTTTAGACATAAATTTAAAATAAAAGTAAGTAATTATTACGAAGGTCAATTAAAAAAAGATGGCAGTGGTGATTACGTTACTGGAAAGGGAGATAAAATAAATCATGGGCTAGGATTAAAATCAGTAAGAACAATTGTGGAATCTTATGGAGGATTAATGGAAATATCTTCTGAAGATTTTATTTTTCAAGTAAGCATTTTGATATAAAGTTACAGGTAAGACATAAAAAATTACAAGTTAAGATAAAGAATGTTTCCTTGCTGTATATTAGATATACAATAGAGTTAATAAAGGAGATATAAAAACATGCATAATATTTTAAATCTAATGGTGTTGCTAATTGGAATGGAAGTAAAAAATCCGGGTTGCGCATTTATATTTCATCAGCCCCAATATCCAATGGAGGAACGATAATATTGAAAAAATTATGCAAAATTATCACTTATGGACTGGCCAAGCAATTAGATAAGGACCAACATTGGTGCAATATTTTTCAATATGCCATTCAGGTGACTTTAGAAAAGTGGATTAGTCTTACGGTGATGGGGTTATTGGCGACATGGTTTGGATATGGGAAGGAATATCTTTTGTTTCTTTTAATATTTATACCACTTCGATCTTTTGGTGGTGGATTGCACATGAAAACATATATAGGATGCCTGGTGTGTTCATGCCTTATGGTTGGAGGTGTGCTGATTAGCTCTGGAATTGTGGCGGAAAATATGAATATATGGTTGGTAGGGATCAGTGGAATACTTGCGTGTATTCCTGTAAATATTATGGCACCTGTACTACATATAAATCGCCCGATGAAGAAGCGAGAAATTATCATATGCAAAAGAAAAGTGAAAATGTTTACTGTTATCTTGGCTGTAGTACAACTGTTTCTAAGTGGTTGCAATAGAAGAAATCTGGTAGCGCTGATTAGTGAAACAATATGGTTGGTTTTGATCTTTATGGTTTTAGGTAACATAGAGTATGAAAAAGAAAATCATAAAGTAGCATAAGAACAAGAACACCCCGCAGTTGAACTGCGGGGCGTTTAAATATAGGGAGTGTATAACAAGTAGGGATAGTGGTTTATGAATTTTAAAATTACAGGGACAGAAGTTTTCTCCAGGTATTAGTACCCACGATACCATCTGCGGATAATCCGCAATTTTTCTGGAAGGAAATCACTGCATTTTTTGTTCCGGTGCCAAAATCACCGTCGATACCGCCGGAGATGGCAAGACCAAAGAAATAATACAGTCTTTCCTGAAGCAGTGTAACCAGAGTGCCCTTGGATCCGGATTTCAGTGTCGGGCATGCTGCCAGAGTGTTGGAACCGGCCACGCCGTCGATGGTGCCAGGGTTATATCCGGCATCTTTCAGCGCAATCTGGAGACGTTTTACCCATGGTTCTCTGCCGTCCCATTTACCTTCGCTGTTGACGATGTACCCGTCTGGAGTCATCTTGTTTGTAAGCATAGCACCGTCACTTCCGACGTAATATACACTTTCAACCCAGGTGTTGACAGCCATAACGCCGTTGGGCAACAGATAATACCATTTTCCTTTGACCTGAACCCATCCGGTCATCATCCAGCCATCGGCATCGAAATAATACCAGCTACCGTCGATCAGTTCCCAGTCACTTTTCGTACAAGTACCGTCAGTATGTCGATACCACCATTTGCCGTTACTTCCCTGAATCCATTCGCCGGCCTTTGTGGTTGGCTGAGTAGGAGTCGTTTCAGCTTCGGCTGTGTAACGAAGAACAGCAGTCCATGGGTTAGAACTGGAATTAGAATAGGCACTGACAGAAATTTCCTTTCCAGTCTGATCGCCTGTTTTTCCACCTTTGGTGGTTCCCTTTTCATTAAGATGAGCGGCAACCTGCTTGTTATTTCCGATGTACATAGCAGTATGTCCGCTTCGGTGTAATACATCCCCACGTTTTAAACCGGCACCTGTGCTAACATTTACGGAAGAAATTACGTTCGTGAATCCACAGGAAAGGAATACATTTTTCATATCGTATGTGGAAGAAGCACCTTTGGTTTTTACCGGAACACCTGCATATTGCCATGCAGAAATGACGGAAGAGGAGCAGTCATAGTCAGGACCCCAGCGAGAATCCTGGTCATAACCATGTGAATCGTCGTTAGCAAGATCAATCATCCATTGTGTAGCTGTTTCAATTTTTCCCATATTTTTTCTCCTTTGTAGATGTTTTTTAGAAATCGGATCCGTGTTTCTATGGTCTCATCATACAGGGAGAGGATGATGAAAAACAATGCAATCTAATTGTTGCATTTAGATTGCATTTTATGCCGAATTGTTACGAGTTATAACAGAAGATGCTACAATTTGATAAGAAATTATATATGTCTTTTTGACTATCTTTTTATATCTTCTTAAATGTCCGCAAAG
>OLPY01000037.1_pt1 | contig 118602 bp, 106 predicted proteins | sample 1672481 | NCBI WGS metagenome assembly OLPY01 (sample SAMEA3136691, study PRJEB25190) | human gut metagenome | biome: human gut; feature: human-associated habitat; material: faeces | place: Austria | collected 2013 | reverse complement strand
TGCATGTGTTAAGCACGCCGCCAGCGTTCATCCTGAGCCAGGATCAAACTCTCATAATAAAAATTTGTCCAGTCAGGATTAACTCTTGGCTAATCCATCCTTGTTTTACTGTTTAAGGTTCGTTTTCAGAACTTTTCTCTTGAATTTTCAAGGTTGTCACTGTTCAATTATCAAGGTTCATCTTTTCGTTTGTGCCGTTCGCTGTTCGCGTCGGCTTTGTTATTTTAGCACATCTCTTTGTGCTTGTCAAGTACTTTTTTAAACTTTTTTCGAAGCTCTTTCGAACTTCTTAAGTCGTACCAGACCGTGTTGCTTTGTCTCTTTCGCAGCAACTCTGATATTCTATCAAAGTTTTTCCGGTTTGTCAAGTACTTTTTTCATCTTTTTTTGATTCCGTCCCCGGATCGTCTGGATGATTCCCTGACTGCCTGTATCTCTCAGGCTCCGTTGTTTCTGCGTTTCCGCCGCAACAGTTGGTATGATACCACTGTTGTGCGGATCTGTCAACAACTTTTTTAACTTTTTTTCTAACTTTTTCTAACAGCTCTAAGTATACTTAAAACAGACTTACATTTCACTCAAACGCACACGACTCTTGCGAAGCGTTTATCTTAGTTTCGCCTCTGCCTCTGGGCCTCATACATCAGGATCGCAGATGCAATCCCGGCATTTAAAGATTCTACTTTCCCGCACATTGGAATACGGATACGCCAGTCTGCACTTTCTGCAAGTTCTCTTGTAAGACCATTCCCCTCGTTTCCGATCAGAAAGGCTGTTGCTTCTTTATAATTCTGTGCATCGTGAACACTGCTGCCCTCCAGATAGGCCGCATAGGTTTGGATCTTGCACTTTTTCAGTTTCTGCATAACCGCTTGCATATTCTCAGCATAACAGAATGGCACGCGGTATATGGACCCCATGGTAGCACGTATGGTTTTGGGATTATAGATATCAACGGTTCCGTTGCTCATGATAACGCCTGTAATACCCGCACCTTCTCCTGTACGCACAATGGTTCCGAGATTGCCCGGATCCTGAATATTCTCCAGAACCATGATAAGCGGTGTACTGCCATGAATGATATCGTCCAGATCATACTCAAAACGTTTCACGAGGCTTAACACGCCCTGTGGCGTCTTTGTATCAGAAGCCGCCTCAAAGACGCGGTCTGTGACGATTTCCAGGCTTTCCCCTTTCCAGATATCTTCTTTCTGATGTTTTTTGTAAAAACTTTCTGATACATAGGTCTTTATTACCTGGTCTGTCGGTGCTTCCCGGTACATTTTGATTCCTTCTATAATAAAGATTCCCTGTTCCTGACGCAGCCTGTTCTTCTTCTGAAGCTGGATCAGATTTTTGATCTGCGGATTTGCGGTGCTGGTTATCATATTTTTCTCCTCTGATTGAAAATAAAAGAGCCGGTAGTACCTTCATACTGGTAATATCCGGCTCTTACATACGTTTGACTTGAATATGGGTGTTGATTATTTATATCATGATGCCAGGGTCAAAAGGTCTAAATCCACATGAGCTTGCTCATAGGTGGATGAAAGACCTTGGGACCCGCCCCGATATGAGCATAAAAGTGGGATGATAATCCCACGATATGCGAATACCGGAGAGGATTGTGGGAGTGCAACGCACGGAACAATCCGTAGGCATCATAGTTGGGGACTTTTGACACCCACATCATATCATATATTAAAACGTCGCTCTTCTGACTATATAATTAGATAGAAAGGGCCTTGCTTACATCATACATATATTCTGAAATGCTCTTCTGCATTGCCAGAGCCTCATCAATATCAAAGTCTGTAAACTCTCCGTTTCTGTATCCTACTACACGGTTTGTCTTTCCTTCTGCCAGAAGGTCTACTGCATAAGATCCCATCATGGATGCATATACACGGTCTGTACATGTCGGGCTTCCTCCACGCTGCATATGGCCAAGGATGGTAGCTCTTGTCTCCATGCCGGTAGCTGCTTCGATACGGCGAGCCATGCTTGCAGAATGTCCGATACCTTCTGCATTGATGATGATATGATGTTTTTTGCCACGTTTTCTGTTTTCGATGATGTTGTTGATCAGCTTCTGCTCATCGTAATCATATTTCTCCGGAAGCAGGATATCTTCTGCACCGTTTGCAATACCGCAGTACAGAGCGATGTAGCCTGCACCACGTCCCATAACTTCGATGATACTGCATCTTTCATGAGATGTGGATGTATCACGTACTTTATCGATTGCTTCCATTGCTGTATTGACCGCTGTATCAAATCCGATCGTATACTCGGTGCATGCAATGTCCAGGTCGATCGTTCCCGGGATACCGATCGTGTTGATACCCAGAGCAGCCAGTTTCTGTGCACCTGCGAAGGATCCGTCACCACCGATGACTACCAGTCCGTCAATACCATGCTTTCTGCAGACTTCTGCACCTCTTGCCTGTCCTTCCGGTGTACGGAACTCTGCACATCTTGCTGTATACAGTACAGTACCGCCACGGGAAATGATATCAGATACGTCACGTGCTGTCATATCTTTAATCTCTTCATTCAGAAGACCGTTATATCCCTTATAGATACCTTTTACTTTCAGTCCTCTGGAAAGTGCTTTTCTAACAACCGCACGAATTGCCGCATTCATACCAGGAGCATCGCCGCCGCTTGTAAGTACGCCTATTGTCTTTATTTCTTTTGCCATCTTGAAACCTCCTCAGATTCGCTGTTTAGACTCTTTGATTTTCCTAACCAAATACTTCGCTCTCAATTTTAATTCATTTTACCGTTATTTTCAATACACTTTTCAACAACTTTTACATTGTTCTGCCCATATCTTTCAACAATTTTCTGTAAAAGTGTCTCATCCGCACATATGGACCATGCTTTACCCAGTCTTTTCATAGATTTCGGGGAACGAATGTACACTACAACCTGATCCGTTCCATCGGATGAACGGAGGATCTCATATAACGCTTTCTCTTCTGCCATAAAACTCTCCCTGTCCGAAAACTGGATCCAGAGTTCTTTTGGAAGGTCTTCAAACTTCCAGATCTTATCGCAGATCAGTTTGCTTGCCTTTTCTTCTTCTGCAGATACGTGTCCCTGGATAAAAAGTTTGCCATCCTGTGTAATGCTGTTTCGGTAAATTTCATACTGTCTTGGAAAAACTACAACTTCCACTGTGCCAAGAAGATCCTCGATGGTCAAAAAGACCATGGTCTTATTGTTTTTTGTATGCTTGATCGTAATGCCTTCGACCATGCCTCCGATGATCTCCTCTGCTCCGTCAAACAGGCGGGAGCCGTGCAGTTCTTCCTGATAGGCAAAATCCATGGTAGTTGCCGAAATATTTTTCTGCCACATCTTTTCATATTTTTCCAGAGGATGCCCGCTGATATACACGCCAAGCACTTCTTTTTCAAAGGCAAGGAGCTGCTCTTTATCATATTCTTCTACATCCGGCATGCGGATTTCAAAATCTTTTTTATCTTCCTCCGCCACAAAGTCAAACAGAGACATCTGACCTGCCATTGCATTTTTCTTCTCCTGATTTACACTGTCTACAACCTGCACATAGATCATCATCAGCTGTTTTCGGTTATCACAAAGACCATCCAGTGCTCCTGCTTTGATGAAATTCTCTATGGTGCGTTTATTTAATTCTTTTCCGGACAGACGTTCCACAAAATTGCGGAAATTTCGATAGATTCCATTCTGGTTTCGTTCCCGCACGATTGCATCGATCACCGGTTTTCCGATACTTTTGATCGCAGAAAGGCCATATCGGATGCTTTTATTATATTTAAATGTTTCTTCTCCTGTTTTTTCCGTGCTTTCGTTTTCTTCTACGGAAAAAGCACTCTCACCCTTGTTGATATCCGGCGGAAGCAGACGGATCCCCATCTGGCGGCAGTTCAGAATATATTCTGCCACTTTCGGTGGATTATCAATGACAGAGGTCATCAAAGCTGCCATAAATTCTACCGGATAGTAATATTTCAGCCATGCTGTCTGATATGCAACTACCGCATAACATGCCGCATGTGATTTATTGAATGCATATTTTGCAAAATCGGTCATCTCATCATAGATATGATTTGCAATTTCTTCTGAAATTCCGTTTTTGATGCAGCCCGGCACGCCTTCTTCTTCATTTCCATAGACAAAATTCTGACGTTCTTTTTCCATGACGGCTGCTTTTTTCTTGGACATCGCACGACGCAGAAGGTCGCTTCGTCCAAGCGTATAGCCGCCGAGGGCACGCACGATCTGCATAACCTGTTCCTGGTATACGATACAGCCGTAAGTCGGCTCCAGGATCGGCTCCAGTTCCGGGCATTCGTACGTGATCGTATCCGGGTTATTTTTACCTTTGATATAACGCGGAATAAAATCCATAGGACCCGGACGGTACAGGGAAATTCCGGCGATGATATCCTCCAGGCTCTGCGGTTTCAGCTCTTTCATGAAGTTTTTCATTCCGCCGCTTTCAAGCTGGAAAATGCCTTCTGTCTTACCAGTTCCGATGGAATCCAGGACGGCTTTGTCATTAAAATCAATATGATCGATATCAATGATTTTTCCGGTCGATTTTTCTGCAAGACGGACTGCATTCTGGATAACGGTAAGGGTACGCAATCCCAGGAAGTCCATTTTCAGCAGCCCCAGTTCTTCCAGTGTCGTCATCGTAAACTGCGTCGTGATCGCACCGTCGCTGCCTCTGGAGAGCGGCACAAACTCATCGACCGCTTTCTGACAGATCACGACCCCGGCTGCATGCATGGAGGTATGACGCGGCAGACCTTCCAGTCTTCTCGACATATCGATCAGCTCATGCACCTGCGGATCTTCGTCATAGATTTTTTTGAATTCCGGATTTCTCTGAAATGCTTTATCTATAGTAATGCCGATCTCAGTCGGGATCATTTTTGCGATTGAATCGACCATTGCATACGGAAGATCCATTACACGGCCGACATCACGGATCACGCCTCTTGCCGCCATCGTACCAAAGGTCACGATCTGTGCAACCTGATCTTTGCCGTATTTTTCCACAACGTAATCAATGACTTCCTGTCTTCTTTCGAAGCAGAAATCCACGTCAATATCGGGCATGGAGACACGTTCCGGGTTCAGAAAACGTTCAAACAGTAAGTTATATTTCAGAGGATCAAGCTGTGTAATGCCAAGTGTATAGGAGACAAGGCTTCCTGCAGCCGAGCCTCGTCCCGGTCCTACCATAATATCGTGGTCGCGGGCAAATTTGATATAATCCCATACGATCAGGAAATAATCGACATATCCCATTTTCTGAATGATGCCAAGCTCATAGTCCAGACGTTCTTTTAATCCTTTCGTCTCTTCGCCATAACAGCGAACCAGTCCGTCGTGGCAGAGTTTCTGTAAATATTCCCATGATGTATAGCCATCCGGCACATCATATTTCGGAAGTTTTGTCACACCAAACTCAATTTCCACATGACAACGGTCTGCGATTTTCTGTGTGTTTTCCAGTGCTTCTAGTGCATACGGAAACAGGTTTTTCATTTCTTCTTCGGATTTTACAAAATACTGTCCGCCTTCATAACGCATACGATCGGTATCCGACAGTTTCTTTCCGGTCTGTAAACACAGCAGAATATCATGAGAATCCGCATCGGATGCATACGTGTAATGCACATCATTTGTCGCCACCAGATCTATGCCTGTCTCTTTGCTCATCCGAAGGAGCTGTGTATTGACTGCTTTCTGTTCCGGGATGCCATGATCCTGAAGCTCCAGGAAAAAGTTGCCCCTTCCGAAAATTCCTTCGTAGCGTCTGGCGGCACGCACTGCTTCTTCGTACATACCACGCACCAGATATTTTTGGACTTCTCCTGCCAGACACGCAGACAAGGCAATGATACCTTCATGATATTTTTCCAGGACTTCCATATCCACACGCGGTTTATAATAGAAACCTTCTGTAAAACCTTTTGATACAATCTTGGTCAGATTACTGTAACCTGTGTTATTTTCTGCTAATAATACCAGATGATAGTAGCGGTCATCACCGCTTCCGGCTTCTCGGTCAAATCTGGATCCGGGTGCTACATACACCTCACATCCAAGAATCGGATTGATCCCGGCTGCTTTTGCTTCACGGTAAAAATCGATCACACCGTACATAACACCGTGGTCTGTGATGGCCGCACTGTTCATGCCCAGTTCTTTTACCCGTGCAACGTATTCTTTGATTTTATTTGATCCATCCAGCAAACTATATTCTGTATGAACATGTAAATGTGTAAAACTCAAACTGCACCTCACCCTCTCAATATCATGTAGATCACTACTATAACTGTTGCCACCGCAAATGCCGGTGTAAACATGGTTTTCGGTTCACCCGGACGTTTTTCTCTTCGTTTAAAACACCATTTCAGATGCTCATAACGTCCACAGTGTTTCGCAATCCAGATCAGCACTCCGATCGCTGCAAAAATACAGATCGCCGCGATCACGGAATAAACATTGATCACACCGATCATGTCCTGTGTTGTCAATGCTCCGGAACTTGTAGAAGAACTGCCGGCAGAAGTTCCATAAAGCAGTTTGGAAACTGCCATCAATGCCGTACTCCATCCATTGACCACAAAATGTGCTGTCATCGTAGCAAAAATACTTCCTGTCGCCTCCAGCAGAATGCCCAACGCAATGCCCGGTACAAAAGCATAGCAGAACTGATTAAAGTTCATGTGCATCAGACCAAACGCCAGTGCAGATCCAAGAATCGCACACCACACACCTCTCTGACGATATCCATTATAATAGAGACCACGGAATGTAAATTCTTCGCAGATCGGCGGAATGACTGCCATCACAATCATATTGACCCAGAGTGCATTCTGCGTCAGTTCCGACTGTGAACTTTCAAATGCATTTCTTACGAAAAGCATAGAAAGCAGATTCAGCCAGGATGTAACAGGGATCATCAGCACTGCATATAAAATGACCATTGCGATCACCGATAACTTCAGTGGTTTAAATGGCATCCACTTTCTCGGGTCTACCTTGTTTATGATCATAAATCCAATAACCGGCATCAAATACAGAAGCTGGCTCAAAAGCATCAGCTGCGTCGCATCCATCGAACGAACAAACGGGATAAATCCCAGAAAAATCCCGGAAAGCAGTATCCAGATAACGGTCACCAGAAACAGCCTGTTTATCTTCGGTGTCTTGTTCATTTGTTTTTCCTCCACGTTTTTTATTTTTAATAATGTCAGTGAAATGTCCTGTCTTGCCGGCAAGAACGACAATTTGACATTTTGATCCTGGCATCATAATTTTATTCTACCATAAAATTCATTTCTTTTTGTATTTTCAAAGTTTAATTTTTAAAGACAAAGATAAAAAAACAGCCGGGCGTTGCCCGACTGCCTTGATCTTGATTTTTACTTATTGTTATACAATCAGTTGTTGCGGCTGATCATGTAATCCATCAGTTTATCAATATCTTCTTTTTCGTATGCAACGATCTCCAGTTCCGGAATTTCGCCGTTTGAGAAGATATTTGCCAGAGATACATACTGTGACAGCTTAGATTTCAGATTCAGTCTGTCACCTTCGCCTGTTACAAGCTCTACTTTTCCTTTGCAGCTGTCTACTACCTCAAAAAATTTATCAATATCTTTTATTCCCATTACTTTCATAATTCATTCTCCTTTCAGATAAAAATGTTGAAAAGTGATTATTCTATTTATTTGATTGCGATTGCCTCGATCTCGATCAGGACATCTTTTGGCAGTCTCGCAACTTCAACACAGGAACGTGCCGGGTAGGTACCGGTGAAATATTTTGCATAAACTTCATTGATGGTACCAAAGTCTTCCATATTTTTAATAAATACGGTTGTCTTTACCACGTTTTCTGTGGAAGTACCGGCTTCTTTTAACAGTGCTGCCAGATTGCCGATCGCCTGATCTGCCTGTGCGGCTGCACCTTCCGGAATCTCGCCTGTTGACGGAACTACCGGGATCACTCCGGATGTATATACCATACCGTTTACTTCGATCGCCTGTGAATATGGTCCAATTGCTGCAGGAGCTTTGTCTGTACTGATTGCTTTCTTCATGCTCATGCCCTCCTAACAAATGTATGCTCTTTGCTGATAAAGATGTTTCTATCTTTTTTCATTTCCTATTATAAATTCAGTTTTCAAACGACGCAAGCAAATTTTTCCTGAAAAAATCGCAGGAAAATATGGCATAATGTTTAATGCCTATCTTCAAATTGTTTGATTCTCAAAAAATTATTGTGCGTTTTTACCGTTTTATGATGCGATTCTCTGTAATTTCGATACGTCCCTGTTTCAACAGTCTTCCAACGGCACGTTTGAATGCATTCTTACTGAGTCCGAATTCTCTTTTGATGATCTCCGGTGAAACTTTATCGTTAAACGGAAGTACGCCTTCAAATTCTTCAATCACCTTCATCACGGCTTCTGCATCTTTTTCCATCTGCTGCGGAATCTTTTCTTTATCCGAAAGATCCAGTTTGCCATCTTCCTGTACTCTCGTCACACGAAGATTTAAAATATCGCCCACGCGGTATTTGCCCTGTGCTTCTTTCGCAGGGATCAGACCGGAATAACAGTCATCCACTGCCACAAAAACACCAAAATTCTCGCTGATCTCATAAATACGGCCGGTCACTTTATCGTCTCTCTGATATGGAGAATCTTTTTTCAGATATTCATACACTTTCATCGTAGCACAGAGACGACTGCTCTTATCAATGTAAAGTGCCGCCAGACACTCTTCCCCCGGCTGCACACGCTTTGTCTGCTCTTTATATGGAAGAAACAGATCCTTTTCCAGTCCCCAGTCCAGAAATGCACCGATTTTTCCTGTATCAGCGACGCGAAGCACGGCTGTTTCTCCCAGGCGGACTTTCGGCGTACGTGTCGTTGCAATCAGCCGATCCTGTGAATCTTTATATAAAAATACTTCTAATGTATCTCCTGCCTTGATGCCTTCCGGAACTTCTTTCTTTGGAAGCAGTACTTTTTCAGTCGCATTTTCCTCTTCTCCGAGATAAATTCCAAATCCTACTTCTTTTACTACATAAAGTTCCTGGCTTTCTCCTAAATGAAACATATTCTTTCTCCTCGTTTTTTGTATTCCTGTTTATTTGTTCTGAAATTCGTAACTGTTCAGCACCTTCACAGTTACGAGTCAAAATGCATTTAAAATCACCTTCGTTAATGGCATTTTGACCTGCATGTCTCGGGATTTTGGCATATTCATGCCAAAACACCTCGCGGGATACTACCTACTGAATAGTTACTGAAATTCTACCACTGCATACGGTTTCTGTGCCTCATCACACAGCAACACCGTACATTTTTTCTCTTCTATATGAATATAAGGCACAACCATATCACCGAGAAGTGCTGCCTTTTTATACTCTGCACGCATCTGGGAAATCCGGAAATCATCCGGCAGAAGCTCCATCGCCATCTGCACATATTGTCCATTATTGACATGATGATTTGTATCAATGTGATGTTTCACGATCAGAAAGTACTCTTTCTTTTCCATTTCTTCCGGAAGGGCGATCTTTCGCGGTGCATAATCCATATCCAGCTTCTCGTGCAGCACATACGCTTCCTGCTCCTCTTTCGGAACTCTGGTCGGATGTCCGGTCTTTAAATCCACATAAGTCCACAATGTATTCGCCCAGGCAAGCTTTTCACCTTTTTCATCCCGGATGCAGAAATTCCTTTCGCCGAGAAATCCCTTAAAAGAATATGGCCAGGTCTGAACGGTGATCTCCTGTCCAAACACCGGCAGCTCCCCAAGCACGATCTGCCAGGACGACAGAACCCATGCACACTGCTTTTCCTTCAGATAATCAATCCCGAAGCCTATCTTTTCCGAATGAAAACTGCTGCAGTCCTGAAAATAATTTAATATAGAAAGAAGTGTGATCCTGCGATTCTCATCCACTTCGCTGTAACGAACTCTGCTGTCAAACTGATAAATCATACGTTCCTCCCGAATCTTGTGGCATCTTTAAAACCAAACATCCTGTTTTTTGAACGCAGAGAAGCATTTCCCCGCTTCAAGTGTGCAGAGCACTAAGCGGTAGGTGAGGGGGATGCTATCAAACGGATGTCCTGATTTTCATTTGCCTGGTAACTCATTTTATTTTCTGTATATGCAGAAAAGGTTGTCTTAGCAGACAACCTTCTTAACTGGGCTACAAGGATTCGAACCTTGAAATGACGGAGTCAGAGTCCGTTGCCTTACCATTTGGCGATAGCCCATCATTATTTTACTCTGTTGCGTTTTTGTTGCTCACAACAATGAGAATTATATAGTAACGTTCATAAAATGTCAAGCACTTTTTTTAACTTTTTTAAATCTTTTTTTATTTTCCCTTTTCTTCCAGCCCGTGATGTGTTATAACAGGAAGAAAAGAACCCCAATGTATGCAGAATGGAGGAAACTATGAGTACTATGAATCTTACCCTGCTGACCGATTTCTATGAATTAACGATGATGCAGGGCTATTTTAAAACACAGAATACCGAGAAAGTAGTTTTTGATGCTTTTTACCGCAAAAATCCATGCGACGGTGGCTATGCGATCGCTGCCGGACTGGATCAGGTAATTGATTATATTAAAAATCTTCGTTTCAGCAAGGAGGATATCGCTTATCTGAGAAGCCTGAACACGTTTGATGAAGATTTTCTGAACTATCTGGCTGATTTCCGTTTCAGCGGTGATATTTATGCGATTCCGGAAGGCACCGTTGTTTTCCCGCGTGAGCCGCTGGTCAAAGTGGTTGCCCCGATCATGGAGGCACAGCTGGTAGAGACTGCTATTCTGACGATCATCAACCACCAGAGTCTGATTGCTACAAAAGCTTCCCGTGTTGTCTGTGCTGCAAAAGGTGATGGCATCATGGAGTTTGGCCTGCGTCGTGCACAGGGTCCGGATGCCGGTGTTTATGGTGCAAGAGCTGCCATGATCGGCGGATGCATCGGCACTTCCAATGTACTTGCCGGACAGCTTTTTGATGTTCCGGTAAAGGGTACGCATGCACACAGCTGGATCATGAGTTTCCCGGATGAATACACTGCGTTTAAAACATATGCAAATATGTATCCGGATGCCTGCTGTCTGCTGGTTGATACTTACGATACGTTAAAATCCGGCGTGCCAAATGCAATCCGTGTTTTTGAAGAAATGCGAAATGCCGGTATTCCGCTGAAAAATTACGGAATCCGTCTCGACAGCGGTGACCTCGCTTATATGTCCAAACAGGCAAGAAAACTGCTGGATGCCGCCGGTTTCGATGATGCTTATATTTCTGCTTCCAGTGATCTGGATGAGTATCTGATCGAGAGTTTAAAAGCTCAGGGATGTAAAATCACTTCCTGGGGTGTCGGAACCAACATGATCACTTCCAGGGACTGCCCTGCTTTCGGCGGTGTATACAAACTTGCTGCCGTAGAAGACAAAGAAACCGGAGAATTTATTCCGAAGATCAAGCTTTCTGAGAACACTGAAAAGATCACCAATCCTGGAAACAAAACGATCTACCGTATTTACAGCAAAACGACCGGAAAGATCCGTGCCGATCTGATCTGTCTTGCCGACGAAACGTTTGACGAGAGTAAAGATATGATCATTTTCGACCCGCAGGAAACCTGGAAAAAGACAAAAGTACGTGCAAATACCTATACACTTCGTGAGCTGCTTGTTCCGGTGTTTAAAAACGGCGAATGTGTTTATGATTCTCCAAGTGTGATGAAAATCCGTGATTACAGCAAAAAAGAGCTCGATACTATCTGGGATGAAACAAAACGTTTCGCAAATCCGCAGCATGTCTATGTAGACCTTTCAGACAAGCTCTACAAGATCAAATCGGATCTGCTCGAAAAAATGAGCCTGGAAGCTCTGGAATACTAAGATGGCATAAAAGAGAAATCCCCTTCATAGACTGTTCTCAGTACAGGAAGGGGATTTTTTATGTTTTCTTATGAAATGCTTGTCAACTGTGAAAACAGACTGCCTGAAGATTTTGTGCCGCCATCACTGGCTGCACCGGATATTGCATTTGCCGCAGATCCTTCGGACGAGAAGCGTTTTCTGGAAGTCCGGGCTGCCAGACACGCAAAACGGCTTTTTGACGCCGCCAAAGCAGAGGGGATTTTTCTCTATGGCATCTCCGGATACCGCAGCTACGAACGTCAGGAAATACTCTATCAGAAGGCCTGTTGCAAATCTTCTGCCGCTTCATCTCTATGCGAAACTGCCATGCCGGGATGCAGCGAACATCAGACCGGACTGGCCCTTGATGTATCCTGCCCGGCCGTCTCTTTGAATCTTTCGCAGGCTTTTTCAGAAACAACAGAAGGGCGATGGCTTGCCCGCCATGCCCCTCTTTATGGTTTTATCATACGTTATCCCAAAGGCAAAGAACATCTGACAAAGATCCCGGCGGAACCATGGCACATCCGGTATGTCACCAGAAGCCTTGCTCTGTGCCTGACACTCACCGGGCAGGTTCTGGAAGAATACTACGCCTGCTGTGAACGGTAAAATTTAAATCCGACCAGTGTTGTGAGCACTTCCGTCACTGGAAAGGTCAGCCAGAAATACTGCAGTCCAAACCTGGAAAACAGATATCCAAGCGGAACAAACAAAACCATTGTCCTCACAACGGTAAGGATCGAACTTTTCACTGCACTGCCGATCGCCTGAAAATACACCGGAAAAATCAGTGAAGTGACCATCGGGATAAATGCAACTCCAATATAATGAAATCCGTTCGTTCCGATTGCAATCACCTGTGCATCTTTCGAAAAGGTTGAAAGCATTTGAACCGGCAGAAATTCAAAACACAGCGTTCCAAGAAACATCAGAGCCATTCCCGCGATCAGGGATTCTTTCAGCACGGCTTTGCATCTCTCCTGATCTTTTGCCGCATAATTGAAGCTGATGACCGGTACAATGCAGGTCTGCAATGCTCCGAGTGGAATAAAGAAAAAGCTCTGCCATTTGTAATACAGCCCAAGTGCCGTCACCGCCTGATCCGAAAATCCTACGAGGATCATATTCAGCCCGAAAATATAAAACGTGTACGCAGACTGCATGAGAATGTTCGGTATCCCAAGCTGATAAATCCTTTTGATGTGCGGCAGATAACAGGATTTTTCCGGTGATCTCACAAAAGCTTTTCTCATGACCACAAGAGCCGCTACGATCTGCCCGATCACCGTGGCGATCGCTGCACCGGCGATTCCGAATTTATGTATGCCAAACATCCCGAAAATCAGGATCGGATCAAGAATGATATTCGTGATCGCTCCGGCGATCTGTGCCACCATCGGCGTTTTCATATCTCCGCGTGCCTGCAGGATTTTGCTCCAGACTCCTTCTGTAAACAGTCCGATACTGACCACGCAGACGATTCTTCCATATACGACAACATCTCGTATGATTTCTTCTGAATTTGTCGAAATCCTCGCATAAAACGGCATGATCAGATAACAGACTGCTGCAAAAACAATCCATAGAAAAACTGCCAGCGGCGTGCCTATGCCTGCCACTTCTTCTGCTTTTTTCTCCTGGCGGATTCCGAAATAATATGCCATGTCGGTGTTGATCCCGACGCCCGTCCCCACCGCAAGAGCGATCATTAACAGCTGAAGCGGATAAATAATGGACAGTGCCGTCAGACCTGTCTCCGAATATTTGCCCACAAACAGGCTGTCCACTATGTTATAAAGTGCCTGAATCAGCTGTGCCAGCATGACAGGCGGTGCGATTTTTAATAAAATGCGGCTGATTTTCTCTTTTCCGTAAAATTCTGATGTGTCCATGCTCCACTATCTCTCTTCCATATTTCTTACATAAACTGTGCTTCATGCCGCACCTTTTTTTCAATATCTGAGAAGCTCTCTTCGTTATATCACACTTACCATACCATTTCAAGTCGAACGCACGTGAGACTTGGCACGCGATTCTGGTCAGCTTTGCTGACATTTACCCAACAGAATCGCTGTGCATTCTCGCGGAGCGTTTATCTTAGTCGGAGATTGCACTCCCACTAAGACAAATTTGTTGCTCGCCACTTATAAAAGTGGGAGTCTTCTCCGACTAAGATAAATAGTTAAACACAGACAAAAAGACGCATGAAAAAAATTTCGTTTTTTTCACACGCCTTTGCCTTTACTGTTCCATTTGTCTTCCCATAAATCCTGCTGCACATTTCGCAAGTGCGTTTTCGGTTTCGCCCATTTTGACGCTCCGGTCTTTTCCGGAGAGGATTACCGAGCCGATCGCATCACCTCCGCAGAGGATTGGTGTGATCACCTGCGGTACATCCGGTTTGCTTTCCCCATTGGTGAGTTCTACATGACGCTCCGGCGTTTTCCCGGCGAGAATGGATTCTCTTTCGTTAATCATATTTTCAAGCACATCGCTGATCGTTTTGCCGATATATTCTTTTTTCATGCCGCCTGCTGCCGCTACGATCTGATCGCGGTCCGTGATGCATACGCCGTGTCCGCTCGTCTGTGCAAGTGATTCTGCAAATTCTGCGGCAAATTTTCCAAGTTCTCCGACCTGAGAATATTTTTTTAAAATTACTTCTCCTTCGCGGTCTGTGAAAATCTCCAGTGGATCTCCTTCTTTGATTCTCAATGTTCTGCGGATTTCTTTTGGAATGACAATTCTTCCCAGATCATCAATACGCCGAACAATTCCTGTAGCTTTCATTTATCTGTTTCCTCCTGTATTCCTCATGCTTTTCCATATTTTGCACTGTATGGATAGTATGTGAAAACATGAGGGAATTATGCGTGAAAATTAACTCTTGCTTTTATATCTTTTTCAGCCCTGCTGACCGTTTGCCTGGCGGATCATATCTTCTACGACAATGTCAAAGATTTCTCCCACGGAGTTGCAGTACTCTAAAATTTTCCATGGCTCATTTGTATGGAAATGGATTTTTACCAGATCTTCATCTCCGGCTGCGATCAGGCTGTTTCCTTCGAAATGTTCGGTGATGTAATCTGAAATTTCATCCTCATCCAGATCTTCGTCTCTTCTTTCGATCAGCAGCTGTGTGTCATAGCGGTATGCAAACTGATCATCTTCTGCATCAATTGAATGAATTGCCATTTTCTTATCCTCCTGTATGTTGAAATTGAAACAGTAAATGATTCGTAACTGTTCTTATATCCGGCAACAAATACTTTGATTTGTGCCGGGAAATTGCTGTAGTTCTATTTTATCGAATATTGTCTCTTTTATAAAGGGTTATTTTCTAATTTTCGAAAATCATTTGTATCTGCCTTGTTGCCTCATAATCGTTCATTTCCAACATTTGCATGTCTGCTAATATGACTTTTCAATCCTCTGGCTTTACTTTGCCAAAAGCCTTACACAATAGATTGACTTTGTGGAACTGAACCGTTAGAATATTCTAAAAAAGAAAGGCAATAGCATGATGTTTCTTCACAACAGAAGATATATTCCTATTTTAGATCCTTAGTTCAGTATAGAAATCAATCATATACAAAACTATGAAAAAGGAATCTAAAATTATGTTCAGAAAATTTTTTAAATATGTGACTCAGAGTATGGCCGGAATGATCGGTATATCGATCTATATTCTGGCAGATACTTTTTTTATTTCGCTGCATTCCGGTGCGAATGGTCTGACGGTTCTGAATCTGATCCTGCCGGTTTACGGCGTGCTGTATGCAATCGGGGCAATGATCGGAATCGGTTCTGCGACAAGATACTGCATCATAAAATCAAAAGGTAAAAATGCGGACTGCTATTTCGGACAGTCTCTGATGTGGAGTATTCTGTTCAGCATTCCATTTGTACTGTGTGGAATTTTATTTCCGGCAAATATCCTGAAAATACTCGGTGCAGATGCAAGTCTTGTGAAACTTGGAACGGTTTATCTTCGAATCGTTCTGCTCGGGTCGCCGTTTTTTATGTCAAACCATACGTTCACAGCATTTACCAGAAACGATGACGCACCGTCAAGGGCCATGCTGGCATCGATTATCGGAAGCCTGTTTAACATTGTGTTTGACTATATTTTCATGTTTCCGATGAATATGGGGCTGGCAGGTGCCGCTCTTGCCACTGCCCTCTCTCCGGTAGTTACCATGAGTGTATGCAGCACACACCTTTTCGGTAAAAAAAGCCAGGTAGCAATGCATCTTTCTGTGCCGTCTTTCCGGCATCTGCTCTCCTGCTGCCAGCTTGGTATTTCTGCGTTTGTCGGAGAAATTTCTTCAGCCGTGATCACAACTGTTTTCAATATGCTGCTGTTAAACCTTGCCGGAAATATCGGCGTGGCAGCCTACGGTGTGGTAGCTAATTATTCAATCGTTGCGGTATCTGTTTTTAATGGGCTCGCCCAGGGAACACAACCGCTTTTCAGTGAAAGTTACGGTGCCGGAAACAGCAAAGATGTCCATAAAATCCTACGCTACGGCATCCTGACCTGCCTGATTGTAGAGGCACTGGTCGTGATCTGTGCATGGGGCATGACCGATTCGCTGATCGCCATTTTTAACAGTGAACAGAATCTTCAACTTATCACGTATGCTCAGAGTGGAATGAGACTGTATTTTCTCGGATTTCTGCTCGCCGGGATCAACATTTTGCTGGTGTCTTATTTTTCAGCGGTTGATGACAGCCTGCCGGCAATCGTCGGATCTGTTATGCGAGGAGCCGTTGCAATCACCATCTGTGCGATCCTTCTTTCCAGGTGGTTCGGCATCGACGGCGTGTGGATATCTTTTCTTGCATCTGAAATACTGACGTTTGTGACAATCCTGGTCTTATATAAGTTTCTGCCGTACACAAAAAAATGACACCTTGCACCTTCCGGTCAGCGACGAAGAATACAGCAAATGCTTCAACCTGCAATGAAAAATTGCAGATTATTATGCTTTCATCATCCCTGACATAATGCAGCCTCCGGCTGCACCACACTCTTTCAGGCTCATCCACTGAGTCTCATCAAATTTAATCCCACCGATGGCATACACCGGAAGATCGACTGCAGCACAGACCTGACGTAAAAAATCAAGTCCCCGTGGCTGCAGTCCTTTTTTGCAGTCCGTCGCATAAATATGCCCTGCCGTCACGTAGGACGCACCAAGTTCCTGTGCTTCCTGTGCCTGCTCCGTAGAATGGACGGATGTGCCGATTTTTTGGATAATCTCTCTCTGGCTCTCCGGTATACTCAAATTCTGAGACTCCCGGTATTTTTGATTTTTCTGATTTTGTTTTTCCAGAACAAACTGACGCAGAATCGGAAGCGGCAGATGTACGGTATCACATTTCAGTTTTTCTGCGACTCTCCAGAATGTATGCAAAATACACGGAACCTTATATTCTGCACAGATTGCCATCACTTCCTTCGCCAGTTCTTCATATTCTTTTTCTGAGAGATCTTTTTCCCGCAGGATCAACGCATCCGGATGCATTTCACAGACTCTGCGGATCTGTTCCAGAAAAGGACGCTCTGTCAGGCTGCGGTTTGTAACTGCCACAACCTGACCATATTCCCTATACATAGATATAATCCGACATCACCGGCTGAAGATCATGTGCTAATAATGCATCGTAAACTTCTTCGACCGATCTGCCGTCGGAAATTTCGAACTGGTCGTCCCCTTTGTCCTCGATATCTTCCACGTGGCTGCCGATTCCGGTACTGACGCCCGCTGAAATCTTGGTTGCTGCGATTCCGACCAGATTGTCACGGACTCTCGCACATTCTCTTGTCGATACGGTGATGCTCGCAAACGGCATAAACAGACGATAGGCACAGACTACCTGCAGAAGCTGTCTTTCATGGACATCCATCGGATTGATGCGGTCGTTGTTGATGATCGGGCGAAGCCGCGGACAGGAAAATGCAATTTCTGCATGCGGATATTTTCTCTGTAAAAGCCATGCATGATAACCGGTCGCAAATGCATCTTTGCGGAAATCATCCAGACCTAACAGTGCTCCGAATCCAACGCCTCGCATGCCGCCCATCAATGCACGCTCCTGAGCATTGACACGGTACGGATAAATGCGTTTGTGTCCTGCCAGATGCAGCGTCTCGTATTTATCGGAATTGTACGTTTCCTGAAATACTGTTACATAATCTGCTCCACATTCGTGAAGATAAGCGTATTCATCAGAATTGACCGGATAAATCTCAAGACCGATCACCTTGAAATATTTCTGTGCGATCTTGCAGGCTTCTCCGATATATTCCACGGTAGATTTGCTGCGGCTCTCGCCGGTCAGGATCAGAATTTCCTGCAGACCGGTTTTTGCGATCGCTGCCATTTCTTTTTCGATTTCTTCTGCATTTAACTGTGCACGGTTGATCTTATTGTGGCAGTTGAATCCACAATAAATACAATAATTTTCACAGTAATTTGCAATGTAGATTGGAGTGAACATATAGACGCTGTTTCCGAAATGCTTTCTCGTCTCCACCTGGGCTGCCTGGGCAATCTCCTCAAGAAGCGGCAAAGCTGCCGGTGATAAAAGTGCCCTGAAATCCTCCGGAGTACGCTCACTGTGTGCCAGTGCTCTTCTTACATCTGCTTCGTTATATTTATCATAATCATAAGCTTCCATTTCGCTGACTACTTTATCCAGGACTTCGGAACCGATATCTTCCATGCCTTTCAGGTATTTCATATGGTCGATGCGGTTTTTTTTCTGGTCTTCCAGAATTTCAGCACTTAAAATACTTTCATTTACATGCGTGTTTTCCATGGTGGCTGCCTCCTAATCCTGCAGAAATCCGGTCAGCGGAGAAGATGCACTTGCACCACGTTCAATCGTTCTGCCAAGCCCGGAAAGGTATGCACTTCTTCCGGCTTCGATTGCCTTTTTAAACGCTTCTGCCATCGCCGGAACATCGCCTGCGGTTGCGATCGCCGTGTTTGCCATTACCGCAGCTGCTCCCATCTCCATCGCTTCACATGCCTGGGACGGTCTTCCGATACCGGCATCTACAATGATCGGGAGCTCCATCTCGTCAATCAGAATCTGGATAAATTCTTTTGTGCAAAGTCCTTTGTTGGAACCGATCGGTGCACCAAGCGGCATAATGCAGGCTGCACCGGCATCTGCAAGTGCTCTTGCTGCGTTCAGATCCGGATACATGTACGGCATGACAACAAATCCTTCTTTTGCCAGAATCTCGGTCGCTTTGATCGTCTCATAATTGTCCGGAAGCAGATATTTTGAATCATGTACCACTTCAACTTTCACGAAATCGCCGCATCCGAGTTCTCTTGACAGTCTTGCGATACGGACCGCTTCCTTTGCATTTCTTGCCCCGGAAGTATTCGGAAGCAGTGTGACATCATCCGGAATATAATCCAGAATATTGGCCAGACCGCCTTCGTTTGCACGGCGCAGAGCCAATGTGATAATCTGGGCATCTGCTTTTTCAATACAGGCTTTTACAAGATCCAGCGAAAATTTTCCGGATCCTAAAATAAAACGGGAAGTAAACTCGTGTCCTCCCAGAATAAATTTATCGTCTTTTGTGTTCATGATTTTTCCTTTCTTTACATAACATTAACGCCCTCGTATGGCATCTTTTTCTTTTAACATTGTCAGATTTCTTCTTCGTCTAATATCAGACGTGTTATCATATTTGCTTCGTGTGCCGCACAGATTGCCACACGCGGTGCCATCAGACCATTTCCGTACTCCGGCTCTGTCACACCGTCTCCGCACAGATAAAAGTTTTTCATCAGACGTTTCGTACGGATCGTGTTGTTGCTGCCATAACCTGCCATTCCGGTTGCCGATACCAGCTTTTTTTCCGGGAAATGTTCCAGCACGCCATTGACCAGCATCGCTTTTGCTTCCGGCCGATCGAATGCTTCGCAGATGATCGGTTCGTCCCCCAGCAGATCCACAATATTTTCTTCTGTCACTTTTACACAGTCCGTCTGGATATCCAGATACGGATTAATCTTCAGAAGCAGCGATTTCAGGGCATCCGTTTTGTACATTCCCAGATGCTCCATAAAATATTGCTGACGGTTCAGGTTTGTGATATCCACGACATCAAAATCAATCAGATGCAGATGGCCGACACCGATTCTTGCAAGTGCATATGCTACATTGGAACCAAGCCCGCCAAGTCCTGCAATCGCCACACGCCCCTCTGACAACAATGCCTGTTTTTCCGGAGAATGGCGTTCGTTTAGTGCCGCCATGATTTCTTCTTTTGTCAGTTTCTCGTTCATTTTCAGCCCCCTCCAACAAAGGTAACGATCTCCATACTGTCGCCGTCTTTTAATCTCGTTTCCGAATAAAGATATTTCGGAAGAATTTCTTCATTTAATTCCACAACAATGCGGTTTGTCTGGTAGTTATTCTGCTCCAGATATTCTGCAACTGTGAGGTCTGTGGAAAAAGTTGTCTGGTTTCCGTTTATTGTGATCATAGGATGCCTCCTTTCAAGAATTTTCTAAAACATTTTCAGATATCTTCGAATATTTTTGAACATTTTTGAAATGTGCAAATGAACGAATTCCCCGAAGGGCACGTAAAAGTGCCTTCTTGGGAATTGTTCATTTTGCACATTGCCGAAGTTTTCTAAATTGCCAGAATGCCAGCATTTTCCTGTAAATCATTAAAGTTCAGGTCGAACGCATATGAGACTTGGCACGCGATTCTACACTCCGTTCCGGTCGGCACTTAATCATGCTGCCTTATCTCATCGTTACAACAAAAAAGAGTTCACAAAGAAATACACCCGCGGTGGTGTACCCCTTCATGAACTCCTGTTCACTCTCATTTATGTTATATTCTGTTTTCTGACCGATATAACTATAGCAAATTGAGAATCAAATGTCAAATTTTGTTGTTTCATTTTTTGATTTGTTTCATCTGCTTTATTGAGAATCTGTGATTTTTGTGCTATAACAATTTTATGATGCCAGGTTCAAAAGACCTTTTGACCACAACATCTTTTCATACGGAGGTGAGCACTGTGACGGTACTGGAAACTGCAAAAAAGATGATCGACTATTCTCACGGAAATCTTCATGACATCAATCACTTCATGAAAGTTTACGCTTATGCAAAGATGATTGCAGACGGAGAACGGCTCGATTCGAACACTCAGAAACTGGTTGAAATGACAGCTCTGGTTCACGATATTGCCTGCCCGCTCTGTCGGGTAAAATATGGAAATACGAACGGCAAAAATCAGGAAAAGGAAAGTGCTGCTTTGATTGCAGAATTTTTTAAAGATTCAAATCTGCCGCAGGATTTTACAGATCGAATCTCTTTTCTCGTAAGTCATCATCATACGCTCGATCAGATTGATGGCATCGACTATCAGATCATCATTGAAGCAGACTATCTGGTCAATGCGGACGAAAGCCATTTGTCCGGACATAATATCAAAAATATGTACGATAAGATATTTAAAACAGAAACCGGAAAATTTTTGCTCCGTTCTATGTATCAGAACTGTCTGGAGAATGAAACATTATAATTTTCAGAGTACAGAAATGGGGGATTCAACATGAAAGAATATGAAATTATCATCGAAACGATCAATCCTTGCGGCGGAACCAAACATGCTCAAAACGAAATTATCGAAGCAGAGGCAGAAAGCCCGGAAGCTTATGTCAAAGAGCATGGAATTTTCCCGGTAATGGATGTATCCAAAAATACTTCCGGGGATGTTATTATAACAACCGGCGATTCCAAGGGATATATTGTTCGCTATACTTTTACAGAATAATCTTATTTTTATAAAAAGCTGGTACTTTACAATAATAATGCTTCGTTAAAGTGCCAGCTTTTTTATACCTCTTACATCTTCGTATGATGGTTCACATATTTTGCTTTGTATTTTGAATACACAATCGTCTGATCTTTATACAGTCCATAATATCCGGATGCTGCATAACTGATCGATACTGCAATCAGATAGTATGAAACCCCTTCAAATCCAAACAGCTCGAATGCAATCAGAATGGATGTCAGCGGGCAATTTGTCACGCCACAGAACAGTGCTACCATTCCGCTTGCCGCACAGATGGATGGGGAAAGTCCCAGGATATGTCCAAGGACACAGCCAAAAGTGGCTCCGATACAGAACGACGGCACGATTTCTCCGCCACGGAATCCGGCACGCATGGTCAGTACGGTAAGTACCAGTTTCCAGAAGAAATCCAGTGTTCTGACATTTCCGTGTTCAATCGCCTGTGCGATCAGTCCGGTACCGGCTCCCATGTAGTCGGTGGTTCCGAGAAGCTTTGTGATCACGATAATTGCAACGCTGGCAACAACAACGCGGACATAGACGTTTTTCAGATATTTCGCATAAAAAGCGGAAATCCCGTTCAGTGCCATGCAGAACAAAATACTGAGTCCGGCACAGCAAAGTGCCACGATACCCATTTTGATTCCGCTTTCGATCGTAAGTGCCGGAATACTCGTCACATGAAAGGCCTCCGGGTTGATGCCCATGGATGCTGCAAATCCAGACGCGATCAGAGATGCAATAATACAAGGAACCAGTGCGGTATAATACATAACACCAACACTGACTACCTCCATCGCAAAGACGGCTGCTGCCATCGGTGTTCCAAACAATGCTGCAAAAGCGGCACTCATACCGCACATTACCATAACGTGACGGTCTTCTTCATCCAGTGGCAGCATACGCCCAAGCTGATTTCCGATACTGCCGCCAAGCTGGATCACTGCACCTTCTCGTCCGGCTGATCCGCCAGTCAGATGTGTAAGGGCAGTTGATATAAAAATAAGCGGTGCCGATTTGAGCGGTACATCATCTTTGGAACGGATCGTCATAAACACCTGATTCGGACCTCCGTCATCTTTTCCGAATTTCTGATACAAAAATACGATGATCAGACCGGACACCGGAAGCAGATAAAAGATCCATAAGTGCTCTTCCCGGACATTGGTCACGGTTTTCAAAACATAGGAAAACAAACTGCTCGCAGCACCAACAATACAGCCGGTCACAACTGCAAGGATTAGCCATTTTCCAAGGCTTGACATATCACGCCAGATCCGGTTTCCGTAATACTTTGCTTTTTCCTGCATGGTATTTTGCAGGAGATTTTCCTGTTTTTCTTCCACCTTTTTTCTCTCCTTTGAAATTTTTCATGTCTTTTGCATGAATCATTTTCATTCTATACCTTAAGTAAACTCCTGTCAATTTGCGGAACAATCAAGTGCTGGGCAATATTGCAAGTGAGTGTGTTATTCGTATTTGGTATGTCGATGTCATTCTCTTTATTTTTATAATGGTAAGTTCAAAGGAAAAGCAGTATAATAATTTAAATAAAAAATCAGAAGATAGAGAGGACATCTGATATGCCGGAATTACCAGAAGTAGAAACGATACGCCGTGTTCTGGAGCCACAGCTTCAAAACCGCACCATTGAAAAAGTTACTGTAAATCACAAAGATGCAGTCGCTTACCCTTCCGTGGATGATTTTTGCCTCGGACTGACCGGACAGATGGTTTCACATATACAACGCCGCGGAAAATTTCTGATCATCTGTATGAAAAGCGGTGACCGTGTGATCCTGCATCTTCGTATGACCGGAGGCCTTCTGTTCACACCAAAAAACTACCCGGAAGAAAAGTACACACACCTGATCTTTCACTTTGATCAGGGACAGAAACTGCTCTTTTCTGACATGCGGCGATTTGGTCGTTTCTGGTTTCTGAAAAAGGAGGAAAAAGATACGTTCAGCGGAATTGCCAAGCTTGGAATCGAACCATTTGATCCCAAACTTTCCGCAGACTATTTAAAGACATATCTGGGCACACGAAAAAAAGCGATCAAGACCTGCCTGCTCGATCAGAGCATCATCGCCGGAATTGGAAATATCTATTCGGATGAAATTTTATTTGCTGCGAAAATTCTTCCGTCCCGCCCGGCAAACAGCTTAACAGACAAAGAATGGAAATGCCTTGCTGTTACGATCCCGGAACGCCTGGAATATTTTATTGAGAAAAATGCGATTTCTGCGGAAGATTATCTGGAGACAAAAGGGAAAGATTATCGAAATACACCGTTTCTTAGAATTTACGGACACAGCGGAGAACCATGCCCGGTTTGCGGCAGCACCCTTTGCCGCACCACGATCGGCGGCAGAAGCAGTGTGTACTGTGAGAGATGTCAACAATAAAAAGTTGTGGCGGAGATTTTCTTAATGTGCAAATGAACGCCATAAAAATAGTTTTGTAAAAATAGTACGCCATGATGATTCGAAAACAATCTCCTGACACGCATCGTTTCCTGTTCGGTTCGCTCGTGTGTTAGCCGCCCTTCGCCTAAACTCGCCTCTTCGAGGCTCAGACAGCGGCTCTTTGGGGCGGCAACATCGCAAACCTCACGACGGAAGCCTCGCTACCGTCAGAGCGATTTGTTTTCGGATTCATCATGGCTGTATTATTTTACGCACTATTTTTTAAGATACCGTTCGTTTGCACATTGCCAAAAGCTCCCGGCCTGCCGGGGGTCGCTTAAGCGGAACAGCCTTTCAAGCCAAAAGGCAGAACATGAAAAAACAGTATCCACTCTTTTTACTATCTTGATGCGGAACGTTTTGATTCTAAAAATTTTCTGCGTGCACCAGCGTGGCAAAAGGCTGTTTCCTGCCAGCGTGTAAAATATGATATGAAGTGTTTTTAAAAACTATGGCCGTTCAAAAACGTACAGCAATGTGCAAAATGAACAATTCCCAAGAAGGCACTTTTACGTGCCCTTCGGGGAATTCGTTCATTTGCACATGCAATACTATTCTTTTGCAAACACTATTTTAAAATGTGCGGCATTTCAGTTCTTTACACCTGCCGGGAAACCAACGGTCAATTTTTATTTGTCAAATGTAATTTCTTTATGATACACTGCATGTTCTGCAATATATTCCTCATAGGTTTTCGTCTTTTTCTTTTCTTCGTAATCTTCGGAGAAGTAATATCCTTTCAGTTCGTTCATATATTCATCTTCATCGCAGAGGTAAATATTGACTTTCGAGGTATCATACCCGTAGGTCTGGCGGCAGTCAGTAATATCTCCGGCGTAGTCCATGCGTTCTCCGTTTGCATCGAAGACTTCTGCGAAATAGTATTTGCCGTCTGTCTCGCTTTTGTCTTTCGGATATACTCGCAGTTCATATCTGGTTTTTACGACTTTTTCCAGTCCGACTCCGTCATCGTTTACTTCCACGGTCTGTGTATCTTTTGTATCCAGTTTGACATTAAGATCAAAGTCCCAGTTTCCTTCGTAAATTTTTTCATCCGCAACCGTGAAGTTTACATTGTCAAAGCGAATGGAATCCAGTGCCATATGGCAGGTAAAGGTATCGGTCGGTTCTGTCTCCAGAGAACTTAAATCTACTCGCAGCATACCGGCAAAGGTGTGATCGTCCACAAATTTTCCTTCCATATAATTAAATAAAAATGTTTTTTCATCCGGCATGAAGCTAAAGGTATTCTCTCCGCTGATGGCTGCCTGGTCAAAGTTTAAAATATAGTCTTTGACATGATCTTTGATTTTTATATCTTCTGGAAATGGCTCTTCACTGTAAAGGCTCATGGCAATGTACATGGCATTTTTATTATAGTAAACTTCGGATAATGTCACAGTAATGCCATTGGATGTCTTTGTATAGGCTCCATCTGCCGGGACTTCCGAATCATCATCAATTCCTGTATTGCCATTTTTGCTGTCTGCATTTTTTACTGTTTTGTCCGCTTTCTGATCTGCTGTGTTTTCTGTGGACTGTGTCAGAGTTTCTGCAACCTGACTGAAATCTCCTTTTACGCTGGTGTTGTTTTCCACCTGTTCAAAAATGTGACCGATCAGTGGCATTTTTGCTGCAAAAGATGGATTGGAAATACATAACACCGATGCCAGTGCCACCGCAGCTGCCATTCCCATTCCGACTTTTGCCGTTTTTCGAAACGCTATTTTCTTCCGTCTCTTTTTCCCCTCTTCAATGCCTGCCCGGACCCGCTGATCCAGATCTTCCGGCACCGGAATCTTATCAAAGCCTTCGATCTGCTCCGGATTTTCGATATATTCAAATGTTTTCTGTTCTTTTTTCTGTTTCTCTCTATTCATCATTACGAACCCCTACCCTTCTTCTAAGATCAGTTTTAATTTTCTTTTTGCTCTGGAAAGATCTGATTTAACAGTCCCTTCTGCTCTTCCCGTATAAGCTGCAATTTCGGAAATTTTCTTATCTTCAAAATATTTCTGTTTTATGATAGTTCGATACGGCTCTTCCAGAGACTCAACTGCATTGTGCAGATCGATGATCTCTTCACGGCTTGCCCCGCCATTCTCTTCTGCTCTGTCCCGTATCTCCGCATCCAGGCTTCCGATTTCTTTCTCCGCTTTTCGGAACATTTCGTTTGCACAGTTATAAATAATGCGTGTCATCCATGTGCGGAAATAGTTCGGATTTTTCAGATCTTTGATGGAAAGCATCCCGATGGTAACGGCTTCCTGGAAAACATCTCCCGCCAGATCTACATTTTTTACATAGCAGAATGCATTCCGGTAAAAATAGTCTTTATGAAGCTGTATCAATTCTCCGTAAGCTTTTGTATCGCCTTTTTTGGCTTTCCGTATCAGCCACGCTTCGCTGCTCATGTTTTATCACCTCCCAGGTTCTATGCCGGATTTTTTTGTATCCTGCATTTTCTGTAGGTTAGATGCTCTCCACCGGTAAAAGGTTGCAATGATGCAAAATTTTTTGCCCCCAACATCATTTTCATAAAAAGGACGGCAAATTTAAAATCTGCCGTCCTTTTTATTTTAGATGCCAGGGTAAGCGTACGAAGTACGAATTCGTATGACACCTTTTTAATCTTAACCTCTTTATTTTTTATTCTTCTGAAGAATCTCTGTAGTAGTTGATCAGACATCCTTTGAGGATAATCGTTCTCTCATCATCCGTCAGCTCATCCATTTTCAGGGTGATTTCTTTTAATCCATCTCCGACAACATAAGCTTTCATTTCTTTTGCTTTGTCTTTGACTGCCTGTTTTACGTTCGGGATAAACAGGTAATCGCCGTTTGCAAACGGAAGCTCCCCTTTGTCAATGATAAATGGAAGCATACCCCAGTTGATCAGGTTGGAGCGGTATCTCTTTGTCGCATATTCGTTTGCGATGTTTGCCCAGCCGCCCAGTACTTTCTGACAGGATGCAGCCTGCTCACGTGCGGAACCATCTCCCGGTTTTACTGCGAAGATCGTGCTTCCGATACAGGTATTTTCACTGTTCATATCCGGATATGCTTTTTTGATCTCATCCCAGACCGGTTTGAGCTCATCAAAAGCTTCACATGGACAGTTTCCGGCTTCGCGGGCTTTTTCTGCTTTCTGTACTTCTTTTGCACGTCCTACATATGCCGGATCTTTTCTGGAGAGTGCAAATTCTGCCAGTCCAAGCGGGTTGGAACGATAGGAAGATGTCTCTCCGGATGGAATCAGCTCGTCGGTTGTAGTAACCGGATCGTGGATCTCGGATACGACTTTCAATACCATATTTTCTGCCAGCGGTGCCATTTCCGGCCAGTCTTTGATGTTCGGGCCAAACTGGATCTCCTGATCCGGATCTGCCACGCCCTTGCTGTCAAATACACGGTTTGCGTAAATAGAACTGTCGAAGTAATATTTTGGATTGCTGAAATCTACGTCCACATCGGTAGCCGCAGTCAGGTATCCTTTGTTTGCTGCAGTAGCTGCGATGGAACGTGCATCCATCAGTGCTACGGAAGAAATCTGGCCATTCTGCAGTTTGCTTCCTTCACGGTTCGGGAAGTTACGTGTAGAGTGACGGATACTCAGGGCATTGTTTGCTGGTGTATCACCTGCTCCGAAACATGGTCCGCAGAATGCTGTCTTCACGATCGCACCTGCTGCCATCAGATCTGCCAGTCTGCCGTTTCTTGCCAATTCTACATAGATCGGAGTACTTGCCGGGTATACGCTTAACGTAAAGGCATCTGCTCCGATGTTGGAACCTTTCAGGATATCGGCTGCCGCACAGATGTTTTCAAATCCGCCGCCTGCACATCCTGCAATGATTCCCTGCTCTACATAGAGTTTTCCGTTATGTACTTTATCTTTCAGAGAATATTCTACTGCTCCGCCAAGGCTGACTTTTGCTTTTTTCTCTACATCGTCCAGAATATCCATCAGGTTTGCATTCAGCTCGTCGATGGTGTAGGTGTTGCTTGGATGGAACGGCATCGCAATCATCGGACGGATCTCGCTTAAGTTTACATAAACCATGCCGTCATAGTATGTAACTGCACCCGGATTCAGTGCTTTATAATCTTCACTTCTGCCATGGATATCATAGAAATCTCTGATCTTGTCATCATCGGTTCTCCAGATGGAGGACAGGCAGGTCGTTTCGGTTGTCATAACATCCACACCGATACGGAAATCTGCACTCAATTTCTCTACGCCCGGTCCGACAAATTCCATGACTTTGTTCTTTACATAGCCATTTTCAAAGACAGCTCCGATGATCGCCAGAGCAACGTCCTGAGGACCGACACCTTTCATCGGTTCACCGTCCAGATAAATCGCTACCACACCCGGCATATTGATATCGTAAGTTTTGGAGAGCAGCTGTTTTACAAGCTCCGGTCCGCCTTCGCCCATCGCCATGGTTCCCAGTGCACCGTAACGTGTGTGGGAGTCTGATCCGAGGATCATCTTTCCGCCGCCTGCCAGCATTTCTCTTGCGAACTGATGGATAACTGCCTGATGAGGCGGTACATAGATTCCACCGTATTTTTTCGCACAGGTAAGTCCGAACATATGGTCATCCTCGTTGATCGTTCCGCCTACTGCACAGAGGCTGTTATGGCAGTTTGTCAGTACATAAGGGATCGGGAATTTCTCCAGTCCTGACGCTCTTGCTGTCTGAATGATTCCTACAAACGTGATATCGTGAGATGTCAGTTTGTCGAACTTAATCTTTAATTTATCCATATTACCGGATGTGTTGTGTTCCTGTAATATATTATAAGCGATTGTATTCTTCGCAGCCTCTGCTTTTGAAGGAACACCATCGCCCATTTTTTGTTTCAGTATTGCTTCTGCATCATGGTTATCTTCCACGATCTCGGTGCCGTTTACCAGATAAACCCCGCCGTCATATAACTTGACCATGTTCTACCTCCTGAAAATTGAAATCTTATTCACGAAACGGGCAGAATTCTGTCTTTTGCCCGCATAGGTAAAGTATAATCGCATCCGGCTAAAAAAGCAAGATGCGATTGTTTTCGGCATCAAACTTCTTTGCTTCATCTTTATCATGTGCAGCATAAAGTATGGTTGTGCCGTATCTTTCATGTAATTTTTCTATTTCTGTCCGGATCTGAACCTGAACTTTTTCGTCCAGACCATTTAAAGGCTCATCAAACAGAAAAAGTTTGGGTTTGCGGATGATCGCCCTGCCAAGAGCCACCCTCTTTTTCTGTCCTTCTGAGAGAATCTTCAGCCTGCGGTTTAACAGTTCTTCCAGTCCCAGCATATCTGCTGCTTCTTTTACAGCCGCTTCGATCTGCTCCGTGGAACATTTTTTCAGTTTCATTCCAAACGAAAGATTATCGTAAACGGTCATATTTTTATACAGACTGTAATACTGAAAAACCATGGCAATCTCCCGGTCTTTTGGTTCGACGTCATTGATCGGTTTTCCGTCCAGTTCCAGGATGCCTTCCGTCACATCTTCTGCTCCGGCGATCATACGAAGAACGGTGGATTTTCCGCATTTCGGAGAACCGGTAAGTATCACAAACTCTCCGTCTTCCATTTCGAGATTAAAATCTTTTACCGCCCAAAATCCATTTGGATACCGTTTGCTGACATGCCTAAGGGAGAGCTTTGCCATATTTTTTCTCCTGTTTTTATTTTGTGTTCTTGAAGTTATCCATCAGCTCTTCCAGCTCAGCGAGCAGACAGTCTACTCTGCCGTAGAAAGCGTCGTTATTGGTCGGATTATCCAGCTCTCTTTCGATATGTATCAGCTCTTCTGTCAGTGCATGGATACGGTTCTTTCCTGCATTGTCTTTGTAGAGCATGTAACGGCTTCTCTCATTTTCTTCCGGGGTCATCTTTTTCAGAACAACTTCTACGTTTGGTTTTTCTCCGATATAACGGTAAGTGATCGATGGTGATGCATGGTTCAGAAGATTCTGGATATAGTAAATATCGTTTGTCTCTTTGTAATATCTCCATGCAAAGGTTTTACGCATCGTCTGTGCACCGATCGCATTCAGTCCCATGCTCTTTCCGACGTTTTTAAATACGCGGTAAGCCTGTTCTCTGGAAAGCGGTGCCGGTGAACCGGAATGTCCGAGGATCAGATAAGCCTCCGGATCTTTGCCTTCTGTATACTGGCTGATGATCTCTTTGAGTTCCTGCGGAATCTGAAAAGTACGTTTGATATTTTTTGTTCCGATACTTGCTTCAATGCTGTCTTTATCCCTGATGTCTTTGTTGCGGAATTTCAGGATCTCCTGAAGCTGCAGACCGGTCCCCACTCCTATCTCAAATAAAATATAGTACTTGTCATCTACCTCTCTTAATTTCTGTTTAAATTTTTCAAGTGTTGTATCATCCTTGATCGGTGCTACCCAGTTCATACTCTTTTTAATCCTCCTCTTCTTTTTTCAGATCCTCTGTTTTTGGCTGTTCTGCCGGCAGGATCTCTTCTTCGGGTTTTTCTGTTGGTTTTATTTCTTTTGTTTCTTTTGTTTCCTGTGCTTCTTTTGCTTTCTGCCGGTCGATCAGCTCTTCCATTTCCCGTAATCGCTTCTCTTCTTCTTCGGCTTCTCGCTTTCTGCGTTCCTCTTTCTCAAGTTCTGAACGAATCTCTGACTCGATCTCCTGGAAAGATTTGCTGTCTATATTTTCTTCTATCTTTCTGCGCTGTTCTTTGTCCTGCTCGCGTTCTTTCCTTGCCAGCTTATCGTTTTTGTCACGCATGTAAGCGATGACGATAAGCGGGATCATAAGCAGGATCAGGATCATCCCTACCGTCGCAGACAGCATTTCATGCTGATCTACCCAACCGTTGAAGGATGTCCATATATTCAGGAATCCAAATGTTATATTATCCATAAATTCATCAACTTTCTCTTCGAACCCTTTGCTGCCGGATGTATCTTTTTCCGGTGCTTCTGTACTTCCCGCTGTCTCTGTTTCACTGCCATTTGTGTCTGTCTGACCCTGCAGTGTCGCATCTGAAATTTCTGTCTTTGTCACCTCAAATGCCGGATTGTTAAACTTTAAGGTTTCCTCTCCGACTTCCCAGCCCTGATAACTGTAAACAATCTTATTTCCGTCACAGAAACCTCGCTTCAGCTTGTCCGTTTTCAGTTTTTTCGGGATCGTAACGCTTACGGTACTTTTCCCTTCGACCGCCCGGATACCGGCTTCTTTCTGATCCAGAACGGATGCTGTGCCGAAATGACAGATACCTGCCAGCTGTCCGAGTGTTGTCGTATTAAGAGCCGCATCGACCTCTTCGTGGCGGAATTTGTCGAACCCGTAATCTAAAAGTTCCGCAGATTCATTAAAGGTTTTCCAGGAACCATTGACGCGAAGCTCAACACACACCAGCGTCTTGCCGTCTTTCTTTGCATAAGTAACGAGCGTGTTCCACGCTTCGTCCGTAAATCCCGTCTTGCCGCCCTCGCAGTTTTTGTAAGTAAACTCACCGTCTTCATAGAGCATTTTCTGGTGATTTACCAGCCAGCGGTCTTCTTTCATATATTTTGTTTTCGGGATTTTGTATTCGACTGTTTTTGTTATTTTCCGGAACAGCGGAATCTGAAAGGCTGCCTGAGCAATCAGTGCCATATCGTGGGCACAGGTATAATGTTTTTTGTTGTGCAGACCATGCGGATTGACAAAGTGGGTGTTGACGCAGCCAAGCTCTTTTGCCTTGTCATTCATCATCTTCACAAAATTGTCCATCGATCCGCCGACGTACTCTGCGATCACATTTGCCGCATCGTTTGCAGATGCCAGCATGATCGCATACAGGGCAGAACGGACTGTGATCTTCTCCCCGACGGACAGCCAGATCTGGCTGCTGTCCGAATCGATCGGAGCAAGTGCACTCTCAGATGCTTTCACTTTTGTATCCAGGTCACTGTCACTGATGTGCTCCAGGGCGACCAGCATCGTCATGATCTTGGTGATGCTCGCCGGATACAGTTTTGCTTCTGCGTTTTTGCTGTAAAGAAATGCCCCTGTATCCAGATCCATGACAGTTGCACCTTCTGCTTCTACCCGGGGACCCTGGGGCCATTTTTTCAATTCATTTGTCTCTATCGTCCAATCATATGCCTCTGGAGTTTCTTCTACATATTCCTCCGTCTCTTCTGTGTACGTCTCATCATACACCTGTTCATCCTGGGCAATATCTTCTGCCGCAAACAGAACAGTCGGAGAAATGGTTGCAAGTACTACGGCGATGATAAGAAGACATGAGAGAAAATTTCTTTTCTTCATATGCTATCTCCGTTATTTTCTGAAGTGCAGTTATCTGCTTTCCTTTTAACCCTTGGTTCTAAGTATATTATAATCATCCTGTTTTTTCAAGATTGTTATTACAGGATAACACTGTCAAAAAGTATCTTTTGTCATTTTTTCTTTTATTTTGCAGAAAATAACCGCTGTTGCCGTGCTTACCAGCGTTGCTGCGACAGCCGCTCCGGTGATGGCAGAGGGATTGCTGCTTCCGTACTGACTGCGATAGGCGATCACGCTGACCGGTATCAGCTGAAGGGAAGAAATATTTAAGATCAGGAAGGTACACATCTCATTGCTTGCGACTTCTTCGGGCAGACCTTTTTCTTTTTTTATTTCTGCCAGTTCTTCCATCGCTTTTAATCCCGCCGGCGTTGCCGCTGATCCAATCCCGAGAATATTTGCGATCATATTTGCCGCGATATATTCCTGTACCTTATGTCCTTTTGGAATCCCCGGGAAAAGAAAATGGATAAACGGCTTTAATTTTTCGGACCATTTTCTGATCAGCCCGGCTCCTCTGGCTATCTCCATCACGCCAACCCAGAGTGCCATCATTCCGGTCATGGTGATGCACAGCGTCACGGCCTCTTTTGCCGATGCAAATACCGCATCTGTCACTGCCTGCATATTTCCCGTGACTGCCCCATAGACGATCCCAAGCAGTATCATTCCTATCCAGAGATTATTCATATTATAGTTTTCACCATTGTGCTTTTATTTATCACAGTTTATGCACTTTTTTCATACAAAAATACATTCTCTGTTCTTTTTCCGGCTTGACTATTTTTTCCGCTGCATTTATAATGAAATGCGTATTCGCATGGAGACGTAGCGAAGTGGCCGTAACGCGCCTGACTCGAAATCAGGTTGTCCTCCGGGGCACGAGGGTTCAAATCCCTCCGTCTCCGCTAACTATTCAAATTAATATAAGTTTATACAAAAAAGTACTGTACGGCTCGTTCTATTCACAGTGCTTTTTCTTGTATAATGGAGGAAAATCTATGCAGAAACAGGATTTTAAGAAACTTTTTGAACATGGACCTGTAATTCTGGACGGTGCGACCGGCTCTAATCTCATGAAAGCCGGTATGCCAAAAGGCGTATGTACCGAAAAATGGGTTCTGGAACATCCGGATACGATCATCCAGCTTCAGAGAGCCTATGCAGAAGCAGGATCTCAGATCATCTATGCTCCTACTTTCGCTGCAAACCGCATCTCTCTGGCAAATCACGGTCTTTCTGGTCAGGTAGATCATTATAACCACGCCCTTGTTGCTCTCTCAAAAGAAGCCGTACAGGGAAAGGCTCTGATCGCCGGAGATATCACCACGACCAGCAAAATGGATGCAGAATACGATGAGCTTCTTTCTGCCTATGAGGAACAGATCACCGCTCTGGTGGATGCAGGCGTGGATCTGCTGATCGCTGAGACGATGATCGGTGCAGACGAAACCATGGCAGTGATCGACGCCGCACATGCTGTCTGCGACCTTCCGATTCTCTGTTCTCTGACCATGCAGGCTGACGGCAGTCTTTTCTTTGGCGGAAATATTTTCGAGACAGCACCGATGCTCGAAGAGATGGGTGCAGATGCGGTCGGTATCAATTGTTCTACAGGCCCTGATCAGCTCGAAAATATTATCCAGAATCTTGCCGGCAGTCTCTCTGTTCCGGTCATCGCCAAACCAAATGCCGGTATGCCGACGATCAACGATCAGGGAATTGCTGTTTATGATATGACACCGGAGTATTTCGGCAAAAGCATGAAACGTCTTGTTGACCTTGGTGCCTCCATGGTCGGCGGATGCTGCGGAACAGATCCTTCTTATATTAAGGCACTTGTAAACGCAATCCGCTAAATTTTCTCTTACCCGGGTCGTATCCAGACCGAACGTATGTGAGGCTTTGCAATAATTTTATCAGCCGATCAGGTGTTGGCATAATAAAAAGACATACATCGCAGGATTTTTCTGTTTTGTATGTCTTTTTTATATAATCATGAATTTTTTCTTATTTTATTTGCTTGCATTTTTTTACCACGCACCGCACTTTGAACTTCCGCCACAAACGTTACTCCTACAGTTAGCTCAATCCAGGCACCCTCGCGTCACACAAAAGGTTCTGCTTAGTGCTGCTGCATTCCTGCCCTGACACGGTTCACAGATTTCTGTTGCACAAGACCCAAACGTCATCACCACTTATAGAAGGCAGCTTTGCAGCTAAAAACCCTCGGATTGGTATCACCCCTGCTGTAGCGGATTGCAGGTACAGGGCACCGCTATCTCCCCGGCTGCGTGGTCTAAGTTACTATATCGTGAATCCGCTGTTTTGTCAAGTTTTACTTCGGATTTTACCCCATCAGCCACCAAGCTCTACCATGCGGTTGATACATCTTCCTGCTCCTTCGAGCACGTTCTGCGGAAGGTGGATCTCTTCGCCGCCTCTTCCTTTCAGGCAGTTATAGACATCCATAAGTGTTGTGATCTTCATGTTCATGCAGGTGAGCGGAACTGCCAGCGGATAGAATTTTTTATCCGGACAGGCAAACTGAAGGTGTTCTACAATGCTGTTCTCTGTTCCGATGATAAATTCTTCTTTATCGGATTTCTTTGCAAAATCCATGATCCCTGTGGTAGACCCGACATAATCTGCTTTTTCGACAACTTCCTGACGGCATTCCGGATGGACCAGAAGCAGTGCATCCGGGTGATCTGCCCTTGCTTTTTCGACGTCTTTTGCACTGACTACGATATGACGCGGGCAGCCACCTTTATAAAAAGCAAAGGTTTTTTCCGGAAGCTGTTCCGCTACATAGCGTCCTAGGTTCGGATCCGGAATAAACAGGATTTTGTCGTTTTCCAGATGACTGCAGATTTCCACTGCTGAAGAAGAAGTCACGCATACATCACATTCTGTCTTGAGTTCTGATGTTGTATTGATATACGCCACAACCGTATAGTCCGGATATTCTGCTTTTAAGGTGCGAAGACCTTCCAGATCAAGCTGTTCTGCCATCGGGCATCCGGCTGCAGGGTTTGGCAGCCATACTTTTTTATCCGGGCTTAAAATTTTACAGGTCTCGGCCATAAAACGCACACCGCACATGATCACGCCGCTGCATTTGCTTTTGGATGCCTGTACGCTCAGTCCGTAAGAATCTCCCATATAATCTGCTACTTCCAGAATTTCCTGACCCTGATAAGCATGAGCCAGAATACATACATCCTGTTCTTTTTTCATACGCAGGATCTCCTGCTGAATTTCTGCTATTGTCATTCTTCGTTTCCTTCCTGTTTTGTATTCTGCTCCCATGGCTGAAGCGGTGCCAGGAATCCTGCTTTTTTCAGTTGTTCTTCGATCAGATCCAGTCTCTCTTCGCTTGCTGCTTCAACCAGATGATAGTGATAACCGGATGTTGCATTACTCAGTGCACTGGAATTACTGTTGTTCAATGCGGTAATAAATTCATTTACATCCTGTCTTGACCTGATATCCATTTCTGCACTGACTCTTCCATAGACTCTGTGGCTGATACTGATATTGCAGATCCTGCCGCCACAGTCCACGATCAGATTCATTTCTTCTGCTGTCTGATCCGATTCATGACGAACTTTAAATTCACGGACGCAGCCGCTGTCCTGCTGTATCACATATCCTCTTGTTGTTGATAAAATTCCCGGAGTCGCTGCACGAATCACTGCCATATCCTGCACGATCACCTGGCGGCTGACTCCAAACTGGCTCGCCAGTTTTCTTGCAGCAACCGGTTCATCTGCATTCTGAAGAAAGTTTAAAATTTCATTTCGTCTTTCCGCAGTATTCATAGTCCCAGCTCCTTTCAGACTGCATGAAGGTTCTTCATGGAAATGTCCAGAATCGGAGCAGAGTGTGTCAACGCTCCGCTGGATACGAAATCAACTCCGATTTCACGGATGCGTGCAATATTTTCTTTTGTAATGTTTCCGGAGCATTCCGTCTGTGCTCTTCCATCGATCAGTTCCACAGCCTGTTTCATCACTTCCGGTGTCATGTTGTCGAGCATGATAATATCTGCTCCGGCCTCCACCGCTTCTTTTACCTGCTCCAGGGTTTCTACTTCAATCTCGATTTTGCGTACAAACGGAGCATATTCTTTTGCCATTGTGATTGCTTTTGTGATGCTTCCGGCTGCACCGATGTGATTATCTTTCAGAAGTACACCGTCTGATAAGTTGTATCTGTGGTTGCATCCTCCGCCCACACGCACTGCATATTTTTCAAATACACGGCAGTTTGGCGTCGTTTTTCTGGTATCCAGAAGTGTTACTTTGCTTCCTTCCAGAAGTTTTGCGACCTGTCTTGTATAAGTGGCAATTCCGCTCATTCTCTGCAGATAATTCAGTGCCACACGTTCTCCGGATAACAGTACACGGATGTCTCCGGTAAGCGTTGCCATCAGCTCACCTTTTTTTACCTCATCACCGTCTTTGCATTTAAAATCAATTTCCGTTTTCTCATCCAACATCTGAAAAACTCTTGCATAGACATCCAGTCCGGCGATAATTCCGTCTTCTTTTGCGATCAGATCTACCGTTCCTTTTACCTCGGTCGGCATAACTGCATTTGTAGAAACGTCTTCACTTGTGATATCTTCCTGCAGTGCCATACGGATCAGCTGATCCGCCTGCATTTTCATAGTTATACTATTCATTTGCTTTTTTCATCCTCTCTATCTCATTCAACACTTGTTTATGATACCCTTCCAAAATTACATTCTGGTCTTCATATTGATTCAGATCCAGTCGGTCCGGTCTGCACATCTCCGGTGTTTCTCCAAATATCATATCATCTGCTGCCCGTCTTGCAAAGACCAGAGATTCCAGAAGCGAATTGCTTGCCAGACGGTTCTTTCCATGGACACCATTGCAGCTTGTTTCACCGCAGGCATAGAGTCCACGCATGGAAGTCCGGCTGCTCAAATCTGCCTGGATACCTCCCATAAAATAGTGCTGTGCCGGAACAACCGGAATCGGCTCTTTTCTCGGATCAAATCCTTCCTCAATACAGTGCTGATAAATGTTCGGGAAATGCTGCATGATCGTTTTTTCACCCAGCGGACGCATATCTTCCCAGACAAAATCAGTACCGTCCTTTTCCATCTGCTCAAAAATCGCCTGACTGAGCAGATCCCTTGGCTGCAGTTCATTCGTAAAACGCTGACCGTTTTTGTCATAAAGAAGTGCACCTTCGCCACGGACAGATTCTGAAATCAGGAAACGTCTTCCCGGTTTATGTGAAAATAAAGTTGTCGGATGGATCTGTATGTAATCCAGATGCTCTAATTTCACCTGATGTTTCATTGCAATACCAAGTCCGTCTCCGGCAATATGCGGATAGTTGGTAGAATTCTGGAAAAGACCCCCGATACCACCGCATGCCAGCACAACAAACTGGGAACGGATCGGATAAACATTATTTTTTGCATCCATTGCAATCACACCGCCGCAGATATTGTCTTTCGATATGATATCTACCATCGTCATATACTCACAGATTTCAATATTTTCTTTTGTCTTTACCTGATCCAGAAGCGTCTGCGTAATCTCTTTTCCGGTAATGTCCTCATGGAAGAGGATTCTTGGTCTGGAGTGTGCACCTTCTCTTGTAAATGCAAGCTCGCCATCCTCTGCACGCACAAAATCTACATTTCTCCACAGCAGATCACGAATGATATCGTTGGAGCTTCGGATCATCAGATTGACCGCTCTTTTATTATTTTCATAATGCCCTGCACGCATGGTGTCTTCAAAATAATCCTCATAATCATCTTCACCACGCAGCATGCAGATACCGCCCTGTGCCAGAAACGAATCTGACAGATCCGCCCCCTGCTTTGTAAGCATCAGAATTTTTTTTCTTTTTGGAAGATTCAGGGCACAGTAAAGACCTGCCGCTCCGGTACCTACAATAATGGCATCATAATATTCATTCATTTTCTTATACCTCTTTCCTGTCACGGATTTGTTTTGCCATGAGCGACATTATACTACTGGTCTTTGCACGTGTCAAGACACCTGTATATTTTCTACTGCCTTCCTGTTTTAACTCCCATTACTTTTTTCATGGCATCAAAGAAGAATCTCTGCTCTTTTGTAAAAAGAACTGCTTTCACTCTTTTTTCACGGTTTACTTTTTCTTGTTTTTCCTCTATAATCACCATAGAGCAACCAGCCATGGGAGTTACTAAGTTTTCAGAAGGGGCAAAGTCATGGATAAAAACAAATTAAACCACAATGCTGACAGGGGCAGTAACAAACAGCAGCAGCTGTACCTAAACATCGCTTTTTTCGGTGTTTTCGCCTGTGCCGCCCTGATTTTTTTACTGCTGGCTTTTGATAAAATACCGCCAGTCAGTGAACACAAAAAAGCAGAAAAAGAAACGTTATCAACCGAAGCTCAGTCCGAGACCGGAACCGAGTCTGCCACACCGAAAGAAACACTTGCTGCTGAGACAAGCATCACGATCAGCCTGATGGGTGACTGCACTCTTGGCTCTGCTCCGGATTCTGACCAGTACAACAATTTTGATGCTTATCAGTCCGTATATGGTATTGATTATTTCTTCCAGAATGTGAAATCTTACCTGGAAGGGGATGATCTTTCCATTATCAACCTGGAAGGTGCACTGACAACCGCTGAGAATTCAGCCAGCAAGAGCGATGTTTATAAAGGCGATCCTTCCTATGTTTCCGCACTCTCTAACAGTTCGATCGAGGCTGTCAACCTTGCCAACGATCACACCGAAGATTACGGAACCGCCGGTCTGACCGAAACACAGACCACTCTGAAAGACGCAGGGATCACGACTTTTGGCAACGACGATACCTCTGTTCTTGAGATCAAAGGCATCAAGGTCGGACTTGTCGGTATATCTGCCATTGACAAACAGGTAAGTGAATGCAGGACACAGCTGACAAATGATATCAATGCAGTAAAAGAACAGGGTGCAAACCTGATCATCGTAAATTTCCACTGGGGAGCGAACGGCGAGACAACACCAGACAGCGACCAGACAACACTGGCACACGCAGCGATTGATGCAGGGGCAGATCTGGTAGTCGGACATCATCCTCACGTTCTGCAGGGTATGGAAGTTTATAATGGAAGAACGATCTTCTACAGCCTGGGAAGCTTCTGCGATGGTGTAAATATGTACCCGGACGACATGGATACCGTTATTTTCCAGCCGACCTTTACTTTCAGTGCAGGCAAAGAGCTGACCCAAACAACGAATTCCATCATTCCTTGCACGATTTCTTCCGACAGCACATTCAATAACTATCAGCCGACACCGGCCGAAGACAGTGAGAAGACCAGAATCGAAGAAAAAGTCAAAGAACTGAGCAATCAGATCGGAAACAGCATTTCCGGAGATAATTCCGATGCAAACAGTACCACCGAATCCGGAAACACCACGGATTCAAACAGCACATCCGGCTCAGATGGAAATACAACCGCTTCCTCTGAAAGCGAGACTTCTTCCGAGAGCGAAACTTCCTCTGAGACAAGTTCAGACGGAAGCAGCAGTGATGGCAGCGATAATTCCGCTTCTGACGGAAACGACTCCACAAAACTGTTTTTACCGGAATAAAAATTTACCGTTGGTTTCCTGGCAGATGTAAGGAATGGAAATGCCGCACATTTTAAAATACTGTTTGCAAATGAACAGTATTGCATGTGCAAATGAACGAATTCCCCGAAGGGCACGTAAAAGTGCCTTCTTGGGAATTGTTCATTTTGCACATTGCCGTACGTTTTTGTACAGCCATAGTTTTTAAAAACACTTCATATCATATTTTACACGCTGGCAGGAAACAGCCTTTTGCCACGCTGGTGCACGCAGAAAGTTTTTAGAATCAAAACGTTCCGCATCAAGATAGTAAAAAAGCAGAGGCACAGTGACGGCGGCAAATTTTCGTTACTTTACTTCTGCTTTTTAATGTTCTGTATTTTGGCTTGAGAAAGCTTTTCGCTTAAGCACTCACTGGCAGGCCAGGAGCTTTTGGCAATGTGCAGACGAACTGCATTGTAAAACATGGTGCGTAAAATAATACAGCCATGATGAATTCGAAAACAAATCGCTCTGACGGTAGCAAGGCTTCCGTCGTGAGGTTTGCGATGTTGCCGCCCCAAAGAGCCGCTGTCTGAGCCTCGAAGAGGCGAGTTTAGGCGAAGGGCGGCTAACACACGAGCGAACCGAACAGGAAACGCAGCGTGTCAGGAGATTGTTTTCGAATCATTATGGCGTGCTATTTTACACAACTATTTTTTTATAACATTCATTTGTACATTCTAAAACCTCCGCCGTACACTTTTGCCGATATCGCGGACACGATCGGCACGGTCAGTACGATCCCTAGTGTTCCTGAAATTCCTTTGATCACTTCAATACCGATCGAATACATATTTACTACCTGAAGGTACGGCATAATGTATGCATAAATTAAGATCATCGTATTGATCGCTCCTCCGGTAAATGCGAGGATCAGTGTATTTGACATGGTACCCATCATATCTTTTCCCACATGTATCCCTGACTTAAACAGTTCTTTCGCCGTCAGCTCCGGTCTTTTATTATGGATTTCTTCTATTGTCGAGGAAATAGAAACTGCAACATCCATGACTGCTCCAAGAGATGCAATCAGGATACCGGAAAACAGTACTCCGCCTATCTGAAGTTTACTGTTCTGAGACACATACACCATCGTTTCGATATCTTCAATGTTATAACCTGTGATTCTGGTTATTTTTCCAAATACTGTCGCAAATACGCCTGCGATCAGTACGCCTGATATCGTTCCCGTCATGGCACAGATTCCTTTTTTTGTAGCTCCGCAGATCAGATAGATGGAAACGATCGTCACCATAACTACCACTGCAACCGCTGCAAGGAACGGCGAAGCTCCTATATACATCAGCGGAATATATAAGTAGATAATGCAGATAAAGGTAAAAACAAGTGCAAGCAAGGATTTGAATCCACGTTTTCCGCCAACCAGAAATAATGCCGCTCCTAAAACTGCAACGATCAGCCATATAAAATTACCTCTGTCATAGCCATAAATACTTCCTGACAGTTCATCGCCATAACTGCTCAGCTGCACGATCACATTCGTTCCCTTTTTGCAATAAGTTCCGTAAAGATAACCATTCATGTTGTTTGCTTCGCATATTTTTCCTTTATATTTTCCTGATGTGATCTCTACTTTCACATTCTGGCTTCCGCCATTGACTTCTTTGTTTACTGTGTTATCCTCTACAACCTCAACAACTTTTGCTTTTACAAAATAAAAATTATCATCTGAAAGCAAAGGAACTCTGGTTATATTGGAATTAAATAACCAAAGTCCCGCTGCGAAGATTATGAGGAAAACCACAAATATTGCATTTGAATATTTTTTCATTTTCCGAATCCTCTGTTTTAATATAGTTCAGTTCTGCAACCATTTGCTTTGTGGCTCGCCGCCTGTAAAGTCGAAAGCCACCTCACATCTTATGTGTTTCGTCTGAAAATTATTTTATTTTTACTTTAAATGTAATCTTCTGCTTTCCAAAGGAAGCCGTTACTTTTACTTTCTTTTTGCTCTTTTTCACAGCTTTCATTTTTCCTGTACTGGAAATTTTTACAACTTTTTTGTTTGAAGTTTTGTATTTTACGTTCTTTCCTGTAACACCGTTGATGGTCAGGCTGAGCTGTACCGTTTTGCCTTTCTTTAAAGCAATGGTTGAACCTGCTTTTACTGTCTTCTTTCCTGCTTTCAGCTGTAATTTTGCTGTTGCAGCAGGCGTTACGTTGTTGTCTGTATTGTTGCCGTTATTATTGTTGTTATTGTCATTTTTGTTTGTTTCTTTTTTCTGCAGATTTACTTTTGCTTCCAGAAGACTGTCATACTGATTTTCAAATTTTTTCTTTGCAATGAGCAGCTGCATATCCATAGTCTTGTCCAGTAAAGTTGAGAATCCGGCTTTTAAAGCCGTGCTGTCGCCTCGTTTATAATCACCCTGAGCATAGCCATAGTAATTCAGCATATCATTTGCATTATCTGCATCATTCGTCTTATCATATACGGCTGCCAGCTGTGCTGCACCTTTATCCTCTGCTGTATATTTCATCAGGTCTTCGGCTGCTGCAATTTCGCTCTGCAGTTTATTCCAGGATGCGTCTGTATAACCATCGTTTTTGATTTCTTTCGCCTGTGCGATCAGATCCTTCATGGAAACCTTTTCGCCTGTTTTGTAGAGTGTATAATCATCTGCATATTTGTTTCCATTGTAATCGTATGTTTTGATAACAATGGATTCATCCGAAAAATCAATGGTTGAGAATGTCGGAATCTGTGTGTTGGAACGCTCTGCGATGTAATACTGTTTTGTGGTTGCCAGTTTATAGAACTTACTTCCTGATGCAGAACCGGCCGCAATGTAAAGTGTTCCTTCCGGATTGATCGCTACAGAATCATCATACTGGATCGCTGTTCCGTCTGCCATCAGATAGGATCTTGCATAAGAATGATCATGTCCGGTTAAGCACATATCAATACCGAACTCATCCATCAGCGGTGCAAACAGTGCTCTTAAGTTTGCTCCGTCTGTGTCAGAGTGCGGCTGACCGGAACCATAGATGTCGTGATGGAACATAACAACTTTCCATTTCGCATCCGGATTGCTTTCCACTGCTTTTTTCAGAAGTTCTCTGTGTTCAACGGTATTTCTGTTGTTGCTGTTCAGACTGATAAACAGTACGTTTCCATAGCTGAAGTAATAGTCAGAACCAGAGTTTGTGCTTCCAAGTCCGTCTTCTGAATTCGGATTATTGTAGTGATATTTATAATCGGTTCCTTTGCTCTCGTGATTACCAATGGTCGTTGCCAGTGGGAGCATTCTCAAAAGTGCCGGATAAGTAAATCCTGCATATTCGCTTTCTCTGACATTCTTTCCATCTGAACTGTCTGTTCCTGCATAGTCAATCTGGTCTCCTGCCGACAGAATAAAGCTTGCATTTGGTGCTGTGATCTTTGCCTGTTCCAGGGTTTTATTCCAGTTAAAGGTATCTACTGCAATATTGATATCATCGGCAGTTCCCTGACCCTGTGAGCCGGATGCTCCGATCTGCGGATCACCTACGAGAATTGTCTGAAAGTTTGTTGTCTTTTTTGTTGTATAGGACTGAACTTCACTCCAGTTTGGATTTTTTACATCATCGGTATAACTGTAATAATAGGTTGTATTTTCTTCAAAAAGTCCTTCAACCGTAACTTTATTAGATGCTTTATATGTATTTTTCTGATTCGAACGATTGATCTCCGTTGCCGTTCCTTTAAATTCCTGTGCATCGCTCAAATCTTCTTTTTTTCCGATTTTTACTGCCGGCTCGCCCTTTTTCTGGCTGTACCATGCAAATCCCAGATCTTTTGCTGTCTTACCAGGTGTTAAGATAATTCTTGATGAATCATAGGATTCACCTTCTCCGGTAAGATTTCCCTGATCGTCTTTTTTATTCCAGACATTATCTTTCCAGGTGGCATAATCTGAAATATTCTGTGTATCTGTAAATAATGTGCTGCTTGCACTTGTCTCTCCATATGCAAAAACATTGACCGGTGCTGATGTTGCTGCTACTGTTACTGCCATTGCTGCAGCGATGATCTGCAAAGCTTTCATTTTCTTCATATTTTTTATTCTCCTCTGCCTTCACAGGCTCTTTTTAAATGCATTTTGATTCTTTTATTGATAAGTCTTATCATTTGGCAGTATACAGGTGTTATGTAAAGACAGTTTGCGGATATGTGTAAAATCTAAGTAAATTTAACTTTCTTTTTTTCCCGCAGCTCTTTAAAAAATTCACTCAGCATGGTGCTGCATTCTTCCTGAAGAACTCCTTTTGTCAGTTCCACCTGATGATTGAAGCGATCCATCTGCAAAATATTTAAAACGGAACCGGCACAGCCAGCCTTCGGATTCATGCTTCCGATGACTACCCTAGATACTCTCGCCTGAACGATTGCCCCGGCACACATCTGGCATGGTTCTAACGTAATGTACATCGTACATCCTTCCAGTCTCCAGTCACCAAGTTTTTTGCTTGCTTTCCTGATCGCATTGAGTTCTGCATGGGAAAGTGTATTTTTATCGGTGTTTCTGCGATTGTAACCACGTGCGATAATTTTATCTTCATAAACGATCACGCAGCCAATCGGAACTTCATCCAGTGTTTTTGCTTTTTTCGCCTGTCGGATGGCTTCCTTCATATATTTTTCGTCTGTTGTCATATTTTTCTTTTGCCTTTCTGTAAATGTGGTATACTGAAAATATCATTTTTTATACAAATTCAAGTCGAACGCACGTGAGACTTAGCATGCGATTCCGGTCATCTCTGGCTAATATTTGCCTGACAGAATCGCTGTGTATACATTGATTTTTTGCAATTTTAATTCCAGGAGGTTTTTATGAATATTCATGGTTTTATCACTTTAACTCTATTAGATTACCCGGAGCATCTCGCTGCTTCTGTTTTTCTGGGCAGCTGCAACCTGCGATGCCCTTTCTGTCAGAATGGAAACCTTGTCCTTTCGCCGGAAAATGAACCTTCCATCTCCGAAGAAGAAGTGCTTGCCTTTCTGAAAAAAAGAAGCGGTATTCTCGAAGGAGTCTGTATCAGCGGCGGTGAACCTACGCTGTATCGCGAACTTCCGGATTTTATATCAAAGATCAAAGCTCTTGGATATCTTGTGAAATTGGATACAAACGGAACAAATCCGGAAATGCTTCGTTTTCTTTATGAAAATCATCTTCTTGATTATATTGCCATGGACATCAAAACGCAACCGGAACAATATGCAAAAGTTTCCGGGCTGCAGCCGGATGCTGCAGGCACACAGAAACTTCTGCAAAATATCAATCTTTCAAAAGAATATATTATGTCCTGCGGCATAGATTATGAATTTCGCACGACCGTTGTGGCGGAGCTTCACCGTGATGAGGATTTTAAGGAACTCGGGAAATGGCTGTCCGGATGCCGCCGCTATTATCTGCAGCCTTACCGGGAATCAGAACACATTCTTGCTTCCATGAGAAATCCAGATGTCTGTTTTCACGCTCCTGATACAGAATCTCTGCATCGTTATATTGAAATTCTTAAAAAGACAATTCCAAATGTGGAATTGCGCGGAAAAGATATCAAGTAAATAATTTTGGGCACATCTAAATTCCGTTTTACTGTCTCAACATTAAGTGCTTTAATCTGTTTTTCATTATACAAAAATGCCTGTGACATTTTATAATCCAAAAACGTCACAGGCACTTATTTTTATTCCGAGCATATTTCTTTTATTTAATTTTTACACTCTTTGGTAATCCGCTTGCTCGAAGCAATTTTGTATAAAGTTTCTTTTTTGATTTCGGAACTTTCACAACAGCATTCTTTGAAATACCTTTGAAAGCATTGCTTCCGATCTTTTTCAGGTTCTTGCTTTTAATTATAATTTTCTTCAGATTTTTACAGTTTTGAAATGCACTTTTACCAATCTTTTCCGTTGTTTTTCCAACAACCAAAGTTCTTACCTTCTTATTTCCTTTCAGTGCATTTTTTGCTACGGATGTAACCTTATATTTTTTTCCATTCAGTTTTACTGTACTGAAAATTCTCAGGTTCTTCTTTTTTTCACCATTCACTGTACTGGTAATCATCTTTGCAGTATTTTTTCCGGTTATGCGGTATGTAAAAATACCTATCTTATTCTGATCCGGAACCTGAGACGGTGTCTCCGGCGTCTGTGATTCCTCTGTCTCAACCGGCTTTTTTTCCAGTGCTGCGATTGCATCCTCGATTGCTTTTGCCATCTGGTCTACTTCCGCCTGCTCCGTGATATTCTTTCCACGTATCACTTTATCGATTGCTTCCTGTACTGCTGAAAAGTCTTTGTAATCGTCCTTCTTCAACGCATTTGCTTTTTCGATCGCTTCATCCACTTTCTTATAATCTGCGTCTTTGTACGTCAGAGTAAATGTTTGTGTATGGGTTGCTGTATCAGCTGTAATGGTAATTTCTGTATTTAAAGTCTCACAGTTGTCAGCAGTGATTTCCACCGGATAAGTGCCTGCTTCAAGTTCAGCAAAATTTGCCGTTTCCTGTCCATTTACTTTTATGACCGCACCTGTCAGTCCAGATGGAGTCACAGTAAAGAAAACGGAATATTTTACATTCGGCAAAAGCGGTGTTTCACCCTGACTGAAACGATAGATACCGCCAGCAGCACTGATTTCATTATAGAAATCTTCTGTTTTCATATACTCGATCGTTTTCGCTGTACCTGCCCCATCTTTATTTGCACAGGCAGATACATTTTCCGTCTCGGCAAAGAAATTATTTTCAAAAGTTGCCAGAGCTTTATCGGAACTGTCTTTTTTTCCTGCGATTGCACCAAAACGTTTATACGGAAGTGTGGCAGTATACTGCGTCAGATCAATTTCGCCGCCAAAATAGCAGTGGCTGACTGTATTATCACTGCCGTCCTTTGAATTCGTGCCAACCACACCAACAATACCGCCCATATCCGTGATTCCTTTTCCAAGTGGTGTCAGTTTACCGGTTGAACAGCAATTTATAATTTTTGCAGTTCCGCTGATCTGACCTGCGATCCCTCCAGTTTGAGGAGCGTAAGACTTTATATCTCCGGAATTAGAACAGTAACGTATTTCCGAAGTTCCCATGACCATTCCTGCAATTCCACCTACGTAAAAACTGCTCACATCATTGGTTATTGTGATATTACCTTTATTTTGACAATATTCTATTACTGTATTTTCTGCATATCCACACAACCCGAAAGTTCCGTTGATATACTTGTCATGATTATTGAACACTACTTCCGATATACAATCAGAAATTTTTGCACCATCCGTATATCCGGCAAGTGTACCTAAAAATACATATCCTTCCCCGGCATCATCAATATTCCCTTTGAGCGTCAGTCCGGAAATTTCCGCCCCCCCCAAGGAATCCGAATAATCCTCCAATATCCTCTTTTCCATACATTGAAGCATAATCAATATTTGAAATACTATGACCGTTTCCATAAAATTTACCACTGAAATAATGTTCAACATCTCCTTCGTCATTGGTACATCCGATCGGCGTCCACTCAACACCTGTCAGATCCAGATCTGCTTCAAGAGATACCACCGCATTTGTCCTGTTATCGTACTTACCGGCATTTACATCTTTTGCAAATTGCAAAAGTTCGTCAACGGCTGTGATAACTGTCTTGCTTTCCTGCCCGTTTTCTTCTGCCAGTGCTGTCGCTGGAACAAGCGACATCACAAGGCACAATGTAAGCATAAAACTCAGTAATTGTTTTTTCATACTCTTTTTCCTCCTGTCAGATAATGTCAAAATTTACATTTGCTGATTTTATGATGCCAGGGTCAAAAGGTCTAAATCCACATGAGCTTGCTCATAGGTGGATGAAAGACCTTGGGACCCGCTCCGATATGAGCATAAAAGTGGGATGATAATCCCACGATATGCGAATACTGGTGAGGATTGTGGAAGTGCAACGCACGGAACAATCCGCAGGCATCATAGTTGGGGATTTTTGACCCCATCATCATTTTATTATAACAGAAAACATTTTTAAATGGAACTAGCCAAACGGTTAGTATGTTGCGGTCTACAATATTTTTACAACAGCATTTATATCAGATTTTTGCACCAGTAACCAAAGGTCTGTTCTTTTATTTCCGATGTCCGCTCTGCTTTTGCCCTGCGAAACTCCGGAAATCCGAACATTTCTGCCATATTTTTTTCGCCATAAAATCCAGGGATTCCAAGAATATAGCCTCCCTCTTTACCTTTTCCTATCATCAGATGCTGATGCTGATAATATCCATGCATCAGAAAACTGTTGCTTCCCTGCCGCAGACCTTTCTGCCAAAGAATTTTTAAGTCCGATGGCTGAATGCGAATTGCATCTTCTATCTTTTCATCCTGCACCGGCTGAAAATGTATATAACGTGCTGTGGCACGATTCCATCTGGTATCCGTTCCCGGCTCGCAGCCCTGACATTTGTTTTCTGTTTCTGCACTTCTGATTTCGTTCTCGTTTTCAGATTTTCCCTCAGTTTCTTTTTGTGGTATTTCTTCATCTGTTTCTTTTGCTCTTTCTTTCTGTGACACTGCATCCTGTAATTCCTGCGATATTTTTTCTGATACTTCTTTTTGAAATGTTTCTTCCGATATTTTTTCTGATCTATCTTTCATTGGTACTTTTTCTGGTATTTCTTCTGCCACTTCTTTTGAGAATATTTCTTCCTGCATCTCTTCTGCTGTGATTTCCGGCTCCGCTTTCGCATGTTCCGTTATATCCAGATTTATATTTTCTTCCTGCAATTCCTGATCAGCTTCTGACTCTGTAGATTTTTCGCTTTTTTCGTTTTCCTTAATCCCAACATTTTCTTTATCTGTTTCATTTTCTTCAACGGCTTCTTTATCCGTTTCACTCTTTTTGACATTTTCTTCGTCTGTTTCTGCCTTTATTTCTTCTGGTTTCCCAAGATTTTCGATCGCAATTGGCTCATCATCGAAAACGGTCATCCAGTTTCTACCGCTCTGACTTCTGATATAGATTCCACAGACTTGTTCAAAACGACAGGATTCTTCCACAAACGGTTCTTCTGGAACGGTAAAACGCCGGTCAAATCCACTGCCCTGTGTCTGCCCTTCTCCGATCAGGAGAATAATAGGATTGTTTTTTCTGCTCTCTTTTGGCTGTCGCACAATTCCGAATACTTCTGTTTTTCCATCCAGCATTCTTATATTTTGAATATGTATCTGGATGCGGCAAATGGCATTTCGCAGTTCTATTTTTGCAAACCCTGTATTCTGCATCTTCTTTCCATTTACATATTCATAAATATAAGCCACAAAACGATGATAATCTGCCATCCATCTCGTCCTCCACAGACCTCGATTTTCTGGTGTGATTATATGCTCGTTTTGTGGCTCATATGCAAGGCAGATATTTCTGCCCTCTGTATCACAGAACTGTAACCATTTTTTCCGGTTCTTTTATATTCTTGCTGCTCCTGTTTCTCTTGCAACTTTTGCAACTGCCGCAGATACTGCTTCTTTTACTCTCGGATCAAATGGATCCGGAATAATGTAATCTGCCCTCAGTTCACTTTCATCGATCAGGTTCGCAATCGCATGTGCTGCCGCTGCGTTCATCGGATCATTGATATCTTTTGCACGTACATCCAGTGCACCGCGGAAGATTCCTGGGAATGCCAGTACGTTATTGATCTGATTCGGGAAGTCACTGCGTCCGGTACCGACTACGGCTGCTCCTGCCTTCATTGCCAGATCCGGCATGATTTCCGGAACCGGATTTGCCATAGGGAAAAGGATCGGATCTTTTGCCATGGTCTTTACCATTTCTTCCGTTACGGTTCCCGGTGCGGATACTCCGATAAATACATCTGCACCTTTCAGTACGTCAGCGAGGCTTCCTGCCTGTTTTTCTCTGTTGGTGATCGCTGCCATCTTTGCTTTTTCTTCATTCAGACCTTCTCTGCCTTCATAGATGGCACCCTTGCGGTCGCACATGATAACATTCTTCAATCCAAGCTCGATCAGCAGTTTGATGATCGCACTTCCGGCTGCTCCTGCACCGGACATAACTACTTTGATATCTTCGATTTTTCTTCCGGTAAACTTCAGTGCATTCAGCAGTGCTGCTGCTGTTACAACGGCCGTTCCATGCTGGTCGTCATGAAATACCGGAATGTCGCAGCGTTCTTTTAGTTTTCTTTCAATTTCAAAGCATCTCGGTGCAGAAATATCTTCCAGATTGATGCCTCCGAAACTTCCGGCAAGAAGTGCCACCGTATTGACGATCTCGTCTACATCTTTGCTGCGAATGCAAAGTGGAAAAGCATCCACATCGCCAAATTCTTTAAACAAAGCACACTTTCCTTCCATAACCGGCATACCTGCTTCCGGTCCGATATCTCCAAGTCCGAGTACTGCTGTGCCGTCCGTTACGACAGCCACCAGGTTTCCTCTTCTTGTATACTTATAAGATAAATCAGCGTCTTTTGCAATCTTCAGGCAAGGTTCTGCAACTCCCGGTGTATAGGCCACTGCCAGATCTTCCGGTGTCTCAATTTTTGCTCTGCTGATCACTTCGATTTTTCCATTCCATTTTTCATGCTGATTTAAAGCAAATTCTTTTTTATCCATTTTTATTTTCCTTTCTTTTTCGGATACAATTTGCATAGTAATTCTGTACTCTTATTATTACCAGATGACTGTCTGTTTACAACCATCTTTATCAAATCTGCATGAACACCTGACATTTTCTTTTCTCACCCGTAACTGTTCTGTATCTTTACAGCTACTTTCACCCTTTAATAACCTGTTACACGAAATCCTTTTTCACCTGGCTGCAGCGGCATACGCCTTGCTTCTATGTCTGTGATCCGTATGGATCTGGCTTCATAGAGGCGGGCAAGGAGGCGGTCTATATCAGAATCCCGTCCCTGTACTTCCATCTCGACCCTTCCGTCACAAAGGTTGCACACCCATCCGGTCAGTCCGAGATCATCGGCAGCATACTTCGCCTGATAACGAAATCCTACCATCTGCACATCTCCGGAAAAATAAAAATGTTTTCTTACTTTATCCCTCATAGGCTTTCTCCTTTGCCTCTGCCTGATTTTTCATTCTGTATAAAACAGTTATAATTTATGCCTTAATATTTTCCAGCACTTTTACCAGATAATCCCACATACGTGCGGTAGAAGAAATGGAAAGAACTTCTTCTGTTGTATGGATATCCTTCATGGTCGGTCCAAAGGAAACTGCATCCAGACCTTCGATCTTCTCATAGAAAAGACCACATTCCAGACCTGCATGGATCGCTTTTACTTCCGGTCCGTCTCCGAACAGCTCTTTGTAAGAATCTACCATAATGTCACGCAGTTTGGATTCTTTGCGGTACTCCCATGCCGGGTAGTCGCCCTCTGTTACACAGTCTCCGCCCAGGAATTCGCTGAGGTAGCAAACCTTTGCAGTCAGTGCATCTTTTGCACTGTCAATGCTGCTTCGCACACTGCTGACAATTTTGCATTCTTCTTCGTTCAGCATCAGAATACCAGGGTTGATAGATGTCTCTACCAGTCCTTCGATGGAACCGCTCATTTTCTGGATGCCATATGGCACCTGTACCAGGAAGAAAATAATCTTTTCCTGACTTACCTGCTCCAGAGCTTTTTCGGCGGTTGTCTCACCGATTTTTTTCACAGTCACGGTAATGCCTTCATCGGTTCCGGTATATTCCGTTCTCCAGTCATTCTGAAGTTTCTCTGCTGCAGCAAAAATTGCTTCTTCTGCTTCTTTATCTGCAACAAAAACAGCTTTTGACAGTCTCGGGATCGCATTGTCCTTTGTGCCGCCTTCCAGTGCTGTCAGGCAGAACGGGATATCCTGTTCCAGTGTAAATAAAGCCTGTCCGATCAGTTTGTTGGAGTTTGCTCTGTTTTTATCAATCTCTGCTCCTGAATGTCCGCCGTTCAGTCCGGAAATAACCAGCTCATATTTTTCTCCGCTTACCTCCTGATATCTGACCGGAATCGTTGTGATTGCAGAAAGTCCGCCTGCACAGCTTACCCACAGATATCCTTCTTCTTCGGAATCCATGTTGATCAGGTATTTACCTTTCAGCTGTGAGCAGTCCAGAGCTTTTGCTCCGAGAAGTCCTACTTCCTCATCTGTTGTGATAACCACTTCCAGTGCCGGATGTTTCAATGTATCATCATCAAGGATTGCCAGTGCATATGCAACTGCAATTCCGTCGTCTCCGCCAAGTGTTGTTCCGTTCGCAGTAACATAATCGCCTTCGATCATCAGATCTAGGCCATCTTTTTCAAAGTCGTGTGTGGAATCTGCTGTTTTTTCGCAGACCATATCGCAGTGTCCCTGCAAAATAACGACTGGTGCATCTTCGTATCCTGCGGATGCTGCTTTGCGGATCACAACATTGTTGCTGTCATCCTGACTGCACTCCAGGTTACGTTCTTTTGCAAACTGTACCAGATAATCACTGATCTGTTTTGTATGATAGGAACCATGTGGAATTTTACAAAGCTCCTCAAAATAATAAAATACTTTTTCCGGTTTTAAACCACTTAAAACACCCATTTTCATTTCCTCCAGACATTTTTATTGTCGTCCGAATCCAGACAGCACTTCCATTGTATAATTAAATATTTTCTGATACGTTTCCGCATCAAAGTGTACGCCGTCCTGTGTGGAATATCCACTCTCCAGCAGATAGGAATTTGTCTCTATCCAACCAGTCTCTGACGGAAGATTATTATAAAGAATATTGTTAAAATTCGCAATATCCTCATTGGAAATATACGGATGATTTTCTACCGGATTTACCGACATATAGTAGACTTCGGCTCCTTTTTCCATCCACTGAGGAATTTTCTCTTTCAGAAGATCAATATATCCCCATGCATTTCCAAGATCGTTGACTCCCATATTGATAATGATCACAGATCCCTGCGTCACTGACTCATCAATCTCTCCAACGGCAGTATCCTGAAACCAGGATAATCCCGCTGAAACCTGACCGATCCACACGCAGCCGGAATCTCCGACTGTTTCATGCATGCCGACCGTCCTGGAATCTCCGACAAAAATATACTGCGTCACATCAAACGATGTCTCGCTGCTCTGCTCTTCCGTTTGTTGTTCTGTCTCTGCCTCCTGCGTCTCCGTCTGTTCTTCTTTTTCCGACATTATTTGTGTTGCTTTGCTTACTGCAACAGCATTGGTACGGATACAGCTGAAATTGTATTCTTCCAGACAATCCCACGCCATATCCAGCAGCACTTCTCTTGTCGGTGTACCAAGCGGTGCCTTCGCCCCGGCTGTAAATGCCGGAATAAAAAGGCAGCACAGAAGCAGAATCCATCTGCTAAACTTTCTTTTTTTCATGATCACATCATTCCAGTTCAAATGCTCCTGTATAAAGCTGATAATATTTGCCTTTTTCGGCGATCAGCTTATCGTGAGATCCTCTCTCAATAATACGTCCCTGCTCCAGCACCATTATAACATCAGAATTTCGTACTGTCGACAGTCTGTGTGCAATAACAAATACGGTACGTCCTTTCATCAGAGCATCCATACCTCTCTGTACGATTGCCTCTGTTCTGGTATCAATCGAAGACGTAGCCTCATCCAGGATCATAACAGGCGGATCAGCTACCGCTGCTCTTGCGATTGCGATCAGCTGACGCTGTCCCTGTGAAAGGCTTCCGCCATTTCCTGTGATCACCGTATCGTAACCATTCGGAAGCAGTCGGATAAAGTCATCCGCATTTGCAAGTTTTGCTGCTGCATAGACTTCCTCATCCGTTGCATCCAGTTTTCCGTAACGGATGTTTTCCATGATCGTTCCGGTAAACAGGTTTGTTTCCTGCAGAACCACACCAAGAGAACGTCTCAGGTCTGCCTTTTTGATCTTGTTGATATTGATGTCATCGTAACGGATCTTTCCGTCAGCCAGATCATAGAAACGGTTGATCAGGTTTGTGATCGTTGTTTTTCCGGCTCCGGTAGAACCTACAAACGCCACTTTTTGTCCCGGTTCTGCATACAGACTGATATTGTGGAGCACGATCTTTTCTTCATTATAACCAAAATCTACATCATAGAACCGCACTTCGCCACGCATTTTTGTGTAAGTCAGCGTTCCATCGCCATGCGGATGTTTCCATGCCCACAGTCCGGTTCTTTCTTTTGATTCCGTCAGCTCACCGTTCTCGTCATATTTTGCATTGACCAGTGTAACGTATCCTTCGTCAACTTCCGGCTCTTCATCCATCAGTTTAAAAATACGTTCTGCTCCGGCAAGTGCCATGACAACCATATTCAGCTGATTTGAAATCTGACTGATCGGATTCATAAAGCTTCTGCTCAGCTGCAGGAAAGATGCAATCGTACCGACCGTCATACCGCCTGCACCGCCAAGAGCCATTGTGCCTCCGATTGTTGCCAGCAGCACATACTGCAGGTTTCCGAGGTTACCCATGATCGGCATCAGGATATTTGCGAAACTGTTTGCTGCGGATGCATCCTTGCATAATTCTTCGTTTTTCTGGTCGAAAATCTCTTTTGCTTTCTCTTCGTGACAGAATACTTTGATAACTTTCTGTCCGTTGATCATCTCTTCGATATAACCATTTACATCACCAAGAGCTTTCTGCTGACGTATAAAATAATAACCACTCTTTCCGGCAACACGGCCTGTCACCTGAAGCATGATAAATACAAAGCAGAGTACAAAAATGGTAAGCTGCCAGCTTGTGAAAAGCATGGCAAAAAACACAGAAATAATCGTGATCAGAGAGGAGAACATCTGCGGGATACTCTGTGCAAGCATCTGACGCAGCGTGTCCGTATCGTTCGTATAATGGCTCATAATATCGCCATGTGTATGCGTATCAAAATAACGGATCGGCAGTGTCTGCATATGTTCGAACATCTCGTCTCGAATACGTTTTAACGTTCCCTGTGCGATACTTACCATCGTTCTGTTGTAAAACAGGCAGGCAAGGATTCCCACTGCGTAAATACATCCCATGATCAAAATGGAACGGAACAGCGGTGCAAAGTCCGGTGTGGCTGCCTGAAGCAGCGGTGTGATATAACTGTCGATCAGTGTCTGCAGATACAGTGAGCAGGACACCATGGCAAGTGCATTGACCACGATACAGATCAGGACAGCAGCAAAACGCAGTTTATAATGTCCGATATAAGACATCAGTCTTTTTACAACATCTTTATTTACTTTTGCCATTCCTTCCGGTCCTTTTTTGTTATTCGGCTGTCTCATCTTCGCTTCCTCCTTTCACCTGAGAATAGTAAACCTCCTGATAGATCTCATTGGATGCAAGCAGCTCTTCATGCGTGCCAACCGCAGAAATATGGCCTTTATCCATAACAATGATCTTGTCCGCATCCTGTACCGATGAAATACGCTGTGCGATGATAAATTTCGTTGTATCCGGGATTTCCTCACGGAATGCCTTTCGGATCAACGCATCTGTTTTCGTATCTACCGCACTGGTAGAGTCATCCAGAATCAGGATTTTCGGTTTTTTCAGAAGTGCTCTTGCAATACAGATTCTCTGTTTCTGACCGCCGGATACATTGCTTCCGCCCTGCTCAATGTAAGTATCGTATTTATCCGGGAATGTCTGGATAAAATCGTCAGCCTGGGCGAGCTGACAGACATGAATCAGCTGTTCATCTGTCGCATTTTCATTTCCCCAGCGTAAGTTTTCTTTGATCGTTCCGGAGAACAGCACATTTTTCTGAAGAACCATCGCTACCTGATCACGCAGAGCTTCCAGATCATATTTTCTTGTGTCCAGACCGCCTACTTTCAGGCTTCCTTCTGTGACATCATAAAGTCTCGGGATCAGCTGAACCAACGTTGTCTTTGCCGAACCGGTTCCTCCGATGATACCAACCGTCTCACCGGATCTGATATTTAAATTAATATCAGAAAGACAGATCTTATCCTTTTTCCCTGTGTAGCTGAAGCTTACATGATCAAATACAACGGAACCGTCTTTTACTTCTGTTACCGGAGATTCTCCATTTGTAAGGTCGCTTTTCTCATCAAGAATCTCTACGATACGCTCTGCAGATGCTCTGGAAATAATGATCATAACAAATACCATCGACAGCATCATAAGACTCATCAGAATCTGCATCGCATAAGAAACAAGGCTCATCAGCTGACCGGTAGACATACCATTTACCGGATCATTTCCGGTTGTAACGATCAGTTTTGCACCAAACCAGGAAATCAGAATCATACATGCATACATGCAGAACTGCATCAGCGGCATATTGAATGCGATCAGTTTTTCTGCAAATGTAAAATCGTTATAAATCGATGTGGAAATTTTTCCAAATTTCTCAATCTCATGATCCTCACGGACATAAGATTTCACAACACGGATTCCGTGAAGATTTTCCTGCACAACATTGTTCAGTTTATCGTAAGTTTTGAAAACTTTTTCAAATACTGGATGTGCATGTGTCATAATAAAATACAGTCCGATGCCAAGAATCGGAGCTGCTGCCAGGAAAATCACTGCCATCTCGGAATTTACCTGAAATGCCATAAACATAGAAAAAACAAGCATGATCGGTGCACGGACTGCCATACGGATGATCATCTGATATGCATTCTGCACGTTGGTAACGTCCGTTGTCAGACGCGTTACGATACTTGCCGTTGAAAATTTATCAATATTGGAGAAAGAAAAATTCTGTACATTGTAATACATATCCTTTCTCAGGTTCTTTGCAAATCCGGCAGATGCCCGTGCGGCAAATTTACCGGAAAGCACACCGAACATCAGTGAGATCATCGCTGTGACAGCAAGCAGAATACCCATCTTCCAGATATATCCCAGGTTCTGTGCCTGAATACCGTAGTCGATCAGTCTTGCCATCAACATCGGAATGATCACTTCCATGATTACTTCAAGCGTGACCATCGCCGGAGATAAAAGGGAATCCTTCTTGTACTCACGGATGCTCTTCATCAGTTTCTTAATCATGATTGGCCTCCTTATTATCTTTTTTTTCGTAACATTTGTTTTTTATCGAACATTCCAGATCTTCTATGAGGTTCTCGCGAATCTTCTGTGTCAGCTGAAACAGACAGTCAATATCGTCCGCTGTCATATCTTTTACCAGCAAACGCTCCATTCTCTGGATATGCTGTATTACAAGATGACTGGCTTCATAGCCTTTTTCTGTCAGGACAATTTTCTTCAGTCTCGCATCCCCGGGATAAGACTGCATTTCAATATATCCATTCTGCTCCATTTTCTGCAAAATACCGGCAACAGTAGAGCGTGTAAGGCAGAAACGCTTCACAATATCCCGCGGAAAAATGTCCTTTTGAGGATTTTCTTTAATATACTTTATAATCCCGCCCTGGACATACTGGAGATCATAAATTCCACTTTTTTTCTTATCGTACTCAATTTTTCGATATAAAAGATTGGATAATGACAAGATCTCTCTGCCCACTTCACGTTTTTCTCCAAAATCCATCTTCGCTTCACCTCCTGTCTGATTGTTCGTTGTCGAACAATTATAAGGCGAATAAAATTTTTTGTCAATCGTTATATCGCACCAATTTTTTCATCTGAAATCAAATATTTTTGGAAGCATACTTTACATCTTTGCCGCAAAATATTTTTGGATACCGTCACAAATCGATTCTGCTGCCTTCTGCTGATAGGTATCTGTAATTAAAAGTGCTGCCTCCCTCTCATTCGACAGAAAACCGCATTCCACGATCACCGCCGGAGCTTCACTCCGTTTCAATATGTAGTACGTGTCATTCGCCTTGATTTCCCGCGGTCTTTCGATCTGCAGCTCTTTATTCATAACATTCTGAATACATCCGGCGATCTCCTTGCCCTCTGCCGAAGTCGTATAATAAAAAACCTGAGGTCCCGATACATACTCCTCCGTGTAACTGTTCTGATGAATACTGACCGCCATCGCCGGTTTTGTCTCCCTGATCTTTGCACACCGGTTTCTCATATCCGTGCTCTTTTTATTTCCCTGCTCCGGTCCCTTTACACTTTCGTCCGCCTCCCGCGTCATCACAACTTCAAATCCCGCCTTCTCCAGACAAACTTTTAGCTTCTTTGCAATCGCCAGATTGATATCCTTTTCCTTCGCCTGATTGATTCCAATCTTCCCCGGATCATCACCACCATGCCCCGCATCAATCAAAATAACCTTCTTCTCCACACTGCCGGAAGCCGGAAGTACATTTTTTACTCCGCTCGTAAAAAGCAGAATTGTACACGCCAGCACCAGAATTCCCATCCATACTTCCGCAGGGATATTTTTCAGCCGCAGATCATACATCAAAACCGTCACCCATTTTTGGACTCTTGTGACAGTTTATTCAGAAAGAAACCCATTTAAGAACAGGTTAAATGCAAATCATAATTACCTGGCACTGTTAGGACGCCACTTTTTCAGTGGCGTCCTGTTAGAAGTGGGAGTCTTCTCCGACTAAGATAAAAAATCTCTGCAAGAGTTCCTGCCGTAAGTCGCTCCTGCAGAGGGGAAATGTTCATTTAATCCAGTGCCTGTTCAAACTCCTGAACGGTATTTGCCTTTAATGCTTTTGTAAACCAAATGTCCAAAAGATCTACATCCGGTTCTTCTTCGATTCTTTTCCTCGTCTTTTCATCCACGCCTCCTTTCATTTCCAGCACACGTAAAATAAATTCCACTCTGCTGGCTTTCTTTTCCTCTTCCCTTCCAAGCTCAATTCCTTTCGCAATGCCCATCTTTTCCAGCCTCTCTGCCACATCACACATACTATGCACCTCCTTCTTTTTCTTGAACATTTCTTTATAACGGTCGTCACCTGTCATTACCTGCAACAGTTTTAACACTTCATCTACATGCTTTATTTCTGTCGGATCATCCGGGATATAATCTTTGTTCTTTCTTTTTTTCACAAAGAAATTTGCTACGATTCGAAAATCACTTTGGAATCTTTCTATTTCTTCCTCTGTAAGCCATGCGATCTCAAAGACCTGCATACTGTAGTCATTTACAAACTTATCCAGCCCTTCCGGTATTTCCATCAAAGATTTAATATTTTTCTTGCTGTTCCAGTGTCTGTCCGTTCCAAAGTATAATACGATTGTTACCACCGGAAGAATCTTTTTTCTCTCTTCCAATAACTGACTGCGGTACGCTGTCCCGTCATATCCTATCACGCGGAACGGCATATTTTTTTCCACAACACTCTGGTTCTCAATCCCGCAAATCGCAAGCTCTACTTCCTTTTCTTTCCAGTACTTGGCTACGTCTCGCTCCAGCTCATGTACCTTTTCATCTTCCGCCTTGTACTGTGAATGAATGGACGTATTTTCCAGTGCCTCCGGCAGGATTCTTTGTTCTCCTGCAAAAAGCAGTCCATTCATAATATCCGCAAATACATCATTATAATCTGCCAGAATCTTTTCTGTAATATCCTTTTCTCCCATAGCTTCTCCTTTTCTTTTGTTCTTTTTACGTGAAGAAGCCACAGGATGTAAGTTTTTCCCTCAAATAACATTTCAGGTAATACTGCTTACTTTTAAGTATACGAAAAATTTTTATTTCTTCAAGCCGCTTCACGCAGGTCTTTTTTAAATTGGATTTTCCTGCCGAACGGCATTGAATTTTCATTGAGTTTTGAAAAGCAATACGATTTTTGCTTTCTGTTTGATAGATATATAATATATTTTACTTCTGTTTTGTGTTTATTATAATTATCTATGTGATGTTTGTCAACTATTTTGTTATGTGCTTTGCATGGTATTTTTACATACACTTTATAAAATCAACATCAAAAGTAAACTTTATAACAATAGGGAGGCAACCCTCCCCATCAAAAAATTTCATCTTTTATCCTTCTTTTAATTTTCTGATCAGCTTACGATATTCCGGACGTTCAAAGTCTTTTCCGGACTGATAATCGCAGTAAATATTTTTTGGTGAAATACTATATGGTTTTAATGCCATGATCTGCCTGTCTATGTGCTGCTCTTTTGTAGAAACTCTGATATATGCATATTGTTCCATCTTCATCCTCCTGTGCTATGATTTTTCTCTTAAATAATACAAGCGCTGCCGCGAAGATGAGATGCCCCTTCGCTTCATAAATATTGCAAATAAATTTATATCTATATCAGTAATATATTTTATACAATATGTAACTCTCTATTTTATTTTTAAATTTTCTATAAACTTTTCAAAATCTCTTGTCAAATATTTCAATCAATGTTACTATATCTTCAAAGCATATTTCTCTTTACGGTATTTCTACCATCTGTTTTTTCTAATCTCATTTCAGAAATCCATGCTTTTATCCCATCAAAAAAATAAAAAGCAGGAGTTCTGAATAAAAAACAGAAACAGACTTTTTATCTGTCTTTTATCTCCTGCAATACAGGAGGTAATGCCTATGGCAAGAAAAAAGACAGCTGCTACGAAGAAAAAGCAGGCTGGAAAATTGCACACATCTGCAAACCGCAAATATAAAGACACGGTATTTCGTATGCTATTTGCAGATAAATCCAATCTTTTGTCACTCTATAATGCAATGAGCGGAAGCGATTATCACGATCCTTCCAAACTGCAGATTATTACACTGGAAAATGCGATTTATATAGGTATGAAAAACGATCTGGCATTTGTTATCGACACAAATCTGTTTTTATACGAACATCAGTCAACCTATAATCCAAATATGCCGCTTCGCAACTTGTTCTATATTTCCAGTGAATACCAGAAAATGGTGGATTCAAACAAACTCTATTCTTCGACACTGTTAGAGATTCCTGCACCGCATTTTGTTGTTTTCTATAATGGAACCACAAAGCAGGAAGACAGCTGGTACAACTACCTGTCAGACTCCTATCATAATTTTTCCGGTATTCCCGATCTGGAACTGAAAGTAGTGACCTTAAATATTAATAAAGGACATAATAAAGAATTGATGGAACAGTGTCAGACCTTAAACGAATATGCTCAATATGTAGAGAAAGTCCGTACTTATACAAAAGAAGACAACTTAGATAACGCTGTGGAACGTGCCGTAAATGAATGTATCCGTGATGGAATTCTCGCAGATTTTCTCGCCCAAAACAAATCGGAGGTAATTGCTATGAGTATTTTTGAATATGACGAAAAAGCAGTTCGACAAGTATACTATGAAGATGGACTTAAAGCTGGCATACGAACCGGCATTTTAAATATGCTGAAAGCAAAAAAGTATTCCCTGGAAGAGATTTCTGAAGTTTTTCAGGTTCCGGTAGAGGAGATTGAGCAAATAAAAAAACAACAAATATAATTTCCCTATTGACAAATCCCCACCCCGGTTTTATACTCAGAAACAACAAAATATTTATCACTTTAAACCGATGAACAAGAGAAGTAAGCAGGAAGTTTTATTCCCAGAGAGCTGCAGGCGGTGTGATTGCAGTAATAAAGATTTTGCCGAATGGACTTGTGAGGGCAGTCTGAAACTGTATATTTTCTTTATCAAGATATAAGGAGTAGGAACTGACGGTGGCTCGATCCGTTATCAGCAGAGTATGTATGAATGTACATAACAGAGTGGCTGCAATGCAGCAATTTGGGTGGTACCGCAGAAGTAATTTATAGCTTTTGTCCCTTTAGAGGGGACAGAAGCTTTTTTTATTATGTCAGGGTCATAGGTCTGAAACCACGATATGCAAATATTGGAGCAAATTGTGAGAGTACGAAATACGAAGCAATTCGTATGGCATTTTTATATATTTATAAAAGGAAAGGAGTATCGCATGTATCCAGATTGTGATGAGATTTTAAAACTTGCAAATGATTACGATATTATTCCGGTCTGCCGTGAAATTTATGCAGATGTTATCACACCGATCACGCTTCTTAGAAAGCTGTCCGGCATCAGCAGCAGATATTACCTGCTGGAAAGTATTGAGGGCGGCGAAAAATGGGGACGCTATTCTTTTCTCGGATACGATCCGGTGATGCGTGTTTCCTGCAAGGAGGGCGTGGTAACCATCGAAAAGGGCGATGAGGTTGCAACAAAGCAGACAGACAAACCGCTCGATGTTCTGCGTGAAATCATGAAGGATTACAAAGCTCCACGTCTTGCAGGACTCCCTCCTTTTGCCGGAGGATTTGTCGGATATTTCGCATATGCCATGATCGGATATGCGGAACCGACACTGAACATCAAAAAGGGCATGTTCAATGATTATGATATGATGCTGTTTGATAAGGTCATTGCCTACGATCATCTGACTCAGAAGATCAGCGTCATTGTAAATATGAAGACCGACCGTGTGATGGAGAATTACGGAAAAGCTGCTGCCGATATCCAAAATATCATCAATATTATCCGCACTGCCCCGGCTCCGGAAATCCCGGTTTCTTCTTCAAAAGTGAATTTTACCTGCAATGTCACTCAGGAAGAATACTGTAAGCTGGTTGAAAAAACAAAAGAATACATCATCGATGGTGATATTTTCCAGGCAGTTATTTCAAGACAGTTCTCCACTCCTTACGAGGGCAGCCTGATCAACCCGTACCGTGTACTGCGTACCACAAATCCTTCTCCGTACATGGTGTACCTGAGCATTGACGGTGAAGAGATCATGAGTACTTCCCCGGAAACGCTGGTCCGTCTGGAAAATGGCCGCCTGACTACATTCCCGGTAGCCGGTTCCAGACCGAGAGGCACAACACCGGAGGAGGACAAGGTTCTGGAAAAGGATCTGCTTTCCGACGAAAAAGAACTTTCCGAACACAATATGCTCGTCGATCTCGGCAGAAATGATCTCGGTAAAATTTCGAATTTTGATTCGGTTGAGGTTACAAAATACATGATGATCCACCGCTATTCCAAGATCATGCACATCTGCTCACAGGTTGAGAGCAATATCCGCAGCGACTGCGACGGCTTAAGTGCGATTGAAAGTGTCCTGCCGGCCGGAACGCTTTCCGGTGCACCAAAGATCCGTGCATGTGAGATCATCGAAGAACTGGAAAGTGAACAGCGTGGGATTTACGGCGGTGCACTCGGTTATCTTGATTTTACCGGAAACTTGGATACTTGTATCGCGATCCGCATGGCAGTCAAAAAAGATGGTCATGTGTATGTTCAGGCGGGAGGCGGTATTGTCGCTGACAGTATTCCGGAAAATGAATATATGGAATCCTACAACAAAGCACTCGCTGTTATGAATGCCGTGAAAAATGCAAAGGAGGTGCTGGAATAATGATTCTCTTAATTGATAATTATGATAGTTTTTCTTATAATCTTGTTCAAATGGCAGGAAGTATCAACCCGGATATCAAAGTCATCCGAAATGATGCCATGACCGTAGAAGAAATCCGTGCCCTCGCACCTTCTCACATCATTCTGTCCCCGGGACCTGGTTATCCGAAAGATGCCGGTGTCTGCGAAGAGGTTGTGCGGCATCTTCAGGGAGAAATCCCGATCCTCGGCGTGTGTCTCGGACATCAGGGCATCTGCGAAGTATACGGCTGCACCATTTCTCATGCAAAACAGCTGATGCACGGAAAAAAGAGCCGCATCCACATCGATAACAACAGTCCGATCTTCAAAGGACTGGACGAAGAAATGGATGCCGCCAGATATCATTCACTGGTTGCTGTCCGTGAAACCGTTCCGGATGTTCTTCAGGTGATAGGGGAAGATAAAAACGGAGAAGTGATGGCAGTACAGCATAAAACGTACCCGGTATATGGACTGCAGTTCCATCCGGAATCCATTCTCACACCGCAGGGACGCATCATTCTTGAAAACTTTTTAGATTTATGATGCCTACGGATTATTCCGTGCGTCGCACTCCCACAATCCTCTCCAGATATGAGCAAGCTCATGTGGATTTAGACCTTTTGACCCTGGCATCATACAATATACAGGAGGAAATTTACCATGATAAAAGAAGCTATTTACAAACTGATCAACCACGAAGATCTTACATATGAAGAATCACTCGCTGTTATGGGCGAAATGATGGACGGCACCGCAACTCAGGCTCAGATGGGTGGATTTCTGACTGCACTGCGTATGCAGGGGGAAACCATTGACGAGATCACTGCTTTTGCCACGGTTATGCGTGAAAAAGGTGTCAAACTTCACCCGGAACGTGATGTCATGGAAATTGTCGGAACCGGCGGAGATGAAGTCGGAACTTTCAACATTTCCACAACTTCTGCTTTCGTTGTTGCCGCTGCCGGAATTCCGGTTGCAAAGCACGGAAACCGCAGTATTTCCAGCCGAAGCGGAGCTGCCGATGTACTTGAAAACCTTGGTGCAAAAATGGATCTGACAGCCGAGCAGAACGAAACCGTTTTAAAGAAAACCGATATGTGCTTTATGTTCGCTCCGGTTTATCATTCTTCCATGCGTTACGCTGCTCCTGTCCGCAAAGAACTTGGCGTTCGTACCGTATTTAATATCTTAGGTCCTCTGTCCAATCCGGCGGCCGCCAAAATGCAGCTTCTCGGTGTTTACGACAAAGATCTTGCACCGGCTCTGGCTCAGGTTCTTTCCAATCTTGGTGTTACCCGCGGCGTGGCTGTCTGCGGCGATGACGGACTGGATGAGATTACCCTGACCGGTAAAACTTACGTCAATGAAATCCGAAATGGTGAAATCATTTCTTATACGATTACCCCGGAACAGTTCGGTTTAAAGAGCTGCGAGCTTTCCGAACTGATCGGTGGCACACCAAAAGAAAACGCTGAAATTACCCGCCGTATTCTGACCGGTGAGGAAACTGGACCAAAGCGTGACGTCATCCTGATGAATGCCGGCATGAGCCTCTATCTTGGCATCGACGGCATCACCCTTGCAGAAGGTATTGAAAAAGCAAAAGAAATGATCGACAGCGGAAAAGCTTACGCAAAACTTCAGGAATTTGTCAAAGCTACACAGGAGGCTTAATTTATGATTTTGGAACAGATTGCGGCAGATACCAGACTTCGCCTGATCGAGGAAAAGAAGCTGGTTTCCCCGGAAGAAATGAAAGAAAAAGCTCTCGCCCTTGCAGCAGATGAGACTTTTCCATTTGAAAAAATGTTGAAAGAACCTGGTATTCATTATATTTGTGAAGTCAAAAAAGCTTCTCCATCCAAAGGTCTGATTGCAGAAGATTTTCCATATCTGCAGATTGCAAAAGAATACGAAGCAGCCGGTGCAGATGCCATCTCCTGCCTGACAGAGCCGAAATATTTTCTCGGAAAGAAAGAATATTTAAAAGCGATCACAGATGAAGTTTCCATCCCGGTTCTGCGAAAAGATTTTACCGTAGACGAATATCAGATTTACGAAGCGAAAACACTCGGTGCAGGCGTTGTTCTTCTGATCTGTGCACTGCTTGATACCGAAACGATCCGCTCTTATATTGAAATCTGCGACCGGCTCGGTTTGTCCGCACTGGTCGAAGTTCACGATGAAAACGAAATGGATTCTGCAATCAAAGCCGGTGCCAGAGTGATCGGTGTAAACAACCGAAACTTAAAAGATTTCACGGTAGATATCTCCAACAGCACTCGCCTGAGAAGTCTTGCTCCGGAAAATGCACTTTTCGTGGCAGAAAGCGGGATCAAAACAGCGGAAGATATTCAGGTATTAAAAGATGCCGGTGTAAATGGTGTGCTGATCGGTGAAACACTGATGCGAAGTCCCGACAAAGCTGCCATGCTTGCAGCCCTCAATGGAGGAGCCTTATGACAAAGATCAAAATCTGCGGTCTGAAACGCACAGAAGATATTTCTTATGTCAATGAACTGCTTCCCGATTTTGCCGGATTTGTTTTCGCAAAAAGCAGCCGACAGGTCGATGCAAAAAAAACAGCAGAATTAAAAAAACAGCTTTCGCCAAAGATCAAAGCAGTCGGTGTTTTCGTCAATGCCGAACCGGAATTTATCGACAAATTATATCAAAAACAAATCATTGATCTTGCACAGCTGCACGGCGATGAAACCGCAGATTACATTCATAGATTAAAAAATTTATGCCCTTCCCTCCCGCTGATCAAAGCCGTTCGCGTACAAAGCACGAAGCAGATCCTGGAGACAGAAAAGCTTCCATGCGATTATCTGCTGCTCGATACCTGGCAGAAGGATTCTTACGGCGGAAGCGGCAAAACATTTGACCGTTCCCTGATCCCACCGCTTGCGAAACCATGGTTTTTAGCCGGCGGACTGAATACAGAAAACATTGCAGAAAGTATTGCTCAGTGTCATCCGTGGGCGGTCGATGTGAGCAGTGCCGTTGAGACAAACAGTGTAAAAGACAAAGAAAAAATCAAAACATTCATTGATCATGTACGAAGATAAAACATTGTATTATATATAGAAAGGATTCACTTATGAGCAAAGGAAGATTTGGAGAATACGGCGGACAGTACATCCCGGAAACACTGATGCCCGCTGTTCAGGAAGTAGAAGAAGCTTACAACAAATACAGCAAAGATCCGGAATTTATCGCAGAGCTGGATGACCTGCTGAAAAATTATGCGGGAAGACCTTCTCTGCTCTATGAAGCAAAAAAAATGACCGAGGATCTCGGCGGTGCAAAAATTTATCTGAAACGTGAAGACTTAAACCACACAGGAGCACACAAGATCAACAACGTACTCGGTCAGGTTCTTCTGGCAAAAAAAATGGGCAAAACCCGTGTCATCGCAGAAACCGGTGCTGGACAGCACGGTGTTGCAACTGCTACCGCTGCTGCTCTGATGGGACTGGAATGTGAGATCTTCATGGGCAAAGAAGATACCGACCGTCAGGCACTGAATGTATTTCGTATGGAACTGCTCGGTGCAAAAGTGCACGCTGTCACAAGCGGCACAATGACTTTAAAAGATGCCGTAAATGAAACAATGCGTGAATGGAGCAAACGTATGGATGACACGCTTTATGTACTTGGTTCTGTCATGGGACCTCATCCATTCCCGACAATTGTCCGTGATTTCCAGAAAATTATCGGAGAAGAAATCAAAGAACAGCTGATCGAAAAAGAAGGCCGTCTTCCGGATGCCGTGATTGCCTGCGTCGGAGGCGGAAGCAATGCCATCGGCACTTTTTATGAATTTATCCCGGATAAAGAAGTTGCCCTGATCGGCTGCGAAGCAGCCGGACTTGGCATTGATACCCCGAAACATGCCGCTACGATCGCCAAAGGAAGCACCGGTATTTTCCATGGCATGAAATCTTTGTTCTGCCAGGACGAATACGGTCAGATCGCACCGGTTTATTCTATTTCTGCCGGACTTGACTACCCTGGAATCGGCCCGGAACATGCGATGCTTGCAAAAGAAGGCCGTGCACAGTACGTTTCCATCACCGATGAAGAAGCTGTTAATGCATTTGAATATCTTTCCCGCACCGAGGGAATCATTCCGGCGATCGAGAGTTCTCACGCCGTTGCCTACGCAATGAAACTGGCACCGACTATGGATAAAGATAAGATCATCGTAATTACTATTTCAGGACGCGGCGACAAAGACGTGGCTGCCATTGCACGATACAGAGGAGTGGATATCTATGAGTAATATATATAAGGCATTCGAAAATAAAAAAGCATTTATCCCTTTTGTAACAGGTGGGGATCCAGACCTTGAAACCACAAAAAATCTGCTGATCGCCATGGAAAAAGCCGGTGCCGACCTGATCGAGATCGGTATCCCGTTTTCCGATCCGATCGCCGAAGGCCCGGTCATCCAGGAAGCGAGCCAGAGAGCACTCGCTGCAGGATGCACCACCGATAAATTGTTTGATATGGTAAAAGAAGCCCGCCAGAGAGTAAAAATTCCGATGGTGTTTATGACCTATATCAACCCAGTCTATACCTACGGAAAAGAACGCTTCATGAAACGCTGCGTAGAATGCGGCATTGATGGAATCATCGTTCCGGATCTTCCTTATGAAGAAAAAGAGGAGCTTTCCGGTGTCTGCGAATCATACGGCATCGACCTGATCTCCCTGATCGCACCGACCTCCCACGAACGCATCCGTATGATTGCAAAAGAAGCGAAAGGATTTGTCTACTGTGTATCTTCACTTGGTGTAACTGGCGTTCGAAGTGAGATTAAAACGGATGTTGCAAAAATGGTAGAAATGGTGAAAGAAGTAAATGATATCCCGGCTGCCATCGGATTCGGTATCTCCACTCCGGAACAGGCAAAAAAAATGGCATCCGTATCAGACGGAGCCATCGTAGGATCTGCGATTGTAAAAATTGTGGCGAAGTACGGAAAAGAATGTATTCCGGAAGTCGAAAAATATGTGAAAGAGATGAAAGCGGCGGTGGAGATTTGAATGTGCAAATGAACGAATTCCCCGAAGGGCACGTAAAAGTGCCTTCTTGGGAATTGTTCATTTGCACATCTCAAAAAGCCTACTCAACGGCTTTGCAAACTCCCCGCTTTTTTCGACATCCAGCGTACAGATCACTTTGTCGCACTTCTTGATCCATTCTTTTGCTTTCTGTATTTCTTTTTCTTCAATCCTGCCAAATGGTTTCACGGAGATCACTTCTGTCGCCAGTGCTTTTGCCGCGGGATAATCCAGATCGTTTTCCCACAGAATTCCCGTCACAAACGGCACTCGCTCTCTCTGTAATTTTCGAAAGACTGCTGTACCGGTTCCGTTTCCTGCGATCACAAAGACTTTCGGCTCTCCTTCTGTTTTCGGAAGTTCGAGATCTCCGGTGCGTTCATCATAAGAACCTGTTGTCATCTGATAAAGCTGTGGGATGTAGCCCTGCGTAAAAATTTCTTCCGGTGTTCCAAATCGATCTACTTTGTCTCCTCTGACACAGGCTATTTTATCGGAAATACGTCCTGCCAGGTCCAGTTCATGCAAGGACATGATTACGGAAAGATTTCGTTCCCTGGACATATTCTGGATGATGGATAAAAATTCCAGCTTATAGCGGATATCCAGAAAAGAGGTCGGCTCATCCAGAATGATGATATCCGGCTGCTGGCAGATTGCTCTCGCCAGCATTACCCGCTGTTTCTGGCCGTCACTCGTTTTTGAAAAATCACGGTCAGCAAGCTCGTGGATGTGCACCAGTTCCATTGCCTCATCTACCAGTTTCCAGTCTTCTTTTGAGAGTACGCCGAACTTCCCGGTATATGGATAACGTCCGGTCGCAACCACTTCTTTGCAGGTCATCATTTCCGGTCTTACCCGTTCTGTCAGTACAACCGAAAGTTTTCTGGAAAGCTCTTTTCCGCTGATTTGTTCCGTCTCTTTTCCATCCAGCACAACGACTCCGCCAATCGGTTTCAGCTGTTTTATGATGCTTCTCAGGATCGTCGTTTTTCCCGCTCCGTTCGGTCCGATCAACGTCAGGATTTCTCCCTTTTTCAGACTGATCTTGATATTTTTTATGAGCGGAACGCCGTGATAGCCGACGGTCAGACCTTCCGTATAAAAATAATATTCTTCCATATGCTATTCCGCCTTTTCTAAATCAAAAATTCAAAAATATTTCTGACATTCTTGCTGCAAGATATACCTTATGCATTGCATGAACTGTTCCATGATTCCTGATTTCACACTTTTTCTTTTTTTCTGTGAATCATAATATAGATTACCACCGGTGCCCCAAATACCGCTGTGATCGTACTGATGGAAAGTTCTGTCGGAGCAAACATGATTCTTGCCAAGAGGTCACAAAACAGGCAGAACACAGATCCGCCAAGGAAACACGCGGGTATCATGATGATCGGTTTTGCGGTGCCGAATAAATTTTTAACCAGATGCGGAACAGCAATTCCGACAAAGGATACCGGTCCTGCAAAGGCTGTCACACAGGCTGACAGAATACTGGATAACAGCACGAGCAGTATGCGAAACAGCTGTACATTCAGTCCCATATTCTGGGCATAAGATTCTCCCATCTGATAGGCACTGATCGGTTTTGACATCAGAAAAACGCAGATCGAAGTGATCCCGACAACGATCGCCATGATCACTACATTATCCCAGGTAATCCCGGAAAAACTTCCTTTTGACCAGTTATGCAGATTGACAATATCGGCATCGTCCGCAAATGTTACCACAAAATCGGTAATCGCAGAACAGATATATCCGATCATAACGCCGCTGACGATCAGCATCGACATCTGATCGGTCACTTTCGACATCAGGATCACAAATCCCATACAGATCATGGAACCAACAAAAGCTGCCATGATCATCACCCAGGAACTTAAATGCAGGGCATTTCCAAGGGAAGCTACCATGACAAGTGCCACGACCAGTTTTGCTCCGGAGGAAATTCCCAGTGTAAACGGTCCGGCGATCGGATTATGAAAAAAAGTCTGCAAAAGATATCCTGACAATGCCAGCCCGCCGCCCAGGATTGCCGCTGCCATTGCTCTCGGAAAACGGATTCCCATCACAATATCCGTAAAGGTTTCATCCGCTCCATTTCCCCACAGCATTTTCGGTATCTCCGAAACCGGTATATTTACACTTCCGATGCATATATTCAAAACCAAAAATAAAAATAACAAAGCTGCAAGAATGATAAATGCAGCACCATATCTGCTTTTTTTCATCGTATCACTCCACCTTATACAGATAAGTCAGGTCTGCATCGTCTCCGGTCAGCATTTTTCGAATATCGGATGTGATTGTCCCAAGTTCCATTGTTGACTGATAGAGATTCTTGGTCGTGCAGTATACATGTCCTTCTTTCACCGCTTTGAATTTCTCAAGCAGCGGACTTTTTGCCAGAAGATCCTGCATAGAAGACAATTCTCCTTCTATTGTACTATTATAAATAATATAGTCTGCATCTTTTGCTCCGGCATAAAATTCTTCCATCTGAAGGGAAACTGTAGATGTCGCTTCCTCCTCGTCACCTAGATCATCAAAAATATAGCTTCCGCCGGCAAGTTCAATCATTTTCGGCAGATAATCCGCACTTTTTCGCACATTTGCTTCCCCATTTGTCGTGATATAGAAAAATGCCACCGTTTTTCCGGTTGCATCCTGATCACTCACCTGTTCAAACGCTTTCGCTTCTGCATCAAACGCCTGCTCTGCCTGATCTTCATGCCCGGTCAGCAGCCCGTAAAGTTTGACCCATTCAGTACGTCCGAGCGGATTTGTCTCATAGCTGGAATGATCGACCAGAACCGGAATATTAAATTTTTCCATCTGCTCTTTTACTTCCGGTGTATGCAGAATCATGGTATTCTCGATGGCAAGCCCACAGTTTTCATTCAATATCATCTCATAGTCCGGGGCTGAATATTTCCCGGCATAAATAATATCCCCATCTTCCATGGCTTTTTTCGCCTCTTCTATGTACCAGCCATCTGCTTTCAACGAGCTGAATCGAACCGCATCCAGTGCATCTGTCGCCACAAACATATCCATCGCCGCCGAAGCCGCCAGATAAATATTCTGGATCGGCTGCTGCAGCACCGTGATATCCTTATCCATATCTTCCGGCACAGATTCTCCTTCCGGTACGATCAGATATTTCCCGTCATCTGCGATCGTGACAAGTGCATAATCATTCTGATAATAATCCACCGCAAACATCTTTGCGTACTCCAGTTCCATGCTGTGGTCGTATGTCAGATCCTTGCTGATATCAGTATTTCGCTTTTCAATCGTATCCTGTTTTTGCGATGCACAGCCTGCCAGCATCAGGCAGAATACAACACCGAGTACCCCCATTATTTTCTTCATTTCTTTTCCTTTCGTCTCATCCTGGTAACAGCCGGTATGAACACAGCCACTGCAACTGCAATCCATAATGCGATATTTACCGATCCACTCATACCTGATCCGGAGCCGGACGCTGTCACGGTGTCTGATGCAAAGGTCAGCGTATATTCGATTTCATGCGGTACACTCATCGCAGTCGTATCTGCCATTACCGTCATCGGTTTATCAAATTCTGCAACCGGAACCTCAAAAACAGAATTTCCTTCCGTATTGACCGGAAGAAATTTTTCACCGTCAACCAGCATATAGTCATAATGTGAACTGCTCCATTTAATCTCAGCTGTTACTTTTCCATCTTTTACCGAAATGTCAGTCGGAGAATCGATCGTTGCTCTTCCGCTTCCGCCTTCCATCGTAACTTCTGCGGTGTATTCACCGTCTTTTAAATTTAGTTCCTCTGCTGTCATGATTTCTCCTTTTCAAGATAAAAAGCTGCTGCAAAATATGTAGATACATATCGCAGCAGCTTTTCGCAAAATCTGATATTTTTTATTCTTCTGCTTTTACCGGATTGGAAACGCTGACTTTATGGTCATACCATTTTCCTTTTGTTCCGATCAGTGCCAGATCAAATTCCTCATCGATAGCCGGAACAGGAACATCAAATGCATTCACTTCTTCTGCCGGTTCACCGTCATTATAATCTACGGTTTCCACAACCGGCTGCAGCAGTTCTGCTCCATCTTTCTGTGCATCCTCTGCAAGTCCCGGATACAGATTTACAATGTTTGTAGAACGCAGCGTGATATGAATGGTCATCTTTCCGTCTTTTACGGTCAGAGTTCCTTTTCCATCATACATTTCATTGACCTGGAACATACTGCTGTCTGTATTAAAATCAGCCGTGTAAGTTCCATCTTCCAGTGTTGCAGCGGCTTCTGTTGCCTCTGTGTCTGCGGTCGTTTCTGCTACACTCTCCGCCTCCTGTGTTTCTTCGGTCTGTACCTGTGTTTCAGAAGCTGCCTCTGTCTGTGCAGCACTCTGTGTTTCTGTCTGGCTTGTGCTGTTTCCGCAGCCAACTGCCAGTGCACAGCTAAGTGCCATTAATCCTGCTAATGTAATGATTCTTTTCTTCATTTTTGTTCCTGTCCTTCTATTTTGCTTCTTTTTTCAAGAATACCTCTGACATTCCTGCTGCGAGGTACACCTCATGTATTACTTATTACTCGTTTATAGCATCTGCTGTATGAGCAACGTAGAGATCCTGGATTGCTTTGATCTCACCCAGACCTGCGATCTGTGTATCAATGCTGTCAAATTTTCCGGATGCCTCAAACTGGCTCTTCCAAGAATCGTCATCATCGCCTGCCATATCGTTGTTTGCATGATCTCCAGCAACAACCATCAGCGGACGAAGGATTACTTTTTTGTATCCTGCTGCAGATACAGCTTTGATCACTTCTTCGCATGCTGTCTCTTCCGGTTCGCCTTCAACGGTTCCGATAAATACATTTTCATAACCAAGCTCTTTCATCTGAGCCTGCATCTGGCTGTAAGAAACTTTTGCTGTATGAGAAGTTCCATGTCCCATAAATACAAATGCAACGCCATCTTCTTTTGCTGCATCCAGGGAATCATAATTTGCTGTTGCTACTGCTTCAGAAGTGATTGCTTCTGCTACTGCTTTTTTATCATCGTTTACAGTATCTGCATCATCTCCGACCTCACCCAGCAGCGGTTCTGCTACTTTTACAGATTCAAATTTATCTTTATATGCATCTACGGCATCCATCAGTTCGTCATACTCTGCACCATGCATCAGATGTGTAGGCTGAATAACCAGATTTTTAACGCCATTATTTACGGCACGTTCCAGAGCCTGATCCATGTTGTCGATGTGCTCATCATCACGAGCCTGGATGTGATTGATAATGATCTGTGCTGTGAATGCTCTTCTTACAGACCAGTCCGGATTTGCAGCCTGCAGTGCATCTTCAATACCTTTGATATCAGCAACACGGCTGTCATTGAAAGAAGTACCAAAGCTTACAACCAGGAGTTCGTTTTCACCAATCTCATCACCATTGCGCGGATCATCTTTGGATGCATCACCGGTATCTCTTCCGAAATAATCCGGATCAGCTTCTTCGCCTTCAACCAGTTCTTTCTGAGCATCTGTCAGAGCATCCCATGCTTCTTTTGCTTCTTTACACTGCTCGTCTGTGTTCTCATTTCTTTCCTGAACATAAATTGCATCGATCAGAGCTGCTACTTTATCTGCTGCCGCCTGATCATCTTCTGCTTCCGTAGCTGCTGCTGTTTCAGAAGCTGCCTCGGTTGTTGCCGCTTCGGTAGCTGCTGCTGTCTCGGTTACTGCAGTTGTCTCTGTCGGAGCAGTTGTCTCTGCTGTTTTGCTTCCGCATCCTGCCAGCATAGATGCTGTAATTGTTGTTACACATAAAATCGTTACCAGTTTTTTCTTCATTTGCCTTTCCTCCCAAAATAATACTTTTATTTGAAACAAATAAGATTTGGGAGAAAAAGAAAATCCAACGAACACACGTCGTTGGACTGTATACTGGATAACAACAGCCAAACCAGAATTTCTTCGGCTTCGCTGTTTCTATTTCAATTCGGTACAATCAATCCTCGTGACCTGGAATATCTATTCCCCGCACCACAGTCTGGCAGGTCTCCTGGCTTACAGTTTTAACGCACATTGCTGCCTTCCCGATATCTCAGTGGCATAATAAGCAATGCACTCCTGTTTACAGTGACGAGATCGCACGGGTCTTTCACCTGTTTCCCTATTCTCCGCCTTGCGGCGACACCAGCTGCTTCTTATTCTATTTCAAATATTCGTTCCTAACAGTCCGATAATTACTCTATAACCTATCATTTATATCTGACTGTTATTTACATTTCCAAATTATAGCATAAATTTTAAAATAATCAACTGTTTTATGTTATTTTAACTCAAGGCACAACCATAAAAAACAATTATCTATATCAATTCCCGTTACTACCATAATATCGATAAATCTGATTCATACCTCACTTTTTCTTCCTTTTTTACTTAGCTATTTATTAATAATTCTTCTATTTTACAGGTATGTTTTTTTGTTATTTTATCATATGAAATCCCCACTGCCAGAATATTTTGCGGGTATTGTCTGTGTTCTCCCAGTTTTCCTTTGAAACGTAATATATAATCTTTTTCTTTAATCTGTTTGATAGCTTCTTCTGGTGTCTGATCCACTTTTAATTCTAATATAATGCCCTTATCTTCATATCTGACAGGATAAAAAATAAAGTCCACAAATCCTTTTCCAGCTTTATCTTCTCTTTCTATCCTATAAAAATCTCTTGCAGAAAGATAAACCAGATTTACAATCGCCGATAATTCCACCTCATTATTATAAGATAAGATTGGCGTTTCCGTATTATGTGCATATTGCAAAATTTCAGCCATAGTATCTGTATCTTTATTTAAAGTCGCCTGTAACATTTTATTAGAAATATTTGCAAGTCTGTATATATATCCCAGGGATTTTTCCTTTTTCATCATAGATGCATAGCTTCCCTGTAACTCTTTATTTGGAATAAACACGCAGCCATTATCATACGTCAATAATCCATAAACAACCATCGCCGAATATATTTCTTCCTTTGTATCGAGCTGCTGTGCCGTTGCTGCATATTCCTCAATACCCGATGGTATTTTTTCTCCTGCAAACATGAGAACCAGATCTTCCTGTACGTCATCTATATTGTTTTTAACATAGCTGAATACGGAATCATATTTTCCTGAGCTGACCCAGTAATTTGACAGCTGATTATCGGACAATGCACATACAACCGAACGCGGATTATACAATCTCTGACCGGATGCTGTGTGATAACCGTCATACCATTCCCTCAAGCCCTCTCGGTCAATTTGAGGCTTTTTTGTATTCTGAAGATATTTTTCATACAACTTATCTACTTCTTCATCTGAAAATCCAAAATACTCACTGAAACGAATACGTGTTGCCATATTATATTCCAGAAACATATTCAATTCCGATCCGTCGGAATATTTTGCAATCGGCAACACCCCTGTCATATAGGCAAGCTCAACATAACTCTGTCCTTTTAATAATAATTTCAAAAAAAGCAGATAGTCTTCTCTGTTCTTTTCTGTCATAAATGACATGTGAAATACCGCATCCCATTCATCCATAACAAAAATAAATTTCTTTTTTGTTTCATTGAATATTTTCGAAAAAATATCCCATATAGCATCTTCCTGCTTTAAATACAAATCCGAATATTTTTCTCTTAAATCATAATATATTCCCTCTTCAATGCGAGAAATATATTTTTTATAGCTATCACATTCTTTCGGCATTTCACTGAAATCAATATATACCACATCATGTTTATTTAAATGCTCTTTATATTTTGGATATTCTGAAATTTTAAGTCTGTCAAAAATATCAGAACCGCCCTCCGATTTTTCAAAAAAAGATGCTATCATATTCGCCATAACCGTTTTTCCAAAACGCCTTGGTCTTGTGATACAGAAAAATCTCTGTTCCTGTTCCAGAGCCGGTATTAATTCTTCCAGCAGCTCTGTTTTGTCTACAAAATAAAGACCTTTCGTAATTGTTTTGTATTTATCATATGGCTCAATACTGTTTAAAAACATTCCCATATCAATTCCCCCGAAAATCCCCTTTTCTCTGCTGACTTAATCTTATCAAAAATTCTTATTCCTGTAAATCAGAAGGTTCTTTTCTGAACTTCTCTGCATCCAGTGTCTTGATCACCTTCGCCGGATTTTCAACTGCTACCACATTATCCGGAATATCTTTCACGACAACACTTCCGCCGCTGATCACAACATTGTTTCCGATCGTAACACCCAGCATAACGTGTACACCGGCTCTTTTCTTTTACAGATTTATCCCCTTCATTCACACATGAAAAAGATATTGTTTCTATTATATCGTTTTCTCTGAAAAACGAAAATACTTTTTTGTAACCTTTTTCCCTGCTGATTTGTATTATAATTGAAAGCACCTTGATCAAGGACTTGCAATTTTTACGATTCAGGCAGCAAATACTTCAATCTGCAATGAATTGTTATCAAATTGTAACTGTTCAGAGCCAAGCAAAATTTCAAAAAACAGGTATAAAATGCTTGCATTTTTAAAACTGTTTTTGAAATTTTATTTGGCGGATACGCCACACCGACGAAATGCGTAGCATTTTGGAGGTTGGCTCTGAACAGTTACATCAAATTTTATATTTTAGGAGTACTCATGAGACAACCTGTACAGGAACTGATCGAACGCTATCAGAACAATCTCTACGCCATCGCCTTTAACATCTGTAAAAATCAGGCAGATGCAGAAGATGTTGTTCAGGATACATTGATCCAGTATTACACGACAAGCAAAGATTTTGAAGATGAGCAGCATATCCGTGCGTGGCTGATCCGTATCGTGATCAATAAAGCGAAAAATACAACGCTTGCTTTCTGGCGGCGTAACAGACGTTCGCTGGAGGATTATATAGAAACGTTAACTTTTGAAAATCCGGAATCTGAGAATTTATTCGAGGAAGTTCTGAAACTTCCTGAAAAATATCGCATCGTTATTCATTTATTTTATTATGAAGATTATTCCGTCAGGGAAATCGCCGATATTTTAAAGCTCTCGGAAAGCAACGTAAAAACACGCCTGTCACGCGGACGCTCTCTTCTGAAAACAGCACTGAAGGAGGAATGGGAAAATGACGAATAAAGAAAAATACAAACAGGCCTTTTCGGTTTTGCATACCTCCGATATCTCTGAAGGGGAGGTCAAATATATGGCAAAATTAAAAAAACAGCAGAAAATGAAACTTGCGGCGGCTGCAATCGCAGTCTGCGTGATCGTTGGCGGAACAGGAACGGCTTACGCAGCAAATGTCGGCGGAATCCAGCGAACTATCCAGCTTTGGATGCACGGTGACCAGACAAGTGCCACTCTCGATTTAAATACCGACAACGGTTCTTATTCTCTTGAATACAAAGATACCGACGGAAACACCGTCACTCAAGGCGGAGGCGGTGTTGCCTTCGATGCAGACGGAAACGAACGTCCTCTGACCGAAGACGAAATTATGGAGGAACTGAACGCACCGGACGTAGAATATCTCGATGATGGCAGTGTATGGATTTATTATAAAAATCAGAAAATAGAGATCACCGACAAATTCGACAAGGACAATGTCTGCTATGTCAAAATCGAAAACGGCGATGAAACAATTTACATGACCGTTAAATATCAGAATGGATATAGTACTTCCCCTGATAAATATCCGGATCCACGCAGTTTTAATTAGTCTTCAATTTTTAACCTGAATTCTGAAACCAATTATTTTTATCAAATCAAGCGGATATTCGCAATCCGCTTTGCTACTTCCTTGATTTGGTTAAATTTCAAAAAATGTGCAGGCTTTGAGTTTTCCTCTGCCTGCACATTTTTATGTTTCCTCTCGCTTACGGTTTTCTGCTTTCTGTCTGTTGCTTATTTGACTTTTACAGAAAAGCTTCCGGTGCTCCTTTTTCAAGGATCCATCCAGTACCACTTGATTCAAAATCATCTTTTTGAGGATAATAATATCCCCTTATTCCATAATCAACAACTAAACTTACAAGAACCACTAACACTATTACTATAAATTGTTTTTTCATTATTTAATTTTATTGGCTGCGATCCCGCCTTTTTTGAAGATTCTTACATAAGCTGCTTTTTTGTTCTTTGGCACTCTAACCGTTATCTTCTTTGAAACGCCCTTAAATGCTGATTTTCCAACGGTTTTCAGTGTTTTTACTTTCTTCAGGTTTACGGCCTTTAAGTTCTTATCTCCTGAGAAAGCACTCTGTCCGATGGTCTTCAGTTTGTTTCCGTTTACCGTAACGGTTTTCAGTTTCGTGCAATTTGCAAATGCCTTCTTTCCGATCTTTTCTACGTTGCTGCCGATGCTTACGGAAGTTACTTTTTTATTGCCTTTCAGGGCATTGGCTGCAATAGCGGTTACTTTATAAGTTTTACCGTTTGCTTTGATGTTTTTTGCGATTTTCACGCTGCTCTTTGCTTTGCCTTTTGCAGTCATGTTTTTCACTTCAACCGTATCATTTCCGGTAACTTTGTAGTTAAAGATACCGGATGCATCTGCGATCACGCTGCCGATTGCCGGGGTCTGGCTGTTGTTATTTCCATTATTACCGTTGTTGTTGTCGTTATTATTATCCGGTTTCTTTGCTTCCAGTGCTTTCATGGCGATGTCTAATGCATCTGCAGCATCTTTCAGCTGTTTTGCAGTTGCTGTTTCAGAAGCATTTACTGTCTCTGCAGCACTCTTTGCTTTTGCAAAATTTGCCCAGCTTTCTTTTGTGTAATCTGCTTCTTTCTTTTCTGCCGCCTGTGCAATCTTTGTCTGTACTTCTGTTTTGCCGGAGGCTTTTACTTCATCGAGTTTGCCCAGTGCTTTCTTTAAAGCATCGTCTGCTTCTTTGATTTCCAGTTTGGTTACTTTTTCTTTCTGTGCAACTTCTTTTGCTTTTGCGATTGCCTCTGCGATACCGGACTTGGCAAAAGTTCCTTCCGGATAATCTTTTTCCAGATAAGTTCTCTCTGCAACCTGTGCATCGGTACTTAAGATCGCTTTATCGTTTACTGCTGCCGGCTCATCGCATACGATATTGTATGTCACACCGTCAATCACCGTTGTGGTTCTTCCGATCTCGTTTGCTTTGATTGTCACGGTTGCTTCCGTCGGTGTTATTCGTTTCTCTGCTGCTCCAAGAAGTTTTGTCTGATTTCCTGTTCCATTCGTTGGGTAGAGAACAATAACATGGTCTTTATTGTCTTTATTAAAGATATTGGCGATCAGATATTTTTTACCGGAAGTAACTTTTGATACTCTCTGATATCCCGGAACAATATCTCCTGCTTCTGCTTTGTCCTTTTTCTCAAGCAGAACCACCTCATAGGTTCCAGCTGTAAAGCTTGCATTATAGAGTCTGTTTGCGTTGAAGTCCATGTTTGTATAATAGAAAATTACATATCGTTCTCCGTTTTCTTTGCAGATACGGAAAGTATCACTGCCATCTGTCGGCGTTACCAGCATATTATTTTTTGCTGCTGCACTGAAAAATGAATTTGCACCGCTTTCATTGGTGAGATATACCTTTTTATTTTCATTATATACTGCATACACATTTGCTGTTCCGGTTGAAGTAAAGGTAAACTCTGCATCTGTCAGATTCAGTGATATATCATTTTTTGCTGCAAAACTGCTCAGGTCAGAATTATTGTTTGCTATATGTGCATACATCGGCACAACTTCTTTTTCTACACCATCTACTTTTGCATAATTTACATCTGCAACCTTTTGATCTGCTTCCGTCGTAATACCTGTTTTATGTTCTTCTGCCACCTGGTAAGACCTTGTATAAGTTTCATTTCTAGTAAGTTCTACGCCAAGCTCTAAATCATTTATATAACCATCTGCCGCAAGCTGGGCGATATCATAATTATCATAGCGTATGCTTCCTCCGCCATTTTCCCAGAGAAGTCCTACCGTTCCGTTTTTCAGCTCTGACATACAGGAATACTGATAAGTGCCGCTGTTTACTGAATAGCTGTTTTTTAAAGTCAGCGTCTTGTCTTCTTCTACCAGAAATGTAAATATTTTACCGTTTGCTCGTCCACTTCCGCCCGGGGCAGCTACCAGGATTGCCTGTTTTCCATCAATCGTTTTAGAATAATTGATCGCTGTCACATTACAGGTTGATGTACAAGAAACGCCTGTCTTGACCGGCTTTGTAAATACATAATCACCGGATGTATTTCTTACTGCATCTGAATAGCAGACCACTCCCTGTCCGCTTCTGAAGAACATACGCAATGTTCCGTCTGAAAGCTCTACGACTTCACTTTCGGATGACCAGTAACCACCTGCGGCTGCTCCTGGTACGTCATTGGATCTTTCCCATGTTTTTCCATTATCATCAGACCAGATAATGCTTGCATTTTCTTCCCCATCGCCATGATCATAGAATGGAATGACGATCGTACCATCTGAAGTCAGTACCCCCTGCCCCGGAGATACCAGCAGTGCTGTCTCTTTTGTCGGACGTTTGATCTGTGGATTCAGGATTTCCGGATCTGTCCAGGTAAATCCATCATCGTATGTTTTTGCATACATCATATATCCGGTATTGTATACATGCAATGCAGATCCTTTATAGAAAATATTCTGCTGAATATCCGTATTGGAATTAACCTGTTTCTGTGTCAGGGTATCTTTATACTCTCCATTTTCTACTTTATACAGGTTGTACCACTTATCCACGCCATATCCTGTTTCCGAATGATCGGATCGTTTTAAAATTTTTGCATATCCGTTCTCATCCCAGTCCCCTACATAATAAGCATAAGTTGTGGCATCGTCATCTTTTGGCTGTGTGTTTACATTGTCATAATTATCCGTTACTGCCAGATAATCTTTTCCGTTTACTTTAACATAACCGGTTCCTTCTCCCGGAGCTTTATAACCGCCCATTGTCGTTACGCCGGTTGGGTTTACATCGGCAATACAATAAATTTCTCCGTCTTTTCCCTGTACCAGTGCCGGGTCGATGATCGTAGTTGCCGTATTGCCGATATAACCATCGCTGTCCGGAAAATACAGCGGGAATGAATAATTCCAGGTCTTACCATTATCGGTTGATACAGAAGCGATCGTATCCAGTCCGCCGCCGTCACCGGTTGTAGAATATCTCGCATCCGCTGCTGCCAGAAGATTTCCCTTCTGCGTAACGATAAATGCCGGGATACGGAAATACTGACTTCCCGCTGTTCTCTCTGCAAACGGCTGGTTCTGTGTTACATGCTCTGCTGTCGTGTTGATCGGACCTGCTTTCAGCAAGTCTGCTGCGTCTGCTTTCGCTGCCGGAAACACAGCTACTGCAAGACCACAAACAAGAGCTGTTCCAAGCCCCTGTTTCCACAGTTTTCTTTTTTCGTTCTTTTTCATAGTTTCCTCCTTATTTTCCCTCCTGTGATTATTCAATTTTACTATATTTTTACTGTTTTGTCCAGCAAAAAAACCTTCCTACAGCACTTGCATGCTATAGAAAGGTTCGCCGCTCTTTTTATAATCTTTATATTCTCAAATTTTGATTAGTCCTGAACGTATGGCATAAGAGCGATGTGACGTGCTCTCTTGATAGCTACTGTCAGAGCTCTCTGATGTTTTGCACAGTTTCCTGTGATTCTTCTCGGAAGGATTTTTCCTCTTTCAGAGACATATCTCTTCAGTTTGTTTACATCCTTGTAATCGATTTCGTTGTTTTCTTTACCACAGAAAACGCAGACTTTTTTTCTTCTGCGTCCGCCTCTTCTCTTCATCGGAGAATCTGGTCTTTCAGATTTATTGTAAGCCATTGCTGTAAACCTCCTTTAATGTCTAGTTAAACGGTAATTCTTCGTCAATACCGTCCGGGATATTCATAAATCCATCGCCGCTGGCTGCACTCGGTTCCGGTCTTGCAGGTGTATAGTTATTTCCATTTGCCTGAGACGCAGCTTTGCTTTCAGCAAACTCCTGATCCTCTACTACTACATCTGTAGTGTAAACCTTGTTGCCATCTCTGTTGGTATAGCTTCCTGTCTGGATACGACCTGTAACGACTACCTTCAGTCCCTGATGGAAATACTTCTCCGCAAACTCTGCACTGCGTCCGAACGCTACACAGCTGATAAAATCAGCGGTTGCTTCGCCATCGCGTTTGTTGAATCTGCGATCTACAGCCAATGTATATCTTGCAACTGATGTGCCGCTCTCCCCTGCGGAATAACGAACATCCGGATCTCTGGTCAAACGTCCCATTAAAATAACTTTATTCATTCTAAATCTCCTTATTTATGCTTCCTGTCTTACGCATAAATATCTGATAACATTTTCCATGATACGGACATGTCTTTCGATTTCTGCCGGAGCTGTAGCATCAGCTTCGAACTGAATGAAATAGTAGAATCCTTCTTTCATCTTCTGGATTTCGTAAGCTAATCTCTTTTTACCCCATTCGTCAACATTAGTAACTGTTCCGCCGTAACGTGCAACGTATTCTTTTACTTTTTCTACAGTTGCTACTCTTACGTCATCCTCAATTTTTGCGTTAACAACAACGGTTAATTCGTATTTGTTCATGCTCTTCGCACCTCCTTATGGTCTCTGGCCCACTATTACCTTCGTGAGCAAGGAATTCAATGTTTCAAAATGGCTGCTTGTCTGCAGCCACTCACAATTTTTGATTTTATCATATTTTTGCAAGACAGGCAAGTATTTTTTCTTATTTTTTGCAATGTTTCCGCCTCGCAGCCAAACCTGACTTTGAAGCAGAATCATGATCTAATTCACATATTTCGCTATTACATCCCATATGGATGATCTTTCAAATCCAAGCTTCCACTCTGCCACTCCGGCCAGACCATATTCCTGCACAAGTTTCATCTTCTCTTCGATCGATGCTTCGTTTTCCAGCCAGATCTGACAGAAATTGCCATCTTCATCTGTGAACTCTGCATAATCCTGTGATGTCTCGCTGCTCCATCCGGCAGTCACCTTGTAATCGGACAAGATCTGGTCTGCTTTATCCATGCCGATCGCCTCACTGCTTACTTCACCGGAAGCATTGGTCTTCCATAATCTCGTGTAGAACGGAATACCGCTGATGATCTTTTCTTTCGGAACGTTTTCCAGTGTTCCGGTAATGCCGTCTCTTTCATAGGAAAGGGATGCCACGGAACCGGCATCGGAGCCGACATAGTGTTCATCATAGCCCATAATGATCACATAGTCTACGACTTCGCCAAGCTCTTTCTGGCTGTAATGTTCATTGAAACTGTATGGCGACGGGACATCCACCGAAAGTACAAGATTATTATTCCTGCACTTTACAGAGAGTTCTCTCATAAACTGCACATAGCTTTCGGAAGTTTCTTCCGGTAAGGATTCGATATCGATATTAATGCCATCCAGCTGATAGTTGAGTGCTTCGGTAATCAGCTGTCCTTCCAGATTCTCTCTGGATGTGGTAGTGCCAAGCACAGTGTCGGTATCAATATCCGTACTGAAATTGTCCATCAGTCCCCAGACTTCCATATCATTCTGATGTGCGGTATCTACATAGTCACTGCTTGCAAGAGAAGAAATATCTCCATCGTTGCTGCTGATAGAAAACCAAGTCGGTGAAATGACATTGACCCCTTTTACATCCTGAATGTCCGCTGCAAGTGCATCGTTTGAATCCTGGCTCGTCACCTGATGCCAGAGAAGATTCATGTCATAATCTTTATGTATGCTGGTGTACTCTGCCGCCCGGAAATCACTGGTGACCTGTTCTTCGTAGCTGTCAGAAAGCTTTTTGCTCTTCATATAGCCAATATATCCATCCGCAGTCAGAACTTTTGTCCACTCTTCTTCCTGCTCCAGAACTGTCACTTTATCTCCGGTCGCTTCTTTTTTTAGAATCGGACTTTTAATATCTGCATCCAGACGTACGCTTTCTTCTTTTATCACATCCGAAAAGGTTTTCGTTCCCCACTGATTGTTTATAATAATATGAAGCGGTTCCTGCTCCACCGAATACTGAAGTGCTGTATACTGTGCCAGATAATCCAGTGCAATATAGACATTTCCATCCTGCGAAACAACGATCTGATACGGCATGCTGCCATTTCCGGTAAGCGTTGTATATTCATTGCTGTCATACGGAAGTTTGATAATATCCACTGCCGTTGTCAGTATGACCTGCTGTTCTTCATCGCTTTTATAAAGATGATCGTTCAGATTTTCTTTTGCAGTCGCATATTCTACATATGCCGTGCCATCCTTCACAAGTGCTTTCCCCTGTTCCAGACGGTCCGGAAGTACGACTGCTGCATCCTCCCCTCCGGAAGTGCCAAAATATTCATTGCCATCCATCACTTCTTTGGATGGGATATATCGATTTACAACTTTATATCCTACGCCTGCCGCAGCCACCGCCAGGATCAGCGGCACTACGACCTTCACAGGACTTTTCTTTTTCTTCATTCATTGTACCTCCATACTATGATGCCTGCGGATTGTTCCGTGCGGTGCACTCCCACAATCCGCCTCAGTATTCGCATACTGCAACATCGTTTTTACAACGGAATACATCGTTTTGATTCAGTGTATCATAGATTTATGAACGAAAGATGACTTAAGTCTACATTTTTTATAATCCTTCGACCTGTATGGTTGTCTTCTGTACTATGGGGATTTGTCATCAGACCTCTTTCTTTTTTATATAGTCGAATCCGATTCCTATAATGTGATCGTCATCATCGCTTACAAAATCTCTCATATACTCCTCTTCTTCCCGGATCATGCACTGGTGCATGATATCCGAAGGTGTACTTGGCTTTCCATTCAACCACAGCTTCATGCCTGCTCTGGCATATGCATTTAATTCTTTTTGCAGTCGATGTTTCCGTTTTTTTCTGCTGCCTATAGTTCCACCCCCTCTTGTTAAACTTAAAGATTCTGCTGACATTATCGTGAGAATTTAAATCGAATACACATAAGGCTGCTGCCTGACATGCAATTCCGGTCAGCATTGCTGACACGAAAACAACACCGTATACGAAATCTGTAAATCAGAAACATTCAAGCCTTTTTCTATTCTTTTGCAAAGTGCAGTACGTTCTTTTTTGTTCCGATCAACAGTACTTCAGGATACCAGATAACATTCATTGTACGAATGCAAAGTACCAAAGAGTTTACATGGCATCTTTTAAGCTCAATATTGCTTTATGGAGGTACAATCATTTTTTTGGAATATTGCGGAGAATCCCGCATAAGATAATAAAAAGCGACAGAATTCGCTTTCTTATTCATTTTGATTTTTGATGTTGCTTAAAGCATTGTTTCATCCTCACATTGATTATTATATACTTTATGTTTGAAAAATGCAAGATGTTTTTACACTCTTTTTATAATTTTACACTGGCAATCTACTTTACTTTTTGATAGTATGCAGATATAATTATAAGATAATAAGATGCTAGGGTCAAAAGTCTGAAGACACAATGTGCTTGCACAGGAGTGGTTTTATGGCATCTTTTAACCTTAATCAATATCATAATCATAGTAATTCCAATAAAAGGTTAACATATCATAGATAGGATGTGATAATATGAAGATAGAAAAAATCAACGATAATCAGATTCGCTGCACGCTTACACGTCAGGATCTGGCAGACCGTGAGATCAAGCTCAGTGAACTTGCTTACGGCACAGAAAAAGCAAAGCTGCTGTTTCGTGATATGATGCAGCAGGCCGCATACGAATTTGGTTTTGAAGCAAATGACATTCCTTTGATGATAGAAGCGATCCCGATTTCTTCCGACTCTGTAATTCTGATCGTTACCAAGGTGGAAGATCCGGAAGAACTTGATACACGTTTTGCAAAATTTTCACCGTCAAATGGCGAAGAGAACAACAACATCACTCCGCCGGCACCGGCACCTCTTGAAGGAGCCGATGATATCCTGAATCTTTTCAATAAGATCCACGAGGCAAGAAAGATGGCTGAAAATGCAGCAGCAAAAACTTCTGAAAAGAAAGAAAAGACTCCTGCAAAACCGGAGATCAATCCGGAATCCTTTCATTTGACGAAACTTTACCGTTTCCGCGATCTGGACACTGTGATCCGTGCAGCACACATTCTGCAAAATTCTTACCAGGGTTACAACACGCTCTATAAGAATCCGGAAGGCCGTGAGTATCTGCTGACACTCAGCAAATCTGCACACACACCAGAAGAGTTTAATAAAGTCTGCAATACCCTTTCTGAGTATGCTTCCAGCCTGAAATACACACCGGGCAACGAAGCGTTCTTTGAAGAGCATCTGGAATGTATCGTTGCGGATGAGGCTCTGCAGAAGCTTGCATTGATCTGATCGATATGAAATCGATAGTCAGAGTTTCTGAACCGATTCGCTGCAAACGGAAATAGAGTGTAGAAAAAGCGTCTCCGCCTGGGAAATCCTGGTGGAAACGCTTTTTATTTTTTAATGGATATTCACAATCCACTTTTGCTGTCTGTTTATGCCTGTTTGCTTTCAACAAATGCATTTACTCTTGCTACCAGCAGATCCGGCTCGATACCATGAACAAGAGCTGCCTCTTCGATGGTCTCCATCTGTGCGGATGGGCATCCAATACAGTGCATGCCGCCTGCTACCAGTACGCCTGCCATTTCAGGATCCATTCTTAAAATATCGCCGATAATCATATCCTTGGTTATTTTCTGCATGATTTTCCTCCTTTATCATTCTGTACAGACTTAAATTTCTCATAAAAATCTGTACCTGATTTCTTTTGACAGGTTGATTATAATATGTTTTTGTACTTTATGCAAGGCATAGAAAAAACCTCTTGTATATTCCAGACTTATGTATTAAAATGGGATAAAGATTCGGAGAGCCGAATCCTGTTGAAAACATATTTCATAAAAATAAGGAGGTTTTATCATGGCATACGTTATTACAGATGAATGTGTAGCTTGCGGTACATGTGCAGAAGCCTGTCCGGCAGAAGCTATCAGCGAAGGCGATGGCAAATACGTAATCGATGCAGATGCATGTCTGGATTGCGGTACATGTGAAGGAGAATGTCCTACAGGTGCTATCGTAGCAGGTGAATAATTAAAAAATTTTATAAAAGCAAGGGGAGTTGCGTAAGCAGCTCCCCTTGTTTTTCTATTTTCTTTTTATTTAAAAATCCGAAACCATTTTTTATGGCTCTCCTTCTCTCTTGTCGCTGCCACCATCTGCCGGTTATGCTGAAAGGAGCGAATGGTTTCATCCAGATTTCGGTAACGTTCTTCCTCTCTTTTTTCCTGGATCTTCATCAGGATCTCCATTTCTTTTAAAACACTGTCTGCAATCCGATTTTCCAGCTCCACATTATTTTCCTGAAGAGCACGTTTCATGATATCACCGACAATGTCCTGAAATTTTTCCAAGTTGTCCAGTGAATCTACAAACGGAAGTATGGTCTGTGGTTTCGGGACTTCCTGTGTGCTGTCTTTTAAATTCGCATCCGAATCTGTTTTTTCTGTATGTTCTGCTTTTTCAGTTTTTGTTGCTGTGTCTTTCATTACTGCATTTTTCTCTTCTGTGATTTCCGTTATTTCTTCTGCTTTTTTCTGTATTTCCGGAATCAGCACCTTGATCGCTTTGAGCTGAAATCCTTTGTCCCGCAGTTCTTTGACTTTCTTCATGATATAGATCGTTTTATCGGTATAGTAGCGATGTCCAAGTTCCGTTCTGCCCACTTTGATGTCCAGCTCTTCTTCCCAGCTTCGAAGTACATGTGCCTCCACCCCTACCTGTCTGGCGGCATCGGAAATCATGTATCTGATCTCGCTCATCCTCTACCTCCCAATATTGTAACCGTTCAATACTTTCGCAATTACAATGCAAAACCAGTTAAAGTAACTGCTTCCATTTGTATTGAATCATTACTTATGTTTTTGGACATTGTCCCTTTTTGATGCCTGCGAGTTTGACCCTGGCATATTTACATGAGAATGCCAACGAATTTGTACCCTGGCATATTTACATGAGAATGCCAACGAATTGCTCCGTTACAAAGTAACTCTCGCAATTCTATAAACATTCGGAATCCGCATATTTACTGCGTAAATAGCTACTTCCTCATGTTTAGCGGGTCCCAAGTTCAAATGTTTTATCTTGCAAGCAAGAACGACACTTTGACCTTTGTACCCTGGCATTCTCATATGATTGTAACATATTTCTTTCTCAAAAACGTAAAAAAGATATCGCAAAAAGCGACACCTTTTTCATCCCGGAAACTCCCGGCGTTATTTTTTTAAGTTTGCAAATTTGGTGAGGTTTGGCAGCCATGCAAGCTCTACCGTACCGATTGGACCATTACGCTGTTTGGCTATGATGACTTCTGCAATGTTCTTTTTCTCGGAATCTTTATTGTAATAATCATCTCGATAAAGGAACATTACAACGTCGGCATCCTGCTCGATCGCACCGGACTCTCGCAGGTCGGAAAGCATCGGTCTGTGATCCGGTCTCTGCTCTACTGCACGGCTCAGCTGAGAAAGTGCAAGCACCGGAACCTGAAGCTCTCTGGCAATCTCTTTTAAGGATCTCGAAATATCGGAAATCTCCTGCTGTCTGGAGTCTGCACGTTTGCTTCCTGTCATCAGCTGCAGGTAGTCGATCATGATGACATCCAGACCTTTTTCTGCTTTGTATTTGCGGCATTTGGAGCGAAGCTCCGCAACGGAAATACCAGGCGTGTCATCGATGATCAGGTTGGAACGTCCAACGATCCCGGCTCCTTCGATCAGTTTCGCCCAGTCATCATCGCTCAGATTTCCGGTACGAAGCTGCTGTGAATCTACCTGTGATTCGAGTGCGAACAGTCGGTTGACCAGCTGTTCTTTTGACATTTCCAAACTGAAGATCGCTGCCGTATAATTTTTCTTAAATGCCATATACTGGGCTATGTTCAGTACAAATGCGGTCTTTCCCATGGAAGGACGAGCTGCGATCAGTACCAGGTCGGAAGGCTGCATACCGGTTGTCTTGTAATCCAGATCAATAAATCCGGTCGGGATTCCGGTCACGCTTCCTTTGTTTCTCGATGCCGCTTCAATCCGGTCGAGTGCCCGCAACACGACATCTTTGATCGGCACAAAGTCTCCGGAATTTCGTTTTTGAACAATATCAAAAATCCGCTTTTCTGCTGATTCCAGAATATCTTCCAGTTTTTCTTTTTCGCTGTAGCAGTCATTTGCGATCTGTTCATTGACTTTGATCAGTTTTCGCAGAACTGCCTTTTCATGTACAATCTGTGCATAGGCATCTGCATTTGTAGAGGTCAGTGCAGAAGTCAGCAGATCTTTGACAAACTCCAGACTGCTGATCTCAGGCGGTACGTCTTTTTCACGCAGAAGATTCTGCAGCGTGATCAGATCTACCGGTTTGCCGTCATTATAAAGCTCTACGATCGCATCAAAAACAATGCCGTACTGATGCTGATAGAAATCGTCTCCGCTTATGATCTCGGAGGCTTTGATGATGGCTTCCTGATCCATGAGCATAGCACCGATTACAGACTGCTCTGCCTCAACACTGTGGGGCAATACCCGCTTGATCAGTGCTTCTTCCATTTTTATGCCCCCTGTTAAATACCTTCTACTACGACTTTCAGCTCTGCTGTTACCTTCGGATGCAGCTTAATCGCAACGCTTGTTGTGCCGACTGCCTTGATTGGATCTTTCATCTGGATCTTCTTCTTATCGATATCATATCCAAGCTGTGCTTTTGCAGCTTCTGCAATTTCTTTGCTGGAAACAGAACCGAATACTTTTCCGCCTTCGCCTACTTTTACAGAAACTTTTACCTGTGCCTTTGCCAGTTCTTCTGCAAATGCTCTTGCGTCTGCCAGCTGTTCTTTTGCAACTTTTTCATCGTGTGCTTTTTTCAGTTTCAGATCATTGATGTTCTTTGCACTTGCTTCCAGTGCAAGTTTTTTCGGGAACAGCATATTTCTTGCATATCCATCGCTTACATTTACCATTTCACCTTTTTTTCCAAGTGCTTTTACATCTTCTACAAGAATAACTTTCATTTAAATCGCTCCTTCTTCTATCATCGTTCTTATCGTACTTTTCAGCTTATCTTTTGCTTCTTCAAGTGTCACTCCGTCCAGCTGTGCCCCGGCGATATTCAGATGACCGCCTCCGCCGAGACGCTCCATAATGATCTGCACATTGACCTCATCGATGGCTCGTGCACTGATATAAATACGCTCTTTGTATTCTGTCAATACAAAAGAAGCCTTGATACCGACAATGTTCAGCAGTTCATTTGCGGCCTGAGCACCGACTACAGTCGGGCTTTCCAGATCCTCACTCGGACAGCAGCTGATCGCATAATACTGCTCAAATACTTCTGCGTGGCGAACCGCTTCTGCTCTCGCCTTATAGGAACTCATGTCATTCCGGAACATCTTGCGGACACGCGTCACATCTGCTCCACATCTGCGTAAGAATGCTGCCGCTTCAAAGGTGCGGACCCCTGTTTTCGCCATAAAATTGTTGGTATCAATAATAATACCTGCATAAATACAGTCTGCTTCTTTTCCTTTCAGACGGATATCATCTGCAAAGTACTGCAAAATCTCTGCAATCATCTCACATGCGGATGATGCATACGGCTCGATATAGGACAGAACCGCATTTTTGATCACTTCGCTGCTCTGGCGGTGATGGTCAAGCACAACGATTGTCCTGGTCTGATTCAGGATCTCGGAACACTCTGTCATGCTTGGACGGTTCGTGTCAACAACCACCACAACGGTGTCGTGATCCACGATCTTTCTCGCCTGCTCATGTGTCACAAACATATCTTCCGGATATTCTTTGTCATTTAGGAACAGATTCACCCACTGACGGATCGATCCATTGATATCTCCGAGAACAATATGGGCTTTTTTGTCAAGAATCCTTGCCGCACGCCATACGCCGACGGCTGCTCCGAAAGAATCGATATCCGTGATCTTGTGTCCCATGATGACCACATCTTCGTGGCTTCCGATAAATTCGCGAAGTGCATGTGCCTTTACTCTTGCTTTTACACGCGTGCTCTTTTCCATCTGCTGGGACTTGCCGCCGTAGTAAGAAATTTTATCGTTATCTTTTACGACTGCCTGATCACCGCCGCGTCCAAGAGCAAGCTCAATGGCAATTCTTGAAAACTCATAATTCTGTGCATAAGTACTGCCGTTCACTCCGATACCGATACTTAAAGTGACCTTCATTTCGTTTCCGATGTTGACCGTCTTTACCTCTTCCAGAAGGGAAAAACGGTTTGCTTCCAGTTCTTCCAGTGACTTATATTTCAGAACTACAAAATACTTGTCCTTCTCAAGTTTTTTTGTGATACCGTCCAGATTCGCCACATATTTGCTGATCTTACGGTCGATCAAGGCAAGCAGAAGGGAACGTCTTACCTCCTCCACGCTCTCAAGCACTTCATCGTAATTGTCCAGGTAGATCAGTCCGGCAACCATTTTCTGTTCCTGATTCTGACGGATGTAATAATTCAGCTCCGTATTGTCAAACAGATACAGTGCGATCAGATAATTCCCTTCCTGCGGAATATCCACAATCGATACTTCCTCGTTGAGATCTCCCATTGAAAGTTTCTGCAGATGTGCCTGATAATCGTTTTCATTATAAAAAATCTGCACATCTGTTTCTTCCTTTTTGCACGGAAGTGCAGACGCATCAATCTCCGGAAACAGGTTTGAAATATTTTTCCGATACCTGGAATCCTTTCCTGTCACATCACAGAATGCATCATTCATCCAGAGTACTCTTCCATCCGTATCGAGTACTGCATACGGAATGGAAAAATTTTTCAGCATCCCTTTCTGGATCTGGGAATACTGGGATGCAAACGCAATCATCTCACGGAGAACAAACGGACGGTAACGCAGCATCAGAACAGACATCAGAACCCAATAAGCGGCAGTAAAACAAAATACCAGAAATCCTGCTTTCACATCGATCGCAAAAACCAGGATATCCAGCATCACAAGTAAGACCGCCACGACTGCCGGCCACTGCATATAGGATTTTAATTTTCCGCTGTGCCTTACCTTCTTTTTCTTATTCATTGCATCTTCTCCAAACCCTCAGTTACTATCAAAGCCTATCATACCATTTTTTCCGGAAATAGAAAAGGTTTTTTTACGCTTCCAGCCATTCCCTGACCACCTCTCTGATAACAAGCAGCATCAGCGGACCAAGCAAAACTCCCGTCGGTCCGAAGATGCAGATCCCCACATATACTACAACTGCGATAACAATGGGATATACGCCCAGCTTTTCCCCTAAAAGCCGTGGCTCCAGGAAATCCCGCGTGCTGTTGGTAATGAGAAAGAAAGTCAGGTAAGCTGCGGCATGAAAGAAGTCCCCGCGAAACAGTTCCAGTGCCGCCCACGGAAGCAGGATCGTCCCTGTCCCGATAAACGGAAGTGCATCCAAAAAACCGATCAGGATCCCGACCAGCAGGGCATAGGAATTCTGCAAAACCCACAGACCTGCCACGCACTCTGCCATCACTGCCGCCATGATCAGAAGCTGTGCCCGAAGCCACAGACCCGCCATCTGCCACAGACGTTCCCCAATCCGCACCAGATGACGAAACGTGCTGTATTTCTGCAATTTCTGACAGATTTCATCATAATCTTTGATGATCAGCAGGACAGCCACAAAAATCACAAAGAGCACACTGAACCATTCTGCGGCAACGACTGCATACCGCACGGAATATCGAAAAACCTGCGTGATATTGACTGCCTGTATTTTTTCCGACATTTTTTCAATATTCTGATAAACAACCTCCCTGACTGCTTCGCTTTTTATCCCGAATTTCTGATTGAGCAGCACACAGCATCCGTCGATCATTGTTTCCATCTTTGCCTCGTACTGATCAATATGCAGAAAAATGCTGCGGATCTGTGCAAACAGCCGCACACCGAGAAACCACATGCATACGCCTGTTATTCCAAGGATCAGGCTCATCATGCAGAACAAAAGACTCCCTTTTCCTACTTTCCGAAAACACGAATATTTTTGCAGACGGATGGCAACCGGATTTAAAATCCTTACAATCAAAAAAGCCACCAGAAATGGGGCCACATAGACGAATATATATTTAAAAATGATATATACCGCCATTATGATTCCCACAATTCCGATTGCTTTTCTGATTTTTGTATTCATCTTCGCCGCACCTTCCTTATCCGCTTTTATCGGATTTAGTATGTACGACATAATCTTTTTCATTCTGTTATCCTGTTTTTACCGGATATTGCTATTCTTTGCGGAATTTTTCAAACGCTCCTCCTTCCGGAAGAACGGTGAAATCCATCTGTTTTCCGGTTTTCGGATGCTGGAAACTTAAGCTGTAAGCACAGAGTGCCGGAGTTTCTTTTTCGCGTGTTCCTGTCGTTTTTGCGGATTTTTCGTCGTATTTTTTATCACCCGCAATCGGCATGCCCGCTCCGGAAAGCTGTACACGGATCTGATGATGCCGGCCGGTCAGAAGTTCGATATCTACCAGGCTGAGATCCTCTGTTTCTTCCAGGATCGCATAACGCAGTTTGCTTTCTTTTGCACCTTTCGTTCCCTTTGGCACAATATAAGAAGTGTTTGTCCTGCGGTCTCTCTGAAGATAATCCGTCAGTTCCTGATATTCTGCTGCTGTTTCTGTTTCTTTGTATACATCGGCATTTCTACGCACAACTGCACAATATCGTTTCACGACCTGACCGCTGCCCTTCCGGTCTGCAATCTGACTGCTTAAATTCGCTGCTGCCTGTTTTGTCTTGGCAAATACAATCACGCCCTGGACCGGCTGATCTAAGCGATGCACAACTCCAAGATATGGCTCCCCCGGTTTCCCGGACTCTTCCAGAAGATACAGTTTCAGAATGCTGACCATATCTTTGACTCTGGCATTTGCACTCTGAACCGGAACTCCTGCCGGTTTGCGACATACGAGAATATAGGGATCCTCATACAGAATCCCGATATTCCCTACCATTTTGATACATTGTTTCTGATTGCTGTTTTCCTTTTTCGTTTCTCCACACATAATTCTGTCTGCCTCAGTCAGATTACAGATATTTTTTCAGTGCATCCACCTTGTCCAGTTTTTCCCATGGCAGATCCAGATCGTTGCGTCCAAAGTGTCCGTAAGCTGCTGTCTGTTTGTAGATCGGTCTTCTCAGATCCAGCATTTTGATAATGCCGGCCGGTCTTAAATCAAAGTTCTCACGAACGATTTCTGTGATCTTTTCGTCAGAAAGTTTGCCTGTTCCGAAGGTATCTACCATAACAGAAGTCGGCTGTGCCACACCGATCGCATAAGAGAGCTGGATCTCGCATTTGTCTGCCAGTCCTGCTGCTACGATATTCTTTGCTGCGTAACGTGCTGCATAAGCTGCAGAACGGTCTACTTTTGTGCAGTCTTTTCCGGAGAATGCTCCGCCGCCGTGACGTGCATATCCGCCGTAGGTGTCTACGATGATCTTACGTCCGGTCAGTCCGCTGTCTCCGTGAGGTCCGCCGATCACGAAACGTCCGGTCGGATTTACAAAGAATTTGGTGTTCTCATCTACCAGTTCCTGTGGCAGGATCGCATCAAATACATGTTTTTTGATGTCTTCGTGGATCTGTTCCTGTGTTACGTCCGGATCATGCTGCGTAGACAGAACAACTGCATCCAGTCTTGCCGGTTTTCCGTTTTCATCATATTCTACGGTAACCTGAGTTTTTCCGTCCGGTCTTAAGTAAGGCAGTGTTCCGTCTTTGCGGATCTTGGTCAGCTGGCGTGCCAGTTTGTGTGCCAGTGCGATCGGATAAGGCATGTATTCTTCGGTTTCGTTTGTTGCAAAACCGAACATCATACCCTGATCACCTGCACCGATTGCCTCAATCTGATCATCGGTCATCTTGTGTTCTTTTGCTTCCAGTGCTTTGTCTACGCCCATAGCGATATCGCCGGACTGCTCATCGATTGCTGTGATCACACCGCAGGTATCAGCATCAAAGCCATATTTTCCTCTGGTGTATCCGATCTCACGGATCGTATCTCTTACGATTTTCTGGATATCAACGTATGCTTTTGTGGTGATCTCACCCATAACCAGTACCAAACCGGTTGTTGTTGCTGTCTCGCATGCTACACGGCTCATCGGATCCTGCTCAAGCAGTGCGTCCAGAATCGCATCAGAAATCGCGTCGCACATTTTGTCCGGATGTCCTTCTGTTACAGACTCGGATGTAAATAATAATTTCTCCATTTGTCTCTCCTTTTTTAATAAATGAATGTATGATGCCTTTGAACTGTATGGAATTTTTACAATTCTGACATCGGTAATTTTATAGTTCCTGATAATATGAAACTACATGGTTTCTTTTTATAATCCCACAGAATGCTTTTCTGTGGAACGAAAAAAGGTCCACAAAAAGCGGACCTCTTATTCCAATGATAAGTTCAATCCTCTTATTGTTCGAATACTCGCTCAGGTTGGCACCTTCCTTTAAGGGGTTGCCGTGACTTCACAGATCCTATGTATCTCCATCACTCTGAATAAGAGAAGCTATTTAATTTTCAACCAACTCTCAGTTTGAATTTCTGAATTTCCTTTTCGGTGCTAACTCGTTCAATCTCAGCACCAAGGCTGCGGAGCTTGTCTTCAAAACACTCATATCCACGCTGAATATAGACAATATCATCGACAACGGTGACACCTTCTGCTGCCAGTCCGGCGATCACCAGTGCTGCTCCGGCTCTCAGATCCGGTGCACTGACTCTTGCTCCTGTAAACCCATCGGTTCCGTAGATAATAGCAGAATTACCTTCTACTTTAATCGTCGCACCCATTCTGGTAAGCTCGTCCACATATTTGAAACGATTCTCAAAAATGCTCTCTGTCACAATACTGGTACCGTGTGCCAAAGCCAGGGCAACTACGATCTGCGGCTGCATGTCGGTCGGATACCCCGGATACGGCAGTGTCTTGACGTTTGTGCTATTTAAACGTTTGGATGCTACCACACGCACAGCATCGTCAAATTCTTCTACCTCACAGCCGATCTCGACAAGCTTTGCTGTCGTTGCTTCCAGATGTTTCGGGATGACATTTTTAACCATGACATCGCCTCTGGTCGCTGCTGCTGCAAACATAAAGGTTCCGGCTTCGATCTGGTCAGGAATAATGGAATACTCTGCCCTGTGAAGCTTCTGAACACCGCGGATACGGATCACATCGGTACCGGCACCTTTGATATTGGCACCCATGCTGTTCAGGAAGTTCGCCACATCGACAACGTGCGGCTCACGTGCTGAATTCTCGATGATCGTGTATCCCTCTGCCATAGATGCTGCCATCATGATGTTGATCGTCGCACCTACGGAAACCATATCTAAATAAATATGTGTTCCTTTCAGCTTTTCTGCCTCTGCAACGATGGAACCGTTTCGGATACTCGTTGTCGCTCCCAGTGCTTTGAATCCTTTCAGATGCAGGTCGATCGGTCTGCTGCCGATGTTGCATCCGCCCGGAAGCGGTACTTCTGCTCTTTTATATTTTCCAAGAAGTGCTCCCAACAGATAGTAGGAAGCTCTGATTTTCTTAATAAACTCGTAATCTACACTTACCTGACCGATCATAGAACCATTGATAGCCACTTTATGACGGCTGATCCTGTCAACTCTGGCTCCGATCACACTGATCGCTTCGAGCAGGACATTGATATCCTGGACATCCGGAAGATTATCGATTACCACGGTCTCATCTGTCATAATCGCCGCTGCCAAAATACCAAGTGCCGCATTTTTCGCTCCGCCGATTTCAACTTCGCCCACCAGGGGATTGCCGCCTTTAATTACATACTGTTCCATAGACACCTCTATTATTAAAATATACTCTCTATCTCTGATGCATCCGTTACCGCTCTGCATCATTATCATCATTTTTCAAATTGCTTTTTTTACTTTTTAACGAAATTCTGTAAACGTCCGGAAATGACGTAAACACCTGCGAATATGTGCCGAGGACAAAAAGCGATTCCCCTAACATCATAATTTTTATTATACCACAAACTTGGTGTTTGTAAACAAAAATTAAGATTTCAGTAAAAAGCAACGAAGATACATTTCAGGAACCGTGGATTTTAGCTATATTCTCCGTAACATTCTTGTAACAACCACTATTTTCTGCTCCGATATCGCAAAACCACCTGTTCCATCGTCTCTTCCACGCTCATGTTCGTTTCATCGACGGTGATATCAGCATATTTTTCATAAAGTGGAATGCGTTCTTCATAAAGGCTCTGCAAGGTCTGGCCTTCCTGAAGTGCGACACCTCTGCACCGCAGGTCACCGAGTCGCTCCTCCAGCTCCTCGCAGGTCAGTTTCAGATAAACGACCGTTCCGATCTCTTTTAAATGCTGCATCGCAGAATCTCTGTATACAACACTTCCGCCGGTTGCGATCACGCATCTTTCTGCCTCAATGGAAGCATTGACGCGTGCTTCAATATCAAGAAATCCTTCCGTACCAAATTCTTCGATCAGTTCTGGAAGCCTCTTTCCTTCCTGACTCTGGATCTCCAGGTCGGAATCAATAAAACGATATCCCAGTACTTTTGCAAGCACAACACCAACGGTGCTTTTTCCTGAACCCGGCATGCCGATCAGGATGACATTTTTTGAACTCTTCATTTCTTACCACCTGCCTGTTTTTTCATAACTGTATCACAGCAGATATGGTTTGTAAAGATTGCTTCTTAATGGCACATATTTTTTCCCTTCTGCACGTACACTGTAAAAAACAGTTCAGGTATCTGCCTATGTCCTCCTTTCTTTCCAGACTTCGCAGGCACAAACTTCTGCTTGCTTTTCTTCCTGCTCTTATCTTTCTCTTTTGTTCTGTTTTTTATTATGAAATCAATCATTCTTTTGTCGCTTTCTGTGATACGGTCTTTCGAAATGAAATTACAGAAAATACTTTAAATCTGCACTATACACTGGAAAATCCGGAAATTTTAAATCTTTCTGATCCGGATGTTTCGTTTGGTTCCATGAACCCGGAAGTTCTCGCAGATTCTTTTTCACAGCAGAATATTTATCTGGAAAAACTTTTCAAGTTTCCCAAAGACTGGCTTTCCACAAAAAACCGTCTCACTTATGATATTTTAACAAGTGCTTTTTCGTTACAGGCAGAGGGTGAAAAATACCTGCTTTACGATGAGCCGCTCGGTCCGTCTCTCGGCACACAGGCACAGCTGCCGGTTCTGCTTGCAGAATACAGTTTTCATAATAAAAAAGATATTGAAACGTATCTGGCTCTTCTTTCCGGGCTTCCGGAATACTATGACAGCATTCTGCAGTTTGAACGTGCCAAATCAGCTGCCGGACTTTTCATGGATGCTTCTGTCGCTCAGGGCGTGATCGACCAGTGCGATGCTTTTCTTAAGACCGGCGATCAGAATATTCTGTTTACCACTTTTGACAGCCGCATCGCCTCTCTTAATTTTTTAAATGAAACCGAAAAAGAGAAATACTGCTCTTTGAACCGGAAAGCCCTTGCCTCCTATGTTATCCCGACTTACCGGAAACTTTCCAAAGGGATTTCTGCGTTAAAAGACAGCAGCAAAAACGCTCTCGGTCTTTGTTATCTTCCGGATGGCAAAAATTATTATGCTTATCTTGTCAAAGACACGACCGGCTGTTATGACAGAGTGGAAACGATTTTTAAAAGAATCCAGTCACAGCTCGTAAAAGATATCCACACGCTGCGTCAGATCGCACAGAAAAATCCACAATTATTTTCCGATTCCGGGGATGAAACGCTGAAAACGGTGAATGATCAGATTTCTTCTGATCCAAAGGAGATTCTGAATGATCTGAAACGGAAAATGGCAGAGGATTTTCCGGAAATCGCGGACGTGACATACGAAGTCAAATACGTTGAAAAAGCTCTGGAAGATTATTTAAGCCCGGCTTTTTATCTGACCGCACCGCTCGACAACCGCAACCAGAATGTCATCTACATAAATCCGAAAATCGGTTACCGTGGACTGGATCTCTATTCGACACTTGCACACGAAGGTTATCCGGGCCATCTGTACCAGACGATTTTCTCGAACGACTCCGGTATCCGCCCTGTCCGCAGTCTGACAAATTTCGGTGGTTATGTGGAAGGCTGGGCAACCTACGTGGAAATGCAGTCATTTTCTTACGGATGTTCTGATAATATCATTGCCGAAATCTATCGCCTGAACCGTTCTTTAAACCTCGGCATCTCTTCTTTTCTTGATATTCTGATCCATTATTATGGATATGACCGCCCGCAGACGGCAAAGGTTCTTTCGCAGTTTGGCTTAAATGGAGAAGGGACTGCCGATGCCTTTTTCAACACCATTTTGGAGGCTCCTGCAAACTATCTGAAATACTATGTTGGCTATCTTTGTTTTGAAGATTTAAAACAGGCAGCCCTGAAAAAAGAAGGTGCTTCTTTTTCTTTGAAAAATTTCCATAAAAAAATACTGGAAACAGGTCCGTGCCCATTTCCAGTATTGTATAAATACGTTCTGCAAAAATCATAATAAATTTTGCGGTTATTTCCATGATGCCAGGGTCTAAAAGTCAAAATGTCGTTCTTGCTTGCAAGATAAGACATTTGAACTTGAGACCCGCTAAACATGAGGAAGTAGCTATTTACGCAGTAAATACGCGGATTCCGAATGTTTATAGAATTGCGGGAGTTACTTTGTAACGGAGCAATTCGTAGGCATCAATCAGGGTCTAAAGGTCAAAATGTCGTTTACTGCTGATACTGCTCAAAAAAGCCGATCAGATTGGTGAGTGCCTGTGCCAGCACTTCTTCTTCCTGTTCACTCATATTTGCAATCGTCGCCTTGATCATTTTGTCGTGAAAGAGGCGATGATGCTCATATGCTCTCCGGCCTTTTTCGGTAAGAGAAATCAGCACGACCCTTCGGTCTTTTTCGCTGCGTGTACGATTTACATAACCTTTTTTTACAAGATTGTTAACCGCAATCGTCAGCGTTCCGACCGTAACAGAAAGTTTTTTGGCTACGAAAGACATATTTCGCGGTTCATCAATGCCGATTGCCTCGATGATATGCATATCGTTATTGGAGATCTCGCTGAATTCCCCCGTCCGGATCGCTTTTTCTTCCAGTGTCATAATATCATGGAACAATCGAACCAGAACATTATTTAACGTGTCGTATGTCGTACTCACAGCTTTCCTCCTTCTGCTTTTCAGGCTTTGTCTCTGTCAACTAATTCCCGGTAGACATCTCTTTTTCCGACTCCGCGGTCTTTTGCTACCTGTTTCATCGCTTCTTTTTTATCCATGCCCTGATCCAGGTATTTCTGCATATGTTCTTCGATGTCCATCTCTTTCCAGGCTGCCTGACTCTCCTCTTTCATCTGCTGCCGGCTTCTGCCCTCGAGCACCAGTACACATTCGCCTCGCGGTGCTTCCGCTTCATAGTACGCCACTGCCTCTGAAAGTGTCGTGGTGAATGCTGTCTCATGCTTTTTCGTCAGTTCCCGCAGAACCGTCATTCTGCGGTCGCCAAGTGTTTCCAGAAGTTCTTTTAAGGTACGCACCAGCCTGTGCGGTGCTTCGTAAATGATGATCGTCCTGGTCTCGTCTTTTAATTCTTCCAGAACTTCCTGTTTTTCTTTTTTATCCGATGGAAGAAATGCCTCAAAACAGAAACGTCTGGTGGATAATCCGGAAAGTGTCAGTGCCGTCACGCAGGCACAGGCTCCCGGAAGGGAAGTCACCTCAACACCGTTTTCATAGCACAGACGCACCAGATCTTCACCTGGATCGGAAATGCCCGGCGTACCGGCATCGGTGATCAGGGCGATGTCTTTCCCTTTTTTCATTTCTTCTATTAAAACATAGGCTTTTTCGATTTTATTGTATTCGTGATAACTCGTCAGCGGAGTATGGATATCAAAATGATTTAAAAGCCGGATGCTGTTTCTGGTATCCTCCGCCGCGATCAGATCGACCTCCTGAAGCACTCGCAGAACACGCATCGTAATGTCTTCCAGATTTCCGATCGGAGTTGCACACAGATACAGTTTTCCCTGATTTTCGCTCATATATTTCTCACCTTTCCGAATGCTCTTTGACCCTGGCATCATTATATCCGTAAATATCATAAATCTGCTTTGTATACACGCCCGGTTTCTCATACACGATCAGCGGCGGCTCACAGGTGATCCTTGATTTTGCACCTTTCATGGCTTCGATCAGGACCATGTTCGGTTCTTTATCGATATACGGATGCACCATCTGCATTCTCTTTGGCTCAAGTCCGTACTTCACAAGCAGATAAAAAATCTCCGCCAGCCGGAACGGTCGATGTACCAGATAAAACTTTCCGCTGTTTTTCAGAAGTTTTGCTGTCTGGACGATGATGTCCTCCAGCGTGCAGTAGACTTCATGCCTTGCGATCATTTTTGCATTATCCGGATTGACCAGACCGTGATGCTCGATCATATACGGCGGATTACTTGTGACTACATGAAAAGAAGCCGAAGCAAACAATGTCCCGGCCTCCTTGATATCGCCTTCTACAATAGAGATTCGCTCTTCCAGATGATTATACCGAATGCTTCGCATCGCCATATCCGCACTCTCATGCTGTATCTCAAGACCGGTAAAATGTCCGGCTTTTGTCTTTGCCGCCATCAGGATCGGGATAACTCCAGTCCCGGTACCAATATCCAGAACGTTATCTCCCGGCTTTGCCTTTGCGAATCCGGAAAGCAAAACCGCATCCATTCCAAAACAGAATTTTTTCGGATTCTGGATGATATGGTACCCGCTTCTCTGCAGATCATCCAGTCTCTCATCCGGATACAGTTTAATTGTCATTTAGTTTTGATTTTCCTTCCTTTTTCTCCATTGCTTCGAGTTTCTTCAGCTCTTGTTCTTCCTGTTTCCCTGCCCCGCCGTTTTTCTCTTTTCTTCTGCGAGGTTTGAACTTGAGCTGTTTGACATCGTATTCACGGATCTCTTTTTCGTCCCCGACTTCCACAACCACTTTTACGGTCTGACGAAGCACGTTGACACTGTGTACTTCTCCTTTTAAACCGTCCTCAGTCGTCACCGTATCATTGACCGCCGGCAGACGGCTGTTCAGATACTCGTAAGTCTCCTCTTCATTTTTCAGGCAGCACATCAGTCTTCCGCAGACACCGGAGATCTTGGTCGGATTCAGTGAAAGATTCTGCTCTTTTGCCATCTTGATTGAAACCGGTGCGAACTCAGATAAGAATGTATGGCAGCAAAGCGGTCTTCCGCAGATGCCGATACCTCCAAGCAGTTTTGTCTCATCCCGCACACCGATCTGACGAAGCTCGATACGTGTCTTAAATACGGATGCCAGATCTTTTACCAGATCACGGAAATCGATTCTGCCGTCCGCCGTGAAATAAAACAGGACTTTGTTGTTATCAAACGTATATTCTGCATCGATCAGCTTCATATCCAGCTTATGTTTGCGGATCTTCTCGGCACAGATACGCATAGCATCCTTTTCCTTTGCCAAATTGCGTTCTACTCTTGCATCGTCATCCGGTGTTGCGATACGCATAACGGCTTTCAGCGGCTGAACTACTTCGTCATCCGGAATCTCCTTTGGATTGGCTACGACGCTGCCGTATTCGATTCCTCTTGCTGTCTCAACGATCACATGGTCTCCCTTTTTGATCGGCAGTTTTTTCGGATCAAAGTAATAAATCTTCCCGGCCGTGCGAAAACGGACACCAACAATTTTTATCATTATACCAAATTCTCCTTTATAAGAAGAAACAGCAGTTCCATGGTCAGATCAAAATTAACGTTTGCATTCAGACGCGTTTTCGCTGTCTGGAGTCCCCGCAGAATATTTTCGATACCTTCGTAGGAACTTTTATTGATCTGATCGGTGATCACATTCAGCTCATCTTTAAAAATGAGCCCATTGCTGTCTCTTGTCGCTTTAAAATACAGGATGTCACGATACCACACCGCCAGAAAATCCAGATAATCCTGAATATCAATCTTAAATTCGGATACGGATTTCACCGTTGCGATAATATCGTTGATCTCCATCTTAGATACATTTTTCAGCAGATGAAGTGCTGAATTTTTGATTTCATTAAAGCTGTCCGATGTTGCCAGCTGTACGGCTTTTCCGATATTGCCCTGTGCAAATGCCACGCAGACATCCGCCTCATAATCCGGCACCTGTACATGCTCCATCAGATACTGCTTGACTTTATCGTCTGCGACCGGTTTCAAAGAAAGCATAACGCATCTTGATAAGATGGTCGGCAGAAGTGCTGATGCATTGTTTGCAAGCAGCAGAATCACTGCATATGCAGGTGGCTCCTCGATTGTCTTCAGAAGTGCATTCTGTGCAGCCGCTGTCATTTTCTCCGCATCCGGCACAATATAAATTTTATATTTTCCACTGTATGGCTTGATCAATACATCGTTCACAATCTGTGTTCTCACATCATCCACGCTGATGCTGTTTGGCTTTTCGTGCATCAGATGTATGATGTCAGGATGGTTGCCGCTCTGTGCCTGTACACAAGAATGGCAGCTGCCACAAGGCTCTGTGCCTCCCTTTTCACACTGCAGTGTTTCCGCAAAAACATCTGCCAGCAGCTTTTTGCCGCATCCCTTTTCTCCACTCAATATATACGCATGGGACACCTTCCCAAGTTTCATCGCACTTTTCAGATGCGTAACAATCTGCTCATGTCCTACGATTTCCTCAAATCCAGGCATATGCTCACCCCTCTCTGATTTTATCATTCGTATACCCAATGATTTTCTATTATATCATAAATAAGCGGCTTTACCTAGAGTTTTTTCTTTACGATACATTTCTTTTTGAAAAAAGATACCTGTAAACGACTGACCAGTTTTATTATGTAAGATTATATCCTGATGAGAATTTACAGATATGGATAGATGCAGAAGATTCACTAGAAATCAAAAAAAGCAGCGTGAATACCTGCTTTTAATGTGGAAAGTTGAGATCGTCATTCTAAAACCCGTATTCCATAAAGAAAATTGCTATTTTATCTAATTTTCCTTCATTATATTCTGCAAAATCCAAATAATATTTTGGAATACTTACCGCTTGCATTTCTTTTTTATATAGCCATTGTCTTGTTTTGGCTTCCGGAGCAAAAATAACTGCTTGATTTTCACTGGAAAAAATCTCATTATAAGTACATGCTGAACGGTCTAAAACACACTTCCAATCCATATTCTCATCCTGAAAATATCGATTTAGTTGATTCAAAAATTTCTTTGCTTTTTGCATATAAATGACATTCATAATTGGATTATAATGTTCTCCCTCTATTACAGGAATTTCCCATACTAAACAACACGTTTTCATTTATAGATCCCTCCTTGCCAGATTTTATGTTTTCATTATTTACTCTGAAAAATAAATTCTGTAATCTTCTCAACACACTTCTGCAGTTCTTCATTCTGAAAACGCTTTTTTATTCCTGCCTTCTCCAGGTTTTCTTCCGAAAAATCAGCACTGTCTGCCAGAAAACGCCGACACATCTCATCATAATTCGGCTTTATCTGACTGCGTTCCCGATCCAAGGCCCTTGCCAGACGCATCCCGTCCTCAACCTCGACATAAATCGGCACAATTCGTTCTGCCCCATAATAATCCCGCAGTTTTTCATAGGAAACCAATGTTCCGATTGCCAGATAATCTTTTGTATCCAGATCTGTCTGCTCATCGTCTACCGTAAAATATTTCCAGACTCCGCCAACGACCTGATATGCCCGCAGCTCAATCACCTTCCCGGCATCCTGAAGCTCCGAAAGCCTTTTTTCATCCACAAAATGATACTGCACACCATCCGTCTCATTCGCTCTTGCCGGCCTTGTCGTATACAGTACGATCTGGTGCAGATTTAATTCCTTTTTTTTCAATATTTCCTTAAAAATCGTGTCTTTTCCCGATGAACTTTTGCCCATCATATAAAATATTTTTCCCATGTTTTTCCTTACTTGTTTCCAAGAATACTTCTGATATTCTTGTTGCTCACCGCCCACAGGCGGAAATTATCTCACTTCTGATTTAAAAATGCCTTGAATGGGCACTATAATTCTATGAGAATTAATATACCTCTATTGTACTCTGTCTCATTCAAGGCATTCTTGCTTTACTTGCTGATTTACATTGTTTTTGAAATTTCTACAATCTCCCATTCTTCTTTTTGTAAAAAATATTTATCACCAGTATCTCACTTATTTTTTTTCCAAACTCACATCTTCCGGCAACTCCGTAAGTCTCCTGGCTTCTTTCTCACCGAAACCTTCCCTGCACAAATTTTTATATACCAGCATTTTCCCTTTTATTTCTCCTTCCATTTTTCCTTCACTTCTTCCAATTTCTATTCCTTTTGCAATTCCCATTTTCTCCAGTCTTTCTGCTACATCACACATACTCCGGACTCCTTTCTTTTTCCTGAAAATTTCCTCATAGCGTCTGTCTCCCGTCATAACCTTTAAAAGCTTCAGCACTTCATCCACATGCCTGATCTCTGTTGGATCATCCGGGATATAATCTCTGTTTTTTCTTTTCTGTACAAAAAAATTCGCCACTACTTTAAAGTCACTGCGGAAGTGACTGATCTGCTCTTCTGTCAGCCATGCAACTTCAAAAACATGCATCTGGTAATCATTTACATACCTATCCAGACATTTAGGTATTTCCATCAGTTCTTTGATCTTTTTTCTGCTGTTCCAATGCCTGTCTGTCCCGAAATACAATACAATTGTCACCACCGGCAGCATTTTTCTTCTTTCCTGCTGTAACTGATTCCGATATGCCGACCCATCGTATCCAATGATGCGAAATGGCATATGCTTCTCCACTGTGCTCTGGTTCTCAATCCCACAGATTGCCAGTTCTACCTTTTCCTCTTTCCAATATTTTGCAATATCACGCTCCAGTTCATGAACCTTGTCATCTTCTGCCTTATACTGTGCATGAACGGTTGTATTTTCCAGATCTTCCGGTTTAATCTCCTGTTCCCCGCCAAATAGTAATCCATTTATGATATCTGCAAAAACATCATTATAATCTTCCAATACCTTTTCTGTAATATCTTTTTGTCCCATAGGCTTCGCTCCTTTTTCTGTATTTTTACCTGTATACGAAGCCATCTGTTTTGTATCTGAGCTGTATTTTTACATTTTCCGCAAATACCTTGAACTGTATCGAGATTTCCTCTCGTACAATCGTATTAGACCAAAAGATGCCATTACATAATTTTTCAGCCGCTTCGTGCAGGCTTTTGATTTGTGGATTTTCCTGCCGAATGGCATAGAATATCGAATAAGATTTGATGTATTGATTTTGTTTGTGTTTATTATACTTGCGTATGTGATGCGTGTCAACCTTTTTGTTTCTTTTTTGTTTTTTTGCAGATTTATATTCAAGGCATTCCTCGTTTTGCTTTACTGTTCCAAACTCATATCTTCCGGTAACTCCGTAAGTCTTCTGGCTTCTTTCTCATCAAAACCTTCTCTGCACAAATTCCTGTATACCAGTATTTTGCCTTCGATCTTGCCTTCTATTTTTTCCTCTGTCCTTCCTTCACTCCTGCCAATTTCGATTCCCTTGGCAATACCCATTTGCTCTAACCTTTCTGCCACATCACACATACTGTGCACCCCTTCCTTCTTTTTCCTGAAAATTTCCTCATAACGTCTATCTCCTGTCATGACCTGCAAAAGCTTCAGCACTTCATCCACATGCCTGATCTCTGTCGAATCATCCGGAATATAATCTCTGTTTTTTCTGTATTTTTTACCTGTTATACGAAGCCGCCTGTTTTGTATCTGAACTATATTTTCAGCCGCTTCGTGCAGGCTTTTGATTTTGGATTTTTCTGCCGAACGGCATAGAATATCGAATAAGATTTGATGTTTTGAATTTGTTTGTGCTTATTATACTTGGATATGTGATGCACATCAACTTTTTTGTTTCTTTTTGAGACGAGATTTGTCAAGGGTATTCTCTTCTCGAAAATACAATTTCAAAATCATTATATAAATGAGTCAGTCCTCTTCCGGGGCTGTCTCTTTTTTTTATAAAAACTTATACAATCTTAGTTTCGATTGCAGGACCCTTATCCCCACTTAATACTTTAAGCGGTATTATGGCCTTGCAAGAAAGAAATGAGGTGAACAATTATGAGCATTACAAATGCGGCGAGAAGATTTGAACAGAGATTTGACGCAAAAGCGGAGTGCTTTATTTGGCATCATCCGCTACTTGGCTTCATCTCCATCTTTGTTGGAATGCCCTTACTGGTTTTGGCGTGTGTCTGTATCAGTACGATCGTTATCGCCTTTCCTATGGCATGGCTTTTGGGTTGGTTGTAATCTTTATTTCATCTTTAAACGCACAAAAGATTACTAATGCCATTTTTAGAGGAAAGGTTTTATGATATTGGGGACAGCAAAAAAGGAGGATGAATATTATGCAAATGCTAATTGCACTCATAGGTGTATGTGCGGCAGCAATGCTGCTGTGGTATGTCTATATTTTAATGAAGGGAGATGATCAGGCATGAGCACCATGATTCAGTATGTTTTATACCTTGCCATTCTGGTTGTTTTGGCAATTCCGCTGGGCGTATACATAAAAAACGTCATGAGCGGCGAGAAAACTTTTTTGTCCAAGGTTCTGACACCGTGCGAAAACCTGATTTACAAGGTTATTCGTGTAGACAGAGAAGAACAGATGACATGGAAAAAATATGCGGTAAGTGTAATGATTTTTTCCGGTATCGGGCTTGTTTTTCTGTTCCTGCTTCAACTTCTGCAGGGAGTTCTTCCCGGAAACCCGCAGAATCTTTCCGGTGTGAAATGGGATTTGGCATTTAACACTTCTGCAAGTTTCATTACCAATACAAACTGGCAGGCATATTCCGGTGAATCCACATTGAGTTATCTCACTCAGGCTTTAGGTCTGACTGTTCAGAACTTTGTTTCCGCAGCTACAGGTATCGCCGTTCTATTTGCATTGATTCGTGGCTTTATCAAGGTGAAATCCTCCGGGTTGGGAAGCTTTTGGGTGGACTTGACCCGCATTGTGGTTCACATCCTACTCCCGCTGAATCTGGTCATTTCTCTGTTGCTGGTAGGCGGCGGCGTGATTCAGAACCTGAAAAGTGCAGAAACAGTATCCCTTGTAGAACCGATTGCCGTCAGTGCAGAAGGCGAAATTCTTGAGGATGCGGTAATTGACTTAGACACCGAAACCGTCACTGTAGATGGCGAAATCGTTTCGAATGCACAGATCGTCACCGAGCAGTTCGTACCGATGGGTCCTGCGGCCAGCCAGGTCGCAATCAAACAGACCGGCACCAACGGCGGCGGTTATATGGGCGTCAACTCCGCACATCCTTTGGAAAATTCCAATGCCTTTACCAATCTGATCGAAATGATTTCCATTCTACTGATTCCGGCGGCACTGTGTTTCACATTCGGTTCTGCGGTAAAGAACAAGAGGCAGGGTATTGCAATCTTTATGGCAATGTTTCTCTGTCTGGTTGTTGCCTTGAGCTGCATCGCCGTTACTGAACAGGTTGGAACATCCCAGCTTGCACAAAACGGCGCAGTCAATATGTCAATGGCAGAACAGGCGGGCGGCAATATGGAGGGCAAGGAGACTCGCTTCGGCATTGCTGCATCTTCTACTTGGGCAGCCTTCACCACAGCAGCTTCTAACGGCTCTGTAAATTCCATGCATGACAGCTACACGCCGCTGGGAGGCATGATAACAATGCTTTTGATGCAACTTGGCGAAGTTATTTTCGGTGGTGTGGGATGTGGCTTATATGGAATGCTTGCTTTCGCAATTCTGACCGTTTTTATTGCTGGCCTGATGGTAGGAAGAACACCAGAATTTTTAGGCAAGAAAATAGAACCATATGAAATGAAATGGTCTGTTCTGATATGTCTTGCAACCCCGATTGCAATTCTTGTTGGAAGTGGAATTGCAGCAGTATGGCCAGGTATTGAAAGCAGTTTGAATAATGTAGGAGCACATGGCTTTTCAGAACTGCTTTATACTTTTTCTTCCTGTGGTGGAAACAATGGTTCTGCCTTTGCTGGTTTTAATGGAAATACGATGTTCTTAAATCTATTATTGGGATTTGTGATGTTGTTTGCACGATTTTTGCCGATCATCGGGACACTGGCAATTTCTGGAAACCTTGCGGAGAAAAAGAAAATTGCAACAACTGCCGGTACACTTTCTACAACGAATACAATGTTTGTATTTCTGCTGATTTTTATTGTCCTGCTTGTGGGTGCATTGAGTTTCTTCCCAGTATTGGCATTAGGTCCCATTGCAGAATTTTTCCAGAGTATCGTTTAAGGAGGGATATTGTTATGACATCAAAGACGAAAAGCGCCTTCGCCGATAAGAAAATGATTGGCAGAGCGATAAAAGAATCGTTTATAAAATTAAATCCGAAAACGCAAGTGCAAAATCCGGTTATGCTGTTGGTATATTTATCTGCAATTCTAACAACTGTATTATGGATTGTTTCTTTATTTGGATTAAAAGATGCATCTAGCGGATATACATTCTCAATCGCAGTTATTCTGTGGTTTACTTGTGTTTTCGCAAATTTTGCAGAGGCAATTGCCGAGGGTAGAGGAAAAGCTCAGGCTGATGCGTTAAGAGCTTCTAAAAAAGATGTGGAAGCACATAAAATTCCATCTGCTGACAAAAAAGAGTTAATTACAAATGTATCTTCTGCTACTTTGAAAAAAGGAGATATTGTAATTGTAAAAGCAGGTGAGCAAATTCCTGGCGATGGAGAGGTAATTGAGGGAGCTGCTTCTGTAGATGAAAGTGCCATTACTGGCGAGTCTGCACCAGTTATTCGTGAAGCCGGTGGCGACAGAAGTGCCGTTACCGGAGGCACAACCGTCCTGTCCGATTGGATCGTTGTTCAGATTACGAGCGAAGCTGGAGCGAGCTTTCTTGATAAAATGATTGCAATGGTGGAAGGAGCCGCGAGGAAAAAGACCCCTAATGAAATCGCTTTGCAAATTTTTCTTGTAGCACTCTCCATTATTTTCATCCTTGTTACTATGTCTCTCTATGCATATTCTGCTTTTTCGGCAAAACAGGCAGGGATTGATAATCCAACATCTATTACAACATTGGTTGCTTTGTTAGTGTGTCTTGCACCTACTACTATTGGTGCATTGCTCTCTGCCATTGGTATCGCTGGTATGAGTAGGCTCAATCAGGCAAATGTACTTGCTATGAGTGGACGAGCGATTGAAGCTGCTGGCGATGTAGATATTCTGATGCTTGATAAAACAGGTACAATCACACTCGGTAATCGTCAGGCTCATGCGTTTATACCTGTAGACGGTGTAAGTGAAGAAGAACTTGCTGACGCAGCACAGTTATCATCTCTTGCCGATGAAACTCCAGAAGGAAGGAGTGTAGTGATTCTTGCAAAAGAAAAGTATAGAATTAGGGGGAGAGAATTAGCAGATAAGCATATGATTTTTGTCCCATTTACAGCAAAAACCAGAATGAGCGGTGTAGACTTTGATGGGAATGAAATTCGGAAGGGTGCAGCAGAATCTATGCAAGCTTATGTTACCCAGGCAGGCGGCGTCTACTCGGAGGAATGCGACCGCATTGTACAGGATATAGCAAAACAAGGCGGAACCCCTTTGGTTGTTGCAAAAAATCATAAAATCCTTGGAGTCATTCATCTGAAAGATATTATCAAGCAGGGCGTTCAGGAAAAATTTGCAGATCTTCGGAAAATGGGAATTAAGACCATTATGATTACAGGGGACAATCCGATGACTGCCGCTGCGATTGCAGCCGAGGCCGGAGTGGATGACTTTCTTGCTGAGGCAACACCTGAAGGAAAATTGTCTATGATTCGTGATTTTCAGGCAAAAGGTCATTTAGTTGCTATGACAGGCGACGGAACTAATGATGCCCCGGCTCTTGCACAGGCAGATGTGGCAGTTGCCATGAATACAGGAACACAGGCGGCAAAGGAAGCAGGTAACATGGTGGATTTGGACTCTTCACCCACAAAACTGATCGACATTGTTCGCATCGGCAAACAGCTTTTGATGACACGAGGCAGCCTGACTACCTTCTCCATTGCCAACGATGTGGCAAAATACTTTGCCATTATTCCGGCACTGTTTATGGGACTTTATCCGAGACTGTCTGCTCTGAATATTATGGGGCTACATTCCCCGCAAAGTGCTGTCCTCTCTGCGATTATTTATAATGCACTCATCATTATTGTGCTCATTCCGTTGGCGCTAAAAGGTGTGAAATATCGTGAAGTTGCTGCTGGAAAGCTGCTGTCACGGAACCTGCTGGTTTATGGTCTGGGCGGTCTGGCGGCTCCCTTTATCTTTGTGAAACTGATTGATGTTCTGCTGGTGTTCACCGGCCTGGTATAAGGAGGGGATATATCATGAAAACAATAAAAAGTGTATTACCAAAGGCAGGTATGATCTTTTTAATCTTTACTCTGCTGTGCGGCGTGATCTATACGGGTGTTGTCACAGGAATTGCTCAGCTTATTTTCTCGGATAATGCCAATGGAAGTATCATTGAAGTAGATGGGAAAAAATACGGCTGTGAGTTGCTGGGGCAGCAATATACGGATGAGTCCCATATGTGGGGGCGCATTATGAATATCGATGTTTCTACCTATACAGATGAAAACGGAAAGGCGCTGATGTATGCCGCCCCATCTAACATCTCTCCGGCAAGCGAGGAATATGCACAGCTCGTGGCAGAGCGGGTGGAAAAGCTCCGGGCTGCCGACCCGGATATGGATGAAACAGCTGTTCCGGTGGATCTTGTTACTTGTTCCGGCAGTGGGCTTGATCCCCATATTTCCCCGGCGGCAGCGGAGTATCAGGTAGCACGTATTGCAAAAGCGAATGATATGACCGATGATGAAGTACGCAAGATCATCCGAAAATGCACCGACGGTCGATTCCTTGGCATCTTTGGCGAAGAAACCGTTAATGTGTTGGAGGTCAATCTGATGCTGGATGGTATCCTGGATGAATAAATGAACATAGCAAAAATTGTGATGTCTTATGCAGGATTCTGACAAGGAAACGGCTGATTGAATTTCTGGCACAAGCTCGTGATAAAAAAGAATAAGTCCTGCATCTTTAGACGGTCTTAATACAGATACGCATTCTCTTTTACCTTCTTTACTCCCTTTGATTTATAATTAAGGGCACATAAAGGGGTATAAAGGAGGATTGCATTTGTGCAAATATCGGATGCAGAGCAAGGTGATTCTTTGTACCACAGCGGTTTTATTGATCGCTCCGGCAATGTACTTTTATTTTTTTGAGTTTGATGATCTCACACGAAAGGAACGGCTTTTATCTTCTCTTTTTCAAGCCGTGACACCACGAACGGCGGGTTTTAATACGGTGGAATTAACGGATTTAAGTGAGGCGGGACAATTTATCACCATTGCGCTGATGTTCAGGAAAAATCATTCTCGATTACATAGAACTGGATGAAAATCATGCCATGTTTGAGATTCCCATTCCCAAAGATTGGGCGGACCATTCGATTGGAGAGCTTGATATTCGTAAAAAATTCATTATAATGCACGGATGGTGCTTCTTCGTTGCGCCCCAGTTGTGATGGAATATGCTGACTTGCCCATTGAGCCGATTACCCAGAATCAAATCACACAAATAGCACTATGGAGGGATTCCAAAAAATCACCTGTCGTCGATTTTTTCATTGGATGCCTGAACAAATTTGCCGTGGATCAGTCGCAGATGTAGGTTTTGACGTTGTGTGTTATAATATTGAAAAAGGGAATCGCTTTTACTTGAGTGACAGATAGGAGGGTTAAAATGGAACTGCCAAGACAAGATCCGGATCAGCTTCTTCGTGCGATCCGTAACGATGCATCCACTAAGAAAAGCGGAAAACTCAAAATCTTTTTCGGTTATGCCGCAGGTGTCGGAAAGACCTATGCCATGCTTCAAGCGGCTCATCAGGCTAAGGAGCGTGGCATCGATGTGGTTGCTGGATACATAGAACCCCATGCCCGACCCCAGACGATGGCACTTCTGGACGGCTTGGAGCAGCTTCCTGTGAAACAAGTTGCTTACGAAGGAATGACCCTTCGTGAATTTGATATTGATGCTGCGCTCAAGCGAAATCCCCAGCTCATACTGGTGGATGAGTTTGCCCATACCAACGCCGAAAGCAGTCGGCACACTAAGCGGTATCAGGATGTTCAGGAACTGCTAAATACTGGAATTGATGTCTATACGACTGTAAATGTCCAACATATCGAGAGTCTCAACGATACAGTAGCCTCTATCACCGGAATTCTTGTGCGGGAGCGCATTCCGGATTCCACCTTTGATCAAGCAGATCAGGTAGAACTGGTGGATATTGAGCCTGCGGAGTTGCTGGAACGACTGGCAAGTGGAAATGTGTACCGGGAAAATCAGGCGCAGCGGGCAACAGTTAATTTTTTCACGCTGGAAAATCTCACCGCATTGCGGGAAATCGCCCTCCGTCGGTGCGCCGACCGGGTGAACTTGCTGACGGAAAGCGCCAGAGTACAGAGCCGAGGCGATTACCATACAGACGAGCGCATTCTGGCATGTCTTTCCTCGTCGCCATCCAACGCAAAAATCATTCGGACTGCTGCAAGGATGGCAAGAGCCTTTCGGGGAACATTTACCGCTCTTTATGTGGAAACGCCAAATACAGCGGCGATGAGTGACGATGATAAAAAGCGTTTGCAGGACAATAAGCGTCTGGCCCAGCAACTTGGTGCTGTGATTGAGACAAGTTATGGCGATGACGTGCCTTATCAGATTGCGGAATTTGCCCGTCTTTCCGGCATCTCAAAAATCGTAATTGGACGAAGTACCATTGCACGAAAGAATATTTTCAGCAAGCCCACCTTGACGGAACGCCTGATTTCCAGCGTACCTAATCTGGATATTCATGTGATACCGGATGCCAGCACAGGAACCAGCTATCAGGAAAAAAAGAGAAAGGCGCAGGTAGATGCGATGCCCCTGCGTGATGTTCTGAAGAGTATAGTCGTATTGCTGGTAGCTACACTGATTGGCTGTGGCTTTGACGCTCTTGGGTTTACGGAGAGTAATATTATCGCAGTTTACATATTAGGCGTACTTGTGACCGCTGTAATCACAACCAACCGACTGTGTGGGATTCTGACTTCGGTTGTCAGTGTGCTGGTTTTCAATTTCTTTTTTACCACTCCGAGACTGACATTCCATTTTGACGATCCGAACTATATTGTTACCTTTACCATTATGTTTATAGTAACACTGCTTTCCGGATCTCTCGCTACCCGGCTGAAAGAAAATGCGAAACAATCTGCCCATACAGCTTACCGTACAAAAATTCTTTTTGAAACCAACCAGCTTCTGCAAAAAGAGCAGGATGAGAATGCGGTAATCACCGCTACGGCAGGGCAACTCATGAAGTTGCTGAAAAAAGATATCGTCGTCTACTTGTCTGATGGTAAAGAACTTGCCACCCCCAACGTTTTTCGTACTGTTAATAGCACTCAAGAGAATTTAATTTCTGAGAATGAGAAAGCAGTCGCCGATTGGGCCTTCCGAAATAACAAACACGCAGGAGCAGCGACTGATACATTATCCAGTGCAAAGTGTCTATACCTTGCGATTCGGGTTAACCAGAATGTATATGGAGTAGCTGGTATTGCTGTGAACGGTACTCCATTGGACTCTTTTGAAAATAGCGTGCTTCTTTCCATTCTTGGCGAGTGCGCATTGGCGCTGGAAAACATCAAAAATGCCAAGGAGAAGGAGGAAGCGGCTGTCCTGGCACAAAATGAACAACTTCGTACCAACCTGCTGCGGGCAATCTCCCATGATCTTCGGACGCCTTTGACAGCGATTTCCGGCAGTGCAGACAATTTGCTTGCAAATTATAAAAAAATGGACGATGCACTACGGGAGCAGACCTTTACTGATATTTATGACGATTCCATGTGGCTAATCAATCTGGTTGAAAATTTGTTAGCAGTCACACGAATTGAGGGCGGACAGGTCAATCTAACTCGGAGTATCGAACTCATGGATGAGGTCGTTTCTGAAGCGCTGAAGCACATCAACAGAAAAAGTAAAGAACACACCATTCGTGTGACCAGCGGTAAAGACTTTATCCTTGCCCACATTGACGCGAAGCTGATCGTTCAGGTGATTATCAATTTGGTTGACAACGCCATCAAATATACCCCTGTCGGTTCAGTAATTGAAATACACACCGATCAAAAAGAGCAATGGGTCACGGTTTCCGTTTCCGACAACGGCCCTGGGATTCCCGATGAGCAGAAACCCCGTATTTTCGATATGTTTTATAGTGGGGCCAATAAAGTGGTCGACAGCCGCAGAAGCCTTGGATTGGGGCTGTCCCTCTGTAAGTCCATTGTAACCGCCCACGGCGGCACGATTTCCGTATCAGACAATCAGCCAAATGGCACTGCTTTTAAATTTACATTACCTGCAGGGGAGGTAGAACTTCATGAATAAACCTTTGATATTAGTGGTTGAGGATGACCCATCTGTACGAAATCTCATTACGACCACTTTAAAAACAAATGATTATCGTTATGTGGTAGCACCTAATGGCTCGGCAGCCATTATGGAGGCCACATCGCACAATCCTGAAATCATCTTACTGGATTTGGGCTTGCCGGATATGGATGGCGTTCAAGTCATTCAAACGGTTCGCTCTTGGTCCAATGTTCCGATTATTGTAATCAGCGCCCGAAGCGAGGATAACGATAAAATCAAGGCACTGGATGCCGGAGCGGACGATTATTTGACAAAGCCTTTTTCGGTAGAAGAACTGCTGGCACGACTTCGGGTGACGCAGCGAAGACTCTCTCTGATGACGGCAGAGATGTTTACTGCCAGTTCTGTATTTGTGAATGGTAAGTTGAAAGTGGATTATGCCGGGGGATGCGCTTATCTGGATGAAAACGAACTTCACCTGACACCCATTGAGTATAAGCTGTTATGTTTGCTGTCCAAGAATGTCGGCAAGGTACTGACCCATACCTTTATCACACAAAATATCTGGGGCCGCAGTTGGGATAACGATGTGGCTTCGCTGCGGGTATTTATGGCAACATTGCGAAAAAAACTGGAGCCAACAGAGGAGTCTCCACAATATATTCAAACACATATTGGTGTGGGATACCGCATGATGAAAATAGAATAACGCTATGAGGCCGGCCAGTGTTCGCACATGGCCGGCCTCGCTAATTGTGTTATGACGATTTCTCTTGTCCGTAAAAAATGTTGCATCTAATCGTAGCTTAACGTTCAAAGTCGATTCGTTTTTTCTTTGATTTGGGGGGAGTGTGTTCGGACTGAATTTTCTGCTGTTGCGCTCGTTTCAGCTTTTGTACGGCCTGTTCGTCTGCATATTCGTGAAGCAACCCGGATGCCTTTCGTTTGCTGTCGAGCATAGCAAGCGGGCGGTACTTATCCCCGTAAGCACGCTGTAGCTGTTCGACGGCATTTAGCTCCTTTTCAGGAAGGATGGCCTGCCGTGCATCGTGCAACTCCACCGGGTCAAGATCCACGGCCTGCGCTTTCAGCTCGGCATATTCAGCCAGAACCTTATCTAATTCAGCAGCGTATTTTTGCTCCTGTGCCTCCAGCCTTTTCAGACCGGACTCCATGATGGCAATATCCTCGCGGAACGCCTCTGCACCTGCATCCTCCGCATACTCAAATTTTTGCAAAAGAAGCGCCTTTTCGGAACACAGTTCCTCTAAATCTTCCGTCAGCTCGGCAATGCGGACAGCCAACGTCTTGTGTCGTTTCACGCGATATACTGGCAATTCCTTTTCCGAGAAAAAAGAAAGCCGCCTTTGACGATATCAAGGACGGTTGATACAATAGTAATATGGTTAATATATAGATAGATTACGAATTGAGAGGAACAGCGTCATGAACAATCTGTTTGCGCAGTCCCGTTCCCATTGGGTGCGGTATGACCGCTATGAGATCAAGACCGGCAAGGACGGAAAACGCTATATCATGCCGAAAAAGGCGGCAAAGCCCGATGTTTATACCCCGCTGAAGGAGTCCCCCGAGATGGTGCTGGAGGCGCTGAATGTGGGGATGTTGATGATGAACCGCAGGTCGGAGGACGAGGTGGAAAAGGCAATTCTGGCCTTTGTGACCCATTACGGTCTGTTGGGGCTGATGACGGCTTTGCCTACCATGCCGTCCTTTATGGATTATGAAGCGGTTTATCTGCCGAAAAATCATTTTATCAAAGAGGAATCCATGGAAACAGAGGACTACCTTGCGCTGTTCTATCCCTTTGACAAATTGGATGTAGTGAAAAAGGGCGTAGAATCCAACTGGAATGTCTCCAGGGAGAGAACGATGATTGCCCTGACGATGACCTTCATGGAGGAACCAATGGCGAAGAATATGAGCTTCCAGCGGGAGTATGCCGAGCCGTATGACTGGGTAGCGCAGCAGTTCAAGGATTGGGCGTTCACGCTGACTACCTCTATTTTGTACTACAATGACTACGACAGCATTGATGAGGACACAAGAAATATATGTGATGCATGTCAACCTTTTTGTTTCTTTTCTTAAAAACATCCAAATAAAAATTTATCGTTGATTTCCTGGCAGGTGTAAAGAACTGAAATGCCGCACATTTTAAAATAGTGTTTGCA